>ENA-ORUF01002009-ORUF01002009.1-human-gut-metagenome-genome-assembly--contig:-NODE-2009-length-19237-cov-3.189865_pt1 | contig 19237 bp, 16 predicted proteins | sample MGYA00242077_ERZ509203 | MGnify/ENA primary metagenome ERZ509203 (study PRJEB26280, sample SAMEA2338834) | human gut metagenome | biome: human gut; feature: human-associated habitat; material: faeces... | reverse complement strand
CTTTTTACTCTCCCCAGCATAGCTGGGGGTTGTCGTTGCGCTGAAGCGACAACAATGCAGATCTCCCGCACCGGCGTGTGAACCGGTGCGGGGGATCTTCTCATAGTCTCTTCCTGTTACTGGAAGTATAACTCCGGGCGGCGGTTGTGCAGACCGCCCACCTGCTCCCGGCACTCTTGCTGATACTCCAGATCCAGCACACCATAAATGACGCCGGGCCGTCCCCCGGCTACCGCCACCGCAGTGCCCCAGGGATCTGTGATCCTGCTGCGCCCAAACGGATGCTGACCCGCAACTGCTCCAAACTGATTGGCGGCACACACCCAGGTCTGATTCAGCAAGGCCATGGAATCGATTAGAAGATCCCAGTGCTCTGTCCGAACAGGCAGCGGTGCGCCCAGGGGGAAGCAGGCCATAACACACAGCAGATCCGCCCCCTTCAACACCTGGGTACGAGCCAGTTCCGGAAAGCGACAGTCATAACAGATCTGGATGCCCACCCGGCCAATATCTGTGTCCAGCAGACAGATCTCATCTCCCGCCTGGACATGGTCAGATTCCCGGTAGTTCAGGGCATCAAACAGGTGCAGCTTGGAGTACCGCCCCAGGATTTTGCCCTCCCGGTTGATCCAAACTGTGGTGTTGCGCACCTTGCCCGACTCTGTCCGCTCTGTGATGCTCCCGGGCACCAGGTTGACATGGAGGTCCCGGGCCAGGCGGGACATCCGCATGGTATATGGGCCGGGGATGGGCTGTGCCTGCGCCAGCGCCTCCTCCGGGGAACGGGCCAGAAAGTCCACACATTCCGGTAACAGGATGAGGTCCAGGTCAGGCATTCCACGAGCCGCCTCCCGCACCAGCGCCTCCGCCCGATTCAGGTTTTCCTCAGGGTTAGATGATTCCGCCCCCAGTTGACACACCGCTGTACGGATCCATCGCTTCCCCATCGTCATCCTTCCTTTCTCTCTACAGCCTCGATCCTGTGGATTCGGTCATAAATCTCTCCCCGCTCCTCCAGACTTGAGAACGTCACAGTGAAAACAAACAAGGTGGGGCCCGCCACTACTTCGCCCAGCACCTGGTACAGCGGCTTTTCGGGATCGGTCCTCTGCTCCAGTTCCTTCCAACCCCAGTGGGCGCTGAACTCAGACTCCTCCTTGATTTCCACATCGGAAAAGCCAGTCAGATCGGCATTCCACTCCGCCTTCACATTTTTGCTTCGGTAGCCGCTGAAGCGCCAGAGGGGGCTGTCACTCTCTTCATCCCACCAGATGCAGCCGCCGCCACCCCGGCCATCCTCGTTCCACTCATAACGGTACACACCTGGCAACGGGAAGCGCAGGGTGTCGAACGCCTGGATCACCTCTCCCCTGTGATAGCCCGGGGAGAACTCCTCCTCCAACTCTGGGATGTCTTCCGACAGGCCAAAGCCCCGGTCGTCCAGGATGCACAGTTCTCGATAGGCCTCCACCGGCAGAGGGAGCTCCGGATCCATGTTAGCCGCCTTCTCCAACTCATCCAAAATAAAGCTGTTGAGCTGGGCATCCTCGCCGCTGCGCTCGGAAGGCGCAAAATAGCAATCCTCCCACAGCCGCTTCAAAGCGCAGTTGCGGTGGAAGAGGGCATCGTGCCCCTGTCCGTTCCATAGGAACAGCCTCTCGCTCAGTTCCCGGAGCGCGCCCTGCTCCAGACGCTGCGCCAGCCACTGCCGGGAGAAGCGGCCCACCGGCGTCACTACCGTTCCCGGGACCTTCTCCGGCCAGTACTGGTCCTCATCCCAGAACAGGCGCACCTCCCCCTCCGGGTCCCGGTCCAGTTCCTCCAGGGCCTGGTTCAGCTGCTCTGCCAGCCAGGGCTCGAAGGTCTCCCGGCAGAGGGCCTCAAAATCCGGGTCCTCCAGATAGCTGGTGCTGTCCTTCCACTCCATATCCTTGATTTCTTTCTCGCCCAACGCTTGGATCAGATCTGCTGCCGCCTGATGAAAACCGGGACCCGCAGGCACGCTGACACAGCTTCCAGTAATTTTCCATCGGCCGAAAAAACTTCTCACTGGGACCCAGGCAAAATCAACATATCCGGTGGGACATAGCACCACCCGCATCCCCTCTTTCCAGGCTCCCACCCGATAGCCCTTCTCCTTGGCCATCCGCTGTACTGCCCGAACCACGTTATCCTTGTTCCGGCACTCCCCTTGAAAGACGATCCCAAGTTTCATACTCTGTTCCTCCTGTCAGCAGCACTGCTGAATCAGCCATGTCCGATCAAACCGCCGGGACTCCAGGTCTTCTTTTCGAATGTAAAAATAAATACGCCCGCAGTCCCCAAACATCAGTTCAAATCCGTCACATTCCACAGTATCCAGCTGAAACAGCAGCTGCCAGTTCTCCACACTGGGTTTCCGAAGTTTGTCCCGTTCCTCCAGGGAAACACTTTCCCACTTGCCACCCAAGTAGTGTCCCCGGGAAACCAGCTCACACTCCAGGGTCATGTTGTTCTGGATGATGTCCGGCCAGCCCAGCAGCTTGCTTAGATTAGCCGGATAGTCCAGCCCCAGTTCCCGCCGGGCCTCATCAAAGTAGCGGTAATCATTGGCCGTCCAATCATATCCCAAGGCAGGACAGGCATCCTGAAAATCCGGAGCATCCACACCGGAAGCCAGTTCCGCCGCAAGCTCCGGCAGCCGGAACTCCTCCGGCAGGTCTTCTGGGAAATCCGCCGGAGCCAGTGGTTCCCCGTTGAACCAGTACACCCGTGCACACCCCGCATCTTTGGGATCATAGCCCCACCGCTGGGAGCCCAGCTCATAAAAGAAGGACAGCAGCCCCGTTTTAGGCAACAGGCCCTCCCGGTCCAGTGGAGCCAGGCTGGTGCAGTCGAACTGGGCCAGAAACGCCAGTGGGTGGGGCTTGACGGTCTCGTCCTCTATGGACGCAGTCTCAAAAACAGGCCAAGTGAAATCAACTGGCACATCCGGCCGGCCGCCGAAGCGGCTGGCTCCCACAGAAAGCTCGCACTCAGCGGGTACAAAGCGGCTCTCAATGCGGCCGCGGCACAAGTCGGGTAAAATGCGTTTCCAATCCATAGCTGATTCCTTTCCAGAGGGCCTCGCCCTCTTGTCAAAGTGTTCTTTTTTATCCTACCACAAACTATTCTGTTTGGTCAAACCTTCTAAAATTTCATAATAGGAACAAGACAAATGCGACAAACCGATTTTTCACATTCTCTGCCATCTCAAACCCCATTTCAGCCCTGTCTTCCCCAGATATTTTGCAATTTTCCCTTCATTCTTCTATTTTTTCCTCTGTAGAATAATTCTGGTTTTTCAGTATAATGCCCAATAGATTTCCGTTTCTTCATCCCTTATCATGTGTACTATGTGGAGAAGTGTACCCGGATCTCATCCGGAATTCAAAATGCGGAGGTGTTTCCCATGTCCACTGGCATTTCTATGGATCGTGTGGATCAAATAATTGATTCCTACGGCTGCCAGCGCCATCATCTGATCGCCATCATGCAGGATATCCAGGCGGAATATAAGTATCTCAGCCCAGAGGTTCTGGAACGGATCGCTGAAAAGCTAGATCTCGGTGTGGCCAAGGTATACAGCGTTGCTACCTTTTATGAGAACTTTTCTTTGGAGGCCAAGGGCAAATATATCATCAAGGTATGTGACGGCACCGCCTGTCACGTGCGGAAGTCCCAGCCCATCTATACTGCCATTCGAGAATATTTGGAGTTGGAGGACAAACAAAAGACCTCCGCTGATGGTCTGTTTACCCTGGAGACCGTAGCCTGTCTGGGTGCCTGCGGACTGGCTCCGGTGGTCACCGTGAATGACAAGGTTCATTCCAAAATGACCCCCGAACTTGCGATTGAGCTGTTGGAGGAACTGAAGAAGGAGGAAGCCGCCCTATGATGACTGCTGCAAAACTGACCCGTGAGCAATTCAAGGTCCGCCAGCTGCGGGATAAGCGGGCCCTGGAGGCTCAAAAGAAGCAGGTTCTGATTTGTGCCGGCACCGGCTGCATCGCCGGCGGCTCTCTGGAGATCTATGACTATATTCAGGCACAGTGCCAGCGCCTTGGGATGGAGGTCCACGTCAGCCTGATCCACGAGGGAGAGCCTGAGTCCCCCGATGAGGCTCATGACCTCCATCTAAAAAAGAGCGGCTGCCACGGCTTCTGTGAAATGGGCCCCCTGCTGCAAATCGAGCCTGATGGCATCCTTTATACCCATGTCCATCTGGAGGACTGCGATGAAATCATTGAAAAGACCCTCCTTCAGGGCGAGTTGATTCCCCGCCTGCTCTATCAGCTGGATGGGGTCACCTACGCCAAGCACGAAGAGATCCCCTTCTACCACAAGCAGCAACGGGTGGTGCTGGAAAACTGCGGCACCACTGATGCGGAGGATATCGACGAATACATCGCCCGGGACGGCTACTCCGCCTTTGAACAAGCTCTGTTCGAAATGACCGATGAGGCCATTTGCAAAGAAATCTCTGACTCCGGCCTCCGGGGCCGCGGCGGCGGCGGCTTCCCCGCTGGCCGCAAGTGGGAGAGCGTACGTCAGCAGCCCAAGGGCAAGAAGTACGTGGTGTGCAACGGCGACGAGGGCGACCCCGGCGCCTTCATGGATCGCTCCATCATGGAAGGCAATCCCCACTCCATCATTGAAGGAATGCTCATTGCCGCCGTGGCTGCCGGCAGCGACGAAGGATATATTTACGTCCGCGCAGAATATCCTCTGGCAGTCTCCCGTCTCAAAACAGCCATCGCCAAGGCCGAAGAAATGGGCCTGTTGGGTGACAATATTCTGGGAACCGACTTCTGCTTCCACCTCCATGTAAACCGAGGGGCCGGCGCCTTTGTCTGTGGCGAGGGCTCTGCTCTCACCGCCTCCATCGAGGGAAACCGGGGTATGCCCCGGGTCAAGCCCCCCCGCACCGTGGAGCAGGGCCTGTGGGCCCGGCCCACTGTGCTCAACAACGTGGAGACCTTCTCTAATGTGCCCCTCATCATTCGCCGTGGTTCCGGCTGGTACCGCTCCATCGGCACCGAACGCAGCCACGGAACGAAGGCCTTCGCTCTCACGGGAAACGTGGTCAACACCGGCCTGATCGAGGTCCCCATGGGCACCACCCTGCGCCAGATCATCTTTGAAATCGGCGGCGGCATCAAGGACGGCAAGAAGTTCAAGGCAGTGCAGATCGGCGGCCCCTCCGGCGGCTGTCTCACCGAGGAGCACCTGGATATGCCTCTGGACTTTGACTCCCTGAAAAAAGTGGGAGCCATGATTGGCTCCGGCGGCCTGGTGGTCATGGATGAGGACACCTGCATGGTGGAAGTGGCCCGTTTCTTTATGAACTTCACCCAGAACGAATCCTGCGGCAAGTGCGTTCCCTGCCGGGAGGGCACACGCCGGATGCTGGAGATCCTTACCCGCATTGTGAACAACGAGGGCAGCCTTGAGGACTTGGACCTGCTGGAAGATCTGTCCAGCACCATTACAGAGACCGCCCTGTGCGGCCTGGGCCAGTCCGCCTGCAAGCCAGTACAGAGCACCCTGAAATATTTCCGGGATGAATATCTGGCCCATGTAGTGGAGAAACACTGCCCCCACTGCAACGGCCGGAAGAAGGAGCTCCGCATCGATCCTGAGCTGTGCAAGGGCTGCGGCAAGTGTATGCGGCAGTGTCCCATGGAGGCCATCTCCGGCCAGATCCGGATGCCTCATGTCATCGATGCGGAAAAATGTATTAAGTGCGGCGCATGCTGGGGCTGTTGTCCCTTCGGCGCCATTCGGGAGGAGTGAACACTATGGCAAAGGGAATCATGTACATCGACGGCCAGCGGGTCCCCTTCGATGGGGAAACCAACGTGCTGTCCGTCATCCGCAAGGCTGGCATCGAGATGCCTACCTTCTGCTATTACTCCGACCTTTCCGTTTATGGGGCCTGCCGGATGTGTGTGGTAGAGGACGAACGGGGCAAGATCGAGACCTCCTGCTCCATGAAGCCCCGGGATGGGCTGTCCATCCGCACCAACACCGCCCGGCTGCTGAAGCACCGCCGGATGATCCTGGAATTGCTGCTGGCTTCCCACAACTGCTCCTGCACCACCTGTGAAAAGAGCGGCGACTGCCGCCTTCAGGAACTGGCCATGCGCTTTGGCGTGCGCCGGGTGCGCTTTGGGGACAGCCGTGAGGAGTCCCAGCTGGACGACAGCAGCCCTGCCGTAGTACGGGACCCCAGCAAATGCATTCTGTGTGGTGACTGCGTCCGGGTATGCGGCGAGACCATTGGCATGGGCATCATCGACTTTGCCCAGCGAGGTTATAATATGCGTGTCTCCCCCGCCTTCAACCGCACTCTGTCAGAAACTCACTGCATCAGCTGCGGACAGTGCTCCGCTGTCTGCCCCACCGGCGCAATCACGGTCTACAACCAGATCGGCAAAGCCTGGCGGGCCATTCATGACCCCAAGGTCCGTACCGTGGTCCAGATTGCACCTGCTGTCCGGGTGGCTGTGGGCGAAGCGTTCGGTCTGCCTGCCGGAGTCAATGTGCTGGACCAGTTGGTCACCGCTCTAAAATACATGGGAGTGGACGAAATCTATGATACCACTTTCGCTGCCGACTTCACTACCATTGAGGAGTCTCAGGAGTTCTTGACCCGGCTGGAAAACGGCGGTCCCTTCCCTATGTTTACCTCCTGCTGCCCCGCCTGGGTCAAGTATCTGGAGCTTGAGAACCCCAAATATCTCAAGCATATCTCCACCTGTAAATCTCCTATGGAGATGTTCGCCGCCATTATCCGGGAACATTATCAAGAAAAGGATGCCCAGGACGGGCGCACCACCTTCCATATCGCCATCATGCCCTGCACCGCCAAAAAGATGGAAGCTGCGCGCCCCCAGTTTCACCACGATGGTAAGCGCGACGTTGATTTGGTGCTTACCACACAGGAGATCATCAATATGATCAAGGAGTCCGGCATCCAGCTGCCTCAGATGGAGCTGGAGGCCCCCGATCTTCCCTTCGGATTGGGTTCCGGTTCTGCCACCATCTACGGTACCACTGGCGGTGTGGCCGAAGCTGTGGTACGCCACTGTATGCCGGACAAATCCCGGAATACCCTGCGCGCCCTGGAGTATTCTCCCCTCCGCGGAAACGAGTCGATTCGGGAAGCTACCGTCCAGGTAGGCGACCGGGAAATCCATCTTGCAGTAGTACATGGCCTGATCCACGCCCAGGAGCTGCTGAAGGAAATCGACGCAGGCAACGCCTACTACGATCTGATCGAGGTCATGACCTGTCCCGGCGGCTGTGTGGGCGGCGCGGGCCAGCCCTACGGTCTGAAGCAGAAGAAGCAGGAACGCACCGCCGGCCTGTATGCCGCAGACCGCTCCGCCCCATTCAAGCGGGCAGAATACAACCCAGTCGTCACCTCCATGCTGGACTCCTACACTCCGGAGCAGCGGCATGACCTGCTCCATGTGGACTATACCAAATAAATTCTGCCATACCATTCAGCGGCCACTCGATTCATCGGGCGGCCGCCGCATTTTTTGTCGGACTTTACATCTTTCTTTGCGTTTCTTGCGCTCTTTTCGTTTTTCCTTGCATATCGGTATGATTTTCGGTATGATGGAAAAAATATCTGCCCGTCACTCGGCGGGCTTTCTTTTTTAGGAGGTATCGTGATGGGCACAGGCAGTATTCTTGTCTCCGGCTTTGCTCTATTTGCCATGTTCTTTGGCGCAGGGAATCTGATTTTTCCTCCCTACCTTGGCATGACTGGCGGAAGTCAGTGGGTAGCCGGCTTTCTCAGCTTCTTTTTTGTGGAGATCCTTTCCTGTGTAGGCATCCACGCTATGCTCCACGGCGGCGGCAGTATTCGGGCCATGCAAAAATCAGTTGGCGCTGCTCCAGGTGCAGTACTGAATACCGCAGCGATTCTGTGCACTGGCGTATTTATCGCACCGCCCCGCACCGCCGCTACCACCTATGAAATGGCCATCCAGCCACTGACGGACAAGCTGGATCTGCTCCCCTTCTCCATTCTATTCTTTGCGGCAGTCTTTCTGTTGACTATCCGTCCCACCCGGGTGGTAGACATTGTAGGCCGGTGCTTAACTCCGGTACTGATCCTTGGTATTTTGGTGCTGATCCTGGCCGGCATCCTACACCCCATTGGTCCCATTGAAGCCCCAGTCTCTTCCAATATCGTTCAAGATGGTCTTCTGGCCGGGTATCAGGCCATGGATATTATCTCAGTAGCCGGCTTCGCTGTCATCATCCAGGATACTCTGGCTCAAGCTGGTCTGCGCACCTGGCCTCAGCAACGCCGCCATGTGGCTGGAACCGCCTGTGTTGCCGGGCTCCTGCTTGCCTTGGTGTACAGCGGCCTGACTTACCTAGGGGCCACTGCTGGCACCTTTTTGGACCGTGGACTGGATCAGGCCGGTTTGATTGTTGCCATTACCTATCAACTGCTGGGCCGCTTTGGCGTGATTGTTCTGGCCATCGTGGTTGGCTTTGCCTGTCTGACCACTTCTATCGGCCTATTTGGCGCCACCGCCTCGTACTTTCAGCGGATCACCCGTGGCCGTCTCTCTTATCGCGCCGGCATTGTGATTCTCAGTATAATTGGCTGTGCCATCTGCAACCTTGGACTGTCCACTATTATCGAGGTAGCCTCCCCCATCCTGTCTGTCATCTGCCCCCCATTTATGACCACAGTGATCCTACTATTCTTCCAAGATCATATCCATCGCGCCGGTCTCTATAAAGGAGCAGCTCTGGGGGCCACTGCTGCTAGCCTGCTGCTCTCCCTCCATTCTTACTTTAAAATATTCCCACTTGTGGCATACCTCCCCTTCTATGACTACGGATTCGGATGGCTGATCCCTGCAAGCGTTGGCGGCGTGGTAGGCTGGCTGCTCTCCAAGCCGGACTCCGACGGGACAGAGCGGTAAGATCCTATCACCCGAGCCAAAACTTCAAAAACTCAGGCCCACATCAGAATGTGGGCCTGAGTTTTTTCTTCATCGATTCACAAAACGCTATATAACAGGACGCCCGCTGCACCAGCACCCGCCATGACCCAGATCGGGTTCACCTTCCAGCGGCGGAGAATCAGGATCGCCACAGTAAAAATTCCGATAGAAATCCAGTTGACACCACTCAGGTCAGCAGGAAGTTCTCGTGCGCCGTAGAGAGACAAAATCAGCAGGGAGATTCCGGCGGAAGCAATCATCGCCACCACCGCAGGCCTCAGTCCAGAGAGAATTCCCTGTACCATGGACAGCCCCTTATATCGGTAATAGAGGTATGCCAGCATCATCACAATAACACAAGATGGCAGGATACATCCAAGTGTAGCCACCAGTGCTCCGGGCAATCCAGCTACCTGAATACCGACAAAAGTGGCAGAGTTAATGGCGATCGGGCCGGGGGTCATCTCTGCTATGGTCATAATATCGGCAAACTGTGTCATGGTCAGCCACGGATGGAGATCCACCACCTGGTGTTGAATCAGCGGCATAGCTGCATACCCGCCGCCAATGCTGAACAAGCCGATTTGAAAAAAGCTCCACAGCAGCTCCAGATAGATCATTTCCCACATCCCCCCTTCTTTTTCTTCTCCTGACAATAAGTATCCACCGCACCGATGAGACCACATACCAGAATGATCACCATGATGTTCACATCCCAGAAACGCACCGCCGCAAAGGAGCCGACCAGAACCAGCACGGGAAGCATCCGCTTCTGCCTAATCACAGATCCACTCATAGTGAGTACCACATCGCAAATCACTGCGGCCACACCAGCCAGCATTCCATCCATCGCCATGTTGACAATGACATTATCCCGAAATGCCGCATAAAACATAGATATCACCGAGATGATGATCAATGGCGGCAGAACGGTGCCCAGTACTGTCAGCAATGCTCCCGGGATTCCTGCCACCCGATATCCCACCAAAATAGAGGCGTTCACCGCAATAGCCCCCGGTGAGGACTGTGCGATAGCCGTAAGATCCAGCATTTCCTGTTCCTCGATCCATTTCAGTTTCTCTACAAACTTTTTGCGCATCAGAGGAATGATCACAAAGCCGCCCCCAAAAGTGAATGCACTAAGCTGAAATGTGGACAAAAACAGGGTCCAGTACTTCTTCTTTTGACTCAAGTCCACTCCCTCCTTCTTTTCTTTCCCATTATAATCCTTGCAAAATAATACGAGAAATAATATTATTATATTATTTCCATTATAAAAACAATATAAGGGGTGTGCTCTATGACCCTGCGGCATATTCGGATCTTTCTCGCCCTCTGTGAGCATGACTGCAACACTACTCGGACAGCAGAGGCCCTGCACATGACTCAGCCAGCCGTAAGCCTGGCCCTTCGAGAGATAGAGGCACACTACGGTGTGGTTCTCTTTGACCGAATCGGACGGCGGCTTCGTATCACCGCGGCCGGAGAGCGATTCGCCTCCTACGCTTCCCGCATTGCTGCTTTGTTTGATGACATGGAGCGGCAAATGTATGGTTGGGATCGTTGCGGGCTGCTTCGGGTGGGGGCCAGCATCACCATTGGCTCCCAATTTCTCCCCAGCTATGTCAAACGGTTCTGTTCCCTCCACCCTGGAGCGGAAATACAGGCTATGGTAGCCCCCTCTGAACTACTGGAGCAGAAGCTTATGGATAACCTGCTGGATCTGGCCCTAATGGAGGGCATCCCTCATGTTCCAGCCCTTCGGTCTGAGGAGTATATGGAGGATCATCTGGTTGTCATCGTTCCGACAGACGGCCCCTTCTGCCCAGGTCAGCAGCTGTCCCAAGCTGAATTCCGTCAACAGAAGTTCTTATTACGGGAGCGGGGCAGCGGAACACGGGAGGAATTTGAGCGGGTGACGGAACGGGCCGGTTTCACGGTCTCACCTACCTGGGAGGCCACTAGTACCACCGCCTTAGTCAATGCAGTCATCAGCGGCCTTGGGATCGCAGTGCTGCCCTACCGCATGGTGTCCGCACCTCTGGCACGCGGACTGGTATCTGCGGTCACCGTGGATGGACTGGATTTTCGGCGGAAATTCCGGATCGTCTATCACCAGGATAAATTTTTGACCGCACAAGCCCGGGATTTTATCTCTCTGTGCCAGCACTGTGAGGAAACCACCTCTCCACCCCAGTATCCAGGGCTCTACTGATCCTGCTGCTGGAAGATAAAAGTTCTTGGGAAGCACTCGACCACTGACGGCTCCTGTGGTATAATATCTGCCATCGTAGCTGCAATGGCCCTCTGTCTGTCCCAGTCTTATTTATGGAGGGCAGGGTCTATCAAATACGCTCTCCACCCCATAGCAATAAGGCCGGGCGCATGAGACCGCAGCTGCCGGTTCATGCTAAGCACGAACCAACATGGGGAGCGCCCCGAAGAAAGGAAAACGCCGATGACTCAGGTAACACGACGGGAACTAATGCCCGGTGTGTGGCTGCGTGCCATCCACACCGATAAATTCAAAAGCTCTTATCTGGGGCTGACTATGATGGCGCCGCTGGAGTGGGAGACCGCAGCCGCCAACGCCCTGATTCCTGCGGTGCTCCGCCGGGGCACTGCCGCCCATCCGGATCTGGAAGCTCTCTCTGCCGCCCTGGACGAGCTGTATGGCGGGGCCATTGAGCCAGTGGTTCGCAGAAAAGGTGAGACCCAGTGCGTGGGCTTTGTGGCCAGCTTTCTAGACGACGCCTACGCTCTGGAGGGAGAATCCATCCTAGAGCCCGCCGCAGCCCTGCTGGGCGAGCTGCTCCTCTCTCCCCGAACCGCGGGAGAATGCTTCTTGCCCGACTATGTCCGGCAGGAGCAGAACAATTTGATTGACCGGATCCGGGCTCAGGTGAACGACAAACGCCGCTATGCCAGCGCCCGTCTGTGCCAGCTGATGTGCCAGGAGGAGTCCTTTGGCGTGGACAAACTGGGGGATGAGGCCCACGCCGCCGCCATCACCCCAGAAAGCTTATGGTCCCGGTATCAGCAGCTGCTCCGTACAGCTGAAATCGAGGTTTACTATTGCGGCTCCGCACAGCCGGAGCGGGCCGTCCAGGCACTGACTGCTGCCTTATCTGGACTTCCCCGTGCGGAAGAGCGCCTGGAACCTGAGTGTGAGGTACGTCTCCACGCCGGTCCGGAACCACATCTTGTGGAGGAACGTATGGATGTGTCCCAGGGTAAGCTGGCCCTAGGCTTCCGCACCGGCGGCATCACCTGTTGGGAGAAGGAATACCCGGCCCTGGTGATGTGCAACGCCATCTTCGGCGGAACACCTCTGTCCAAGCTGTTTTTGAATGTGCGGGAGAAGCTGTCCCTCTGCTACTATGCCAGTTCTGTGCTGGAGAAGATGAAGGGGCTGGTACTGGTGTCCTCCGGCATTGAATTTGACAAGTACCAGCAGGCCAAGGATGAGATTTTGGCCCAGCTGGAGGCCATCCGCCGTGGCGAGATCGAGGACTGGGAACTGGAGGGAGCCCGGCGGGCTCTGATCAGCGGCCACCTGTCCACTCTGGATGATCAGGGACGGCTGGAGGAGTTCTGGTTGGGTCAAGCGGCTGCCGGCCTGGACACTGGCATAGAGGAACTGGCAGAATGCTTTGTCTCCGTCCCCCGGGAGCAGGTGGCCGCCGCTGCCCAGCGGCTGGAGCTGGACACCGTATATTTTCTGAAGGGACAGGAGGTCTGAGGCCATGGAGCAAATCAAATTTGAGCGGATTGGAGAGAAAATGTTCCACCAGGTCCTGGACAATGGACTGAATGTGTTCGTTTTTCCCAAGCCGGAGTTTCAAAAGAAATACGCCTTCTTCGCCACCAATTACGGCGGAATGGATCTGCGCTTCCAGCTTGATGGTGTCTGGCACGACACACCAGCTGGAGTCGCCCATTATTTGGAACACAAAATGTTCGACACAAGAGAGGGCAATGCCCTTCAGCAGCTGGCAGCCAACGGAGCCTCTCCCAATGCCTTCACCAGCAACGCTATCACCGGTTACTATTTTGAGTCCACAGAGCATTTTGATGACAATCTCCGGACCTTGCTCTCCTTCGTCTCAGTCCCCTATTTCACCCGGGAAAGCGTTGAGAAGGAGCGTGGGATCATTGGCCAGGAGATCGGCATGATCGAGGACGACCCGAACTGGAAAGTATTTGTCAACCTGCTGGGCGCCCTGTACGAGTACCATCCCATCCGCACCAGCGTGGCTGGCTCGGTGGAGTCCATCTCCCATATCACAGAGGATACTTTGTATACCTGCCACAAAGCATTCTATGATCCGGCCAATATGGTGCTGTGTGCGGCAGGGGATCTGGATCCCCAGGCGGTGTGCCGCCTGGCCCAGGAGGTCCTCCCCGCCCAGGCCGGCCCCATTGCGGAAAAGGACTATGGTCCGGAGGAGTCCCCAAAAGCGGCTCGGAACCTGGTGGAGGAGCACATGGCGGTGTCCTGCCCCATCTTCCAGCTTGGCTGCAAGGGGGACGCTCCAGAACGTGGAGAGGCCGGGCTGCGGCAAGAACTTCTGGGTGACTTAGCCTGTGAAGTCCTGTTAGGCACTTCCACCCCCCTGTACGCCCGGCTGTACCGGGACGGTCTGGTGAACCGCAGCTTCAGCTATGGCTATGACAGTGTCCCCGGCGCAGCTTTTCTTGTAGCAGGCGGCGAGTCCCGGGATCCGGAGGCCGTCCGGGACGCGGTGGCGACGGAGGCCGCCCGCATCGCCCAAGAAGGTGTAGATCCGGCCCTGTGGGAGCGAGTAAAAAAGGGAGTTTACGGCAGCCGGGTGCGCAGCCTCAACTCCTTTGAAACCCTGTGCATCGGACAAGCCCAGAGTTTTTTCTCCGGCAGCGACTTGCTCCGTTTCCCGGAGGACTTCCGCCAGATTTCCCGTGAGGATGTGGAGGCACTGATTGCACGCTGGGTAATCCCGGAGCGTCTGGCCCTCTCGGTCATCCGTCCCGGAGAGGAGGCATCGGTATGATCAACACAATTTCCTTTCCTGGCCTGGGACTGGAGTTCACCCTGGATCGGGTGGCCTTCCACCTATTTGGTCGACCGATTTTCTGGTATGGCATCATCATTGCCTCCGGAATGCTGCTTGCAGTCTATCTCTGCTCCCGGTGGGCGCCGCGGTTCGGCATCGTACCCGATCACATTCTGGACATGATGTTTTTTGCTGTCCCGGTAGCTCTGATATCAGTCCGAGCTTATTATGTAATTTTCAATCTGGATCTGTACCGGCGAGGAGACGGCTCTCTGGACTGGGGAGCTATCCTCCGGTACAGCGACGGTGGACTTGCCATCTATGGGGCTATCATCTCCTCAGTCATCGTCCTGCTGATCTTCTGCAAGGTCCGAAAAGTCAGCTTCCTGGCCTTCGCCGACCTTGGGGTCCATGGCCTGTTTATCGGCCAACTCATTGGCCGTTGGGGCAATTTTATGAATGTAGAGGCCTTCGGAGGCACTACCACACTGCCCTGGCGGATGTGCGGAGCATCGATTGCTGAGTACCTGCTCCAGTCCGGCTATGTGGATCAGGCCGGGTACGAGGCCGTCCTCAGCGGAGCGCTGGGGGTACATCCCACATTCTTCTATGAATCCATGTGGAATCTGGCCGGCCTTTTCCTGGTCTATCAGCTTGGAAAGCGGTGGAGAAAATACGACGGGGAGTGTTTCTTATTTTATCTGTGCTGGTATGGCCTTGGCCGTGCCTGGATCGAGGGCTTGCGGACTGACAGCCTGTACTTCTTTGGCTTGGAGTTGTTTGGGATGCCTATCCGAGTATCTCAGCTGGTAGCGGCGCTCTGCTTCCTGGCCGCAGGCGCACTCCTGCTGTACCAGCGCTCCCGCCCCCATGACCCGGCACATCTGTATGTGAATCAGCTCCAGAGACAGGAAGAAGTGCAGGAGCCAAAGAACAAGGAGGAGGAGTAACGATGGCGGCAACGATCATGGACGGAAAGGCCCTGGCAGCCAAAGTCAAGAAGGAGGTCCGGGAGCAGACGGCCCAAATGGAGCGCAAGCCCGGACTAGCTGTAGTACTGGTGGGGGATGACCCTGCCTCTCGGGTCTATGTCAACGGGAAAAAGCGTGACTGCGGCGAGTGTGGTTTTTACAGCGAAGAATATGCCCTCCCGGCAGAAACCAGCCAGCAGGAACTCATGGAACTGGTGGAAACTCTCAACAAACGGGAAGATATCGACGGGATCTTGGTCCAGCTTCCTCTCCCCAAGCACCTAGACGAGAAAGCCGTCCTGCTGGCCATCCGACCGGACAAGGATGTAGACTGCTTCCATCCCTTTAATGTCGGGCAGCTGATGATTGGAGAGGCAGGCTTCCAGCCCTGTACTCCGGCGGGCGTCATGCGGATGCTGAAGGAGTACGGGATCGATCCGGCAGGGAAACACTGCGTCATCGTAGGCCGCTCCAATATCGTTGGCAAGCCCCAGGCTATGCTGATGCTGCGGGAAAATGCTACTGTGACTATATGCCACACCAAGACACAGGATCTGAAGTCGGAATGTCTCCGTGCAGATATTCTGGTGGCAGCCGCTGGCCGAGCCGGTCTGATCTCTGGTGACATGGTGAAGGAGGGGGCCGTGGTGGTGGACGTGGCCATGAACCGCAATGAGGCCGGCAAGCTGTGCGGCGACGTGGTTTATGATGAGGCGGCGGAGCGCGCTGCCTATATCACCCCGGTGCCCGGTGGAGTGGGCCCTATGACCCGGGCCATGCTGATGGAAAACACTCTCTATGCTGCCCGGCAGCACGGGAAGCAGTAAGCAGAATCCCGGTAGTCTGCCAATGCGCACAGAGATCCAAAAGCGGCCGATGGAAAATCCAGAGATGTCCTTTGTACGAAAGAAGCTGTCGTGTACGTTAACCAAACCACTATTTAGCGCAGCAATTTCAGAGAAAAGTTGGGTGTTTTTTCGAAACACCAACTTTTTCCTTGAATCATTTCAATTTCTTGAGGGCACCCGTTTTTTCCTTCCCCTCTTGCATAAACAGCCAGAGTGCTGTATAATAAGTTCAACTTCATAAGGCACGGGGAGCTTGTAAGGGCAGGCTGAGAGGAAGTCATCCAACTTCGACCCAACGGGTGTATCCGCATCGCCGTTCCTGGCAGTCCGGTTTACACCCAGCACCTGATGCGGGTAATGCCGCCGTAGGGATCTGCACTGTACTCTGTCACGGAGACGCCGATCCCAGGCGTCTCCGTTTTTTCACACAATTTCATAGCAGGGGAGCTTGTGGGCCATGTACCCGGACAGGCTGAGAGGGAGCTGGAAGCTCCGACCCTTTGACCTGATTTGGATAATGCCAACGTAGGAATCACAGCCCGCGCCGCGGGGGACTCCTATCAGGAGCCCCTGCGGTGTTTTATTTTGAGGAGGGATCATCTATGGTAAAGATCAATGGAACAGAATCCGATCTTGCCGGGCAGACAATTGCCCAATGTCTGGCCCAGGCCGGCTGGGACACCGGACGCCTGGCGGTAGAACGAAATGGTAACATCGTCCCCCGGGCCCAATATGAGCAGACCGTTCTGGAAAACGGAGATGTGCTGGAAATCGTTCGCTTCGTTGGGGGTGGTTAATATGTCCTCCATCCCATCCCAGGAAGCGATCCGGATGGCTCGGGAGGCCAGGCATGGCCCGGAGCTTCAAGAGTGCTTCTCCGCCGCCTCCGTAGCCATCTGTGGTCTAGGGGGACTGGGTTCCAATTTGGCTCTTTGTCTGGCTCGTGCTGGTGTAGGCCGGCTCCATCTCATCGACTTTGATCGGGTAGACTTATCCAATCTCCATCGGCAGCAGTACTTCACCGCCCAGCTGGGGCAGCCCAAAACTGAATCTCTGCGGGATATTCTGGAAGCTGCTGCCCCAGATGTCACTGTGACCATCCACACTGCCCGGGTGACCGATGATAACCTGGACGCCCTTCTGTCAGACAGCCAGATCGTCTGCGAAGCCTTCGACGTTCCAGAGGACAAGGCCCTCCTAGTCAATGCCGTTCTGGAACGCTTCCCCGAAAAATATGTGGTAGCTGCCTCCGGCATGGCAGGTCTTGGTCCGGCCAATGATATCCGCACTCGCCGCATTACATCCCATTTCTACCTGTGTGGTGACGGAATCAGCCAACTTACCCCTGGGGATGGACTCCTGCCCTCCCGGGTGATGCTCTGCGCCGCCCACCAAGCCCACACTGTTCTCCGCATCTTGGCTGGGGCGCTTGATGTTTAACTACAACTGAAACTTGAATCAAACAGAAAGAAGGACACACCATGAACGACACACTGATGCTTGGCGGACGAGAGTTCCACTCTCGTTTTATCCTTGGCTCCGGGAAGTACTCCCTGAAGCTCATTGAGTCTGCTGTCCGGGACGCCGGAGCAGAGCTTATCACCCTGGCGGTCCGCCGTGCCAACACCAGGGAGCAGGAAAATATCCTGGACTACATCCCCAAGGGAGTCACTCTCCTGCCCAACACTTCCGGCGCCCGGAATGCAGAGGAGGCCGTCCGCATCGCTCGGCTAGCCCGGGAACTTGGCTGTGGAGACTTTGTCAAAGTAGAGATCATGCGGGACAGTAAATACCTCCTTCCGGACAACGCCGAGACCGTCCGGGCCACGGAGCTGCTGGCCCGGGAGGGCTTTGTAGTCCTGCCCTATATGTACCCCGACCTCTACACCGCCCGGGCTCTGGCCGATGCCGGAGCTGCGGCAGTGATGCCACTGGCCTCTCCTATCGGCTCCAACAAGGGGCTGGCCACCCGGGATTTCATCCAGATCCTCATCGATGAGATCGATCTTCCCATCATTGTGGATGCTGGCATTGGCCGCCCCTCTCAGGCCTGCGAGGCAATGGAGATGGGAGCAGCGGCTATCATGGCCAACACCGCCCTGGCCACCGCAGGAGACCTGCCCCTCATGGCCTCCGCCTTCCGTCAAGCCATTGAGGCAGGCCGGAAAGCCTATCTGTCCGGCCCCGGCCGGGTACTCAGCCGTGGGGCTGCCCCCTCCGATCCTCTCACCGGCTTTCTCCGGGACTAAGGAGGCAGAACAGCATGGAAAACCGTTTTTTGGTGGACTCCGAATTTCTCTCTCCCCAGGCCCTGGCCCGAAAGCACCAGCTGGAAACCGATCCCTCCTCCCGGAAAAGCCACATGGAGTATCTGCCCGGCATGGAACAGCTCCAGTCTGACATCCGGGACAAGGTGATTGGACAGATGGACTCTTATGACCCCGCCCGCTATACTGCCCGGGATGTGCGGGCCGCTCTGGATCATGAGACCTGCTCTGTGGAAGACTTTAAGGCTCTTCTCTCCCCTGCCGCTGAGCCCTTCCTGGAAGAGATGGCTGCCCGGGCTCGTCTGGAAACCAGCCGGCACTTCGGCAATACTGTTTATCTCTTCACCCCCCTGTACATCGCCAATTACTGCGAAAACTACTGCGTCTACTGCGGATTCAACTGCTACAACCACATCCAGCGGATGAAGCTGGATATGGCACAGATCGAGCATGAGATGCAGGTCATCGCCGACAGCGGCATGGAGGAGATTCTGATCCTGACCGGCGAGAGCCGTGCTCAGAGTGATGTAGCTTACATCGGTGAGGCCTGCAAGCTGGCCCGAAAATACTTCCGTATGGTGGGGCTGGAGATCTACCCCGTCAACACGGACGAATACCGCTATCTCCACCAGTGCGGAGCCGACTATGTCACCGTTTTTCAGGAGACATACGATGCCGATAAGTACGAGACCCTGCACCTGATGGGCCATAAACGTGTATGGCCCTACCGCTTTGACGCCCAGGAGCGCGCCCTCCGGGGCGGGATGCGCGGGGTGGCCTTTTCTGCTCTGCTGGGGCTGTCAGACTTCCGAAAGGACGCCCTGGCCAGCGCCCTGCACCTCTATTATCTCCAGCGCAAATATCCCCATGCAGAAATGTCCCTGTCCTGCCCCCGCCTGCGCCCCATTGTCAACAATGACAAGATCACCCCTCTGGATGTGGGGGAGCGTCAGCTGTGCCAGGTGCTGTGCGCCTACCGTATCTTCCTTCCCTTCGCAGGGATCACCGTCTCCTCCCGGGAGAGCGCCCAGTTCCGCAACGGCATCGTGAAGATCGCCGCCACCAAGGTGTCCGCCGGCGTCTCCACCGGCATCGGCGACCACGAGAGCAAGTACACCG
>ENA-ORUF01002008-ORUF01002008.1-human-gut-metagenome-genome-assembly--contig:-NODE-2008-length-19265-cov-2.844300_pt1 | contig 19265 bp, 10 predicted proteins | sample MGYA00242077_ERZ509203 | MGnify/ENA primary metagenome ERZ509203 (study PRJEB26280, sample SAMEA2338834) | human gut metagenome | biome: human gut; feature: human-associated habitat; material: faeces... | reverse complement strand
GAGACATCTCGGACTATGCGCGACAGCGGCCCTGTGCACGCTGGCTTTCTCGGGCCTGCAGGCTCAGGTACTCAAAAACAACAGCCGTCCCGAAGTGATATTCATCAACCGGGGAGGCATCGAAATCGACTCGATGGTGACTTCGGAAGTCATAGAGACCTATTACTCGACTATCGAACGGGGATTCCGTCAGACGGGCCTGCCTCGCTTCATCATCGCAGGCAAGAACCAGAAGATGATTTTCGGCATAGGAGGCAATGCCGACATGCGGCTTTCTTACGATTTCGACGGCATCGCCGACAACCTCGACTTCGTAACGGCCGACATCCCCGTGCCCAACTCGCCGAAGCAGCGTCAGCAGATCCAGCTCGATCCGACGGCCTCGACCCTCTATTTCAAGGCGATCGCCGATGCCGGACGGATCGGGCCGATCGTCGGCTACATTCAGGCCGACTTCCGGGGCACGGGCAATGCGTTTGCGCTGCAAATGGCCTATGTCGAGGTGGCGGGCTTTTCGATCGGACGCCGGTTCACGACTTTCTGCGATCTGGGCGCCTCTCCCTCGACGGTCGATTTCGAGGGACCGAACGGCTATCCGGCCGTCTATAATGCGATGATCCGCTATACGCGCGCTTTCAACGAACATTGGTCGATGGCCGCGGCTTTGGAAATGCCCGATGTGAGCGCGACCTATATTCCGGGAACCAGCGCCGTCTCGCAACGGATGCCCGACATTCCCCTTTACGTGCAGTATGCATGGAACGGGGGCCGGAGCCATCTGCGGGCCTCGGGATTGCTGCGCGATATGTTTTTCTACGACGACCTGAGGGATAAGACCACCTCGCTGCTGGGCTGGGGCGTGCAGCTCAGCGGGGCGATTCAGGCCGGCAAGCGCCTGACGACCTACATGCAGTTCCTTTACGGCAAGGGCATCGCCGAGTATATTCAGGACATCGACGGTACCGGACTCGATATGGTAGCCAATCCCGAGAAACCCCATTCCATGCAGGCGCTTCCGGTCATGAGCTGGATCGCCGGATTGCAGTACGCGTTCGGTCCGAAGTGGCTCGCAACGGCCGCTTACAGCGGCGTAAAGGTTTTCGGCGAGCATGATTACCGGGTGCCCGATACCTATAAGATCGCCCATTATTTGTCGGTCAACCTGTTTTATAATCTGACGCCGAGCTGTCAGCTGGGCGCCGCCTATTTGTACGGGACGCGCGAAAACATGGACACGCAGCAGGGACATGCCAACCGTGTGCAGGCGATCGTGCAATACAACTTCTAACCGGTCTGCGGACCGCAAGTGCCGTTGCCATGAAAATTCAGACAGGAAAAGGAACTATCGCGCTGACGACGCTGCTGGCGATCTGGTCGGTGTCGATGGTCGTGTCGTTGCCCGGACTGGCCGTGTCGCCGATTCTGGGCCGGCTGCACCGCATTTTCGGCCATGCGACCGATTTGGAGATACAGATGCTGACTTCGCTGCCGTCGTTGCTGATCATTCCGTTCGTGCTGCTGGCCGGAAAGCTTTCGGTCAGCCGGAACAAGCTGCTGATTCTCTACACGGGGCTGATTATCTTTTTCGTCAGCGGGCTGTCCTGCCTTTTTGTCGGCGGAATGACTTCGCTGATCGTCGTCAATGGCATTCTCGGCATCGGGGCCGGCATGGTCGTTCCCCTTTCGACCGGACTGGTGGCCGACTATTTCTCCGGCCGGCCGCGCGTCCGGCAGCTCGGGATCAGCTCGGCGATCAGCAACGTGACGCTCGTGCTGGCCACGTCGCTGACCGGCTGGCTGGCGACGATCGACTGGCACTATCCCTTTTTGGTCTATCTGTTGCCCGGCGTTTCGCTGCTGCTGACGCTTACCTTGAGAAAAGCGCCCTTGCCGGATGCGACATCCGTTTCCGCAGCGGATCGTTCTCAGACTTCCGTCGGAGAGTCCGATACGGCCGCTCCTGTCGCTGTCTTTCGGTCTTCCGGTTCTTCCGGAGACGGTTCGCTTTCGCAATCGTCCGTCGGGGAGGGGGGCTCGTCCGGTTCTGACGGTGCGGCTCGACGTCAGGGTCCTCAAACAGCGAAGGAGACTTATGCCGGGGCATCGGTCGGTTCCGTTCCGGCCGCCGTGTCTCAGGGGGCTGTTTCTCCGCGCAGGAGCAAGGGGACGGAGCCGTCAGGACCGGCCCGGCCACAGGGTGCGAGGACACCGTCTGCGGCTGCCGATGCCGGTTCGGTCGAAACCGGCTGGCTGCACGGGATCGACCGCCGCCGGCTGGGAGGATTGATGCTGCTCTACTTTTTCGCGACCTATGCCGTACTGGTGATTTCGTTCAATCTGCCTTTCCTGATCCAGCAGTACAAGCTGACCAGTTCGGCATCGGGCGTGATGATTTCGCTGTTCTTTCTGGCGATCATGCTTCCGGGACTGGCGGTCGACCGGGTCATCGCGCTGCTGGGCAAGAAAACGATGTTTGTCTCGCTGTTGCTTATCGGTGCGGGCTTGTTGCTGCTGTACCTCATGAAGAGCGAGTTTTTCGTTGCGCTGGGCTGCTTTGCTACGGGGTTGGGATACGGGGTGATTCAGCCGGTCGTTTACAACAAGGCGGTCGTCACGGCTTCCCGCGAACGGACGACGCTGGCGCTGGCTCTCGTCATGTCGGTCAACTATCTGGCGATCCTGCTTTGTCCGTTCATCGTCGATATGTTCGCCGGTCTGTTTCGGTCCTCTTCGTCGGCCGATTTCCCGTTTTTGCTGAATGCGTTGCTGACGCTGATTGCGACGGTTCCGTGCTATCGTTACCGCGACGGATTCGTGTTCGGAATGACCGACAGCGATTTCGAGTAACGCCCGTAGGATCGTCTTTTTCGGCACGGCCTGTTCGGACTTTACTCCCGTGATTATAGCTGTTTTGGGGTGGCGGAATATAGGCCAGCCGAACCTTCTTGCCCGTTCGTCCGTCGTTCCGGCCGGGCCTGTTTCCTGCTGTGCCTGCGCGATGCGGACAGTCTCCGATTGAGTCGGAAACGACGTGCTCGCCGCTCATGGTCCGGGCCTGGCCCGAATGTCGTTTGTGAAGATGTCCGGCTCGCGTGCCCGGGTGAAAGTTGCGTGCCGAACGCGAACGGCTATCGGAGCAGGCGGTTTCCGAACGGAGCGAAAGGAAATTATATATACTTCCATGTTCAAGCGTGTCCTCCCCTTCCGGAATTTCCAATATATTATATTAACCTCGGTTTGCGATCACGGGTACGTATCCGATTGGGCTTCTGCCATGAAATCCCTTCTGTCGGAAAAGATTTTTTGGGGGGGGAGCCGGAAACGTCGGAAACCTGAAAGCATACACGGAAAAGTATATGATTGGGGAACGAGAGAAATCGAAAAAGGAGACGCTCGAAGCGTCTCCTTTTTCATTCATACGGTCCGGCCCGTTAGAGTTCCTTGACCCGGATGTTGCGGAACCAAACGTTGTCGCCGTGGTCCTGCAGGCCGATGTAGCCTTCGTGGTTCTCGCCGCCGCAGTTGATCAGCAGGTCGTAGGCTTCGGGCCATTTTTCCTTGCTGAACTTGCTCTTGTCGAGCATCTCTTTCCACTGCGGGGTCCACAAGTGATACTCGAGTACCTGCTCGCCGTTCTGGTAGTGTACGACGGTTCCGTTGTACACCATGATCTTGGCCGTGTTCCACTCTCCGAACGGCTTGGCGTTCTGAGGCTTGGCCGGAATCATATCGTACAGCGAGGCCGACTGGCGGTTGCCGTCTACGCCGAGCTTGGCGTCGGGATGGTTCGCGTTGTCGAGCACCTGATACTCGGGAGCCGATATGAAGATCGGTTGGCCGGGAATCTCCTGTGCCAAATAGAAGACGCCGCTGTTGGCGCCCTTATCGACCTTGTACTCGAACTCGAGCTCGAAGTTCTTGAACTTCTTGTTCGCGTAGATCAGGTCGCCTCCGTCCTGAGCGCCGGCTTCGCCCATGCCCGAGCCGTTGATCTTGATCGCTCCGTCCTCGACGGTCCATGCGGCCGGCACGCCGGTCTTGTCGTAGCCGCGCCATCCGTCGAGCGTCTTGCCGTCGAAGATGACCGTCCAGCCTTCGTCTTCGGCCGGGGCCTGAGCCTGAGCGGTGGCCGTGCTGTCTGCCGCCGCCTTCTTGTTCGCGTTCGATCCGCAGGAGGCTACCGTGGCGGCCAGCGCCAGGCAACCGAGTGCATACATGATTCGTTTCATTGTTTGATTATTAATTAATTGGTTTTCAGAGATTACTTGGGCATCGCGGGCAGTTCCCAACCTTCGCGGTAGTTGTGACGGATCATCTCGGCGGCGAACTGCTGAGCGTTGATCGGATCCGTGTAACGCTTGTTGAAAGTGGGGTGGCCGTTGTGGATCGTGAAACCGTCCTCGATCATGATGGCGATCTGGTCGCCGGAGCCGATGTTCTTGAAGCGCATGTTGTCGCCGTCCCACAGCAGCTCGCGGTTGAGTCCCTGCAGGCGAACGGCCAGTACGCCCATGACGACCATTTCGTTGAACGGACCGGCTTCGCTGAAGTCCGATGCCGTTTTCACGCGGTTCTTCGCGTCTTCCTTGCAGGCGCGGATCCAGTCCTGCTCGTGGCTGACGGTGATTTCGCGGTTCATCTTCGGTGCGGACGGCTTACGACCCGACACGAGCCAAGGATTCACGCCGTAGCAGCCGCATATCAGCGTGTCTTTCGTTCCATAGAAGATGGCTCCGCCTCCCTGATCGTTCAGCGACCTGCCTTCGGGCATGCCGGCGGGACGAACGGGCGTGATGCCTCCGTCGTACCAGTAGACCTCTACTTCGGGCATGGCGACTTTGCCTTTTTTGGGCCGGGCCGGGAAGACGTACTTCACCATCTGGGCGTTCGGCGCGCAGTCCGTGAGCAGCGCGGTCGAACTGCCCTGAACCTTCGAGGGGTATCCGAGCTGCAGGCCCTTGAATACGGGGTGCAGGATATGACATGCCATGTCGCCCAGCGCGCCGGTACCGAAGTCCCACCAGCCGCGCCAGTTCCACGGAGTGTAGAGCTTGTTGTAGGGGCGCATCGGAGCCGGGCCGACGAACAGATCCCAGTTCAGCGTCTCCGGAATCTCGTCGACCTGCTCGGGGCGCATCAGGCCCTGAGGCCAGATCGGGCGGTCGGTAAACGTATCGACGCGCTTTACTTCGCCGATCTCGCCGTTCCATATCCAGTCGCAGACCTGGCGCACGCCTTCACCCGAGGCTCCCTGATTGCCCATCTGGGTGGCCACGCCGTACTTTTCGGCCAGCTTCGTCAGCAGGCGCGACTCGTAGACGGTGTGGGTCAGCGGTTTCTGCACGTATACGTGCTTGCCCATCGTGATCGCGTCGGCCGCGATCAGGCAGTGCGTATGGTCGGCCGTGGCGACGAGCACGGCGTCGATATCCTTGCCCATCTCGTCGAGCATCTTGCGGTAGTCCCAGTAGCGCTTGGCGTTCGGGTAGCGGTCGAAAGTGTTCTTGGCATATTTCCAGTCGACGTCGCACAGGGCCACGATATTTTCGGTCTCCATGTTCTGGAGGTTGGCGGCGCCCATGCCGCCGATTCCGACGGCGGCGATATTGAGTTTGTCGCTCGGGGCGGTATGACCCGCGGCCTTGCCGAGCACGGCGCTCGGAACGACGGTCAGTCCGGCCAGACCTACCGCGCTTTTACGCAGGAAGTCCCTGCGGGATATTTTTTCAGACATGATGTGATGTTTTGGTTAGGTTTCTACTTGACGAACTTCGATACGTTGAGGTATTCGGCGCTTTTGCGGGCGCAGAGCATGGGCGGAAGCGAGTTGGCCTCGATCTCGACGTAGTACTCTTCGAGTCCCTGCTTGTAGGCCGCCTTGAAGATCGACTCGAAATCGATCGTCTCGCTGGCTCCGATGATATCCACGTCCTTGATGTGCAGTAGCGGGAAGCGGCCGGCGTATTTCTGGATGTAGGCCGACGGATTGACGCCGCCCTTGCTGGCCCAGTATACGTCCAGTTCGAAGAAGACCTTGTCGGGATCGGTGTTTTCGATCATGTAATCCTCGATTACCTGGCCTTCGATCTTATTGAACTCGTGCGAGTGGTTGTGGTAGCCGAAACGCAGCCCGGCCGCGTTCGCGATTTCGCCTACGCGGTTGAAATAGTCGCAGTAGTCCTGCAGCTCGGCGAGCGTCGAGCCGACGGGGAAGTAGGGCATGACGATGGTTTTGCCGCCTACGGCCGCCTGGGCGTCGCAAGCCTGTTTCCACCAGTCCATGCAGCCCTGCATGTCGTTCTTGTCGAGATTGCGGGCGATGTGCGCGCCGGTTACCGCGATGCCGAGGTCCTCGGCCATTTTGCGGAACTCGGCCGGCGTGCGGCCGTAGAACTTCCCGTCGCCGTACGAGGCCGTTTCGGCGGTGGAGTATCCCATTTCGGATATTTGCCGGAGCGCTTGCGCCGCATCGGCGCTCATATCGCCGCCGATCGAGTAGAGCTGCAGCCCGATCGATTTCTTCTTGCGCGGAATGCCGTTCTGCTTCGCGCCCTTGGCGGCCGAAGTCTCCGAGAACAGGCTTCCTCCGATCAGCGCCCCTGCCGTGAGGAGCATCGATTTCTTCAGAAATTCCCTTCTGTCCATAGTGGTTAAGTATTATAGTTTAGGTTGTTCCATGCTTCGGCCCGCCTCGGCGATCCGTTCGGGATACTGCGTTCGGCCGGCGTAATGTGTCGTTCGTCTTGTAAAGGTACAAAAAGTTTTCGATCCGAAAACAGAAGTCGGCAAAAAATGCGGCCGTATTTCATAGGAAAAGCCGCAACGGCGGTCTCTGCCGTGAAGCAGAAGCCGTCGTTGTGGCTTGTCTGAAAAAGGAGTGCGGCGCGCCCGCTATCCGATGGCGTCCAGTTCGCCGATGTTCCGCTTGATCTGCTCGTCGCTGAGCGAGTAGTTCACCAGATCGCCCGCCAGGTACTTGTCGTAAGCGGCCATGTCGATCAGGCCGTGTCCCGACAGGTTGAACAGGATGACTTTCGGTTCGCCGCTCTCGGTACACTTGCGGGCCTCGCGGACGGCTGCGGCGATCGCATGGCACGATTCCGGAGCGGGAATAATGCCCTCGGTCTGCGCGAACAGGCAGCCTGCGTCGAAGCTCTCGAGTTGCGGGATATCGACCGCTTCCATCAGCTTGTCCTTGAGCAGTTGAGATACGATCACGCCTGCTCCGTGATACCGCAATCCGCCCGCATGGATGTTGGCGGGAGCGAAGTTGTGCCCCAGCGTGAACATCGGCAGCAACGGCGTATAGCCGGCTTCGTCTCCGAAGTCGTAGCGGAAGACTCCGCGCGTGAGCTTCGGGCAGGAGTCGGGCTCGGCCGCGATGTAGCGCGTCTTTCGGCCTTCCTTGAGCGTGTGGCGCATGAACGGGAACGAGATGCCGCCGAAATTCGATCCGCCGCCGAAGCAGCCGATGATCAGGTCGGGGTATTCGCCTGCCATTTCCATCTGTTTTTCGGCCTCGAGACCGATGATCGTCTGGTGCAGCGTAACGTGGCTCAGCACCGAGCCGAGCGTGTACTTGCAGTTCGGCGTGCTCATCGCCAGCTCGATCGCCTCCGAGATCGCCGTGCCGAGCGAGCCCTGATGGTTCGGATGCTCGGTGAGTATTTTGCGTCCGGCTTTGGTCGACATCGACGGCGAGGCGGTCACCTGCGCGCCGAAAGTCTGCATGATCGAGCGCCGGTAGGGTTTCTGCTCGTAACTGATCTTGACCATGTAGACGGCCAGTTCCAGCCCGAACGCCTTGGCGGCGTACGACAGGGCGGCTCCCCATTGGCCGGCGCCGGTCTCGGTCGTGATGTTCGTGACACCTTGCCGCTTGCAGTAATAGGCTTGAGCGAGGGCCGAGTTCAGCTTGTGCGAGCCGACGGGGCTGACGCTCTCGTTCTTGAAATAGATGTGCGCCGGGGTACCGAGCGCCTTTTCCAGTCCGTAGGCCCTGACCAGCGGCGTGCAGCGGTAGTTCTTGTACTGCTCGCGGACTTCGTCGGGGATGTCGATCCACGGGTCGGTCTGGTTCATCTCCTGATCGGCCAGCGCCTCGGCGAAAATGGGATAGAGATCCGAGGCTTTCAGCGGCTGTTTCGTTGCGGGATTCAGAGGCGGCATCGGCTTGTTGGGCATGTCGGCCATGACGTTGTACCACCGGGTCGGAATCTCCGATTCCGGAAGGATGAAGCGTTTTGTTTTCGTGCTCATTGCTTTACGGATTTTGGTTTATAAATGATCGGATGGAATGCGGACAAAACAAGGGAGGCTGTCGTGGTCGACAGCCTCCCTTGGTATTTCGCAGATTCATATCTGCACATGGCGATGCGACTCACGACTTATCGAGTAGAGAGCGCCACCACCAAAATTTGTTGATTGCAGAATGAGTCATCGTTTTCTTGATTCGTTGCAATGGCAAATATAGTGTAAAATCCCGGATTTGAGCAAGCGCTTCGCGAAAATATTGTTAGTTTTGTTTCCGTTTTCGGGTGCGGAATGGAATTTTGTTGTTTTTAAATGTTTTATATTCAGTGTGAAATGTAAATAATTTGAAGTATGAAAAAGAATCGAATGATCTTGTTGCTGGCGGTCGTTCTGTGGCTGACTTCATCTGTTTCGGCCGCGACGGTCGACCGGATCGCCGTGCGGAGCGAAGCGATGAAAAAGGAGATCCCGGTCGTCGTGATCGTGCCCGACGCGGCGAAGAGCGGAGTCAGAATGCCGGTGCTGTACCTGCTTCACGGATACAGCGGCGATCAGGAAACGTGGCTCAACGTGAAGCCTTCTCTGCCGCAAATGGCCGACCGGGACAGCGTGATCGTCGTTTGTCCCGACGGCGAGAACAGCTGGTACTGGGACAGCCCGAAAGACCCCTCTTCGCGTTTCGAGACCTTCGTCGCGCGCGAGCTGATCGATTACGTGGACGCCCACTATCCGACGCGGGGCGACCGTTCGGGCCGTGCGATTACGGGTCTCAGCATGGGCGGCCACGGCGGGCTGTGGCTTTCGTTCCGCCACAAGGATACGTTCGGCGCCGGCGGATCGACGAGCGGCGGCGTGGATATCCGTCCTTTCCCCGAGAACTGGGAAATGGCCAAACAGCTCGGCGAGGAGGCGACCAACCGCAAGACGTGGGACGACCATACGGTGATGACCCAGTTGGACAGCATATCGAACGGCGATCTGGCGTTGGTGATCGACTGCGGCTACGACGACTTCTTTTTCGACGTGAACAACAAACTGCACGAGGCGCTTCGCGAACGGGGTATCGAGCATGACTACACGGTGCGTCCCGGCGTTCACAACGGACCCTACTGGACCAATTCGATCGATTATCAGTGGCTGTTTTTCAAGAAATTTTTCGACCGTTCGGGGCGGTAGCGTCCGACCGGTATGAAAGAAATCATCCGGTGCCCCTCTGAAGGGGTGCCGGATGTTGTTTTTGGGCCGGAGTATTTTTTCTCCGATGTGTCCTGCTCCGTCGTTTGAGATAGCGGGTACGACTGTACTCGGAAGCTCTTCGTTCGTAATCCGGCTTACGACGAGAAACGGCGGAATTTTTCTCTGCGGTCGCGTTACGATAACCCGGAGCGTTCCGATTCGGGATCGGGATCCGGACAAATCCGTTTCCGTTTTCGGGAGCCGTTCTTCGTTCCGGAATCGGGCCGGCGGACTCTGTTTTTTTATTTTTTGCGAAAAATGTCAAATCGTTTCCGGTACGTCTTTCTTCGGTTACGATTCGGAAGTCGAATCGAACCGGAATGTTTCGATTGTTTTGGTAAATGCCCTAAGTGTTGATTCTGTGTGTATTCGGTTGCTTGTTTTCGGCGGTGATTTATTTCACATATAGAAATTTTTTGTTTAATTTTACCGTAAACGGACCGGAGCAAGGCGATTTTGCTTATACATTATAATAGGTGTTTATACATTTTTATATATTCGTTTCGGTTCTTTGCTCGCATTGCCGTGCACGACGTACACGAGCTTCAGGTGTGACTGCAAACCCGTCTGCGGAAGCAGGCATAACTTCGATAAATGTTTATAATATGAAGAACAGAGTACGTTTTTGTTTGTCCGTTTTGGCTGCCGCCTTTTTCGCGTGCGGCCTGACTTCCTGCAAGGACGATCCCGAAAATCCGGCGCCCGAGCCGGAAGTGACGTTGACCGCAGGAGCTGCGACCGAGACGTCGGTCAGCTTTACCGTAACGCCCGTCCATGCCGACCGTTGCGCATGGACGTACGGTCTGAAAGGCGATGCTGCGCCCGATGCCGCCGCGATCTTTGCGAACGGGACGGCCGTATCGGCCGATCAGCCTTCCGATGTGACGATTCCGGATCTGACTCCCGGAACTACTTATGTCGCCTATGCCGTGGCGGCCTCGGGGGAGCATGCGGGCGAGGTGGAATCGATCGATCTGCCGACCGTCGCGCTCTCCTACGATGTGGATTATACGGCTCAATACGCCCAGGGCTATTATTATGGAGACAGGATGAGCGCCGGCACGGGTAACTATTATTTCCACTTGTCCCAATTCGAGTATGCTCCGGTCGAGGGACAGGAGGGCGAGTATCCCGATGCTCCGGGAATGGACGTCGTGCTCGATCTTTACGGCACGTTCGCCGATTCGCCCGATCATGCGATTCTCCCCGACGGGGTTTACGAGGTCGATATGCAGAACCCTTACGGCGAAGGCACGGTCGGGACCGAGTATTCTACCTATTATCTGATCGGCGACGATCTGCAACTGGCCGACCAGCAGTCTTTCCGCGACTTGCGTGTGGAAGTGACTACCGAGGACGGTGTGGTCAGCGTCGTGGCGATCGGCGAGCTGGAGGACGGCAGGACGCTGCGCGTACGCTACGAGGGCGCTCCGACGGTGTTGAAAAATGGTACGACCGGCTTGGGCGAGAACGTGCAGATCGATGCGATGAATCTGCTTGTCGCTTCCTATTACGGCGACGAGCAGAAGCAGGGAACGGGCAACTATTTCCTCCAGTTCGTTTCCTACGAGGCCGACGACAGCGGCAAACCGATCGGCGAAGGAGGGTACAAGCTCAGCCTCGACCTGTACGGAGCCCTCTCCGATGACGACGATCAGGCGATCCTGCCCGACGGCGTGTACGACATCGCTGCCGAGCGCTACTCGGAAGGCTCCTGTTACAATATGTATACGTGGCTTGCCGAGGTCGACGAGAACGGCAATTCGGTAGCCGGAACCGAATTCTCGGTCGGAACGGTCACGGTGGCCCGCAACGGCGAGAATTACACGCTGACGGCCAACTTCCGCGCGGAGGACGGATGTGTCGTCGAGGCTAAGTACGAGGGCCCGATCGATTTCGAGAACAAGGTGACCGGTCCGGTGGGCGACCATAAGACGAACTTTACTCAGGGCGAGGTTTCCTATATGGGTTCGACCGATGAGATGAGCACGTTCCGTTTGATGTTATGGGATGGAAACATGCTGGATCGGGATGATGAGAATGACCAATATTTGTTCGAGGAAGGAAGGAGGAACACTATGCTGTTCATCGATCTGTATAGCAAGCCTTGTACGTCCTCGTCGATCAAGCTCGAGCCGGGAACTTACACGGTAAGCTCCGAGGTCGGTCCGATGACGGTCGATCCGGGCCGGCTGAAAGTGATTGTGCCCGGTATTATCGAGGAGTCGGAAGGAACTTATTTTTACCTGACGCAGGCTGATTATCCGGTGGCAACCTCGATGTATAAGGATGGAAATACGGCGTTGATCGACGGCGGTACGATGCGGATCGAGGAAACTGGCTCCGGCAGCGGCTATCGCTTCACGTTCGACTTCACGACCAAAGAGGGCGGCAGCCTGACCGCGACGATGGAAGGCGACTTGGAGTTCTTCAATCGGGCGCCGATCTATTCGACCCTCGAAGATGACTATGTGGTCGATCTGACCGATGCCGAGTGCAAGCTGAACTACTGGGGAAATGTGGGCGATTACGGCGTGTGGATGGTGCAGATCGTGAGCGACAAGATCGGCTCGGACGGCTTCTCGTCGCAGATCGCCTCTCCCCATCTCGACGAGACGGGCATCCCGACCGGAACCTATACGGCAAGCAAGGGAGTCGAGCCGGGCACTTTCCTCCCGGGAGAGATGAGCAGCAACAATATGGTGAGCGGAACGTGGTACGTCGGAGGATTCAACGGTCAGTCGTATACCGAGCGGGCTCCTGCCGTCGACGGTGAAATCCGGGTTACGAACAACGGAGACGGCACTTATGTGATCGATTTCGAGTGCACCGACGATGCCGAAGTGCCTCATACGTTCTCGGGTAGCTGGTCGGGTACGGCGATTTACGGGAATGCCGGCAATGCCGTCCGCTCGTTGGTTGTCTCCCCGAACGTTCCCGGCGAAGCCGGTCGCGCCGCTATGCGTGCCGCCAAGCTGACCGAAGCCCGTGCCGCCAAACCGGCCGATACGGGCAAGCAGAAGCTGTCGGTCGTTCGCGCGGCGGACAATGCAGGGAAGGCGCTTCGCGCAAGCAAGTATTGATCGCAGCTATTCAAGCCGGTCCGATTCGGATGCGGGCGAATCCGAGGGCGCGGCTCAGGCCGCGCCCTCGCTTGTTTGGCAGGATGCCGGCGATCTCCGGGGGAAGGGGCGGATTCTTCGCAGGCTGCGCGTAGGGCGGGAACGTGGCTTCTTCTCGGAAATCCGGACGATGGGGTGCGATGTCCCGAAACTCCTGTCCGGTTTGGCAAAAAACGGACAGATTGTCTGCCCGGCTCTTTGTCGGACTCGGTGAAGGGATAAGGGATACGGAAGGGCGCGGCTCAGCAGGGGGCGCCTTTCTTCAGAAAAGGTTCCGGAGTAGGACCGCTCGGCATTCGTTCGACCGGATGTCTTGCCGCCCCGGCGATCCTTCCCTCGAGCGTCAAAAACGCAAAAGCCCGTGCATTACCGAATGCACGGGCTTTTTTGCAAGGCAAAGACTTCCCTTCCTGCGCCTATGCCACGCAGAGTATCAGCATCTGGGCCGTCAGAATCCGCAGAAACATCGTGAGCGGATAAACGGTCGCATAGCCGACCGAAGGCATGTCGTTGCCGGCCGTCTCGTTCGAGTACGCCAGCGCCGGGGGATCGGTCATCGATCCGGCGAACAGTCCCATCAGCGTATAGAAGTTCAGCTTGTAGAATTTGCGCGCGACGATACCTACGATCAGCAGCGGGAGAACCGTAATCAGGAAGCCGTAGCCGATCCAATGGTATCCGTTCTCGTACAGCACCGTATGGACGAATCCTTCTCCGGCGCCGAGTCCGACGCAGGCCAGAAACAGTGCGATGCCGATTTCGCGGAGCATCAGGTTCGCGCTCATCGTCGTATAGGTAACCAGCTTGTAGTGCGGACCGAACCGGCTGATCAGGATCGATACGACCAGCGGGCCGCCGGCCAGCCCGAGCTTGACGGGCTGCGGGATGCCGGGAAACGCGATCGGAATGCTGCCCAGCAGCACGCCGAGCACGATGCCGACGAAGATCGGGATCAGGTTCGGCTCGTTGAGCCGCCGCATCGAATTGCCCAGAATTTTCGACACGGCGTTGATCGCCGCTTCGGAGCCGACGACCGTCACGCGGTCGCCCATTTGCAGTTGCAGGTTGTGATTCGGGATCAGGTCGACGCCGGCGCGGTTCACGCGCGTCATATTGACGCCATAGCCGCTGCGCAGTTTCAGTTCGCCGATGTACTTGCCGTTGAGTTTCGACTTGGTGATCATGATTCGGCGCGTGATGAGCTGGTTGTCGAGCTTTTCCCACTCCTGCATTTCCATGTCGATCTTCTCGCCGAGAAAGTCTTCGACCAGCTCCGCGTTATCGGCCGTTGTGACGACCATTACCTTGTCGCCGACGCGGAGCGGAGTCTGCGCGTTGGCGATCTCGATATGCCCGTCGGGCCGGAGCACGCGCGAGATGACGAACTGACGGTTTATCAGGCGTTTGATCTGCAGAACGGTTTTGCCGTCGAGAAACTGGTTTTTGACTTCTACCGAAACGCGGACCGCCTGGCGCGAGTTGTCCTCGCGGCTCGAGAGTATCTTATTCTCCTCGTCGAAGCGGATACGGAAGATCCAGCGGATGAAAAGCATCGATAGGATGATGCCGATCACGCCGAGCGGATAGGCTACCGCATAACCCGTCGCGATGTCGGGCGCGTCGATTCCCGTCATGTCGGCATAGGCCTGCTGCGCTGCGCCCAGTCCCGGCGTGTTGGTCACGGCGCCGGAGAGGATACCCACGACGGTCGTGATGTGCAGTCCCGTCGCCAGATGGACGATGTAGGCGGCGATCACGCCCAGAAAGACGATGGCCGTCGCCAGCATGTTCAGCTTCACGCCGCCTTTCTTGAACGAAGAGAAGAAGCTGGGTCCTACTTGCAGGCCGATCGAGTAGACGAACAGAATCAGCCCGAACTCTTTGACGAAATGGACCAGATGCTCGTTGAGCTGCATCCCGAAATGGCTGAACGCGATTCCGACGAAAAGAATCCACGTCACGCCGAGCCGGATTCCGCCGATTTTGAGCTTGCCGAGCGCGATGCCGAGCGCGATCACCAGCGCGAGAATCAGCACCGAGTGGGCGACGCCTCCGCCCCAGAAAGAGCTGTTGCCGAAAAAAAGATTATGAAACCATTCCATATTAAAAAGTGTACCGATCGTTTGTTTCGCTGGTCCGGATTAGAGTCGCTTGCCGGAGGGGCCGGCGTTGCGGACGGCAGGGCCTGCCCCGATTCCGGCTGCGAAGGTACGAAATTATCCGGAACCTGCGGATGCCGGATCGTGCGCGGAGCGCTTTTTTATTAAAAAATCTTAAATATTTGGGGCGCGTCCATTTCGACCCGGTCCGGACCGGCCGGGCGGCGTTTGCAGGGCGGAAGGACATGGCCTCTGCCGGTTTTGACGCTTCGCGCCATTCGCGTCCGGTACGGCGCTTTTTGCTGCCGGCCGAGCGGGAAGGGGCCAGACGCCTGTCCGGCCGTTCGGGCCGTGCTCGGCGAGGTTCCGGTCGTTTCGGACATGACCGGTTATGGGGTTCCCGCTCCGTGGCTTGGCCGAAGCCTCGCTGTCCGAAAGTGGACCGTGCTCCGTACGGTTGCCGGCCGGATAAAAAAAGTCGTCCCGTCGTGGGAAATCCGGATTAATTTATGCAATTTTGTCATAAGGGGTGTCGTGTCGTTTCGTGAGGGCGGCTCAGGCGGCTCGTTTTGTTTTACCTAAACCAACTGATAGATGAAAAGACTTTTCCTATGGTCGTCCGTTGCGGCCGTCATGTTGTTGGCCGGCTGCGGAAGCAATGGCTCCGAACAGCCGCCGACGCTGTCCGACGATTCGCTTTACGCTACGTTCCGCGATCCCGGCAACGAGTGGCGGGGCAAGCCCTTCTGGTCATGGAACGGCCGTCTCGAGAAAGACGAGCTGATCCGTCAGCTCCATGTGTTCAAGGAAATGGGCATGGGCGGGGCATTCCTGCACTCGCGCGTCGGCCTGAAGACCGAGTATCTCGGGCCCGAGTGGTTCGATCTGACGAACGCCGTCGTGGACGAGGCCGCACGGCTCGGCATGGAGGCTTACCTGTACGATGAGGACCGTTGGCCGTCGGGCAGCGCCGGGGGCATGGTGACCGTAGATACGTCGTTGCGGATGAAGTATCTTATTCTGGAGACGATGCCCGCCGAGCAGTTCGAGTGGAACGACGAGGGGATCGTTTCGGCTTTCGCCTGCGATCTGAACGGGATCGATTACTCGAACTTGCAGCGCCTGAATCCCGCGTCGAACATGGCCGACTATGCCGGCAAGACGGTGCTCAAGTTCGCGCAGCGGACATGCCCCGAGTCGGACGTGTACAACGGGACGACCTATCTGGACGTTTTCAATCCGAAAGCGACGGAACGGTTCATCGAGCTGACGCACGAACAGTATCGGAAGCACTGCGGCGAGCGGATCGGTACGACGATCGAGGGTATTTTCACCGACGAACCCCACCGGGGCGGTCTGTTCTCGACGTTCGGGGCCGTGTCGACCTATGCCTGTCCTTGGGCGCTGAGCCTGCCGCAGGAGTACGAAAAGATGTTCGGCGGCGATCTGACGGCCGATCTGCCGAAACTGTTCCTGCGCGAGAACGGCGAGCGGGTCAATGACGTGAAGTGGAAGTTCTGCGAACTGACCCAATCGCTTTTCCTGAAGAATTTTGCCAAACCGCAGTACGACTGGTGTACCGAGCACGATATGGCCTACACGGGACATGTGTTGCACGAGAACAACCTGACGAGCCAAGTGACGATGCAGGGTTCGCTGATGCGCTATTACGAGTATATGCACACGCCCGGTATCGACCTGCTGACCGAGAACGACAACGCCTATTGGGTACCCAAGCAGCTTTCCTCGGTTGCCCGCCAGCTGGGGCAGAAATGGCTTCTTTCGGAGATGTACGGGTGTACGGGCTGGCAGTTCGATTTCGAGAATCACAAGGCCGTCGGCGACTGGCAGGCGCTTTTCGGCATCAACCTGCGCTGCCAACACCTGTCGTGGTATACGATGGAGGGCGAGGCCAAGCGCGACTATCCGGCCAGCATCTTCTTCCAGTCGCCCTGGTGGAAACAGTACAAATATGTCGAGGATTACTTCTCGCGTCTGGGCGTCATGCTGAATCAGGGAGCGCCTGTTTGCGACGTGCTCGTCGTCAATCCGATCGAGAGCGTCTGGAGTCAGGTGTGCGTGCGTTCGTTCAACGGGCTGTCGCCCGCTGCGCCCGAGATCGCCGAGATGGAGGATAAGTATGCCGACCTGTTCCATTGGCTTGCCGGCGAGCGGATCGACTTCGATTACGGCGACGAGGAAATGATGAGCCGTTTGAGCGACGTCGGCCGCGATGCGGAGGGCAATCCGATCTTCCGCGTGGGACAGGCTTCGTATCGCACCGTGCTGGTAGGCAATATGGAGACGATGCGCCGCTCGACGCTCGACGCGCTCGAGAAGTTCGAGAAGGAGGGAGGCCGTGTGATCTTCATGGGCGAGGCGCCTAAGTACGTGGACGTTCAGCCGTCGGAGGAGCCGGCCCTGATGGCGTCCCGCTGCGTGCAGGTTGATTATGAGAAAACTCCGGTCGTCGAAGCCGTGAAACAGGCGATCCGTCCGGTCGTTGAGGTACGTAACGCTGTCGGTGAGAATCTGCCGCTCGTATTCGGTCAGGTTCGACGTGACGACGAGCGCGCGTATGTTGTGCTGATGAATATCGACCGGCATCGGAAATACGACTCGGTCAGCGTCACGCTGCCCTTCGAGGGCGAGATCGCGTTGTGGGACTGCAAGACGGGCGAGGTATGGAAGCAGCCGGCGACCGTATCGGACGGAAAGTCCGTCGTTCTGACCTCCTTCGAGCCGTGCGAGGAGAAGGTCTATACGATTTCGGCCTCGGCTCCCGCTTTCGCTCAAACGGCGCCCGTCTATAGCGTGAGGGAGAAGACGGAGCTGCCCGACTCCTATTCCTATACGCTGAACGAGCCGAATATCTGCGTTCTCGATCTGGCTACATGGCAGATCGGCGACGAGCCGATGCAGCCGCTGACGGAAATACTCAAAATCGACCGGGCCGTCCGGACTCATTTCAACCTGCCTTGGCGCGGGGGCGGCATGCTTCAGCCGTGGTATGCCGAGAAGCATAAGGGGCAGGAATACACCAAGTCGCTCGGGGTGCTGAAGATGAATTTCCCCTTCAGCATGTCGGTCGTTCCGTCCGATTCCGTCTTCCTGTGCCTCGAGACCCCGCAGCGCTTCACGATTCTCGTGAACGGACGGCGGCTTCCGTCGCAGGACGAGCACGGATGGTTCATCGACAACAGCATCCGCCGCGTTTACGTTCCGTCGGATATGTTCCGCCTCGGGGAGAACAGCGTCGAGCTGGTCGGCCATTTCAGCCGCAATCTCGATTTGGAGGCGATCTATCTGACCGGCCGCTTCGGCGTCGATCTGCAAGGCATCCGCAAGACGATTACGCGTCTGCCCGACAAATTGCGCGTGGGCGATATCGTGTCGCAGGGTCTGCCTTTCTACTCGGGGGCCGTCTGCTACCGGATCGACGGCCTGCCGAGCCCGGCCGAAGGCGAGCGCCTGAAGCTGACGATGGATGGTTTCGACGGGGGCTGTCTGGAACTGTTGAACGAAGGCTCGCATCAGATATGCGGATGGGCGCCCTACGAGTTGGATCTCACGCAGGCGGCCCGGAAAGGCGAACCCGCGCTGCTGAACGTCGTACTGACGCGCCGCAACACGTTCGGGCCGCTGCATCAGGTCCCGGCGCTGGTAGGCGCATACGGGCCGGAGAACTGGACGACCGAGGGCAACTCGTTCACGATGGAGCGCTACATGCTGCTCCCGGCCGGTCTGACGCATCGCCCGTCGCTGCTTCTCGAACGGCCGTAGTCGTCCGTTGGGCCCGCGACAGACTTTGAGAATTCGGAGAAGAGATCGGGATCGCGCTGGAAGAGCGCGACGAGACCTTCCCGAAAGTATGGACGCGGTTGACCGCGTGAAAGTACGGTCCGGGAAAGGGTTGCTTACCATAGGTAGGCGACTCTTTCCCGGACCTTGTTTACTGAAGCCGTTTTGGATCCCATGCCGGTTTCCGGTCGGCATAGGGCGGCTGTCCGGGTCTGTCGGGAACCGGGCGTCCGGCAGCGTCGCCGGATGCCCGATGACGGGACGTTTTGAGGCCGGTTCGCCACCGGTCTTTCGCCGGTCGTTCCATGTGCGGTAGCCGGCGGATCGGCGTTCCGGCCATTCGCTCCGGCGGCCGTATAGAATGGCTTTGTACGCAAAGACGATCGTATGCTTCCATGTGCCAAGCGTATTCGCTGCCGAAGTTTTTACGTCCGGCGGCCGCGGTCGGCAACCGCAGGACGCGCACCGATTAGGCGCTTATCCTGAATTTTCTTCGCCGGAGAGCTTCACATCGGGAAGCCGGAACTTGGAAAACCCGGAGCAGGTACGGGTAAGTATATAGTTCGATACGCAAAAAGGATGGTCGAAACCATCCTTTTTGCGTCTGTGACGGGGGCGTTATTCCGTTCGCTTCGGTTCTTCCGGCCTGGTTTCGTCCTTCAGGTGCACGTCCAGTTGGGGGAACGGAATGTTGAGACCGACCTCGGCGAAACGCTTGTACACCCGCTCGTGCATATCGAAGAAAAGGCCCCAA
>ENA-ORUF01001998-ORUF01001998.1-human-gut-metagenome-genome-assembly--contig:-NODE-1998-length-19305-cov-3.909403_pt1 | contig 19305 bp, 21 predicted proteins | sample MGYA00242077_ERZ509203 | MGnify/ENA primary metagenome ERZ509203 (study PRJEB26280, sample SAMEA2338834) | human gut metagenome | biome: human gut; feature: human-associated habitat; material: faeces... | reverse complement strand
GGCGGCAGACCATACGTCTGCCGCCGCTCTTTTTTCTTCAATCCGTTGGTTTCCCTCTGGGTCAGTCCTGGACCTCCCGCAGACGTTTGACCGCCGCAGAGTCCTGGATAGTACGAACCTTTGCATCCGCCACATACTTGCCCACGGCTGCGGTACTCTTCTTCACCGGAGCGATCGTACCTGCACCAGCCACACAGCCGCCGGGACATCCCATGCCCTCCAGCAGGTACCCGTTGTACTTGCCGGCCTTGGCCATCATCAGCATCTTGCGGCACTCACGCAGGCCATCGGCATGCTCGATCTTGACCTCACGCTCCGGGTCGATCTCCTTGATGGCCTCTTTCACTGCGTTGGCTACGCCGCCAGTGACTGCAAAGCCGCGGCCCAGAGATGTGCCAGTGCCGAACTCCTCCTCGGGATCCACCGGCATCTCAGCAGGAACGATCCCCTTTGCGTCGAAAATGCCCTGCATCTCCTCAAAGGTGAGGACAAAGTCCACATCACTGCGGACGCTCCGACGGGAGGCCTCCAGCTTCTTGGCTGTGCATGGACCAATGAACACGATGCGGACATCCGGATAATCCTTCTTATACAGGCGGGCGGTGAGCACCATGGGGGTCATGGCCATGGAGATATAGTCCTTGAACTGGGGGAACAGCTTCTTGGCCATCACGCTCCAGGAGGGGCAGCAGGAGGTGGCCATGAAGGGCTGCTCGGCAGGGACCTTCTTCAGGAAGTCCTCGGCCTCCTCGGCGGTGCACATATCGGCGCCCACTGCCACCTCAATCACCTTGTGGAAGCCCACCCGGCGCATAGCCTCCCGCATCTGAGAAGACGTGACATTCTCTCCAAACTGGCTGACGAAAGCAGGCGCCACAGCGGCCACTACCTTGTCGCCGCGCTTGATTGCCTGAATCAGCTGGAAGATCTGACTCTTATCAGAAATTGCGCCGAAGGGGCAGTTCACCAAACACATACCGCAGGAAACACACTTGTCATAGTCGATCTTGGCACGGCCCAGCTCATCAGAGCCGATGGCGTCCATCCCGCAGGCCTCCGCGCAGGGGCGCTCAATGCGCAGGATCGCACCATAGGGGCACTCGTCCGCGCACTTGCCGCACTTGATGCACTTGCTCTGGTCGATCACGCTCTTTCCCTGAACCAAAGAAATCGCATCCTTGGGGCACACTTCCATACAGGGATGAGCCAGACAGCCCTGGCACATATCGGTCACCCGTACCTGCTTGGTGGGGCAGGCATTACAGGCGTAAGAGATGATATTGATCAGCGGGGGCTCATAGTACTTTTCCGCGATCACACTTTCCTCCAGCTGTGCATCGGGTGGCGCATACTCGTTCAGATCCCGCGGAGGCAGACCAATCGCCAGACGGATGCGCTCAGTCACCACGGCGCGCTCCAACAGGATATTTTGACGATACTTCGCTACCTCACCGGGGATGATCTTGTGGGGCAGACGGCGGATGGCCTCAGCATAGTTGCCGCCCTCAAAGGCCATTCGGGCCACCTCTGTAAATACCTGCCGCCGAATGTCGTTGATGAATGTGTGGACACCCCGCATAGTTTCTTTTCCTCCTTCATATTTGCAAGAAATCTTTCACACCTAAACGTTCTTATCTTATCATAGGTACTTCTGTTTGGCAACCGTCAGCTTCTTTGGTAAATCAGAGATTTCTGCGTATATTTTTTGCTGAAAGTCAGTCATTTCGCCCAAATCAAGTCAACCGGCTCCAGTTACAGCAAGGAGATTCTCCCCTTTTCCACACATTTTTCACACTGTCGCTGCTCAATTCTGACAGAGACGATGCAGGCACTCTGCTCCTTCTGATCTGCTGCTGGATCTGGGCGCAAAATAAGGCCGGGCCCTCCGGGGCCCGGCCTTATTTTGGCGACAGCGATCTGCTGTTATTTCTTGTTCTTTTTGTAGATGGCGTATAAGCCCTTCAGTAAAAGATCTTTTTCCACCATCATCTTACGCCGGCATAGCGGTGCAATGAACTGCGCCATTCCACCAGTCACCACGACTGTGGTCTTTTTGCCCAGTTCCTCCTCCATCCGATCCAGCATTCCGTCCAGCATAGCAGCAGCCCCGTACATGATCCCGCTGCGCATACATTCCACGGTATTCTTCCCAATGACACGCTTTGGCTTATCCAACTGGATTCCTGGCAGCTGGGAGGCCCGGCTGGACAGAGCCTCCGCCGACACCCGGACACCTGGGATGATGCAGCCGCCCAGATAGGTGTTTCCGTGGTCAACCACCTCCATAGTGGTAGCTGTCCCCATATCCACCAGAATAATGGGAGGTTTATATTCCTGAAGCGCAGCCACTGCGATTACAATGCGGTCGCTGCCCACCGAGGCCGGATCATCCATCTGGATATTCAGTCCGGTCTTGATGCCGGGGCCCACCACGATAGGCTCCATCCCGGTCACCTTGACAACACCGGTGCGCACTGCGTTGAATACCGGCGGCACCACGGAGGAGATGATGCAGTCCTCCACTTCCTCCACCGGAACGCGGAACAGGTCCAGCATATTCTTGATCTCAACCCCATATTGGTCGGAGGTCTTGATTCGGTCGGTGGCAATCCGAGCCTCGAAGCAGATCTTCTCCTCGTCGATCCCTCCGATCACGATGTTACTGTTCCCAATATCGATGGCAAGAAGCATTCTGTTCACCTCAAACTCTATCTTTCTATGTACGAACCGCTTAAACAGCCATACAGTCCGGACTTATAGATTCTCTGTACGGCTTTTTCCATCCAGACCACGCTGGGCCGCCGTCCCGGTCAGCCGGAGGAACGCCTTTCCAATGGCAGTAACCAGAACCGCAGCGGCAATGGCCTCCGGAATGCCAGCAGTAGTGACTGTGGCCATCACCAGGCCAAACACCGCATCCAGCGCCACATTTTTCACCTCAGCATACTGCTGTGCCAATAAGAAATAGATGCTGCCCATGACCAGTACTGTGTTGGTCATGGCGCCGACCACACCCACTACAGGCAGAGCGATATAATCGTTCACCCGAACCCGCTTCAGGGCGATCCATAGCCAGCCAGCCACCACGCCAATGAGGATCCGGCATCCCACCGAGATCCAAACCGCCTTCAGTGCACCTGGCAGTCCCGTAGTACTCATAAATGGGGAGAAGGCGAAGGCCAGCAGCCCTGGTGCCGTAGTATTGATCCACATAGAACTCAGACCAAATACTGCGCCCAGGATCCCTCCAGCCAACGGGCCCAATACCACAGCCCCCAGGATCACTGGGATGTGCAGGGTCGTAGCCTTGATGACCGGAAGCGGGAGCAGGCCGATGCCAGTGGCCACCAAGACCAACTCTACCGCCACCATCATAGCCAGCAGTGCCATCCATCGGGTGTCTTTCTTACGGTTTTTCATATTCAATTACCTCCTGCTGTCGCTCCTCTCACGGAGGATGCAACGCATTTTTGTCAGGGGCCGGATCCCCGGTCTCTTAACCGCCTCATTATAACGAAAGTAAGCTCCGATTTCAAGACTCAGATTTTCTAAAACTTTGCGGATGTGGACCAATTCCTTTACAATCCGTGTCGTTTGTGTCATAATTCCCATGGATGCGCCCAGCGCACTCTAAATCACATATTTCCCATCCTAAAAAGGAGGTTTTCCTTCCATGCTCAGCGGAAAAACAATTCTTCTCGGGGTCACAGGCGGTATCGCCGCCTATAAGGCCGCCGCTCTGGCTTCCGCCTTGGTCAAGCAGCACTGCCATGTGGAGGTAATTCTGACCGAACATGCCACCCAGTTCATCACGCCTCTCACCTTTGAGCAGCTCACCGGGAATCGTGCTATGGTGGACACGTTTGACCGCAATTTCTCTCATCAAGTAGAGCACATCGCCCTTGCCCGCCGCGCCGATCTGGTTCTGGTGGCCCCTGCCACCGCCAACGTATGTGCCAAACTGGCCCACGGTCTGGCAGATGATATGCTTACTACCACGGTTCTGGCCTGCCGGTGCCCCAAGCTTATCGCCCCCGCCATGAACACCGGGATGTTTGAAAACCCGGTGACTCAGGATAACCTGGAATTGCTTCGGAAATACGGCTGGGAGGTCATCGCCCCTGCCTCCGGCCGTTTGGCCTGCGGCGATGTAGGGGCGGGCAAGCTCCCGGAGCCCGAAGTACTTCTCCAACATGTCCTGCGTCAGCTCGCCCTTCCCCACGACCTAGAGGGAAAGCGAGTACTGGTCACCGCCGGTCCCACTCAGGAGCCTCTGGATCCGGTGCGTTACCTCACCAACCACTCCTCCGGAAAAATGGGCTATGCCATCGCCCGGATGGCCATGCTCCGCGGGGCCCAGGTCACCCTCATCTCCGGCCCCACCTCCCTGACGCCCCCTCCGTTTGTGGAGGTGGTCCCTGTGGTCTCCGCCCAGGATATGTTTGAGGCTGTGGCCGCCCGGCAGGAGCAGGCGGACTTCATCTTTAAGGCCGCCGCCGTCGCCGACTACACTCCCGCAGATTACAGTGACAATAAAATGAAAAAGAAGGACAGCGACCTGTCCATTCCCCTCAAACGGACTCAGGATATTTTACAGCACTTGGGCAGCCACCGCCGCCCCGGACAGGTGATCTGCGGCTTCTCCATGGAGACCCAGAATATGTTGGAGAACAGCCAGGCCAAGCTGGTGAAAAAAAATGTGGATATGATCTGCGCCAACAATCTGAAGGTATCTGGAGCCGGCTTCGGCGTTGATACCAATGTGATCACCCTTATCACTGCCCAGGGCGCAGAGGAGCTCCCCCTTCTCTCCAAGGAGGAGGCCGCCAACCGCATCTTGGACGCCGCTCAGACTCTGTCAGCGCGCTGACTCCATAGGGGGCTGTCTTTGGATCCTGGTGACATAGACCAATACAAAAAGCGCTCCCCACTCCAGTTCTCATGGGGTGGGGAGCTTGATATTTGATCCATGTGCGTCTGCGGCAAAAGACAAGGAACTCTGTTGCGCTTCACCGGACCTCTTGTACTTGCTTTCCCGTGATTCGTTCTATGAAGCGGCGAAACTCGCCGTCCGTACCGCCCTGCAAGCCGTGCTTATCATAGATCTGTGCATGATTGGCGCTAAAGACAAATACAAAGGCGTCCGCCGTTTCCGCAATCAGCATGATCTTGCCATACTGCCATTCAGTTTTTCCTATATCCGTCGTTGTGACAAAGCTTCCCTCCGTAAACACTGTCACTGCGTGTTCTGTACCGGGGAGCAGGCGCTTTTTCGCCACATACCCATTGATCCTGTCCTCGAAAATCAGGACTGTCAAAACTGTCAGGACGGCCAACACGGTAACAGCCGTGCGAAGATCCAGCGCAAAATGAAACGCAGCAAGGAGCAGTCCAAGGACTGCCACAATCCATCCGAAGAGATGAGAACTGCGGCTGCGCTTTTTTCGGACCGTCTTTCTCAGAACCTTCGCCATCAAAGCCATGGTTTTCCCATTGTACTGGGTCTCACAAGTAAACTCCATGCAGTTCCCCCATTTCCAGCTTTTTCTGGAGTATACCACAGCTTTTCCGTGATTTCTACACGCTTTCCTGCTTTTTTATGTATCAGCCCAGCCAAATGTACCCCATACTGATCTGTAATACAAAACAGACCCGGAAGATCACTCCTCCGGGTCTGTTATTATGCAAATCTTGTTTCCGCCGAGTGATCAGGCCAGGGCCTTCTTGGCGGTCTCGGTCAGCTGGGTAAACGCAGCCTTGTCGCTCACAGCCAGCTCAGCCAGCATCTTGCGGTTGATCACAATGCCAGCCTTCTTCAGGCCGTTCATAAAGGTGGAGTAATTCATCCCGTTCATCTTGCAGGCAGCGTTGATACGGGTGATCCACAGCTGACGGAAGTCACGCTTCTTCAGCTTGCGGCCAGTGTAAGCGTACACGCCAGACTTCATCACAGCCTGGTTGGCCATCTTGAAGTGCTTGGACTTGGAACCCCAGTAGCCCTTCGCCATCTTGAGGATCTTATTTCTTCTCTTGCGCGTCATCATCGCGCCCTTCACTCTTGCCATTGTACTCTGCCTCCTTCTCTCTTACTTGTACAGGATCATGCGCTTGATGGCAGCCTCGTTGGTCTTATCCGCGTAGCCGCCCTTGCGGAGGCCTCTCTTCAGCTTGGTGGTCTTGCCGTGGCCGTTCAGCAGGTGGCGCTTACCGGCGTGGGCACGCTTGACCTTGCCGTTCTTCGTGAGAGCGAAACGCTTCTTTGCGCCGCTGTGGGTCTTGATCTTCGGCATAACAGAAAACTCCTTTTCGACTTACTTTTTGGTGTCCTTTGCGGGCTTGGGCGACAGGAAAATGGACATGTGGCGCCCCTCCAGCTTCGGACTTTTATCCATCACGGCGGTCTCGCCGCAGGATTCGGCAAACTTCAGCAGCAGATCCTGGCCGATATTGGTGTGAGCCATCTCACGCCCACGGAACCGGACCGTGATCTTGCACCGGTTGCCATCCGCCAGAAATTTCTGCGCATTGCGCAGCTTCACATTGAAGTCATTGACATCAATGCTGGGGGACATCCGGATCTCTTTGACCTCCACCACGCGCTGGTTCTTGCGTGCTTCCTTCTCGCGCTTGGTCTGCTCGAAGCGGTACTTACCGTAATCCATCAGCTTGCATACCGGGGGCACAGCATTGGGAGAGATCTTTACCAGATCCAGATTCCGTTCTTCCGCCAGGCGCAGAGCCTCCTGAGAAGACATGATACCCAGCTGTTCGCCGCTCTCAGAAATCAGGCGGATCTCCTTATCCCGGATCTCTTCGTTCGTTTGATGACCTGTGTTAGCGATGGGAAAGCACCTCCAAACAAAAAATAAAACGCGTCTGCCTGAATGGCACCCGCGTCACAGCAAAACTGCGCCAGAGATTCTGGCGAAGCTCGTACATTGTTAACCTTTTGGCTCTGGCCTGAGGTGAGGACGCGGCACCGTTCCTGCTTTCTTGTTCCCTAGCATTTTATCAGAGTCAACCTCAACTGTCAACCCCTTTTTTAGATTTTTCGTGTCACCCCCGTTTCTTCCAAGTTTTTTACATTTACATAACTTTATTTTTTCTTTTTAAATACAAAAGGTTATGCACAATTTCCACATATTTTTCAACATTAGTCTTTTCTTTTAACTCTATTCTTCTGTTTTTCTCACTTTTATTCTGATCATTTATCATTTCCATTTCAAATTCCAATTTGTATGGTTACATAACGCATATTTCCCATGCTGTTGTACACTTTCACCGTCCAGACAGAGCAGGGCCCCGGAAAGAATATTCTTCCTTCCAGAGCCCAGCGCTTCACACCTGATTCATTCTATGATTTTGCCACACAAAGATCAGCCCAAAGAGATCTCCCGATTGGCGTATGCGTTCAAATCCATCCCCGCCGTGTGACCGGCCTGGTACTCATAAAAGCCCTGGCATCCAATCATAGCAGCGTTGTCTCCGCAATACTTTAGTTCGGGGAGGTAAAGCCGATCTCCACTCTGGGCGCAGGCTTTCTGGAGATCTGCTCGAATCCTCCGGTTGGCAGCCACACCTCCAGCCACAGCTACCTGGCCATAACCTTTTGCTCTGGCCGCAGCCATCACCCGAGGAACCAGAGACTCACTGACTGCCCGTCCAAAGCTAGCCGCAAAATCCCGCAGATCCAACTTTTCCCCCTTCTGCTCCGCATTGTGGATCAGGTTCAGACTGGCAGTCTTGAGTCCCGAGAAAGACATATCCAGTTCGTGACCAGACACATGGGCCCGGGGCAGCTCATAGCGGCTGTCGTCCCCGCCGTCCGAGAGGCGGTCCATGGGACCTCCGCCGGGGTAGCCGATGCCCAGCACACGGGCCACCTTGTCAAAGCACTCCCCCGCTGCATCGTCCCGGGTACCGCCCAGCACATCCATCTCTGTATAGGACCGTACATCCACCACCAGTGTAGTCCCGCCAGAGACACACAAGCAGACGAAAGGCGGCTTCAAGTCGGGATGGGTGATGTAGTTGGCGGCGATATGTCCCCGTACATGGTGAACCGGAATCAAGGGGAGATTCAGTGCCATAGCCGCTCCCTTCGCAAAGTTCACCCCCACCAGCACTGCGCCAATGAGGCCGGGACCATAGGTTACTGCCACTGCGTCCAAATCCTGTTTGGTCAGTCCCGCCTGCTCCACCGCCTGATCAGCCAGGCCAGTCACCACCTCCACATGCTTCCGGGATGCGATCTCAGGAACCACACCACCATAAATGGTATGCATCTCGATCTGTGACGCGATGCAGTTGGAAAGCACCGTCCTCCCGTCCCGCACCACCGCGGCGGCAGTCTCATCGCAGGAGGATTCAATGGCTAGAATATTCACAAAAGGCTCCCCTTTCCAATTTTTCCTCTATACCGCAGTTTTTACATATTCTTCACTCAGCGCATTTTTTGAAGTCTCTGGTCATAATGACCGCATCCTCTTTCGGCTTGGTATAATAGTCTTTCCGGCGTCCTGCCTCCTCGAAGCCATGCTTACGGTACAAGGCAATCGCCGGTTCATTGGAAGCCCGCACTTCCAGTGTCAAAAATGCCAAATTGGCTGCACCGAACCGGCAGAATACATCCAGCAGCTCGTCTGCCACACCATGGCGGCGGGCATTGGGGTCAACGGCAATATTATCGATGTATCCTTCATCCAGCACCACATGGAGTCCTGCATAACCCAGCAACCCCCCATCCTCTGACTCAGCCACAATAAAGCTGGCCTGTGTATCAAAAAGCGCCTCAGTAAGCATAGCCTCACTCCACGGAGCAGAGAAACACTCCCGCTCCAGCTCCGCGATCTGACCAATATGGCTGCGATCCATAGGCACAATGGTATATTCCATAATGACTCCTTTTTCAAGATTTCTTAATAATTTCCGCCTTGTCTTTTCCCCTGCAATCCGGTACAATGGATGGACAATCGGTATGCTGTCCTTCTGATTATATCCGGACAGCCTCCCTTTGACAAGTCATCTTTCGCTGGCCGCGTCCAGCCGCGGCCCACGCCCGCCAGAAAGGAATTCCTGATGAAAAAAATCTTTTCTATCCTGCTCTCCGCCGCGCTCCTGTCCGGACTGCTGGCTACCGGGGTGTCGGCCGCCACTCTGCAAAGCAACCAAGCTGTCTATCAGCTCTCCCAAGATCCTCTTGGTACAGAACCGTTCTCCTACTCCGCCACTGAGACTCACTCTGTCACTCTAGTCCCAGTCGGGACCGCCATTCAAAGCGAGGGGGACGGGTTACTGCTGGTGGAGGTATTCCTTTATCAGCAGGCAGAGAAGCATTGGAGCCTGGATTCCATGCTCTCAGGCCAGAGCCAGCTCACCATCCGGGATGGGGATCACATCTATCACATCTCAACCATGGATCCCAGCGGAACTGAACCCAATACCGCTTTGGACCGCGGCATCTGGGTCAAGGGACAGAGTACCGGCGAAGTTCAGCCTGTCACCATCACCGGAGAGCCAGTAGACGACTGGGCAGCCAATCTGGTCAACGAGGCCATCGCCAAAAACCTGTTCCCAACCCACCTGAAAGGCCAGGATCTGCGGGATTCCATCACCCGTACGCAGTTTGCCGCCCTATCCGTCCGTCTGTACGAGACCATGAGCGGCCATACTGTTCCCGCCTTTACCGGTCCCAATCCATTTACCGATACCACCGATCCCGAGGTGCTTAAGGCCTATTCGATGGGCTTCACTTCCGGTGTAAGCAATACAACATTCGGCTCCGGGATCCAGCTAAATCGAGAACAGGCCGCCACCATGCTCTCTGCTGTCTACCGGAAACTGGGCGGAACCATTTCTCCGAAAGAAACCGTTTCATTCTCCGACCGCAGCTCCATCTCCACCTGGGCAAGGGACAGTGTGCACTTTGCCGCCTCTAAGGGTGTCATCTCCGGATACGAGGATGGCCGCTTTGGTCCAAAAGACCCCGCCCAGCGGCAAGCCTGTCTCATCATGGCTCTGCGGATGCAGCAGAAACTGGGCATCAATACCATCATCTGAGCAGCACCACAGATTTTTCACATAACAGGGGCTCCGGAGTAATCCGGAGCCCCTGCGTTTTTTCTTATGACAGACTCAGTGAGACTCTGCCCAGGATCGACCCGCATGGGTCTCCGCCAACAGAGGGACAGACAGGGCAGCGACACCCTCCATTTCCTCCTCTACCAGCTTGCAGACCATCTCTGCCTCCGATTCCGGACACTCCACGATCAGTTCATCGTGAACCTGAAGGACCAGACGGCCCTCCAGCCCCTCCGCCTTCAGGCGGTCCCGCACACGGATCATAGCCAGCTTGATGATGTCGGCCGCGGTGCCCTGAATGGGAGCGTTGAGGGCCACCCGCTCGCCAAAGGAGCGGGTGTTGAAGTTGGAGGACTTCAACTCCGGCACCCAGCGGCGGCGGCCGTACAGTGTGGAGACAAACCCCTGCTCCTTAGCCTGTTCCACCACCGCATCCATATAGGCCCGCACCCCGGCATAATGGACAAAATACTTATCCATATATTCCTTGGCCTCAGCGACTGTAACCCCAATGTCCTGGGACAGGGAGAAGGGAGAGATGCCGTACACAATGCCGAAGTTCACAGCCTTGGCGCTGCGCCGCATGAGAGGGGTAACTTCCGACCGCGCCACGCCAAACACCTGGGCCGCAGTGATGGTATGAATGTCCTCCCCGCTTTGGAATCCATCGATCATCGCCTGGTCCCCAGCGATATGAGCCAGCAGCCGCAGTTCGATCTGGGAATAGTCTGCATCCACCAGCACTTTCCCCGCCGGCGCTACGAACATCTTCCGCAGCTCCGCCCCCAGTTCTGTGCGGACAGGAATATTTTGAAGGTTCGGCTCCGTGGAACTGAGCCGCCCAGTGGCGGTAACGGTATTCTGAAATGAGGTGTGGATCCGTCCGTCGGGGGCGATCACCTTACCCAAGCCATCAGCATAGGTGGATTTCAGCTTGGTGAGCTGGCGGTACTCCAGGATTTCTTCAATAATAGGGTGCTGTCCCCGCAGCTTCTCAAGCACCTCCGCATTGGTAGACCATCCCGTCTTTGTCTTTTTCACCGGCGGCAGGCCCAGGCGCTCAAAGAGGATCTGCCCCAGCTGCTGGGTGGAATTGATGTTGAAGGTGTCCTCTCCGGCCAGAGCATAGATCCTGGCCTGGACCTGTCCGATCCGTTCAGACAGCATTTCTCCAAACTGCACCAGAGCGCCCCGGTCCACCAGAACCCCTTCCCGCTCCATCTCCGCCAGCACAGAGCAGAGGGGAAGTTCGATCTGCTGGTACAATTCAAGCAGATCCAGTTCCTCCAGCCGCTTTGCAAGGGCGGCACGTAGCGCTCCGATCAGAACGGCATGGGCTGTCAGAGCAGCAGCAGGAACCGTCGGATCAGCCAGAGGGCCAAAAGCCCCCTCATCCAGATAATCGGCCGCTCTTGGAGGCTGAAAGTTGAAATAGGTGAGTCCCAACTTCTCCAATTCATAGCTTCCGTCCGTGGGAGCCAACAGATAAGCGGCCACCTCGGTGTCAAACTCGAAGCCCTCAGGGGCGATTCCCTCCGCCAGCAGGGTCCTCCACAGGACCTTCAGTCCGTGCACAGCCTTGCGGATGCGTGTGTCAGAAAACAGAGCCCGCAGAAAATCATTGTGGCAGTCCCACTTGTCGGCAAAAAACAGGGCGGCGCGGCGTTCTGCTTCCGGCTCCTCCCATGCCACACACACCACATCCAAGGAGGGCAGGGCCAGCACGCTCACCCAATCCCGTTTCCGCCAAAGATCCAGAAGTTCCTCCATCCGTTCCCGTCTGTCCACAGCCTCGCTGACGCAAGAGCAGTCGAGCGTCTCCCCACTGCTCTGCTTCTCTCCCCGGGGCGCGGTGAGGCCGTATTTGTCGATGAGTTTGGCAAACTCCAGATCCAGAAACAGCTGATACAAGGCGTCGTTGTCCACCTCCTTGCGCAGGTTCTGTTCCGGTACAAAGTCGATTGGGGCGTCGGTGTGGATGGTGGCCAGGTCATAGGACATCCTGGCCATTTCCTCCCCCTCTGACAGCTTTTTCACAACTCCAGGCTTGGCCGGAGTTCCAGGCGCCATCTCCGGGGCCGGCATGGCGGCATACAATGCGTCGATGGAACAATATCGCTGGACCAAAGCCATTGCGGTCTTTTCTCCTACCCCCTTCACTCCGGGAATATTGTCGGAACTGTCCCCCATCAGGGCCTTCAGGTCCACAATATGAATGGGATCGAAACCGTACTGTTCCCGGAAAGCATCCGGAGTCATATCCTTGGTTGTCGTACGGCCCATACGGGTGGACACCAGCTTGACTGTGGTGGCGTCAGTGACCAGCTGGAGGGAGTCCTTGTCTCCAGTAACGATCACTGTTGCCCAGCCGGCGGCAGCATCCTTCACCGAGATGGTCCCGATGAGATCGTCCGCCTCCCAGCCGTCCAGTTCATACATGGGGATATTCATAGCCGCCAAAACCTTTTTCAGCAGAGGCATCTGGCTGGCCAGCTCATCTGGCATCCCCTTCCGCTGGGCCTTATAGCCCTCATAGGCCAGGTGCCGGAAGGTGGGGGCCTTTCGGTCAAAGGTAACGCATAGAGCGTCCGGCCGTTCTTCGTCCAGCAGCTTATTCAAAATATTCAAAAACCCAAGGATCGCATTGGTGGGCTGTCCTGTACGGGTAGTAAGATTCTGGCTCACCCCATAAAAAGCCCGGTTGACAATGGAGTTGCCATCCAGGACCATCAGCTTTTTCATGTGGGTTTCCTCCCATTCTGCCGCATGCGGCAAAGTCATATCGAGCATAGTATACCAGCTTTCCCATGGCTGGGCAAGGAAAACCGGGGGCCGCGGCTCTGCGCAGCTCCCGGTCCGGAGCACAGGTCATTTAAGCTGTCGCTCAGTCTTTCAGCCTTTTCGCCAGCGCCGCAGCCCGTTCCTCTGCCGCCCGCAGGATAGCCTCCGGATCATTTTCCCGGATGTCCAGCCCCTCAGCGGACAAGCAGTGGGCAGCAGGGATGCCAAACATCCTCCCCAGCCCCCTCACGTAGTCGAAGCCGAAGTTTTTTCCCTCCAGAGGGCCTCCGGCAGTGGTGATATAGACCAGTTCCTTCGCCCGGCACAGCCCCTCCTGCACCCCCGTTCGGGTATAGTGGAAGGTGATCCCCAGGGTACAGGTCCACTCCAGATAGATCTTCAACGCCGCGGGGAAGGTCATATCCCAGTCCGGGGCTGCGATCACCACCAAATCAGCCTGAGCCATCTCCCGGGCCGGCTCGAACATGGGGCCGCCAGTGTCCACCTGTGCCTGTCGGTCCCGCTCTTGGGCCAGCGCCCCGGTGAGCACCGGCAGCTCACAGCCCGTCAGATCCCGCTCCTTGACTGCGGCCTCTGGCCATCGGGTCCGGCAGGCCGCCAGAAATGCCTGGCTCAGCCGCCATGTGCGGGACCGCTCCGGCCCCCGCATACATGCGTTGACAAATAAGATCTGCTTCATCCTATCGCTCCTCTCAAACTGCGCCCCCATCCCTTAGTGCGCTCCCAGCCGTTTTCACCAGATATTCCATCGCCTGTACCGGATAGCCACCCACCGCGGTCTCCCCGGTGAGCATCAGGGCATCCGAGCCATCCAGCACTGCATTGTAGATGTCACACACCTCCGCCCGGGTAGGCACTGCCCTCCGCTCCATGGACCACAGCAGCTGGGTCACTACAAAGAAGGAGCGCCCTGCCGCCCGGCAGCGGGCGGCAATGTGCTTCTGTGCAGCAGGCAGCTCCCACAATGGCATACTGTTCCCCAGATCACCCCGGGCAATACAAATCACGTCGGATGCATCCATAATCTCGTCCAGCTTCTCCATGCCCTGCCGGTTCTCGATCTTGGCCATCACCCGCACCTGCTCCAGGCCGCGCTCCGCCAGAGCCCCACGCAGAACCGTCAGATCCTCCGCCCCCCGCACGAAGGGCTGGAGCACATCGGTCACTCCGCACCGGGCCGCCCAGTCCAGGTTCCGCCGATCCTCCTCCGTCAGGGCAGGAGTGTCCGGCTGGACCCCCAAAATAGCCAGGCTCTTCCGGCTCTTGAGCAGTCCGCCCCGTTCCACCCGGCACAGCAGGGCGTCCGTGCGCCGCTCGACCACTGTCAGCAACAGGGCGCTGTCATCCAGAGAGATCTCATCCCCCACCTGGGCGGCCGCCACCGCAGCGGCAGGCACAGGGATCCCCCCCGCCCCCAGCAGAATATCTGTCCCCTCTTCCATAGCGACCGGATCTTTCAGAGTCCCCACCCGCAGCTCCGGGCCCTGGAGATCCACGATCAGCCGGGCTTCCACCCCCGCCTGCCTGGCCGCGGGCCAAAACCGTTCCTCCAGCAGAGGGGCGCACGCCTCCAGCGTGGTGTGGGACAGGTTCAGCCGTGCACCTGTCATCCCCGTCCGGAATAACTCTTCCAGTGTCTCCCGCTCCCAGCAAGCATCTCCCAGTGTACCGTAAAATTCCATGCAATCTTCCTCCTGCCAGCTTGGCTTTTTCTCTATTATGGCCCACTTTCCAGCTGCCGTCAACGGTCACACAGACAGAACGGGCGGAGCCCCCGGCTCCGCCCGTTTCATGACGCTTTTCTGTTTAGGCTAGGACTGCTTCCAGTGCGGCCCAACCGTTCCGTTCCCGCTTGCGGGTCACCCGCAGGCCGCTGCGGGCCAGAGCCTCCTCCACCTCGTGAGCCCGGCTGTCGATGATCCCAGAACAGAGGAACACCCCGCCCTCGGCCAGCAGACCGGGCACCTGGGGCGCCAGGGGAATGATCACATCGGCCACAATGTTGGCCAGCACAAGCTGATAGCGCTCTTGTGCCAGTTCTGCCGCCAGGGCCCGGTCGGTCAGTACATCCCCCGCCCGGACGGTATAACGATCCCGACCAATCCCGTTGAGGGCGGCGTTCTCATAGGCCACATCCACCGCTTTAGGGTCGATATCCACCGCCGTGGCCTGTTCCGCACCCAGCACCAAGGCCGCAATGGACAGGATCCCGCTGCCGCAGCCCAGGTCCAGCACCAGGTCTCCTTCTTTGGTATGAGCCTCTACACCTTCCAGGCACAGCTGAGTAGAGGCGTGGGAACCCGTCCCGAAGGTGAGTCCCGGGTTTAGATAGAAGGGGACCCGGCCCTGGGGAACCGGCTCCTCCCGCTCCCACTGAGGGACCACATAGAGGCGTTCCCCGATGGGCAAAGGCTTATAGTACTTCTGCCAGCTGTACGCCCAGTCGTTGTCCACCAGGGTTCGGGTGGTGTACTCACACTCCAGGCCCCGGGTGTACTGTTCCAGCTGGCCCCGGCCGTCCGCATCGTCGGTGACATAGAACTTCACCCGGGTAACCCCCCGCATCCGCTCCATCAGCTCCTGGTCCACATAGTCCCAGTACTGCCGGTTCTGCTCCAGAAACTGCTGGAACTCTGCCTCGTCCTCAATGACCAGCCCGGTCATCCCCGCCGCAGTCAGCTTGGCCGTGATCTCATCCAGCCGCTCCGGAGTGGTGTTGATGGCCACCTCCAGCCATTTGATCTCATCCATAGTATGATTCCTTCCCCATATCATGATAGTGTCAGACGGAGACATTCAGCGCTCCGTCCCCAGATAGAACAGGGCCAGTGTCCCCGGCCCAGAGTGGGCCCCAATGACCGGTCCAATGTAATTGATGTGAATGTACTGCGTTCCAAAACGTTCCCGCACCATCTCCGCCACTTTTTCCGCATCCCCGTAGCAATCACCATGGCTGATGAACACAGTCTCCCGGCCCTCGTCCGTCACTGTCTTTTCCATCCGGTCTACCAGGGCCTTCAGCGACGCATGACGCCCCCTGGCTTTTCCCACGGCGGTCAGCTTGCCCTCCTGATCCACATGGAGCAGCGGCTTGATCTGAAGCATGGACCCCAGCACAGCAGTGGTGGCTGTGATCCGTCCGCCCCGCTTCAAAAACTTCAGATCCTGCACGGTAAATTGGTGGCATACTGCCCGCTTATGGGTCTCCACCCAGTCCCGGACCTCCTCGATGGTGCGTCCCTTCTTTTGCTCCCGGGCAGCCAGGCAGGCCAGCAGTCCCTGCCCCAGAGAGGCGCACAGCGTATCCACCACATAGAGTTTCCTCTGGGGATACCGCTCCCGCAGTTCCTCTACGGCTACTTCCGCAGAATTACAAGTCGTGGACAGCCCTGAGGAGAATGCCAAAATCAGCACATCCTTCCCTGCCTGGAGCAAAGGCTCCACCGTCTCGGTATACTCTGCTACATTGATGGCGGAGGTAGTGGCCAACTCTCCTGCCCGGAGCATATCGTAAAACAGTGCCGGGTCCATTTCCCGATTATCCGGGGTATTTTGATAAGTCTCACCCTGGATAGTAAAACTTAGCGGCAAAACATTCAGGCCAGTCTCGCCAACCATCTCCGCACTCAGATCCGCGGCCGAGTCGGTCAGGATCACATAATCAGGCATTGCACAACCTCCTTGATCGTATCGGTCATATCACAAGCTTCCTTTTTCACCCAAAGCGAAGCGCTTTTCATCACTTCTTTCCCTTAGGCTTGTGTTCCTCTCCTGGTGGTTGGAGAATGTCCAGCAGACGGGCACAGGCCAGCTGGTCAGCATAACTCCGCAAAGCCAGATCCAGCGCCATCCTGGCCAGATCTTCCCGCTGGGCATTCGGATCAATAGAGGCTGCCGTATCTGTGAGCGCCCGGTCCATGGCCGCACAGAAGTACTGATACAACTCCTCCGGTGTCTTACCCCGCTCCTCTCCTGCCGCGATCAAGATCCCTGTATCCCGGACAGACAGCACCTTTTTCAGGGCGCACACCGCTGTCAAATACGCCAAATGGATGGGTCCGTACCGTTTCCCAGCCGCTCGGGGCACCAGCCCTTCCTTAATATAGTTATTCACCATAGCAGAGGTCAGGGCCTCGCTGTCATCAAAGTGGATCAGCTGGCGGGGCAAATAGGAAATGATCTGATCCATATACAGAGCAATGTCCGGCAATTCCCGCCAGTCGGCCGGGCGCTCCTGCTCCAGACGCCGTTTCAGATCCAGCAACTCTTCCATACCTTCTCCCCTTTTCTTCGATCCTTCTCCTGCTTTTTTGAGCCGTCCGCAATGCAGGCAGGATAATCTGATCCTTATTATGCTATCATGTCATAATGAAAAATGCAATTCTCAATTTCCGCGGTGCTCCAATCGGCGGCGCAGACGCTCCAGGGCCGGCTGATGGGCAATGGAGCGCATTCCAGGGAAGGCTCTCAGCAGACGCCGCTGCCCAAAAATACGGCACTGCCTGGCTTCATTCAGACGGATTCTCAGATCCCGCAGATCCTGCTCCCGCTTCTCCAGCCACTCCGCCTGATCCATCTGGAACTGAAATCTGTGCTGCGCCAAGGAGTCCTTCGCTTCATCCAGTGCCTCCCGCATCCCTTCCAAACCATCTTGAAGTTCCGCTCTGCGGACGGCCAGTACGTTCCGCAGGTCATCCAATTCCTCCTGGAGGTCCGCCCGCAGGCCATCCCCGATCTCTGCTGCATCCAGCACCCGATCAGCCAAGTTCGTCCCCAATTCGTTGGACATCCGCTTGATACCGGCCGCCAACTCGTCCAACTGGCTCAGCTGGCGGTTCATCCGAACAATGGTACATACGGTGGCAGACAGATCCACCGCCATCATCACAGAAAAGAGCGCCAGTAACCCCACTCCTACAGGATGAGGGATCATTCGGATCCACCACAGGACAGAAGGGTGCACCAGCTTGACCACAAACAGACAGGCCAGCCCCCAGGCAGCGGAAAATCGCAGGCAGATATACCCACCCAAGTTAAAAGGCTCTTGTGAGTAGTCCCACCACCGCTGATGAAACAGCCGCTCGAGTGCAAAGCCAGTCAGCCATTCCAACAGAGACGTCAGAGCCACCGATCCAAGAAAGAGCAGCAGCAGATTCCCTCTCAGAGGCTCCAATACCCACAGCACAATGACCACACCGAAGCCGTAAACCGGACAAACCGGCCCATTGAGAAATCCCCGGTTCACAAACCGCCCTGTCTTGAGTGCAGCATAGCTCACTTCAGTACACCACCCAAGAAAGGCATAGATAAAAAAGATCCAAAGCAACTGATACATGTGGCCTCCCTACTGTGCCGAACATATCCAATGCCATTCAATTCGTCACAGTATAACGCTGACTGGGAGAAAAGTCCAGCATTTTATGGCGAATCCACTGGAACAGGCATGAAAAAAGACCGCTGTGCAGCACAGCAGTCTTTCTTCCCGCAAATCACTGGGCCTCAACCTGGCCGAAGGAACGGCCGTTGTAGGTCAGGCAATTTTTGCACATCCGGTGAGGCAGCCGATAGGCACCGCACTTGGGGCAGGTCACGATACCGGGAGTCTCCAGCTTCCAGTGGGAGCTGCGCCGCTTATCGCGCCGGGCCTTGGACACTTTTCTCTTAGGAACCGCCATTGGTGACACCTCCTTCGGTTAATGTGCTGTCATCAGCACGTTTGGACTACTCAGTTTCATCATCCAACAGCTGCGCAAGCGCCGCCAATCGTGGATCCACTTCAGGTCTGCACCCGCAGGGGCCGAGGTTCAGATCGGCACCGCACTTGGCACACAGCCCTTTGCAGTCTTCTGAGCAAAGGTTCGTTGTATCCATCGCGAGGACGAAGGCCGTGGTGACCACCTCGTCCAGATCCAGCTCGTTTCCGTCCAGCAGAAAAATCTCGTCCTCACTGTCCTCGTTCTCCAGCTCTGCAGCCAGCAGACTATCCAGTGGGACGACCTTCTCTCGGGAAAATTCTTTCCCACAGCGGTCACAGACCAAATCCAACTCCGAGCGGGCCGTTCCGTTCAGCACCAAGGCGCCCGCATGATTGCTCACGCTGCCCTCTGCCACAACAGGCCGGGTAATCGGCTTTCTCCCATAAAAGTCCAGCTGGGACAGATCCAACTGGTACCGGAAGGGCTTCTCCGCGTCCGGCCTATGGATGACGTCTCGCAGATCCAGCCGCATCGCTTACCCTCCTCCGGGGATACAGACCCCTTACTCGCATAATGGTACGGAAGATATTATACTGATTCTCCACAGAAATGTCAAACCTTTTTTTGTGGTTGACAAATATATTTTTTTATGCTGGAATTGCAGTAGAATGCTCAAATCAGACAAAAGGATCGGTGCTCCATGAAAGAATTCACCATTGGAAAGAAC
>ENA-ORUF01001995-ORUF01001995.1-human-gut-metagenome-genome-assembly--contig:-NODE-1995-length-19335-cov-2.900311_pt1 | contig 19335 bp, 15 predicted proteins | sample MGYA00242077_ERZ509203 | MGnify/ENA primary metagenome ERZ509203 (study PRJEB26280, sample SAMEA2338834) | human gut metagenome | biome: human gut; feature: human-associated habitat; material: faeces... | reverse complement strand
GGTTACGCGGATCATCTTCCGGGATACCTGCTTCTACTTTACCTACGAGATCCGCTCCAACGTCGGCAGCCTTTGTATAGATACCGCCACCTACACGGGCAAACAATGCGATAGAAGAAGCTCCTAAAGAGAAACCAGAAAGAACATCCGGATTTTTTGTCAGGATATATACAACACCTGCTCCAAAAAGTCCAAAACCTACTACACACATACCCATAACGGCACCACCGGAAAATGCGATAGATAAAGCTTTATTCATTCCGCTATCTTTTGCCGCTGCGGCTGTTCTTACATTCGCCTTAGTCGCAACGTTCATTCCGATATAACCGGCTGCAGTGGAAAATAATGCTCCGACTAAGAAACATACTGCAGTTACCCAGTTACCGATACCAATACCAATCAGTACAAATAATACAGCAACAAAAACGACAAGAATCTTATATTCTGCAGTAAGGAAAGCTCTTGCTCCCTCATGAATAAATGCTGCAATCTCCTTCATTCTATCTGTTCCTGCATCCTGTTTTCCTACTTTTTTTGTAAGATAAAACGCAAAAAGCAATGCGCAGATTCCAAGAACCGGTGCAAAATAAATCAAACGTTCCATACTCATCCTCCTATAACTTATTTTTCTTCATGAAATGTTAATATCATTATCCAAAAAATGCTTTTGTTTGTAAATGTTTTTTATTGTTATAAACAAGAATATTGACGGTTTTTCTTGTTTTTTGGTTACTTTTTTAAAAGTTCCACACATATTTTTCTACCTTTTATGTATTTTTTCTCAAAAAGTATCTTTTTTAGCAATTAAAATTTACCTTTATCTTTTCATTTGAAATCATATTTTTTCTTTATATGTATTTTCATAAATACAAAAGAAAGTTTATTTATAAATTCTATTTCTGCATTCGAAAATAACTTTTGCTCCAACAGATATATATATCATAATCTATAGAAAAGTTCATCTGAACAAATGCACAAAAGCGCTTCGTAAACGATATTCATCAAGCTGAAACAAACTACTACTTAATGCCTATAGATATTTTTGATTTTTCTGAATAGGTGCCCATTGCAGGCTGCACTAACCGCACAAAAAAAGGAGATTCATCTATAGCACGCTAAAATACAGAAAAATATAACATAAAAAGATATTTTTCCATAATTAACCCTATGCCAAAGATAAACCCCCATTTTCATTTGTATAAATACTAATAATTCTCTGCTATAACGTGTTTAAAAAATGTTCTGGCAGATTTTTCAAACACGTTGTAGGAAATATATTAAAAGTCCAGATAAAAGTTACGTCATTCATTAACATTACAGCGCATGAAAACATATCTGAAAATACTTTGAATTTATTTTCTTACCTTGATGTGTACTTCACGAAGCTGCATTTCGGAAACTTCATTTGGAGCACCACACATAACGTCCTGTGCATTACCATTCATAGGGAATGGGATAACCTCACGGATATTCTCCTCATTGCGAAGAAGCATGATCATACGGTCTACACCAGGAGCCATACCTGCGTGTGGAGGTGCACCATACTGGAATGCATTATAAAGCGCACCGAACTTTTCTTTTAAGTCTTCCTCTGTATATCCGGCAATTTCGAAAGCCTTTACCATGATATCAAGGTTGTGGTTTCTTACAGCTCCGGAAGAAAGTTCTACACCATTACATACGATATCATACTGATAAGCAAGTAACTCTAATGGGTCTTTTGTTGTTAACGCTTCTAAACCGCCCTGTGGCATAGAGAATGGGTTGTGAGTGAAGATAATCTTCTTCTGTTCTTCGTCATACTCATACATTGGGAAGTCATTGATAAAACAGAAACGATATGCATTCTTCTCTAATAAATCAAGACGCTGTCCTAATTCGTTACGAAGCTGTCCGGCATAAAGTGCTGCCTGTTTTTCCTTATCGGCGATGAAGAAAATGGTATCTCCTGCCTTAAGGCCAGCAATCTCACGAATCTCTGCCTTCATATCATCAGGGATAAACTTATCGATTGGTCCCTTATAGCTTAAATCTTCTTTTACTTCTAAGTAACCAAGTCCACCCATTCCAATCGATGTGGCAAACTTAAGAAGTTTCTCATGGAAACCTTTGGACATCTTATTGGAAACCTTGATAGCACGAACAGTCTGTCCGTGGAATGGCTTAAAGGTACATCTCTGGAAAAAGTCTGTTACATCTACGATACGAAGTGGGTTTCTTAAGTCTGGTTTATCAGAACCAAACTCAAGCATTGCCTGTTTGTAGCTGATAACTGGATAAGGTGCTGCAGTTACAACACTTCCCTCTGGTGCAAACTTTTCAAATGTTGCTGTAAGTACTTCCTCACCTACACGGAATACATCTTCCTGTGTTGCAAAACTCATCTCAAAGTCTAACTGATAGAACTCTCCTGGAGAACGGTCTGCTCTGGCATCCTCATCACGGAAGCAAGGAGCAATCTGGAAATATTTATCAAATCCAGACACCATAAGAAGCTGTTTGTACTGCTGTGGAGCTTGTGGAAGTGCATAGAACTTACCTTTGTACTTTCTGGATGGTACGATATAGTCTCTGGCCCCTTCTGGAGAAGAAGCACAAAGAATTGGGGTCTGAATCTCTAAGAAGCCCATGTCTGTCATCTTCTGTCTTAAGAAGCTGATTACTTTAGAACGGAAAATCATGTTATCTTTTACTTTTTTATTTCTTAAATCAAGATAACGGTATTTCAGACGTACATTTTCATGGTTTTCTTTAGAAGTCATTACTTCAAATGGAAGCTGTTTATATACCTTTCCTAGCATATCTACTTTATGAGCCTCTAATTCAATGGTTCCTGTAGGAATCTTTGGATTGTAAGTCTCCTCATCACGGTGCTCGATCACACCCTCAAGAGAAATACAGTCTTCCTTGTTAATTCCCTCTAATAAAGTAGTATCTCTCATTACAACCTGAAGAACACCATACATATCTCTTAAGTCAATAAAAGATACTCCGCCGTGGTCACGGATATTCTCTACCCAGCCTGCCACACGGACAGTTTCGCCAACGTTTTCTTCGCTAAGCATATCAAGAGTTCTGTCTCTGTAAATGTTTGCAATATTCATTTATCTAAATCTCCCTTCTTATAATACAGCTTTTCATCATATTTTTATCAATTAAGTGGGTAACAAATGCAATTTATTTCCTATCTTAGAGGTAGGAAATGAATTGCTGAAAAAGAATAAAGTCACAATTTCATTCTCAAAGGAAATCTATCTTTCTTCTTTAATAGCCCACAAGATAAAAATCTTATGCAATAAAAAACGTCCTGAACTAAAACTAGTTCAGGACGGATTATTCCGCGGTACCACCTGAATTACTGCCTTATGAAAAGCAGTCACTCAAAACCAACTTCTGTCTAACGCACAGTCACGGCGCACCTACTAAGGAATCTGCCTGTGTCCGTATTGACAGATTTCGTTCAGATTGCGGCTGGTAAAGTGTTATTCACAGGAATTCATTCTGCAGGGTTCTCAGCCATCCCCACTCTCTGGAAGCGATAATTCCCACTACTTCTCTTCGTCATCGCCTTTACATCAAATCTTAATCAGTCTACCACAGCTTAAAAAAAATGTCCAGAATTTTTTTGAAATATATTTTATACCTCAAGAGGATTCTTTATTGCATACTCTAAGGCTTCCACAAATGCATTCGTTGCTGCCCGGCAGGCAGATTCCGTTCCCGCAAGAACCGCTCCACTGGAATTCGCATGTGACGGCGGATACCAATATCTTGCCACGCGGGTATTGCCTGCCTTTAATGCTTTATCTAATGCATAGTTGGTCTCAATCGGGCCACCAACAAGATAGGCATAAGATTCGCCAGGCTTAAGCTCACACCATTCCTGAAAATACTTTCCCGGTCTTGGAATCGTCTGTGCATAAAATGCGGTTCCCTCATCCCCGTCAAAGTTACAAAGTTCCGAATGATTCTCGATAAAGTCTCTTACATATCGAAGTCCACTCTTCACATCTTCTACCTTCGGTCCGGAAAACAGTACAAATACACTGCCGCCGTATTTACTCCAGGAGCATGTTGTTCCTCCATAGTATGTTTCTGCGTGAATCAGCTTGATATTTGCCTTTTTGCTGGCATCATCCACTGCCAGATAACCAATATCATCATTATCTGCCGAGAAAAATCCGACACTCGTATGTCCTTCCGGTATATTATACACACGCGCAAACTCTGGTGTCACATTCGCAATGACTTTCTGGCTGAGCATATGCGTTTCCATTTTTACAATTTTCATAAACAAAATCCTTTCGCTTCCGACAGAACTTTTATTATCATTTTAAACATCACAATATTTTCAATAATCATTCTAAATAATGTATTCTGCCTTTTATAACACCGTATCTCTTTAATACCTGATTACATTCATAACACTTATATGCATATCATGTATGTAACATAAGCAATATCCTGCTCAATCACTCAATATCCATTGGATGAAACGCACAATACTCCACACCCTCTGCGAACGCCTCAACGGCAGAGCGGCATGCCGATTCCGTTCCATATACAATCGCGCCACCTGTATTAACACGGGAAGGAATCTCGGATAATTCTGCAATCTTCACATCGGCTGCTTTTAACGCTTTATCCAGTCCATACATGCTCTCTACCGATGCAGATACAAGATAGGCAATGGAAGTTCCCTCACTAAGTCCCAAAGACTCCTGATAGTACTTTCCGATCCGTGGTACATAATCCACATAATAGCCAAGTGTCCCCTCTTCATTTAAAGAATAATTTCCCGACTTATTCTCTATATAATCCTTTGCATACTGAAGTCCACTCTTCACATCTGCAACTTTCTCGCCGGAAATAATCGCCGTAATCTCTCCGCCATATCTGCTCCACGAATAATCCACTCCGCCATAAACCGTCTCAATCTGAATAACTTTAATCTTGGCTTTTTTAGTCGCATCATCCACTGCAAGCCACATAACATCCTCGCAGTCTGCCGAAAAAATAGCCATGCTCTCATGATTCTCCGGGATGTCATAAATCTTTCGATACTCTTCCGTAATCCGTGGAACAAGCTTCTCCATCACTACATGGGCATCAATCCTTCTTTTCATTTTGCCCTCCTCATTTCATTCACTTTACGGTAAAATAGCCTTCTACCGTTTTTATTTGTATTTTACCACGAAATTGCCATACTGAACATAAACTATTTTTTACTTTGCCTGTGAATTTCTGTTCTTTGGTTCTATTTATTTTTCTACTTTTCTTCTTCAATTCAAGAAAAAATAACAGAATCTCAAAACAGCTTTTATCAGAATACATTATTTAAGATTCAAGAATGTCCCAGCATTCTTGCTGTGAGATGCGCGTCATGCAATGCATGACATACTTCTTCTGTGATAAAATACTTATATTTTACTTCATACAACAACATTTACTTATCACTGTACAAATCCTTAAGCACCTGTCTTGCATTTTTCTTCTGGTAACCATCTGGGTCGCTTATCATCTTTCCCTTTCCTGCTCTCCAGCGGAACTGTGCATAATCCGTCAGATAACTCTTATCTTTTTTGCAGGATGGATATCTCTTATACCAGGATGGATAATATTTCTTCATATACTTTTTGGCAAGCTTTACTGCCTCGCTGTTTGTTCGTCCCTTTTTATCTGGGGTTCCAGACAGGCGTACTCCTGCCGGACTCGAATGCACTAAAACAACACTGCCATCTGCACAGCTTCCCACAACAATATAGATATGCGTAGGTGAACTCATAATATCCCCCGGTTTCCAGTCCTTTACCGCTATCGTCTTTTTATAGGTTCCCCAGCCGTACTTTGCATAAGTAGATGCTGCTTTCGATGCCTTTGTAACATAACCCTGACCCTGTTTTCCATTTTTTGTTTTATTTATGTTGTATACACTCCATCCAACAAATCCAGAACAATCCAGTCCATTTCCAAATGCAAACCTGTGCTTTCTATAATTATAGCTTGCTTTCTGCTTTGCACAAAACTTCCTCCAGCTCGCATTCAGTCCAATTCGCAGACCGTCTGTACCTGCCCCGGTATCTGCCTTATTCCAGCCACCGCCCCAGATATACATGGTAGAACCTACAGGAGCAAGTGCCGTTGTCAGAAAATTTTTAATCGTAGAAGTTGAGTTTTTTGCTACCGTTGTTCTGGCAACCGCCCCAAAAGAACTATATATACGCTTCTCTTCGCCATTCTTCTTGTATATTTTATATGCCCTTACTTTATATTGGTATACACTCCCTCTTTTCTTATTTTTAAAGACAAGCTTACATTGCTTTGTCGCCCTTAACTTCAGGAAAACATTTTCTTCTTCCGCTTTTTCAAACACTTCATAACCATCCGCTCTCTGCACTGATTCCCAGGAAAGTACCACTTGACCATCTACTCCATTTGCCAGCACACCAAGAGGTTTACTTAAACTTGTTTTTGCCATCGCATCTGCTCCCCGTCCCAAAAATAATATTGATACTATCAATATCCATGCTATGTATTTCTTTTTCATCATTACCTTCCTTTCTTTTTCTCATCCATGGTAGCATAGAGCATTACACAATTTCAATAGTTATCCGACATCCCACAAACATTTTAATAAAAGAACAAATTTCTTGCCCTTTTCAACAAATTTTTTCTTAAATTTTTCCTAAAAATGTGTTACAATTTATTATAAATTACATATGAGGAGATGTATCACCAATGAACACGAACAAACACTCGAAAAAAGTTGTGCATCTGCCATTATTTATACAAAAGAATCATACGGCAATACTTTTTTCTCTTCTACTTTTTTTGATGCTCCCTGTAACTTTTGTTCACGCACAACGTCTATATACGACAGACGGTGTAAATGTGCGCGCAAAACCAAATAGTTCTTCGAAAGTACTTACATCTGTTTCTGCCGGAACATCTGTAACGAAAACTGGTAGAAGTGGAAACTGGATTGCCGTCAGGGTAAATGGCATAAAAGGTTATATTTACAAATCTTATCTGTCTGGAAGTAAAAATACCTCTACTGCCACAGTCTCTAAAAGTACTTCTTACCGTGCAGTCATTACAGCAAGTAGTGTGAATCTGCGCGCAAAGCCTTCTTTTTCTAGCCGTGTAAAGGGTAGTTTATCTGCAGGTCAGGCTGTGACGGTTTGTTCTACAAATGGCTCCTGGAAAAAAGTACAGACTTCTAAAGGCAAAAAAGGCTATGTATACGGAATTTATGTTGGGAAAAGTGCTTCATCATCAAAGACTACAGCCAAGAAAACTACTACTGCTTCTTCTAGCAGTTACCGAACAAAAGCAGTCTCCTACGCAAAAAGAAGAGTTGGTGATAAATACAGCCAGTCCCGAAGAGACCAGAAAGGGTATGCTGATTGCTCTAGTCTGATGCGTGACGCTTATAAGAGTGCTTCCGGCAAATATATCGGAAACACAACCTATGAACAGTTAGAATTGATGCATTCTTATCTGTATTCGATTTCTTCTGTCAGACAGGCAACAGTTGGAGACCTGGTGTTCCATCAGAACGGCTCTAATCATGTTGGGATTTATCTTGGAAATGGAAAGGTTCTTCATGCTTCACAGACTGCGGGGAAAGTGAAGATCAGTACGTTTAGTAGTAGCAGCCGGTATTGGGATACGGGTTGTAATGCGGCGGGATATTGTGTGAAACACTGATCTGCCGCAAGCAGGAGAGATGCTCCTAAACGAACAGATGCCCCAAAGAGGAAAGCCCCTATATTTGCGCCCTTAAAGCGAGAATTGAATGTTCGCTTAACGGCCACAAATATAGGGGCTTTCCTCTTTGAGAGCTGTTTTTGGCTGGAGATAGCTCGCTAACTTATAAAATCTAATGTGTAAAATTAAGAAGTTTAATTCATGCAAAGATATGCAAAATATCCCACATACGCCACAAGCATTACAACCCCGCATGGTCTGCGAAGTTCTTTATGGCGTATCGTTCCAAGCCATAGGATAACACCTGCCGCTACTGCCACCGCAGAGTCAATCAGGAACTTGCTTTCAAATGGTACATTGCAAATCAATGCAGTTGTTCCTATTACGAAAAGAATGTTAAAGATATTGCTTCCAACGATATTTCCAATGGCAATCCCGGCATTACCGCTTTTAGCAGCAGTAACCGAAGTAACCAGTTCTGGAAGTGATGTTCCAAAGGCTACAATAGTAAGACCGATGAAACGCTCACTCATGCCAAAGGCTCTTGCAATCTCTGATGCGGCATCTACAACAAGGTCACTGCCCCAGACTACCATAATACCTCCAGCGATAATGAAAATAATGCATTTTAAATAGGACATCTGGCATTCATCTTCTTCTTCAGCCGCTTTATTCTTTTTCGACATCACAAAAAGATAGGCCAGGAAAGCGATAAACAATATCCAAAATATAACGCCTTCTGGAAAGCTGACTGCCCGTCTAGTTATTCCAAAAACAATCATTAAAGCTGTAATTCCTATCATAAATGGAATCTCACAATACAAAGTAGATTTTTGAATCGCAACATTTGTTATAACGGCTGTGATTCCTAGAATAACAAGCACATTCATAATATTACTGCCTACTACATTACCGATAGTGATTCCGGCACTTCCCTTTAATGCGGAAGTAATGCTGACCGCCGCTTCCGGAAGGCTTGTTCCCATTGCTACAATAGTAAGGCCGACAATCAATTGCGGGATTCCCAACTTCCCTGCAATTCCTGCTGCACCATCTACAAAAAAATCTGCTCCTTTTACTAAAAGAACAAATCCGACACATAAAAGTAAAATCTGAAGTATCATTAAGTCATTCTCCTTCTAAATATTTATCTACTCTCGAAATTCTGTACATTCTCAAAATCCAATGCAAAAGCAGACATTTTAAAACGTGTGTGAATATTCTTCATTGCGTGCTTGAAACATACTCCAAGAGTACACTACTCTTAGAGCGTGTAACTTACAAAAGTCAAGGCTTCTTGTTTCATTTCGGAGTATATTTGAATATATTTACTGAAGGTGATAGTGAGGAAGTTCTGCCTGCTTTCCAAAGCTTTCTTTATGAAGGGCATCCATAACTTTTTCTACTGGGCAAATGTCATGTTCTTCCCGAAGGAATTCAAAGATTTCTTCGATTCCCTCTCCAGTATAGGCACTTGTAAAAAATATTTTTTTACACCCAGTGAGTTTTAGCCATTCGGCTGCCTGCTGTGGATTCGCTGCCCAGTGGTCAATCTTGGTTACAATTCCCACTTCGTCGCGGTTTCCAAGCGGTGTTATGTTTGGAGGATATAAAGAATAGGGTTCTGTCGCACTTAACACAATTCCTACCACATCGGATTCTGCAGCATACAGATCAATCGTATGCGCCAAATCCAGATTCTCCGCATATTCGCCCGGCATATCAATGACACAGTCATACTGGCTGACATATTGTGTCTTTTTATAGGTAATATTCTCCCCACGTAAAACCTGCTTTAGTGTTGTCTTCCCACTTTCACTTCTTCCAATTAACAATATCCTTCTCATATAACTTCCCCCTGTTTTTTAGTTGCCATACATCATATATAGTTATACTCCCATAAAGAACATCAATGCAGCCCATGTAAATAATGGATAATACATTCCATGTTCGTCTCTTCCTTTACAAAGATATTCTTCGGCATCTTCTTTACTTACCAGACGGAATCCCTCAAACACTTCTGAACCTTCTGCCCCATCATGGTTCATCTTTGGCATCTCATCACGGTTGATGGAAATGTATACTAAAGCGTTCCCTTCGTCTGTCATACCCGGTGTACTGAATACGCATGGAGAAACAACTTTGATCTCATCGGATTCCTCCTGATCCATCAGCTTTCCTCCACTTCGATTCCTGTCTCCTCTTTCAACTCACGAATGGCAGTATCTACAAGAGCATTCGGATTATTCCAGTCTCCTTTATCAATGAGTCCTGCCGGAACACTTAACATATACTGTCCGACCGGATAACGATACTCCCAGTTTAAGAGAAGCTTCTTGGGCTGCCCCTTAATATTAAGAACAACGAAACAGCTTACTGCATCTGGCTGCATGGTTCCACACTCTTCATCTGGTGTCAGTGCAACCATTCTATCCTTGTTTCTTCGGCTGGCACAGTAGTAATGGCCACCCTCTCTGTACTGTAAATCATACAGGTTCATATATTCTGATTCATAAATGGTTTCCATTTTTCCGTTATACATAATTTATCGCCTTTCTTGCTATAAAAAATCCTAAAAGAAATACCATTTTACACAAAAGCGGTACTTCTTTTAGGATATATTGTCATACATTTAAATGGCTTTGTCAAGGTGATTCTGTGGTAAAATCCGATGTACAACCATGCACAACACAGCAGTAATTACAATATCCGGCAGTGTGTAACCGATTATGATATCTACATGCATCAATGCACGGTATAAAATAAGTCCAATAAGCCATACAGCCAGGTTTGCCCAATCCCATTCTTTCACAGCTCTTCTCTTTTTATTAAAGAAGAAATCAGCAATCATAACTGCAATCATCGGCGCAAACACGGAGTTAATCAGATAAAGAAATTCTTCGATATTGTCCATTGGATAAAGAATTGCCGCAATCGTACCAACGATAACTACAACGACAGAAATGTATTTTCCATTGATTTTTTTAGAAAAACTCTCCCCGACAACTTCACCAGAAACACCTGCAGAATGTGCTGCCAAAAAGTTAGTGGTAACGGTAGAAAAAACAATAATAAGAAGTCCGACTACACCAAGACCTGCACGAAGAGAAATCTGTGCGATATCAGAAGTTCCCATACCGATTGCAGCAGACATTCCGATAATATACATCCAGCAGCTTACGAGTCCGTAAACAATTGTGCTTACTGTCGTCGCCTTTACTGGCTTTGTGCTGTTTGAAGTGTAATCACTGATTACCGGAATCCAGGACAATGGCATGGATGCGGCAAGTTCAATCGCTGCACCAAAAGAAAGGGTTTCACCACTCACACTACCGCCGTTTAAAAATGCCCCTGCGTTGCCCTTTGTCACGATAACAAAACATAAAGCGACTGTCATTAAAAATAATGCCGTCATCGCAACCATATTGATTTTTTCAAGACGTTTTAAACCGACCAGAACCCACACAAGCAGTAACACACCGATGATGGCACACCACACACCTGCTCCTGCAGAAAAAATACCATTCGCTGCCAAAGCTCCGTCATAATTTAAAATCGCAAGCCAGCCTGCAAGCTGTAAAATATTTAAAATAGAAAATGGCAGGTTTCCCTTTCGTCCAAAGCTGACTGCAACGGTCTCCATAGCATTATTGTTTGTCTTTGCTCCAAGATATCCTGCTAAAAATAACAGAATACATCCAATAACGTGACCAATTAAAATAGCCAGAAGGCCAGTTTTCATTCCAAGTGGTGCAAAATATGTTCCTGTCAGGATTTCTGACATTGAAACTCCTGCACCAAACCAGATCAGTCCATTACTGAGGACCGATGTTTTATTTTCTTCCATACTAAAATATCCTCCTTGTAAAAATATTAGAAACAAGTATAATATTATAGTACACTTTAGCCATATTTAAATAGCCAATTTGCATACAGCCAGTATGGTCAGATGTATACAATAATACATATGTACTCTTGAAATCTTTTTAGTTTTGATTTTATGAGATTTTTTTGTCAGTTGCGTCAAAATTTTTGAGGCATACGCGGTACGCATGTTGATAAATTTCAGGTGCAGCTGATGGAAAATCGGTCACAAAAGTAATTGTAAGAAAAACACCGAGAGCACATTACATACATTAAGGAGAATTCGAATGCTAACCTATTCTTTTACAAACTTAAAAAATGAATCTCTATACATGCATCTTTATCAATGTATCCGTCAGGATATTGTTGATGGCAAGTTAGTTTCCGGGGAAAAGCTCCCTTCCAAAAGAAGTTTTGCAAAAAATCTCGGCCTAAGTACGATTACGATTGAAAATGCCTATGCTCAGCTTTTATCGGAAGGATATATTTACTCCATTCCAAAGAAGGGATTTTATGTCTCTGATTTTAAAAATAATGTGATAAAACCAGTCAGACTGACAACAGAAAATGTGAAACTTTCCTCTGGGCAGTCTGACTTTCTTGCTGACTTTTCCAGCAACCAGACACGTCCGGAAAACTTTCCATTTTCTATCTGGGCAAAATTGATGCGTGAGACTTTTAATACAAACAGTCCAGAACTGATGACGAAACCACCCTGCGGAGGAATTATGGGACTTCGCCAGGCAATCGCCACCCATCTGGAACAATTTCGTGGAATGCATGTACAGCCGGAGCAGATTTTTATTGGAGCCGGAACCGAATACTTATACGGACTTTTAATCCAGCTTCTGGGATTTGACAAAAAATACGCCATTGAAAATCCAGGCTACGAAAAAATTGCCGCAATCTACAACAGCTACAATGTGGCATATCACTATATTCCAATGGATAATAACGGTATCCTTGTCGATGAATTAGAAAAAAGTGAAGCCGATGTGGTACATATTTCTCCATCCCACCACTTTCCTACTGGAATCGTTACCCCGATAAGCCGCCGCTACGAACTGCTTGGCTGGGCCGCCGCCTCTGCCGACCGCTACATTATTGAAGATGACTATGACAGTGAATTCCGCCTGACTGGAAAGCCAATCCCGTCCTTACAGAGTATGGATATCACACAGAAAGTCATCTATATTAATACCTTTACTAAGAGTCTATCTTCAACAATGAGAATCAGCTACATGGTACTCCCACCGAAACTTGCCAACCGCTTTCTGGAACGGTTAAGTTTCTATTCCTGTACCGTCTCAAACTTTGAACAGTACGCTCTAATGCGCTTTATTAACGAAGGCTGCTTCGAAAAACATATTAACCGAATGCGAAACTTCTATCATAAACAAAGAGACAGCCTTCTTGATGCCATAAAAAACAGCCCGCTCGCTTCCTATGTCACCATCATGGAAGAAGACTCTGGACTACATTTTCTGCTCAAGGTCAATACGGAACTGTCCGATGAAGAACTCATGCAGAAATCCTTACAAAAAGGTGTCAAACTAAACAGCCTCTCCGCCTACTATCACGACAGCCCAGATGATTTTGCGGCACATACCTTCATCATAAACTATTCCTATCTCAATACAACGGGGGTGGAGGACGCGATAAAGGTGCTTTATGATGTGATAAAGAAATAGATGCTAAATAAGCTAAGCCTTATTTCCTGTATAAAGCTGGTAGTATCTTCCCTGTTCTTCAATCAAATCATCATGGGAGCCTCTCTCAATGATTCGCCCCTGTTCTAATACCATAATACAATCACTGTTTTTGATAGTAGAAAGGCGATGTGCGATAACGAAGGTAGTTCTTCCATGCATCAGTCGATCCATACCTTCCTGTACGATTTTCTCAGTACGGGTATCAATGGAACTGGTTGCTTCATCAAGGATTAATACTGGTGGGTCTGCGATGGCTGCTCTTGCGATAGATAGGAGCTGTCTCTGACCCTGACTTAAGTTGGCACCATCTCCAGTAAGAACAGTGTCATATCCCTGTGGAAGCCGTTCGATAAAGCTGTCTGCGTTGGCAAGTTTTGCTGCTTCGATAACCTCTTCATCGGTCGCATCTAATTTACCATAGCGGATATTGTCTTTGACGCTTGCTGTAAATAAATGCGTATCCTGTAACACCATTCCGAGGGAATGTCTTAAATCGGCTTTCTTTATCTTATTGATGTTAATGCCGTCGTAACGGATTTTTCCATCCTGTATATCATAGAAACGGTTGATAAGGTTAGTGATAGTTGTCTTTCCAGCTCCGGTAGAACCAACGAATGCAATCTTTTGTCCTGGTGTGGCAAACATTTTAATATCGTGAAGTACAATCTTCTTCTCATCGTATCCAAAGTCTACACCGAGGAATTCTACATCACCAAGAAGCTTGGCATACGTTGTTGTTCCATCTTCTTTATGAAAATGTTTCCATGCCCAGGTTCCAGTATGTTTGTCTGTTTCGTGAATCGTTCCATCTGCATCTTCTGTTGCATTGACAAGAGTTACATAGCCTTCATCTACTTCTGGTTCTTCGTCAAGAAGCTCAAAGATTCGCTGTGCTCCGGCAAGTGCCATTGCAACAAAGTTTACCTGTTGGCTGACCTGACCGATTGGCATATTTAAACTCTTATTAAATGTCAAAAAGCTTGCTAATCCACCAAGAGTAAAACTGCCAATTCCATTGATAGCAAGAATACCACCAACAATCGCAACGATAACATAACTGATATTTCCAACCTGTGCATTTACTGGCATGGCAATATTGGCAAATTTATTTGCATTATCCGCACTATGAAACAGTTTATCATTTAATTCTTTAAATTCTTCAATACTTTTTTCTTCATGGCAGAATACTTTGACAACTTTTTGTCCCTGCATCATTTCCTCGATATAACCATTAGCCGCACCAAGGTCTTTTTGTTGCTGTACGAAGTATTTTCCACTCAAAGTTGCAATACGTTTAGAAAGATAAACCATAATGCCGACCATAGCCAGACTGACAACAGTAAGCGGAACACTTAACACAAGCATACATACGATAATACTGACAACCATAATTCCACTATTAAAAATCTGTGGAATACTCTGGGAAATCATCTGGCGCAACGTATCAATATCGTTCGTATACACGGACATGATATCTCCATGTGCATGTGTATCAAAATATTTAATCGGAAGGTCCTGCATATGCGTAAACAAATCATCACGCAGGCTTCGTAACGTACCCTGAGTGATATTTACCATAATCTGTGAATACAACAGTGTAACAGCTACTCCAATCGCATAAAATCCAGCAACTCTTGTGATTGCGTGTGCAAGACCGGAAAAATCACGACTTCCATCTTTTAGCATTGGAACAATATAATCATCAATCAAAGTCTGCATAAACATCGTTCCCTGTACGTTACAGATAACACTGATCAAAATACAGATCAATACTGTAACAAAGGCAGCCCCGTAATGCTTCATAATATATCCCATAAGACGTTTTAATAAAACTCCGGGATTCTCTACCTTTTTAGCATTTTTCATATTCTTTATCCGTGCCATCTCTATTCACCTCCGTTCTCATCAAAGTCTCCGCCACCCTTAGTCTGGGATTCGTAGACATCTCTGTAAATTTCATTGGATTTCATAAGATTCTCATGGGTATCAAAACCGGAAATTTCTCCGTTATCCATAACAATAATTCTGTCTGCACTCTGAATACTGGAGACTCTCTGTGCGATGATCAATTTTGTTGTATCTGGAATTTCTTTTGCAAATGCTTCACGAATCTTTGCATCGGTTGCGGTATCTACGGCACTTGTACTGTCATCAAGAATCAGAATCTTTGGCTTTTTAAGAAGGGCTCTTGCAATACAAAGACGCTGCTTTTGCCCACCAGAAACATTCGAACCACCCTGTTCGATATATGTATGATAACCATCTGGCATTCGGTCAATAAATTCATCCGCACAGGCAAGATGGCAGGCCCTCTTACACTCTTCCTCTGTTGCATTCTCATCACCCCAGCGGAGGTTATCGAGAATTGTACCGGAGAAAAGAACATTTTTCTGTAATACAACAGAAACTTCATCTCGAAGTGTTTCAATATCGTATTCCCTTACATCTTTTCCGCCAACAAGTAAACGTCCTTCGGAAACATCATACAGACGGCTGATTAAGTTAACAAGACTGGACTTTGCACTACCAGTTCCACCAATGATACCGATTGTCTCTCCTTCTTTGATAGAAAGGTCAATATCATTTAATACATTTTTCTTGCCCTCTTTATTATAACGGAAAGAAACGTGGTCAAAGACAATACTTCCATCTTTTACTTTATAAACAGGATTCTCTGGATTCACAATATCCGGTGTTTCATTTAACACTTCAGATACACGCTCTGCACTTGCCACACTCATAGAAAGCATAACAAATACCATGGAAAGCATCATAAGGTTCATTAAAATACTCATACAATAAGCAAGAAGCATCATGAGTTCCCCTGTTGTAAGTGCAGACTGTACAATCATCTTTGCACCAAGCCAGCTAATACCAAGAATACAGGAGTATACTGTAAGCATCATTAATGGAGAGTTAAAAGAAACAATTCTCTCCGCTTTTACCGCCATACGATATACATTACCACTTGCCTTTGTAAAGCGGCTCTTTTCATATTTTTCACGTACATATGCTTTTACAACACGAATTGCAGAAACATTTTCCTGCACACTTTCATTTAAGTCATCGTACTTCTTAAACATTGCTGTAAAATATCCCATTGCCCTCCAGATAATAATTGCAAGAAGCGCACCAAGAATAATAACCGCAACCAGATAAATACTTGCGAGCTTTACATTCACCGAAAATGACATAATCATTGCACAGATTAAACTAAATGGCGCACGCACACACATACGAAGAAGCATCTGATAGGAGTTCTGTAAGTTTGTTACGTCTGTTGTCATACGGGTAACCAAACTTGGGGTACTGAACTTATCAATATTAGAAAAAGAAAATGTCTGAATATTTTCAAACATTGCCTGTCGTAAATTACGGGCAAAACCTGTTGATGCCCTTGCACCGTACTTTCCTCCCATAATACCGGCAAACAAACCTATGCCTGCTGCCACAACCATCCATATACCAATAATATAAATATGATGAATATCTCCCTTTTCCACGCCATCATCAATAATTGATGACATCAAAAGAGGAATAATCATTTCCATGATCACCTCTAAAATCATGAAAATTGGTGTAATAATAGAATCTTTCTTAAACTCTTTAACCTGTCCTGCAAGAGTCTTTATCATTCTAAACCACCGTCCTTTCTCTTTCTTTTTTAATTATATATTCTCTTGATGCACACAGCACTTTGCATTGCCTTACTGCATCTGTTCAAGATTCTCTCGAATCTGCTTTGCCACCTTAAAAAAAGTCTGCAATTCTTCTTCATCGATTCCCTCACGAACCTTTTTCTCCACATTATCAATATTTTGTAGAAAACATTCATGAAGTTTTTCTCCTTTTTCCAGAAGACAAAGACGCTTCAAGCGACAATCTCTCTCTACTGCCACTCTTGCGATATACCCTTTCTGCTCCATCTGTTTCACCAAACAGGTCACCGTAGAACGGGCAATATAAAACTCTGCCTCAATATCTCTCTGAAAAATCTCCTCTTCCTTATGGTCATATAAATAACCGATGATCCATCCTTGCATCACCGGCATCATCCCCTTCTTCTCGGACTTCTCATCGCCCACTGCATTCCGCATCATCATGTTGTCCAAAGAGCGCACAATAAATCCTATCATTTCTTCTCTCTTCACGGTACCTCCTTATCTTCTTATTCCTTTGTATAAATTGTTTAGAATCAAACCATTCAACATTGAATTGTTCAATATCAAACTTTTTTTGCGCTGTATCTATTATATTCATCTTTCAAGATTTGTCAAGAGAGAGATTGCTATTTAATTCATTAGGTAAGCTACAGACGACGGCATATTTGCCAAATTGGAACAAATAGAACCACCAAAGAAAATATACCCTATATCTGTGGCCTCAGAACAAGGTTTGGATATAAGCGCATAAGCGAGCATTCAAACCGCCGCGACTAAAGTCACAGATATAGGGTATATTCTCTTTGATGGTTCGCGTGTTTTGCCTGTAATAAATTATTCTTTAATCACTGTTTTTTGGTAACACAAGATTTAAGAATACCGCAGTAATAGTTGCCAATACAACAGGGGACTTTCCAAAGATAGTTGTTACCCATGCAGGGAAAGTTGCCAACGCTGCATTTGCCTGTGTCACACCCATGCCAAGAGCAATTGATAATCCAACGACTGTTGTATTTCTAAAATCCATCGGTGCTGTTGTGATGAGTTTAATTCCAGTCATTGCAATTGATGCAAATACAGAAACGGTTGCTCCACCGAGTACACAGTACGGAATCGTTGTAAGTACAGAGGAAAACTTTGGAATTAATCCTGCAATCAGAATAATAATAGCTGAAGTCTCAAATACTCTTTTTGCAACAACTTTCGTAGAACCTACAATACCTACGTTCTGGCTGTATGTTGCAGTTGGAAGTCCACCAAAAAATGCACAGACAATATTACTTAATCCATATCCTACGATACCTCCATTTAATTCTTCATCTGTCGGCATACGGTCAAGTCCGCCAGTTGTTGTTGCGGAAAAATCTCCGATTGCCTGAATGGAATTAATGGCAAATAATACGCCGATTGCAACACAGGAAGATGGTTCAAACTTGATTCCGAAGTGCATTGGCTTTGGAAGCGCAAACCAGGATGCATTTACTACTGCTGAAAAATCAACCATTCCAAAAAATAATGAAATGATATATCCTGCAATAATTCCAATTAATATGGATGCCAGCTTCCAGATTCCTTTTCCATAATGATTCAGTGCTGTTACGATACAAAGTGTGATAATCGCTACAAGCCAGTTCTCCCAGGAACCGTAACTTTCATTGCTCGCACCACCAGCCATATAATTAATTGCTGTTGGATACAATGAAAGACCGATAGCAAATACAACGGTACCTGTAATTAACGGTGGAAAAAACTTACGAATCTGCTTAATAAAAATACCAACGAAAACCGCTACGATACCTCCAACAATCTGTGCTCCTAATATCGTTGCGATATCAAATCTTCCTGCAATTGCCTGCATAGTCGGTACATAGGCAAAACTGATACCCATGATTACCGGAAGTCCAGAACCGATTGCAATTTTCCCTGTCCGAAGGAGAGGGAATACCTGAATCAATGTTGTAATTGCTGACATCGTAAGGGCTGCCTGAATTAAAATAACAGAATCTTGTTCTGACAGTCCAGCCACACTAGCTACGATAATTGCCGGTGTAACACATCCTACAATCATGGCCACCACATGTTGCAGGGCAAGTGGAAGGGTCTCACCTACAGATGTTTTTCCATCCACTTTGAATAGTTCTTCTGACATGTTGTTTGTCGGTCTACTCATAATACCTCCTATGATTTTCTATTATTCTGCTATCGAAAATTTGCATCTTATATGAAAAATCCTGCATAAATAATAGAAAAATTTATATTTTGTCTCATGTATATTAACATTTTTTGTCGGAAAAAGCAACTAAATAGGAATTTCCTCTCCACAGCCAAAGAAACGCCCCCGAAGAGAGTCTAACCCCTATATTTGTGACTTTAGTCGCGGCGGTTTG
>ENA-ORUF01001981-ORUF01001981.1-human-gut-metagenome-genome-assembly--contig:-NODE-1981-length-19571-cov-2.981810_pt1 | contig 19571 bp, 7 predicted proteins | sample MGYA00242077_ERZ509203 | MGnify/ENA primary metagenome ERZ509203 (study PRJEB26280, sample SAMEA2338834) | human gut metagenome | biome: human gut; feature: human-associated habitat; material: faeces... | reverse complement strand
TCTTTTTGCCGTCAGAAAGTTTTTCTCCGCAGTCTGTACAATAGGTATCCCCGGTGTATCCCTCGTCCGTACAGGTTGCTTCCATTTTGTTCCGTATCTCCGTGTGCTGATGGTCTGTCTTTGGGAGGACTTCTCTCTTTTCATCTCCGCAGACCTTGCAGACAAAGAGAATGTATCCGTTCCTCTTGCAGTTTGCTTCGTTGCGCTCCCGCTCTTCGTATTCGTGGGCTTTTCTGGCAATCTCCGTACCAGAGGATAACTTCGTGCCACAGTCGGTACAGTAGACATCTCCACTATAACCCTCTTTCGTACAAGTTGCTTCCACTTTGTTGCGGACTTCTGTATGCTGGTGTCCGGTTGCTGCGATCTCTTCTGTCTTGGTTGCGCCACAGACCGTACAGGTGTAAGTCTTAACTCCTTTTTCGGTGCAGGTAGCAGCTTTTGTCACTTTGCCTCCATCCCATGTGTGTTCCGTGGTCTTGGCGATTGTCTTGCCATCAGAAAGCTTCTCTCCACAGTCTTTGCAATAGGTATCACCGGTATAGCCTTCTTCTTTGCAGGTTGCTTCCTTTTTGTTGCGGATTTCCGTGTGCTGGTGTCCGGTCGCAGGAAGGCCTTCTCGTTTTTCGTCCCCACAGACCTTGCAGACAGAAAGAACATAGCCGTCTGTTGTACAGGTTGGCTCCTGCCGGTCTTTCACTTCATAATCGTGTGCTTTCTTGGAAATCACTTCACCAGAAGATAACTTCGTACCACAGTCTTTACAATATGTGTCTCCGGTGTATCCTGTCTCGATACAGGTTGCTTCCTTTTTGTTACGGATCTCGGTGTGCTGATGTCCGGTCGCAGGAATCTCTTCTGTCTTTGTTTTCTGGCAGACTGTACAGGTATAGGTTTTTATTCCTGTCTCTATGCAGGTTGGTTTCTTAGTCACAGTGCCATCATCATAAGTGTGGTCTGTTTTTGGTGTCTCTTCTTCTTTTGTCTCGCCACAGACGCTACAGGTGTAAGTCCTTACTCCCGTGTGTTCACAGGTGGCTTCCGTTGTTACCTTGCCATTATCCCATGTATGGTCGATCTTAGGTATCGCCTGTCCGGAAGAAACTTTGGTTTCACAATCGGTACAATAGGTATCTCCTGTATAGCCCTCTGCCTTGCAGGTTGCTTCTTTTTTGTTACGGATCTCGGTATGCTGGTGTCCGGTCGCAGCGATCTCTGTTGTTTTTGTCTTACCGCAGGATGTACAGGTATAGGTCTTTGTTCCGGCTTCCGTACAGGTCGGCTGCTTGGTCACGACTCCGCTGTCCCAGCTGTGAGTGTGGCTGTCACTCCACTTCGCATAGAGGATCATGTTGTCAGTCGTATTATTGATCGTCAGTTTCTCTACTCTCTTGGTGTAATTTTCATCGGTATACCATCCGACAAAGGAACAATCCGGTTTGGACATGTTCCCGCCAAACGGCAGGTAATTCGAATCCGTGAGAGAGGTGAACGTGTAAGTAAAGGAGTAACTGTCCTGCCACCGGCTGCCGCTTCTGTTTGTATACGTACCGCCAGGGAAGCTTAATGTGACCTTGAATTTTGCTTTTTCCCACTGTGCATAGAGGACAGAGATAGTATCCGCTGTCTTTGTTCCTGCTTTGTATGCCGTGCCACTGCCATCCTTCTTTGTGTTCCAGCCGGTAAACAGATAACCTTTTTTCTTATATTTACAGGCAGGGATCGTCACTTTCGTGCCAACATAACCAAAGAATGGCTCGTTTGCGGTCGTACCATCGGACCCGTTTCCGTCAAAACGGACAGTAAAAGCATTATCTCGGAAGATGACCTGCCGTCTCTTCCATGGAGAGATGTTGTTATCGGTATAACCGACATCCAAAGGGTTGACGTTTTCTGATATAATGGTTGGCATGAATGCGGTATCACTCGAATCCAACGGTACGGAGATGTCAAAGGCACTCTGCCCCACGTTTTTTACAGTATCCGGCAGGTTGATATACATCAGATCATTCATTTCTGCCATCGCATTCTTTCCGATCGTAGTCAGTTTTGTGTTACTAAGGTCGATCTTCTCCATAGCTCCACAGCCAACAAACGCTTTTTCTCCAATCTCTGTGAGGCTATCCGGTAATTTAACGGATGTTAAAGCGGTATCCTTTGCAAAAGCAGAAGCCGGAAGTGCCGTAAAGCTGCTCTTAGACAGGTCTACTTCTTTCAATGCACTGCAGGAAGCGAACGCATTCGCTCCGATAGAAGTCAATTTACAATCAGAAATTCCGGTGATCTCTTCTAATTTCTTACATCCTTCCAAAGCACTTGTTCCGATAGAAGTCAATGTCTTTGGCAGGTGGATACTTGTGAGCGCATACATGTTGCTGCATATCGTATCCGGCAAAGATGTGATCGTAGCAGAGGAAATATCAAACGTCTTTAAATTATAACATCCAGCAAATGCATCCGTTCCAATCTCACTGATCTTACAGTTAGAAAGTCCCTGTATCTCCTCTAACTTCTTACAGTTTGCAAACGCATCATCTGCTATCTTTGTGACCGTAGATGGAAGTTTTACGGTCTTTAACGAGGTACAGTTAGAAAAAGCATTCTCTGGTATCTCGGTGATACTGGAGTTTGACAGATCGATGCTCTCCAATGATCGACAATCAGAAAAGGCTAATGTATCAATAAAATCAATTCCCTCACCCTTGTTATAAAAAGTAACATTTTTCAAATTAGAAGCATTACAAAAAGCCCTATATGCAATTCTCTCTATTGGATTTTTTACAGTGAGCGAAGTAACCATTGCATTATTATAAAATGCTCCACTGCTGATCAATTTAAGCGGAATACCATCTAATTCAGGCATATCAACAACAACATCCATCGGCTCTGTATAATATTTGCCTTGCAGTGAAATAGCCCATCGATCCGTTAAATCCCAGTCATCATATTCTGCATCCGCTGTCTTTTCTGGCCAGTTATAATATAATTTAAAGTAATTGTTATCCTTCTTTAAACCACTAACATCATCTATCTTAAACCAATCACTACCGGCTCTTGAGTATACATTAAAGTTTGGTACACCACTGGTCGGATCACTGTATACCCATTGTTTAGTATCTTTATCATAGGAAATATTGCAGGCATGATCTTCATTGGATACATAACAAGCAGGAATTCCTAATATCTGCACCATACGTTCCATGATCTCAGCCATCTGTCCACATACACCACACTTATTTGTCCAAGCTTGCGTCATTGTCCAGTTTGTATGTCGCTTTGTAACATCATATTTTATCGTTTTCCCCACATAATCACAGATAGTCACGATTTTCTCATAATCCGTCTTACAATTTTTAGTAACCTCTTTTGCCGCTGCCTCCATCTCCTTGTAAACTGTTGTTGTCTTATCCACTTTTTCCGACAACAGGTGCTTACTTGGGTCTTTGTAGGTGTTGATCAGGTCATTTACTTTTTTCGTTGCTGTCAGAGCTGGGAAGTATTCTTCCGGATGCTCACGAACGCAAAACTTTTGTGTACTTTTATCAAGAACATTATATCCAGGATTTTCAATATCACAAGCACCAACTTTTGTATTATATTGCTCAAACTGAAATTCTTCCCCATCATAAAGGATTTTTCCTTTTAAAAACTCACCTTTCGAATCAAATGGCTCGACATCATAATATTTCATAGTCTTTCCGTTTTTTAATATTTTTACAGACTGAAATATACTTCCATCTGGCAGAATATAATCTCCATTTGTATCCTGCTTAATAATCACCGTATCTTCCGCTGCCTGTACCGGATACGTCATAAATAGACTGCATCCCATTGCAAGTGTCAATGCAGTGGCTATCCCATAAATCTTTTTTCTCATAAAATCTTCCTTTCTTAAGTTTTTTATATCATTATTTTTATCATATCATATTTCTGCCGAATTTTTATAAGAAAAAGAATTGAATTCTTTAAACTCTTTAGAATATGGCAACAAACGGTGTTAACCCCCTACCTACTTTGTTGAGGAAGGGGAATGCACACCTGGTTTATTGATAAAACATACATATATGTGTGTAATAATTTCACAGATATATGAGTGTAATTATATCACAACTATATCTGTGATAAGAAAACACTCATGTATCTGTGGAGTTAAAGCACACATCTTATGCTTACTATCATGGAATCGGATTCTTTTCATAAAAAAAAGACTCACATCCGAAGATGTAAGCCTCATTTATTTTTTATCGTTCTGGCTCATCCCATGATTGTTGTGGATGCTGTAGGTTGTAGATCTGCTGTTTTAACTGTTGATTCTCTCGTTGGGATTGGGCAAGTTCCTTTTTATAGTATTGTAGTTCCTTTCTGACATCTACAAGTTCTTCCTCTGACCGTTCCAACTTCTGTTCTGATTTTTCCAAATCCCGTGTCAAATCACGGACCTGCGTTATATTTTCCCCATTTTTCTGAGCTAATGCATCAATACCAACCTTTATGGCTGTAACATCAACCCCTTGTTTTTCTACGTCTTTCCGGAAGCCTTCCATCCGGATTGACTCATCATGAAGATGATCGAGCCTTGTTTGTGCCGCCGAAAGCTGTTTTTCCAGAGCAGCATGTTTATCATTTATTTGTTCTTTCAATCCAGTATGTTCTTTCGATAGTCCAGCATGTTCTGCAGATAGTGTATTATTTTTAACATTAACACTGTTTTTTAATTCAGCATGATAAACATCCATTTTTTTATCTAATTTTTTTAATGTATCTTTTTTTGTTAGTAGATATGTTAATAATATACCACCAATATTAAATAATCCAGCAATAATAGCTGCCTCCATGATAATTCCTACTGTGTCACTTAATCTTAACGATTGTAACACAGTTCCACTTATTTGTGTTAAAAACATCATGATTTTCTCCTTTCTTCTATTAATATAGAAAAGGACGGTTCATAACCGCCCTTTCCATCGCTCTTATTTTATTGGTTTCTTTCTCTTTTTCATCTGATAAATACCTAATCCGATAAACAATGCCATTGCCAATACGATTGGCAGATAAGATAACCAGTTCTCGAATCCACCGGTAAGTGGTGGAGTTGGAGTTTTTTCATTATCCACGTCATAAGTCAGATCGTAGAAGTAATACAGGTCTTTTGCTTTATCGTATTTTCCTTTTGAGGTATCTGCTTTCATATCTTCAGCTTCTTTTGTAGTCAGTGCCATCGGCACGGTAACATTGATCGAATCTTTCATCAGTGTGTAGCCTGGAAGAGTCTTTGTCTCAGTAAGGACATAATCGCCCGGGTCGAGGTTATCGAACAGAATCTCTCCGTTCTCATCGGTCTCTTTTGTAGCAACCAGTTCGGTCTTCTTATCAGCAAGGATTTTTTCAATCTTAAAGGTGACTCCCTTTAACTTCTTCGTCTTGCTGTTTCCACGTTTGATGACTTTGATACTGGATGAGATCGCTGCGTTTTCAAACGTACCTCCGAATTCCTGATGGTCTTTATCTACCGTAAAGGCGATATATGGTGTGCCATCTTCCTCCTTACCGGCTGTCGCATTTTCAAGGTCAGAGATCTTATTAAACTCATACCGGCTTTCAGAACCCGATTCTGTAATCTTATAGTCTCCCCAGTCGAGGTCGTCAAAGGATACGAACAGAACCAGATATTTTTTTCCATTGATTGTTATGACATTATCCTCATCGGATACCGTATTTTTGGTAAAGGTCACGGTCTGTTTATCCGTATACTCTTTTTCATGAACCGTCTCTCCAGTGATTGTAAAAGTAAAGCTCAGATCGCCATGACGGAGATCTAAAGACTCGACCGGGATCATCTTGGATACGGAAACGGAGCCTAACCGCGGGTTGCTCTTATTGATCAGCGATGTTTCTGTCCGCTCTGTGACGGAATCGGCATCTTTTGTAACAGTAACATTGGAGGATAGTTCGTAGTCTGGTACATCTTCTTCTTCCCATGTATACTCAATCTTCTGGCTACCCTTATACTTCGGCAGGTTGATCGTTTTTGCTGACCAGTTGTTCTTCTCAGATAATACGACATTTCCATCGGTGATATCTGTTGTCGTTCCATCACTCTGTTCTAATGTCAGCTTTTCTACCCGCTCCCCGTCAGCTAATAAATGAACCGTTACGGAATCCGGACGGAGGTTATACAGATTTTCCTCATCATTCCATGACTTGGCAATCTGTGCGGAAGTATACTGTGCATATGTATTCGTCAGGTCGGTATGGATATATGTGTACTGGCTGTCAGAGGAAGTGGTTGTCTTGGTATCTGTCAGTTCATAGTCCTTTGGTAAGCCGGACGTATCCTCTTCCCATGTATAAACATACTCTCTGCCGACATCATCGTATTTTGGTAAGGATTTGTCTTCTTTTACTGTAAATGTCCAGTTATTACTCTCATTTAATACTGTAGAGTAATCATCTAATACTACACCATTCTGCAGCAGGTTAACCTTAATTTCCTTTGGTCTCTTCTTCGGTGCATTGTCATTGTCCTCCCAATACTTGGTAACGGATGGGATGACTGGTTCATCACTTGGTGTCTCTTCCCAGTTGTAGAACGTCACACAGTTCGTCTCGCTGTCTTTGAAGTAACCATCTTCATACTCTCTGGTATCCTTTTTCCAGACCGCATCATCCGGTACGACTTCTTCGTAATAATACTTGCTTAAGTCGATATCATCGTCAAATGCGTAGATCCATCCTTTTTCCTTTGTCAAAGTGATAGTCTTATATAAGTTCGTCTTTTCTTTATCCGTATACATGTGGATCGTTAATGAATTTGGTCGATCCTCTTCTTTAACAAAACCTTGTGTCTTTTCTTCTCCCCAATTCTTCGTGATCGTAGGTGTCTTGATATCCGAGAATGTCAAGGCAAAGGTATACGTATTTTCTGCCAAATTGTAGGTTGCTGAGATGGTATCCAGGTTGGCGGCATTGACTTTTGATACAACCTCGTTGCTGCTTAAGTTTAAGTAATCGATGTTCGGGATATACGCTGTGTTCTTTTCTTCCTGTGGATATAAGGAGTAACCTCTTGGTGGTATCACTTCCACAATCTTGTATAAGTTCTTCGCATCCGGGTTTACCGTATAATATCCGATTGGCAGCTTGTCCATACCGGCACGTCCGCCATCGTCCGTATCTTTGTCGATACTTTTGATAGTCTTGATAAAGTCACCCTCTTTGATGATGGTCTTGCCGTCATAACTCTTTAAGTCCGTTGCTGCATAGACTTTGAACGTAGCAGACAGACCGGAATCTTCGGCATCCGCTGCCCCTTTCTTTGCGGCATCGATCTTTAAGAGGGATAAGGAGATGGATCTCTGTGTATCTTCCACATCCGCCTCTGTCTCCGGGTGTTCGTCCACTTTCGGGTCAAGCTTTAAAGTAGCTGGATCTTTGACATCGATCGTGACTTTTAAGATACCCGGATGTCCTTCCCCGCCATCTTCCGCCTTTGCATAATATGGGCTGCTCTCCTTTAACTGGATCGTAACTTCCAGTTTTCCAGATCTTTTACTCTTGTCATCGGCAAAGGTCGGGTACTCTGGACTGATGGATGCGATGTCATCATCTGTTAAGTCTGTGATGCTCTCACCCTCGCCATCACTGTAACATAACGCATAGTTAAAACTGTCTGCTGTAAGTTTTCTTGCTGCTAATGTTTCCTCATCTTCCGTATCTGGGTCTGTGTAGAGGTAGAATTCCTGTTTTGGTACGGTATAGATCCCTGTCTCTGTCGGCTCGGTATTCGGTACTTTCTGGTCGGTATCCCCAACATAGATCTTCTTTAACACACCGGAGTTAGCAAACATCCCTACCGTAGAGTTTAAGCTGCCTGTCTCCCAGTTTGAAAGGTTTAATGACGTTAACTTTGTGCAGTAAGAAAACATCTTGTCTGCATGAATCATGTTTGACGTATCGACATGATGAAAGATGACACTCCGCAGCTTCTGGCACTTGTAGAACATGGAAGAAGAGATCTTGTTGAACTTCACTTCCTGTTTTGTTGTCTGCGTGGAAACGTAGAACGTACCCTCATCCTCCGGGTCTTGCCATAACACGACCGTACTCTTGCTGTCGGCTGGGGTCGGGTTGGCTTTTGTCCCTACCCTGTCTGCGGAGACATCATAGACCGCTTTGGCACTTGCTGGTGCTTTTTCATAAGTAAAGATTACTTTCTGGGCGTTGACGATATAAGGATTTAATTGCTCGCCTGTACAGAGGAAGTAATCCCCGTGGCTTGGCTGTTCTTTAAAGTTCTCATCGTCCGGCTGCCAGGAACCTATATCAAGGTCCTTTGCCCCGGCATCCCATGTGAGAACGACTTCGTGTGTCTCCGTATCGACATCAAAACCGTCCGGTGCTTTTGTCTCTTTGATATAGTAATGCCCCATGAAGAAGTTCTTCGTGTAGCTTGTCTTTTTGTTTGTAAAATCGGCATAGCCCTTGCTGTCTGTTGTGACCTCATCGATCTTTTCATCTTTTTTCCAGATCACATTTCCGGCATCATCCATGATGTTCTCCCCGGCATATAATGCATAGACGGCTCCAGCTACTCCGGTATCTTTGTAAGTAAACTCTTCTGTACCGGAAGCATAGCCTGTCATAACATTTCCTGTCTTATTGATACGGATACGTCCGTAGATCGGAGAATCATTAAATCTGCTGTAGGCACTGTCCGCGTTGCTCTTGTTGGCACGGAAAACGATTTCTCCATCCGTTTCTGCCACATGGTCTGCATCGATCGTGATGACCTTTTCCTGATAAGGGAAATCCGGGTCAGAGGAATCCTTGCCGGTATCTTCCTCACTTAAGAGATACCCAGCCGGTGCTTTTGTTTCTTTGATCTTGTAAGTACCAAAGGAAAGCCCTTTTACCGTCACTCTTCCAATCTCGGTCCCGTCTTTTCCGTCTCCTGTGTAGTATTTTCCAAGTTCTTTCCAGTTATCTCCCTCTTTTTGATACAGGGTAAATTCGGCATCTTTTAATAAAACGCCAGTATGGGTGGAATGTTTTTCGATGGATAATGAGATCGGAAGTTCCTTATCCGTATATCTTCCATCCTCATCCCCCAGTGTAAGGATATGTTTTTCCTGTTCCTTTGTAAGGGTGTTTCCTTTTACGAACGCAGTCATTTCTTTTTTACTGAAAACACAGTCATCTTCCCTTACCACAAAGACGGCATCCTCATTGTTCTCTTCGTTTAATTTTTCGTGGAACTTCGAGCCATCTGTCTGTTTCAAACTGTAGACACCCGGCAGCAGCCATGGGATCGACACCTTTCCCTCTTTGTCTGCTTCACAGATGACCTCTTTTTTATCCGGGTCTTTTAAGTAAGTGCCATCGTTCTTTAAGACCTTAAACTGTGCCCCGGCTTCCGGTTCCACTGTCTTTTCGTCTTTTGTCTTAAACTTCTTAAAAGTGGCGATACCGTAATTGATCTCCTGGTAGTTGTTCTTTTCGCCAGACCACTGCGTGGAGCCTTCATTATCCTTCCGCTTTAAGTCAGCTGAAAAGATCGGTCCGCTCAGGTAGTAGCCTGTGGTACCAGAGGTCTGCACGATCACAAAACCGTCCTCTCCGATCGCGGAATGCATCCGTCCATCCTTATCTTCTACACAGTCGATATCCACGGAAGCTTTTCCTGCCTCATCGGTCTGCATGGTCGCAAGGACAGCATCCGCATACTTCTGTACAAAAGCATTCCGTTCTTCCTGTGTCCAGTCCTCCCCGTTTTCTCTTAAGTCAGCAAGGTCAGCCTTACTGATGGAAGAGACGTTCATGACAGCAAATCCGGCATCCGGTTCCACGGTCCGTCCCTCTTCATCGTATTCTTCCCTGTCCTGATCAAAAGCAACTTTATATTTGTCAAGATAGATCCGGTCACCCTGATAGGTATTGTCTACGGTATATTCGAACGTAGTCGCTGTCCCATCCTCGTTTCCGAGATCTTCTTCTGTTACCGTAAATGGCTTATCTTCCATGAACTTGTAGGAAGCGGTTCCTTCTATCTGCTTTAAAACATAACTTCCTGCCGCTTTAATCGCTGCACTCTTTGCGTAGCCATTTTCATTCGTTGTAAATGGCTTCCCGATCATGTTTCCATCCGTATCATAGATCGCAAACTTCGCTCCTTTTTCCGGATGGTATGTCTTTGTGCCGCTTAACTCTGTCTTGCTCATCACTTTATGAATGGTTACGGAGCAAGGGAGCAGTTCATCCACGGTCTCTCCACTGTCAGATGTCTTGCCAAGCACAATGTTCCTGCCAGAATAGATATCATTTTTATTCGCGTCCGTATCATCTTCAATGTGAAGGGAGAACGGACCAACTTTAGTCATGTTTTTTGGGAGTCCTTTGCTTGTCAGTGTCAAGGTATAATAGCCATATGGGACATCTTCCCATGAAGCTGTACCATCTTGTGCAGTTGTCTTTGCCACACCATCCGTATATGGAGTATCTTCTGAAAATTTAGAAACAGCTTTTAAGGTGAATTCGATTCCCTTTTCCGGTTTGATCCCCGTCTCGTTCACAAGATCATTGACATATTTTGTGATAGTCACGGTTCCTTTTTTTGCTTCCTCGTTGGAAGTAAGGGAAGTGATTGTCTTTCCACTTTCTTCTTTTGCCAGCAGGGTGTCACTGGACCCATTGTCATATAAGATAAATTTATGTGCCTCCGGATCTTTTTCGAATCCGTTTGGAGCCCATGTCTCTTTGACCCAGTAAGAACCGGCTGTTAATTTTCCACTGTTTCCTTTATAGACCGTCTTTCCATTCTCCGTCTGTTTGGAGATATTGATGGAAGAGACTTCGGTTCCTTTGGCACAACTGGAATTATTATAGACGGTATAAACAGCACCTTCCAGAGAAAGGTCTGCGGAATAGGATTCCTTACAGGTCTTATACAGGCTGATCGAGCCATACTTTGGTGTATCCGAGAAGGTATAACTGATCGATACTGTGTTTCCCGTCTCTTTTTTAGTCACGGATTTTACTTTTCCATTCACTTTGATGATATGATTCGGTACGCTGACCTCTTCGATCTTCCAGTTTGCGGAAAAATTCGCTTTGGCTTTTGCCGCTTCATCCGCTGCATTTTTGGCTGCCTCTTTTTTCGCCGCTGCCTGCGCTAATGATTTATCCGGATAGTTTCCATCGTTTTTACATTTTTCTTTCTGTTTTTCCGTAAGCTTATCCCAGTTTGTCACATATTTCTTTTCCGCACTTCTTTGTGCAGAAAATGTCCTCGTGACCTTACTGGATGCCTTTCCATTACTGCCAGTAGTCAGGTTTACGGTAAGGGCTTTTCCATCTACATCTTTTGTTGTCGCTTTGAATTTTGCACCACTTACGGCTTTTTTTGTAGTAGAATCGGTCTTGGTCACTTCCACAGATACTTCTTTGGATACTTTTCCTGTTTCTTTTGCTGTCACCGTATCATACTCTGGTTTCGTCTTTACCCAACGGAAATAAGGCTGATGCGTGATCGTGTTGCCATCTTTACACTTGGTGTTCCTATATACAACAACATAGCCTTCTACTTTGCGCTTTTTAACTTTATTATAAAGTGGTAATATCTTTTTTTGATAATTCCATCCCTTACTAGCAGCTAACTGTGTCAAAGCGGTTTTTACATTTTTTCCCATACTCTCAGCCCAGACATAAGTCTGGATAAAATAGGACTCCCGCTCTGTTGCATTAGATGGTTTAACATCTTCATAGAACCAGCACAACCCTTTTGCGATCGCAGTAGTATTATGGATAAATTCGGCATCATTGGGCTTCGTAGATTTCCAGTTAGAAGCAAAAACTACTTTTTTTGTATAAGTATCGCCCGGATGTCCACGCCCAACCGCATAGCCGCAAATGACACGTTTGTTACCATCATCCGCATCATCCATTACGAATTTACGAAAAGGGGTCGTTGATTTATGTCCTACTTCATCAATCGCTACTGCTCCCATATCCGTGTTAGAATGCAGTTTATGTCCTGTTTCTTTGTAATCTTTGATCGTGTCTGCTGCCTGTACCTGCAGCGTACCTTTTGAAAATACCCCCGTATTTGCAAAATCTCCAAAAACAAAAGCAAAAATAAAAACAAAGATAAATAGTCTCTGTAACCATTTTTTCACTATCAAATTTTTTCACTCCTTCCTATTTTATATACAGTCGGTAATCTTATTTTTCTCTTTTGCAAAAAACTAGGGTATTTTTTGCGATAATCGATAAAAACGCATTTTGTTTTCTCCCCTTTCTGTTCTTTTTATAATCCTTACATTTTCTAATATGTTTTTTTTGGTAGCTCAGCCGTTATGTTTTTTGTGAAAAATTCTGAACAAAAAAAGACCCATACCCTTTCAGGTATGAGCCTCTTAAGGAACCTATTTGATTCCCTTACTTCACTAAGCCTTCTTTTAAAATTCCTTCTTTTAAACCACAAACTTTCTTAGGAACCTTAACTACCAGTTTCTTATGAAGTCCCTTAAAAGCCTTTTTGTTTAAATTCTTTTTTGTAAACTTTACAGACTTGATCGTGATCTTCTTTAAGTTCGGACATTTGAAAAATGCTTTATTAGCAATCTTCTTTACATTTGCACCAACAACAACAGATTTTACTTTCTTGTTGTTCTTTACAGCCTTTGCTGCAATAGATGTTACTTTGTAAGTAATGCCTTTACTTTTTACAGTAGCAGGAATGGAGATTTTCTTCGCATTTTTCTTTGCTGCGATAAAACTTACTTCTTTTCCTGCTTTTGTTACCTTGTAAGTCTGACCTGCTACAACAAATTTTGTGCCAACTTTAGCTGCTTTTTTTGCAGGCTTTGTAGGATTTACCACTGTAGTGTTATCCTTCTTGTCTGTAGATGGTTTTGTATCATCCTTCTTGTCTGTAGATGGTTTTGTGTCATCTTTCTTATCTGTAGAAGGTTTTGTGTCATCCTTTTTACCTTCTGTAGTGGTGTCTGCCGGTTTAGACGGCTTGCTTTCTTCCGGAAGTTTTGCAATCTCTTCTGTCTTTGTTTCACCACAAGTTAAACAGGTAAATGTCTTTACGCCTGTAGATGTTGTCGTAGGAGCTGTTGTCACTTCTCCATCATTCCACTTATGTCCAGTTGCTTTTTCTGTGATTTCTTCTTTTGTCTCATCACAGGTAGAACAGGTATATACCGTTTTTCCATCTTTTGTACAGGTTGCTGGTGTTACTTTTGTTTTCTCCCAGCTGTGTCCCAGAGGCTGTGTCACTCTTTCTTCTCTCTCGCCACATTCCCTGCAGACATAAAAATCTTTTCCAGATTCTGTACAAGTTGGTAACTGGCAGGCATTGCTGTCTTCTTCCCAGTCATGCCCATGCGCTTTTTCATCTACTTCACCTTTTTCCAATAAAGTGCCGCAGGCAGTACAATAGGTATCACCTGTATAACCATCCTCTGTGCAGGTTGCTTCATGGTCATTATAAATACCGATATCATCTTCATCATGTGGGCAAGTCGCTGGATCTGCAGTCAATGTCTGTTTTTCTTCAACCCCACATCTTTCACAGACTAAATAAAAATTTCCATTTCTAGTTGTTGCATTGCTAAATTCATGTCCAAGAGGCTTAATTGTTGCGTCTTTCTCAACAATACTACCGCAATCAGGACAATACATATCTCCTTTTCCTTCTGTTGTACATGTAGGCTTAACCGTATAACGCCAGTATCCAAACTCGTGGTCACAATCTGCCGGATCAATCTGTGCGGCAAATGTAGGAACTGCCATAGTCATTGCCATAATACCTGCCATAATACTTGCTAAAATTTTCTTTTTTGCGATTTTTTTCTCCTTTTTTCTTTGTATACCATTTACTTAGTTCTTTCTATTCAACAGGGATGCGGATTTCTCTCCGTCACTGTTGATAATCTTGGTTCCTCCTTCACGATATTTATATCATCATTGAACTACTCAAGAATTTTTATAAGAACTTTTTAGCCCCAAAAAGAAGATTCCCTTTTCAGAGAACCTTCCTTTTACTATTTTAGAAGCGAGAAATATCCCGGATTATTTGCCGTATCTATATGTGCCATCCTTGAGTCAACGCTATTTTTATTATAGACTGTTCCATTATTGCCTAAGATAGATATTGCTTTATAGAACATATCAGAATCTAGGAATGGTCTTTGGATGAATCCTGTACCCGTCTTTTTCCACTGTGCATATAAAGTTGCCGAGATCAAACGATTGTCGTAAGTCGCTCCATTTTTATACGAAATCGTGTCTGTGTACTTATCAAAAGACCATCCACGGAATTCGTATCCTATTCTCGTAAATGTATTCACAGGAAGTGCATAAGACTGATTTCCTTTATGAGTGACACTATTTAGCTTTCCGGTGCCGCCATTTGCATCAAAGCTTAAGGTAAAATCGTCTACATTGTATAAAGCATACAACGTGACAGTGCCACCGTCTTTTATAGCACTATATTCCTGTCCAGGTGTGTATGATGTTCCTGTTCCATCCGGTTTTGTATTCCAACAGGTAAATTCATAATTATTCTTTTCCGGGCTGACACTATTTATATATAGTCCGTGATCACCATACTGCATACGATCTGGATAATCTGTCTTTGTTTTTTCTTCTAATGTCCAAAGCTGTGCAACGGTATGGTTTGGCGTATACTGTTCTATCCAGGTATTATCTTCTGCTCTGCCATTTATGACATCTAAACATTTGTTTGTCTGCTTATTGTAAATGCTAACCTTACCATTTCCTTCATCGGATAAATACCAGAGATAGTCTGCTTTATCATTTTGCTGATTCCAAAGATTTATTGCTTTATTCGATTGATCTACATTAGGATCACCATCAAGATTCAATGCCAAACCATTATGAACGCTGATGATATAATAATACTGTGTATTTTTATATCGTTCAAAGAGCCACTGTGTTTGTGTAGCAGCATCATTTTTCCCAGAATAGATAACCGTTGCCGGATTTGATCTAGGCTCGTAGTCCATTCCATATACATGCATGTACATATTCGTTCCACAATCCGATTTCATATAATATACACCGTTCGGGATTATCTTGCATCCATTCAGACTTGTTTGATTTTTCAAACTTGAAGGAAACGAACCGCCCTGTAGATTATAAACGAAGTTATGCTTATAAGCTGTCCAATGGGCGTACAGTGTCGTATCTGCTGTGATCTTATTTGTCGATGATGCTTTTGTTCCCCCAGTTTTTGCCGTATACCAACCATCGAACTTGTACCCTTTCCTAGTTAGATTATCTAATGTGCCATACTCTTTACCAGTTATCAGCGTCCTTGTAGCAGGAGTTGAAGGACCTCCATTTGCGTCAAACTTTAAAGTATACTCTTTCGACCAAGATGCCGTTACTGTTTGGTCACCGTTACAAAGAGTTACGGATGTAACCGCTTTCTTGCTTGAATTGTACCATCCATTGAAATGATAGCCCGATCTTGAGACTTCAGGTAATGAAGTTACACTTTCACCACAATATTTTTTAAACTCTAAATTTTTACCATTCTTAGAACCACCATTTGTTTTGGTAAATGTGCCAGAATCAGGGTTACAAGTCAAAGTATACTGGTCCCTTTTTACATATGTAGAAAGCGTGGTATGAAACCATGCTAAAACATCTTTTTGACCCTTAACATGTCCTTTAAGCATGGATGTATTGTTGAGATTTAAACGAACTGGTATAGTGATTGTACGATCCGAAGTATTATGTCCAGCGTATTTGCTAAAATTATAAGAAATATCATATGGAGCTTCTTTTTGTCCCTTTGGAACTGTTACCCCGGTACCAGAAACAAAACTAAAGTTACTATCTGGTGTTTGACCCTTAGAATTTTTGCTTATATTTTGACCATTCAAATAATAATGCGCTTTTAATTTGAATGAAATGTGAAATAAGATAGTATTATAATAACCATTAGAGTCTTTTACCGTATTTTTTTTCCCTGCATCCGATACTTTTAAGTCTGTGACAACACTACCGTTTGGAGATGGATTTGTTATATCAGATATTACTTCAACAGGTCTTGATCTGCTAGTAAAGAGGGCTTTATGATCACCTGATTCTGTAAGTGCTGTTTTTTCTCCTCTATAGTATACATAAACAGGCAGATTAGCATCACCCACCTTTATATAACAATAACCATTGGGATTATAATTTTTTTCTGCCGCCAGCGCAACATTATAAAACAAAATCCCGCAAAAAGCGATGATCAATAAAAAAGCAATCCCCATTGGCAGCCATCTTTTCCATTTCGGAGCCGCCCTGCTTTCCTGTTTATTTCCATTTTTTAACCTTGTCATGATATCATCTTCTCCTTTCCTGTTACAGAACATCTTATATCCATTTTTCTGACAGGAGATGCCCGTTTTTTTGATGATCTGTTTTTCTCTGTTTTACTCTGAGTCAAATTTTTCTCCTTTCTGACTTTTAGAAAAAATAAAAGTCTATTTATAGGTTAGTATGAAAGATTAGGAAAATTCAATGAACATATACCCAACCCTTCTTTGCATTAATATGTTTTTTCTTGCAAAACAAAAAGCCCCGGCTTTTGCCAAGGCTTTACAACAAGAGAAATTTACCAGATTTAGGTTTTCTCCACTCATGGTTCCGGCAGGACCATATACCGACAAATTTTCAAAATAAGGAGTTGTGTGTTCTCTTGTTTGTTTTTATATCTTATCATGCAGAAAACAGAAAGATATTTTTATAAGAAAAAATTACTTGTTAACTATCTGTTCCTTATTTTCGAAACGAAGATATAAGCAATGCAACACAATATAAAAATAAATGCCACTACTTTTATGGTATTTTCCCTTTTGATATCTGGTGTAGATGGTTCATAGGTTATCGTTTCATCTTTTGTTGTAACCACGGTTTTCTTAGTTGTTTTCTTTGAATCTTTTTCTTTATTTTTTGAAGTGCATCTCTCACAAAATACTAAATAACGATATTTTCCATGGGATCGGTATGGGTGACAGGTAAGAAGAGTGATCATATCCTTTCCTGGCTGAATCTTTACCTCGTCACTGTCATTTGGGTATACAATCTTGATACGTTTTACGATATAGGTAAGCTTTTCCCATTGATTTTTGATGTAAACTTTATCACCGATCTGTAGTTTTTCGATTTCCCGAAAATAAGGTGCGCCCTGGTATCCCCTGTGTCCGGCAATTACGGAATTTGTGTTGTTCCCACCAATCGGCAAAGAGGTATTGCCTAAGACTGTTGCGCCTTTTGCCATGTTCTTTTTGGTCGCCCGCACATAGAGCGGCAGCTGTACATCCATCGCTGGGATCTTGATATATCCACACCGTTCTTCTTTAAACCCATTAAGAGGGATAGGGAACCATGTATAGGAAAAAGCATCCTTAAAATCCTTTTGTCCGTTTTTATAAATATCTTCGTTATATTTCTTAATCGACTGGTAAAACGAATCGGATTCCTTTTTCTTCTTTTGTTCTTTATTTTGTTTATAAGCATTGTCTACTTCTTTTTGGTAGGAGATTGCCTCCATATGTATCTTTTCTGACCTTACTGCGGGATAGAGGCTCATCCCTATCCCAAGTACGATCAGACATACACTAAAAAGAAACCGAAAAACTTTTTTCAGCATGAAAAGCCTCCTATCGTTTTTGTAATTTCTTTCTGATGAAAGAAATAATGAACAGGACAATGCTTGTGATGCCAATCCCTAACAGGATTGCTTTCTGGTAAGTCCGCATCCATTGGGAACGTCCTGCTTTTTTCTTTGCACGTTCTTTTTCGTAAGCTTTTGGTGAGTATTTTGTCCGTTTTCCCCTGACTAAGAGGCGATGGGTATTTTGTCCATATGGGGTACATGTGACTAATGTAACAAGGTCTTGTCCATCTACGACACTTAATTTACTTGTATCTTCTGGCAGGACTACATCAATCCGGCAGACCTCATAAGCTAATATCTTATCTAAGACACGGATATAGAACTGATCCCCTTTTTGCAGTTCTGTAAGGTCAGTAAAGAGTTTTGCTTTGTTCAAACCTGTATGTCCCGTAAAAACAGCATGGGTATCTTTTCCACCAACTGGCAGGGATGTCCCTTCTAAGTGTCCGACTCCTTTTTCAAGGACACTGTTTGACGTTCCATGGTATACCGGCAGATCTACATTAATTGATGGAATCTCCAGCGAACACATAACACCGGTATTGTCCAGATTTAAGAGCTGGTAGTATTCTTTTTCGCTTATTCCGCCATTGGTCTCTTCGGAGAAAGGGTCTGTGAGGACAACATGGGAAGAAGCTAGTTTTTCATTATATTCTCTTGCTTTTTCCAGCATTTCTTCCTTTTCTTTTTTATCTGTATGTTTTACTTCGTTCTCATAGGTACTGATCGTAGATTTTGCTGCATGTTCGTTGAGATAATTTGCGATCCAGGGGTAAACGAGCAATGCGACTCCTATAAGGATAATAAGTACCTGTATTATCTTTTTTTTCATTTTTCAAATCCTTCCACGTACAAATACGTGGGCTTTTCTTCTTATATTTTTTAAACGTAAAAACCGGGGAAGGGGATCTTCAATCTGTGTGCTTGTGTAATGTAATACACCTGCATTTGTACAAGGTGCAGAAACTCCATCCCCTGTCATCACTGTGGCATCTGCCTCATTTAATTTTAAGATCTGCGCTAATGCAGTTGGAATCTCATAAACAACTTTAATGTTGCTGCCTGTTCCATCTGTCTTGCTGTACTGTTCGATGTTACCGACACGTAAATATGTAAACTGTACACCCTGGATCGCATAATCAGCCAGTGCATTCTCTACGCGGTTATCTGATTCACCGGTTGCTTTATATTGCCCTTCGGTATAATCTCCAGCTGCTTCTGCCGATGTGATATCATATTTATGGACAGTGATGCTTCCTGTTTTGGAGGTATCAATGATATCGGCATTTGCCAGGTCTTTTGTAGTTGCTGTATTGTTTGTGGTATCTTTGGATGATGCAGCGGCTACAGGTACGGCAGAGAGAACGGCAGTATAAGTAGGGGCACATACGGATGCTAACATTGCGGTAGCCATGGATAAAGCTGCGGCTTTTTCTGTAAATTTCTTGAACTTCATTAATTTTTTCTCCTTTTTTATTTACACTTTTTGTTATAAATTAATTAGTTTATCTGGTTTTCGGGGTCTATCTCTCACCCTCATCGTATCTACGTCCTTTCTTTTGTTTAATACATATAATCAACAAGTGATCTTCCTATGCTGTTAATATGTATTTTTTGATTTCACTTCGTATCCCACTGCTGTTACCTCGTGTTATCCGTTTGTAATTCACCAGCAGGCAACAAAAAGCGATTGTGTTTTTTGATTTGCGTTTCGTGATACACCAACGGGCAACTGAAGTTAACCGCGGTTTCTTTACGAGACTTTCGCCTCGCTGGGGGAACACAATCCCTCTATCCTTTGTGACAGGGATTACGTTTTGTTTTAATCCCCAGCCGGTATCCTCGCGAAGGCTGATTGCCGAGCAAAACC
>ENA-ORUF01001975-ORUF01001975.1-human-gut-metagenome-genome-assembly--contig:-NODE-1975-length-19659-cov-3.852734_pt1 | contig 19659 bp, 18 predicted proteins | sample MGYA00242077_ERZ509203 | MGnify/ENA primary metagenome ERZ509203 (study PRJEB26280, sample SAMEA2338834) | human gut metagenome | biome: human gut; feature: human-associated habitat; material: faeces... | reverse complement strand
CCGTAAAAGCGGCAGGCCGGGTGTCTGTTTATAATGCTTAATATGATTTCAACGTGTTCTGCTCCCCCTGCCGGAGGGCCAGCAGCGCCTCTGGGGTATCTGCGTCCGCCAACTCCAGGGGGTCCTCCACCGGGAGGAGGATACAGCGGTCCCAGTGGCGGCGCAGCACGATCCGTCCTCCCTGATCGCCGGTGAGAGCCTCCAGCTCTGGGCGCAGCGCGGCGGAGAACAGAACCGGGTTTCTCGGCTGCCCCTCCCAGCTGGCCGCTGCTATGAGCACTCCCGGGCGAGCGGCATCCAACAGCCGCGCCACCGTCCCGCTCCCCAGGCGGGGCTGGTCAGCTGCCGCAAACAGAAGGAAATCTTCCGCAGGGATTGGAGCCAGAGCCGAAAGCCCTGTCCGGATGGTGAAGGACAAGCCTCGGGCGCTGTCCAGACTGTCCACCGTCCGGGCCCCCGCCGCCCGGGCGGCCTCAAGAACAGGGCCATAGCGGGACACGACAGTAAGATCGCAGTCCTTCCGGCCCTGGACCAGGCCGGCCAGGGTGTCCAGCCCGTGGCGGAAGAGGGGCTTGCCCTCCAGGGGACACAGCAGCTTGTTGCTCCCAAAGCGGCTGCCGCTGCCTGCCGCCAGATAGATGATATGCTTATTCATCCCGGCCCAGCAGGATCTTCTCCGGAGTGATGGGGAGATTCCGGTGCCATGTTCCAGTGGCCCGGAAGATGGCCTGCGCCAGAGCGGGTGCAGGGGTATTGATGACGATCTCGCCGATGGACTTGGCCCCAAATGGGCCGGTCTTTTCATAGCTGGATTCAAACTCCACCCGGAGATGTCCCATATCCAGCCGGGTGGGGAGCTTGTACTGCATCAAAGAGTCCTCCAGGATGCGCCCCTCCGGGGTATAAGTCACGTCCTCGAACAGGGCCATGCCGATGCCCTGGACGATGCCGCCCTCAGTCTGCACCCGGGCCAGATTGGGGTTGATGGGGGTGCCGCAGTCCACCACGGCGGTGTAGTCCAGCACCTGGACGGAGCCGGTCTCACGGTCCACCTCCACCTCTGCCATGCCCACCATGAAGGGGGGCGGGGAGATGGGGGAGGTGTGGGAGCAGGTTGCCTGAACGGCGGTGCCGTTGCCGCACATGGACTTGGTGGCAATGTCGGCCAGGGAGACCTGGGCGGAGCCGTCCAGGCGGCGCACTGCCTTTCGGGCGTACTCCACCTCCTCCCGGGGGCAGTCCAGCAGCTCCGCCCCGATCTGACACAGGCGGTCCTTTAGATTCTCACAGGCTTTCTCCACCGCCTTTCCGGTGACGTAGGTGGTGCTGGAGGCATAGGAGCCGGAGTCGTAGGGGGAGGCATCTGAGTCTGCGCCAAAGACAGCCACGTCATCCAGATCGCACTCCATGCACTCAGCGGCCATCTGGGCCAAAATGGTGTCACAGCCGGTACCCATATCGGCTGCGCCGATGGAGAGGTTGAAGAAGCCCTCGTCGCTGAGCTTGATGGTAGCAGAGCCAACGTCCACGCCGGAGATGCCGGAGCCCTGCATGGCCATAGCCACCCCTGCGGCCCGCACCTTTCCGTTGCCCATGTCCCGAACGGGGAATTTCTCCTCCCAGCGGAAGAGCTCCTTGCAACGGGCCATGCACCGGTCCAGGGCGCAGGCATCCGCACGCTCGTTGTAATAGGCAGGCATGACCTGCCCCTCCCGAACCATGTTTTTCTCCCGAAGGGCCACCGGGTCCATGCCCAGGCGGTCAGCCAGCTCATTGACTGCTGTCTCCACGGCAAAGATGCCCTGGGTGGCGCCGTAGCCCCGGTAGGCCCCGGCGGACTGGTGGTTTGTATACACCACATCATAGGCGAAGCGGAATGCCTCCAGGCTGTGGGTGTACAGGGGAATGGATTTGTGGCCCGACAGGCCCACCGTAGTTGGGCCATGCTCGCCATAGGCCCCGGTGTTGGACAGAGTATATACATCCAAGGCCCGGATGGTGCCGTCATTGGAGGCGCCCAGACGCACCCGGACCTCCATCTCGTGGCGGGGGGTTCCGGCGGTCTGGCACTCCTGCCGGGTGTAGATCATCTTGGCGGGGCGGCCAGTCTTCCAGGTGACCAAGGCAGGATAGACCTCCGCCACCACCGTCTGTTTGGCGCCAAACCCCCCGCCGATGCGGAATTTTTCCACATGGACCTTGGATTTGGGGATGTCCAGGGCGTTGGCCAGGATCCGCCGAACGTGAAAGACGATCTGGGTGGAGCTGACGACATGGAGGCGGCCATAGGGGTCCATCTCCGTATAGGTGCGGAAGGTCTCCATCATAGCCTGCTGACAGGCCTTGGTGTGGTAGACCCCCTCCACCACCTGGTCACAGTCGGCCAGGATCTGATCCACATCCCCATCCTGACAGGTCTCGCTGGCACACAGGTTGCGGCGGTTATCCGCACCCACAGGGCACAGTGACTGCCAGCTCTCCTCCGGGTGGACCAGGATCAGGTTGTCCTTGGCGGTGTGGAAGTCCAACACCGGCTCCAGGACCTGGTACCGGACCCGGATGCGCTTCAGCGCCCGGTCCACCGCCGCCTCATTCTCGCCGGCCACAATGGCCACTGCGTCCCCCACAAAGCGGACCCGCCGATCCAGAATGAGCCGGTCGTATGGGGAAGGCTCCGGATAGGTCTGTCCCGCCATGGTGAACCGCTTCTGGGGGACGTCCTTGTAGGTGAAGATGGCAGCGATACCGGGGATCTGCTCGGCATTCTCCGTATCGATCTCCTCAATGAGGGCGTGGGCATGGGGGCTGCGCAGCACCTTGACCACCAGGCAGTCCTTGGGGGTCAGGTCATCCAGATAGGCTGGCTTACCCAACAGAAGGGCCATTGCGTCCTTTTTCCGCACCGGCTTGCCAACAGTGCTCCAATCCTGCTGTGCCATCACTGTGCCTCCTCTGCTTTTTTGTGGTCCAGATAAGCCCGGATGCCCCGGAGCTGCCCCTCATAGCCGGAACACCGGCACAGGTTGCCCGCCAAGTAGGCCCGGATCTGGTCATCGGTGGGGTCGGGATACTCCCGGAGCAGGGCGATGGTGTTCATCACGAAGCCAGGATTACAGAAGCCGCACTGCTCCGCCCCCTGGTCGGCAATAAAGGCAACAAAGTCGCCCGCCTCCTCCTGAAGGCCCTCCAAAGTCTGGACGCAGCGGCCATCCACCCGGGCGGCCAGCAGGCTGCAGGACAGCACAGGAGTCCCGTCCAGCAGGACGGTGCACAGGCCGCAGTTGGCGGTCTCGCACCCCCGCTTGACGCTGGAGCAGCCATGGGCCCGAAGAAAGTCCAGCAGTATGGTGTCGGCCTGGACCTCGGCGTCCAGGGGTTTTCCGTTCAAATTCAGATGGATCTCCATATCAGCGCACCTCCTCCAGCTTCAGCAGGCCCCGGCGCACCAGGACCTGGCAGATCTTCGTTCGGTACTCCGCCCCGGCACGCAGGTTGTCTCCCATGGGGACCCGGCGGGACAGATCCTCCGCCATAGCCCGGGCGCTGTCTCGGGTGATCCCGCCGGCCAGCAGTCCCTTCTCATCCCGGTAGACCTTAGCCCGCCCGGGCCGAGCCCCGATGGCAAAGCGGAACACCCCCCCCCGGCGGGCGATGGCACAGGTGAGAACAGGGAAGTCCGTGGCGCTGTTGCGCTGAGATAGATAAACTGTCCCCTCCGTCCCCTTGGGCACAATGATCCGGATCAGGATATCCCGGAACGGCGGCCGGTCGCAGAACTCCTCCAGGCTCAGTTCTCCCGCTCCCTGAAACACGACCCGGGCATCCAAAGCCAGCAGCAAGGTGAGCACATCAGAGAATCCGAAGCGGCCAAAGACACTGCCGCCCACAGTGGCACAGTTGCGGAACTGCACCCCTACAATATGCTCTACGCTGCGGGCGAAGGCCCCCTGGGTCATAGCATTGAGTTCCTTGTGAGTCTCGAGGGCACGCAGAGGGACCATAGCCCCCAGTTCGTAAGCGTGCTCCGTCTCGGTGATCCGGTTCAGCCCCAGTCCACACAGGTCGATGGCGGTTCCTACCTTCCGATCCTGCATTTTCAGCCAGAGCATCCCGCCCAGCACAACATTATTTCGTTTTTGACACAGCTCATAGGCCTGTTCCAGGCTTTCGGCCCTCACATACTGGTCGATGGTCAGCAAAGCTGCTCCCTCCTGTCTAGTTGGCCCAACAGCCAACATGATCTGATTTGAATTATAGCATCGTTCTATCCGCTTGACAATGAAAGGCGCGCCCTTTTGAAAGGGCGCGCCCCAGTGTACTGCAAAAGCAGTATGCCGTTTTTTCGGCCAACTTCCCACACAGTCAGTCTGGCAGACAGTAGAATAGTCCGCCCTCATCTCGGCGAACCCGGATCGTGGGGTACAACTGCCTTAGGATCGTTTGAAGCGCCTCTGCTCCCATCCCCTCTGTGGCAACCTCCTCCACCAACCGCCCGCTATCCAGCAAAAGCAGCCGGCCGCACCAGCGCAGGGCCAAGGCAGGGTCATGGAGGACGACCAGAGCAGTCCGTTCCCCGTTCTCCACCAGCTCCCGCACCCTGCGGAACAGCAGGCTGGTGTTGTCAAAGTCCAAGGCACTGTTGGGTTCGTCCAACAACAGGATGGGGGCATCCTGAACGGCCAGCCGAGCCAAGTGGACCAGCTGACGCTGTCCCTCACTCAGCTGAGCACAGTCCCGCCCCAGAAACTCCGCCACACCAAAGCGTTCCGCCGCTGCCCGAACCATGGCCCGCTCCTCCGGTCCCGGCCCGGAGAGCGCCCCAAGCCATGGGGTGCGTCCCATAGCGATGACCTCCTCCACCCGCAGTCCGGGAAGCAGCTGGCTGTGCTGGGACAACAATGCGATGGAACGCGCCCGCCTCCGGGCAGACCACGCCAGGCAGTCCTCTCCCATTGCCTGCACCGCGCCGGACAGGATCCGTGCTCCTCCGGTGAGGCTCCGGAGCAGGGTGGTCTTACCGCAGCCGTTCCGGCCCAGTACAGCAGTGATCTCACCTGGTCGGAGGACAAAGGAGATATCACGGAGCACTGGCCGGCGGTAACCGGCAGTAAGCTTGTACACCTCAAGCATCGCACTCATAGGCTTGTCTCCCTTCCCCGCAGTAGCAGTGCGGTGAGTACCGGCGCGCCAAACAGCACAGTCCAGATACTCAGTGGAAGCTCCGCGCCCTGGGAAAGTCCCCGGGCCAACAGGTCAGCGGCCAGCAAAATGTCTCCCCCAACCAACGCACACAGTGAAAGATAAGGCCCGCCCCGCCGCCCCAGCAGCAGAAAGGAGATATGAGGGGCGATCAGGCCCAAGAAGGCGATCACACCGGCCACAGAGGCCACCGCTGCCACCATCACAGTTGTCAGGCCCAGCAGCAGCCAACGCCACCGCCGGGGTTCCAGCCCCATAGCTCGTGCCCCCTCCTCTCCAAGTGAGAGGGTGAGGGCCTGCCGCCGGAACAGCAGAAGTAGGGTCAGTGGGATCAAAATGGCAAATGCAGTCCCCCGCAGCTTGTCCCCAGTCATGGCCGACAAACTGCCCATAGTCCAGAACTCGATGGCTTCTAACTCTCCCTCCGGATCTGCGATGGTTTTGAGTACCATCAGACCCGCATCCGCTGCCGAGGAGACAATGACCCCTGCCAGAACATAGGCTCCAGTGCGCTCCATACCGGCCCACTGGACCAAGGCCAGCACCAGCAGCAGGGACAAGCTGCCCATGACAAAGGCGCCCCCCATGATCTGAACGGAGGTGCCCGCCCCCAGCACAATGGCCCAGGCGGCGCCGAAGGAAGCACCGGAGGCCACCCCCGTCAGGTCGGGAGAGGCCAGGGGATTTTGGAATATGGTCTGATAGACGCCGCCAGCCATCCCCAGCGCCCAGCCAGCCAGAAGGCCCATTCCAACCCGAGGCAGACGAAGATTCCACAGCACATGGGCGGGAGTCGTGCCCGCCTGTCCGCCGGAGAGGATATCCAGGATCTGCCCGCTGGAGAGGGGGTAGCTGCCCACCCGGACAGACAGGAGGGCCAGCACCGCCGTCAGCAGAATGGCCATCCCCAGGACAAGCCATTCCCGCCCCTTCTCTCTCATCAGTTCTTCCCCCTCTCCGCGGCGTCCGGCCTATTCTTACTGAGTAATGAGCGCCGGGTCGATCTCAAACCCGTAGAAGGTCTTGTAAAAGTCCTGGACATCAGCTGTAAAGGTCTCAAAGGGATATGCGTCCCCATGGAGGACGCTGACCGTCCACAGGACACCCAGGATTCCGGAGGGAATGGGGGAATCCCACTCCTCGATGTCGCTGGGCATCTCATAGACTGCACCGGACTGGACGGCAGGTACTGCGGCCAGCTGGGGATCACCCAGGATATCCTGGGTGGTATAGTCTGCACCAGCAGGGATAAGGATCACCTGCGGGGCCATAGCCAGAATGGACTCATAGGAGACCTCGGTCCAATAGCCTCCTGTCAAATCGCCGGCGACGTTTATCCCTCCGGCAGTCTCAATAAGGCTGCCCTGGTACATATCGCCGGGGGCGGCGGTCAGGTAAGAGGAGTTTCCGCCCATATAGACCGTGGGACGCTCCAGACCGTCCACCAACTGAGCCACCCGGGCCAGCTGCTCCTCATAGTAGTCCGTCAGGGCCTGGGCCCGGTCTTCCACACCGCAGGCCTGGCCCAGCAGTTCCAGCATCTCCGTAAGGGCCTCATGGGATTCAGGCGCAACCACCAGCACAGGGATACCCAGTTCCTCCAGTGGGGCGGCATAATCCATCAGCTTCTTGGGCATCACAACCAGGTCGGGCTCCAGGGCCGCCACCGCCTCCAAATTCAGTTCTTTCATGGTGCCAACCTGCTCTTTCTCCAGCAATTCCGGAGCAGCCATGGCATAAATGGGGCGGGTATCCGCCTTTTTCTCCAGACCCACCACCCGGTCGGAGATCCCCAGAGCCATGGTGGCATAGGTGGTCACATAGTAGCAGCTGACCAGAGTCTCCGCCGGGGCATCCAGTTCCACCTGGCGTCCGGCCTGGTCGGTAAGGGTGATGGCGGAAGCGGAAGCACTCTGGCTGGCAGATGCACTGCCTGCGGAGGCGGAGTCACTGCCCGCTCCGCCGCAGGCAGTGAGGGAGAGGGTCATAGCGGCCGCCAAGATCAGAGCAGCCCAGCGTGTGAGTTTGTTTTGTTTCATGGCAAAAAACCTCTTTTCTATTGAAAAGATCGGCAGATCAAGCCGCCGTTCCGGCGGATATTTTATCATGCGGGCTGCTCTTTGTCAAAAGAGGACGTCCGCCGAATTTCTTTAGGATAACTTAAGAAATTCCTAAGAGATCCTTTCGGACATTTTTTAAAACTGTATGCTATGATGCCATACAGTTTGATCCGGGCGGGCCACGCCCGGCGAAAGGAGGAATCCCACATGGCAGAGTTGCTGTGCGTGAAGGATTTGACAAAGGTATATGGAAAACGAGGGGCGGTCACCCGTGCCCTGGACGGTGTGAATCTGTCTCTGGAAGCAGGAGAATATGTCGGGATCATGGGTGCCTCCGGCTCCGGAAAGACCACCCTGCTCAACTGCATCTCCACCATCGATCAGCCCACCGCCGGCTCCATCCGGGTGGATGGGGAAGAGCTGACCGGCCTGCGGGGCAGGGCCCTCACCCGTTTCCGCCGGGAGCGGCTGGGCTTCATCTTCCAGGACTGCAACCTGTTGGACACTCTTACCGCCTTTGAAAACATCGCTCTGTCTCTGTCCATTCTCCGCACACCGGCTGCTCAAATCCGGGAGCGGGTAGAGGAAACTGCGGAACTGCTGGGCATTGGGGACTGTTTGAGCAAGTATCCCTATCAGATGTCCGGAGGACAGCAGCAGCGCTGTGCCGCCGCCCGGGCCATCGTCACCCGGCCCGCCCTGGTGCTGGCCGATGAGCCCACCGGCGCTCTGGATTCCCGATCCTCCAAGCTGCTGCTGGAACGCTTAGACGTACTCAACCGTGAGCGGGGGGCCACTATTCTCATGGTCACCCACGACGCCTTCACCGCCAGCTGCTGCCGCCGGGTGGTGTTTCTCCGGGATGGAAAAATCTTTACGCAGCTGGAGCGGGGCAGCGGGGACCGCCGGACCTTTTTCCAGCAGATCATCCGGGTGGTCACCCAGCTGGGAGGAGAGATGGAAGATGTTCTGTAAGCTGGCTCTGCGCAATGTCCGCCGTTCCTTCCGGGACTATGGCGTATATCTGCTCACCCTCACCTTCGGTGTCTGTCTGTTTTACACCTTCAGTTCCTTGGACGGTCAGGGGGCAATGATTTATCTGTCCCAAAGCCAAAACCCTATGGCTCAGGTCATCCAGTCCTGTATCGACGTCTTTTCCATCTTTGTGGCGATGGTTCTGGCCTGTCTGATCCTGTACGCAGACCGCTTTCTCATGCGACGGCGGAAGCGGGAGCTGGGCACCTATCTGCTCCTCGGCCTGAGCCAGGGACAGGTGTCCCTCCTGCTGGTGCTGGAGACGGGGCTGATCGGCGCGGCCTCCCTGGCCCTGGGCCTGCTGCTTGGACTGGCGGCCTCTCAGGGCCTGTCCGCCCTCACCCTGTCTATGTTCTCCCTCCGGATGGACGACTTCGGACTGGCTTTCTCCCCTCGGGCAGCGGTGCGCACCGCGCTCTACTTCGGCCTGATTTTTCTGTTGGTCATGGGCTTCAGCGGCATCCAGATCTCCAGAGCTAAGCTGCTGGATCTGATGCAGGGAGGACGGAAAAATGAGGAGCTTCGTCCCCGCCCCCTCCGGATCTCGGTACTCCAGCTGATCTTGGGCGGGGTGTGCCTTGCGGCGGCCTACGCCATTCTGCTCACCTTCGGAATGGCCTTCGCCGTGGTACTCCCCTTCCTATGCATCCCGATGCTGACCCTGGGGACGGTGGGCACTCTGTTGGTTTTTCGCTCCCTGTCCGGCTTTGTGCTGCGGCTGGCCCGGAGCCACCCTGGCTTCTATTACCGGGATCTGCATCTCTTCACTCTGCGCCAATGGATCAGCCGGGTCCACTCCACCTACCTGTCCCAAACGGTGATCTGTATTCTTCTGCTCCTGGCGATGGGCATCACAGCAAGCTCCATCGGTCTCAACCGAACCATCGAAGCCGCTGCCGATGGGCAGGCGCCCTTTGACATCACCGTCCAAAACCAGAACGCTGACCGCCTGGGCAGTGTGGACTTTGACGCCCTGCTGTCCGCCCATGGCGTGGAGCCTGACGCCCTGGCCTGGCGGCAGGACACCTCAGTCTACTATAACAACCCCGAAATCACCGGGGTGGAAGATGCCTCTGCCGCCATCCGTCTGTCTGACTGCAACCGCCTTCTAGAACGTCAGGGTGCGCCGGCCTATCCCGGGCCTCTGCCCGGCCTTCTGGCGGAAGGCAGCGCACCCCTGGCTACTGGAAATCTTGGTCTGACCTGTGTGATCATCCCGGATGAGATGGCGGAGGAACTTTCCCTCCGGCGTCAGGTGTGGTCCGCCGACTACGCCGGGGATCCGGAGGAGACCGAAACGCAGATCCAAGCTGCCCTGATAGAGTATCAGAAGAATACCGCCTCTCTACGGGTGGAAAGCCGCCTGAGCCTTTACCAGGAGGTCATGGGAAATAAGCTCCTGGCTCTGTTTCTGGGGCTGTACCTTGGGCTCACCTTCCTGCTGGCCGCCGCCGCTGTTCTGGCCCTGCAGCAGCTGAGTCAGGCCGCCGACAACACCGCACGGTATGCCGTTCTGCGCCGCCTCGGTGCAGAGGAGGGGATGGTCTCTCGCTCCGCAGTACAGCAGGTTGCGCTTGCTTTCCTGCTTCCACTGGCACTGGCCCTGCTCCACACCGCAGTGGGTATGAAGGCCGCCAACGACCTGATCTCCATAGCGGCTAAGGTAGACACAGTCCACAGCGCCCTGGTCACCGGCGGGGTTCTCCTGGCGGTATATGGCGGATACTTTCTGGCCACCGCACTGGCCTGCCGCCGACTGGCTCTGGAAGGGGGTGAGTCCAGCAGGCATAGATGATCTGGGGCGCCCCGCGCTGCAGCGGAACAGAACACAACAAAACAGGCTGGCCCCGGTTGGGGCCAGCCTGTTCGAGATCCCGCTGGGATCAGTTCCAGTATTCGGTTTTGCCCTTGAGACCCACGGTCTCGGCCTTGAACACCGGGTTTCGCCCGGTTTTCTTCTGCGCAATATAATCCTTCAGGGCCAGCAGGGCAGGACGGCTGAGGAAGATGATGACCGGCAGGTTGATCAGGGCCATCACACCCATGAGCACGTCCGCCAGGTTCCACACGGTGCCGATCTGCATCCCGGCGCCGATAAAGATCAGGATCATGGCGTCAATGCGGAAGAGGACCATGAACTCCTTGGCTGGAACCTTTTTGACGATATAGTTCAGGCAGTTGTCTACATAGTAGAGGTTGCCGATGAGGGTGGTGAAGGCGAAGAGCACCATAGCCACTGTGATGAACAGCGGGCCGATGGGGCCAAACACCGCGCTCAGGGCCGCCTGGACATAGGGAGCGCCCTCCAGAGCCGCATCAGGCTCCACACCAGAGCACAGCAGCATAAAGGCAGTTGCAGTGCAGATGAGCAGGGTATCAATGAACACAGAAAGCATCTGAACCAGGCCCTGCTTCACCGGATGGCTGACATTGGCGGAGGCGGCCGCATTGGGAGCGGATCCCACACCAGCCTCGTTGGAATAGAGGCCGCGCTTGATACCGTACATCAGGCAGGAGCCGGCCAGGCCGCCAAAGATGGCCTGAAAATCAAAGGCCTCAGAGAAAATACGGCCCAGGACTTGGGGCAGCAGACCAATGTTCATCACAATAACGATCAGAGAGACTAGAACATACAGGCCTCCCATAAATGGAACCAGGGTGGAGGTAACCTTCACGATTCGCTTCCCGCCCCCCATGACGCAATAGCCTACCAGCAGAGCCAGAATGGCGCCGATGATCCAGGGGGTAGTCTCTGGATCATAGAAGCTGTACCCAGCAAACGTGGACTGAAGGTTGTAGGAGGCCAGCATATTGAAGCCGCCGGCATAGGTCAGGATCAGTGAGAAAGCGAAGATGATGGCCAAGGGGCGGCTGTGGAGAGCTGCCTCGATGTAGTAGGAAGGACCTCCGTAGCTCTCGCCCGTCTCCGGATCACGGCGCTTGTAGATCTGGGCCAGAGTGGACTCCACGAAGGCAGATGCCCCACCAATGATAGCAATGACCCACATCCAGAACACTGCACCGAAGCCGCCTGCACAGATGGCAGTAGAGATACCGATGATATTGCCTGTGCCAACCCGGGAAGCAGTAGACACCATCAAGGCCTGGAAGGAGGAGGTTGCCCCCGCCTTCTCTGGCTTTTCTCCCACCACTCGGATGGCTTCCAGGAACATACGAAACTGGACAAACCGGGTCCGGAAGGTAAAGTACAGACCCGTCGCCAGCAGCAAGATGATCAGTACATAGCTGTACATCACCGTGCTGATGTCGCCGATCAATTTGTCGATCACAACACACACACTCACTTTCTTTGTCAAATTTCTCTCTCCCACGCACGCTCCCAAAGCAGATGACATCCACCGCGAGATACGGCGCCGGGTCATTATACAGGAAATATGCCCACTTGAACAGAGTTTCCGGTCTCTTTTGTAAATATGTACAAATAATCTTACGTCAAATGGGCTGTACAATCTGCCTGGGGCAGCTTCTCCCAGGCGAAGAACGGAATCAGTTCCGCCGGCGAGATCGGGGCGTACTCTGGAATCAGTCCAGCCAACAGGGCCAGTCGTCCTACCAGCTCCCGGGCGGAATACCGCATCTGAAGCTCTCCCAGTTCCTGATCCCGGTCCCGCTTGGCCAGCCGGCGGCCGTCCGGTGCCAGAAGGAGAGGAACATGACCATACTCCGGATGGGGCAGGTTCAACTGCTCCTGCAGCCAAAGCTGCCTGGGTGTAGAGTCCAACAAATCACTCCCCCGTACCACTTGGGTCACCCCCATGGCTCCGTCATCCACCACCACTGCCAACTGATAAGCATATACTCCGTCAGAGCGGCGCAGGATAAAATCACCGCAATCCAGCGACAGATCCTGGGAAAACTCCCCCTGGAGCAGGTCACGGAAATGCCAGATTTCCTCTGGAACCTGGATCCGCCAAGCAGGACGGCGGTTCCGAGCCAAACATGCCAGTTCTTCCGGCGGCAGGCGGCGGCAACGCCCGTCATAAACTGGAATACCGTCAGACCGGTGAGGGGCGGAAGCAGCCAGACGCTCTGCCCGGGTGCAGTAACAAGGATAGATCAATCCGTCCCTCTCCAGCTGGGCAAATGCATCCCGATAAATGTCGGTCCGGCGGCTTTGATAGATTGGCTCATTGTCCCAGTCCAGTCCCAGCCACTCCAGATCCCGCATCACCTGGTCACACCGGGCCTGAGTACAACGGTCCGGATCCAGGTCCTCCAACCGCAGGACCATACGCCCCCCACGACTCCGAGCAGCCAGCCAAGCTAATAGTGCAGACCAGAGGTTTCCCAGGTGCATCCGCCCACTGGGACTGGGGGCAAATCGGCCGCACACCGTTTCGTCCTGCTTTTTCATATCGGACAAGATCCTCTCCTCCTCGATGTGTTTGCTTCATTGTACCATGAAACACACCAGGAGGAAAGCGCCGCTCACGCTTCGCCGACCCCGCAGATCCTGTTTTCTCCCCCAGTCTGCCCCCCATTTGCTTTTTGGGATCAACTATGCTATACTATAATAAATAGAATCATAGAAAGAACCGTCTTGTCTTTAAGAAGGGCTTTTGGTATTGCGCTGTACAGCGCTGTATGAAAAGCGCTTCTTTTTTCTATATCTCCGGCGTTTGACCCGTATTTTCGCCTTGGGAGGTGGCAGTTCCGGGCTGGTCTTACGCTGGAATGAGGTCCGGTTGGAGACAAGTGTATCAGCAATATGGAAGCTGGCATCTGGAAAAATCCAGACACCACATTCCGTTTGGGAAGAAAGGAGAAGTCTATGCAGTTAATTGGACAGGCGATTCGCCATGAAACATTTGGGAAAGGGATCGTGACTGGCTGTAACCAGAACATTCTCACTGTCTGTTTCCCCGAGGGAGACAAGAGGTTCCTTTATCCAGACGCCTTTGCCCGGCACCATCTGATTTTGAGGAATCAGGAAATGCAGGATCAGATCCAGACACTGCTGCTGACCAAAGCGGCCGAAAAGCGAAACATTCAGCAGGCCATGCAGAAGGAGCAGGAGCGGAAGGTTCATTTACAGCACATGAAGATTTCCAAAACATCTCAAGCCGCGTTCAACATAGAAGAAGGGCAGTTGAACGCCCTCTTCTCCGAGTGGATCATCCCCACAGGGACATACGTCAGCGGCGCATCCAAGGGGGAGCCACGAGTTCCCTCCCGGATGAAACCCAACTCCCTTTGTCTGATTACCAACCGCGGCGCAAATGAACCTGAAGCAGAGCGACGCATCCTTGGTATGTGCATGGTGAGAGATGACTTTATTGGCTCCAGCTGCCGGAACGGACAGATTGACGCACATCCTGTGTATCGTTTCACTCTGAAAAAAGAGGAACAGCCACTTTTCTGGCCTTATTTTTGCGAGAAAACAGATCGGCCTCATTGGGGAAACGCCTCCCTGAAGTATTTTTCTACCGAGATTGCCGAAAAAATTCTCTTCGATCTGCGCGCTTGCTGGACTGCACCCGGGCACAGTCCGGAGTCTGGAACCTTCTATCAGTATTTCTGCATGGTCAACCGCCTGCCGGCACGGAATGAAGAGGAATCAAGGTGATCCACCACAAGAAAAGAACAAGCCTCTATATCTGCTGCAAATCTGTCCAAAACACGCAAAGTGCAGAAGAAAATTCAAAAAAAGTTCTTGACTTTTCTTCAAAAACTTATATAATAGTAAAGTCTGTTACCGGACATTTCCTGGTGACTGAATCCTTGCTCCCGGCGCGACCGGGGGCCACAAGACCATAAGGAGGTGCAAGAATATGGCAAAGATCAACGCAAACTACGAGGCGATGTATATCCTGGATCCCTCTCTGAACGAGGAGGCCGTCGCCGCTCTGGTGGCCAAGTTCAAGGCCGTTGTTGAGGCAAATGGTACTGTCTCCGAGGTCGATGAGTGGGGCAAGCGCCGTCTGGCCTATCCCATCAACGATCTGATGGAGGGCTACTACGTGCTGATGACCTTCAACGCCGCCGCTGCCATCCCCGCCGAGCTGGACCGTATCTTCCGGATCACCGACGGCGTGATGCGTTCCCTGATCGTCTGCAAGGACCAGTAAGGAGAGGGCGGATATGCTCAACAAGATTTTCCTCATGGGACGTCTGACCCGTGACCCGGAACTGCGCCGGACGCAGACAGGGACCCCTGTGGCCTCCTTCTCTCTGGCGGTGGATCGGGATTTTAAAGACAAGGCCACTGGCGAACGCAGCACCGATTTTATCGATGTAGTGGCCTGGCGGCAGACGGCTGAGTTTGTCAGCCGCTACTTTACCAAGGGCCGTATGGCCGTGGTGGAAGGCCGCCTTCAGATCCGCGACTGGACCGACAAGGAGGGCGGCAAGCGCCGCAGTGCCGAAGTGATCGCCGATCAGGTGTACTTCGGAGACTCCAAGCGGGACAGCGACGGCGGCAGCTATCCCAATGCCGGCTATGCGTCTGGCGGCGGGTATTCCGGCGGCTATGCCGCCCCCTCGGCTCCCGCCTTTTCCGCGGCCCCCTCCGGCTATGGCGCCCCCTCCGGCGGCGACCAGTTTGCCGAGCTTTCTGATGATGACGGCGAACTGCCGTTCTAACTTTGACCGTATCTGGTCGTAAAAGGAGGTTTCTCTCATGGCTATGGAACGTGAAAACCGCGCCCCCCGCGGCCGCAAGCGCCGCAAGGTCTGCGCCTTCTGCGTGGACAAGGTGGAGTGCATCGACTATAAGGATGCTGCCAAGCTGCGCCGCTATACTTCTGAGCGCGGCAAGATCCTGCCCCGCCGCACCACCGGCACCTGCGCCATGCATCAGCGCCAGCTGACTGAGGCCATCAAGCGCGCCCGCCAGGTCGCCCTGCTGCCCTACGTCACTGACTGATTCAACGCAACTGATATTGATCCGGGGAGTCCCTGTGGGACTCCCCGGATTTTTTGTCCCCATCACCGAAGTCTGAGATCAGCTCTGGCTTTTTCCACCGTTCTGCGGTAAAATGGGGAAAACCGTATGCATATTGGCGTTCTGACGCCGCCATTCCGTGCAGCATCAGCACACAGATCAAAACGAGGTGTGGATATGACAGATATTATTGTGGTAGGCGCAGGTCCCGCCGGCCTAACGGCCGCCATGTACGCCGCCCGGGCAGGCAAGCATGTCCTTGTACTGGAGGGAGACGCCCCTGGGGGACAAATCAATTTCTCTCCTCTGGTGGAGAACTATCCCGGCATCCCCTCTGTACCCGGTATCAAACTGGCGGCGGACCTGTTACAGCAGGCAGAAGATCTGGGGGTAGAACTGGAGTATGAAACCGTGACCGACTTCCGAACTTGCGGCCCTGGCTTCCAGATCATCACCGACTGTGCAGTGCGGAAGTGCAGAGCGCTGATTCTGGCCGCCGGTGTACGCCACCGCACCCTTGGGCTACCCGGCGAGGAGGATCTGGTGGGCCAAGGTATTTCCTACTGCGCCGTGTGCGATGGCCCCTTTTATCCTGACCGCCCGGTCGCTGTGGTTGGGGGAGGGGACACCGCCCTTCAGGACGCTCTGTTCCTATCCGGAACCTGCTCCCAAGTCACCCTGATCCACCGCCGGGATCAGTTCCGGGGTGAACAGCACCTGGTAGATCAGGTAGAACGCCGGAAGAACATCCGCTGCTGGATGGACTCCACCGTAAAAGAGTTTTTTACCCAGGACGGAAGCCTAACTGGCCTGCGGGTATGGGACGGAGCTGCTGGTGAAGAGCGAGTGCTGGAGGTAGACGCTCTGTTCATTGCTGTGGGCCAGGAGCCTCGGAACCGCACCCTCACCGATTTGCTTCTGTTGGACGAGGACGGCTATGTCCTGGCTGGAGAGGACTGCAAGGCCAGCCTACCCGGTGTATTCGTTGCAGGGGATTGCCGCGGAAAGGCAGTCCGTCAGCTCACGACTGCCGTGGGCGATGGAGCCGTCGCCGGACTGGCTGCCTGCCGCTGGGTGGATGAGCACCAGTCTTGATTGAGAGGAGCCTGCCATGCAGTATTACTTCGCTCCTTTAGAGGGCGTAACCGGATCAGAATTCCGTCGGACCCACCATCGTTGGTTCCCAGGAGTAGATGCCTACTATATGCCCTTTCTCTCCCCCACCCAGGATCATGTCTTTACCCAGCGAGAGCTGCGCAACGTGCTGCCGGAACATAACCAGGGCTTTCGTGCTGTGCCGCAGCTTCTGACGAAAAACCCAGATGATTTTCTCTGGTGCGCTGGGGAATTGGCCGCCATGGGCTATGACGAAGTCAACTTGAATCTGGGCTGTCCCTCCGGAACAGTCGTCGCCAAAGGAAAGGGTTCCGGACTGCTTGGGACACCGGAGGTGTTGGATCAGATGCTGGACCGGATCTTCTCTAAGGCTCCGCTGGAAGTGTCATTGAAAACCAGGCTGGGTCTGGAGGATCCGGAGGAATTCGCCCGCCTGCTGGAGATTTTTAGGCAGTATCCCGTCTCCCTGCTCATCATCCACCCACGGGTGCGGAAGGACTTCTACCGGCATCCGGTGCGGATGGAGTATTTTAAAGAGGCGGTAGACACCTACCCTGGAGCGCTATGCTTCAACGGCGGCCTTGTGACCGCGGAGGACTGTACCCAGTTTGCACACATCTTTTCTCAGGTAGATCGAGTGATGATTGGCCAGGGGCTTCTGGCAGACCCCGCGCTGGTTCGGAAGGCCAAAGGCGGTCCCGGAGCCGACCGCGAGACTCTGCGTGCCTTTCACGACGAACTCTACCACACATATCTGGACATTTTTGCTAGCCAGCGCAACACAGTATTTCATATGAAGGAGCTCTGGAGCTATCTGGGCCGTCTGTTCCAGGGAAGCGAGAAGGCTTTGAAGCAGATCCGCAAGGCGGCGGACTCCCTCACATACGAGTCGGCGGTGGCCCAAATCTTCACCCTGCCGCTGCGGCAGGATGCCAACTGGAACGAACAATAGCGGATCTCATCCGGTACAGACAGCTGGCAGCCCAATCGGACTGGGAAATCTGCGCTTCTGCTTAGGCGCTTCAGACATCCTGATTTTGGCGGATGCAGTCTCAGTGGCTCAAGCGAAGAGACGGCGGAATCTCTGGATATAACCATTCCAGACTTCAGCCGCTCAACAGCAGTTGACAGTGATCTGGAAAGCCCTCATAATAGATGCAACAACTAAATTTGATTCGAAAGGAACCCATCTGCCATGATCCAGGATATTGCACCCCATCGGTACGATAACGCCTACCACCCAACCCAACCCAAGAACGGGGACCGCGTCTTTTTCTATCAGGACGGAAGCACCCTTCTCAGCCGCGAGAGCGGGCTCCCCTTCACCTGGGAGGAGGCAAATCTCCACGCCGATCTCTCTGCGCTGCCCTGTACCTACCTATTTTCTATCGATGACATCGCGTTTCACTGGTGCCATGTGATACCCTCAGTTATTCTGGATGCCGCTGTCCCGGCAAAAAATGGACATTTCCGTGATATGCAGCCCGGCTGGCTGGCCTTTGCCTGTATCACCGCCAGCCAGCTATACAGCTGGTACCACAGCCATCAATTCTGTGGCCGGTGCGGTGCTCCAGCCCAGCATGATGCTGTGGAGCGCGCCATGCGCTGTCCCGCCTGCGGCAGCCTGGTCTATCCCACCATCTCTCCGGCAGTCATTGTGGCAGTCACACACGGCGACCGTCTGCTGCTCACCAAATACTCCCGGACTGCCCGGCCCGGTGCCGTCCGCAACTATGCGCTCATTGCCGGCTTCGCCGAAATCGGTGAGCCGCTGGAAGGCACAGTTCGCCGGGAGGTCATGGAGGAAGTCGGCCTGCCAGTTAAAAATATCAGGTTCTATAAGAGCCAGCCCTGGAGTTTCTCCAGCAGTCTCCTGGCCGGATTTTACTGTGATCTGGATACAGATGATGAGACTGTGACTCTTCAGGAAGATGAACTTGGAGAGGGCACCTGGTTCGATCGTTCCGAATTGCCAGAAGGTGGTTCCGCCATCTCCCTCACCCATGAGATGATTGAACGGTTCCGCCAAGGGCCTGTTTAACCTTCAAAAAATGTGAGCCGCAGGATCCACCTGCGGCTCACATTTTTAATTCATATCATGACTATTCAGCAACGACTGCTTAATGTCCCACAGCTTCTGACTCAGATCCACATAGTAATTATGAGGATTCTCAAACCGCTTGACCTCGTCCCACAGCGCGTCTACCTGCCGCTGACAGTAGGCCCGGCTGACCTGAAGCTCCGGCACATCGTACACCCTCTTCCCGTTCAAGAAGATGGGAACCATCAGTTCCTTGGCCTCGATATTGGTATACACCTTGCGCTTCCAGGTAGCACTGGGATCAAACAGCTCCAGGGGCTTGCTGAAGTCGATTTCCTCATCCCGGAGGCAAATCAGATCCGCCTCCGCCTTACCGGTGTCCCGGGAGAAAATACGGTAGATCTTCTTGAAATGAGGGGTGGTGATCTTCGCGGCGTTCTCGCTGATCTTGATCTTGGGGATAATATTTCCATCATCATCCTCGATGGCTACCAGCTTGTACACGCCACCGAACACCGGCTCGCTGCGAGAGGTGATCAGCCGCTCGCCCACGCCGAAGGAGTCGATCCGGGCCCCCTGGCGCACCAGGTCCCGGATGATGTACTCGTCCAGGGCGTTGGAGGCGAAGATCTTGCACTCCGTCAGGCCGGCCTCGTCCAGCATCTCCCGTGCTTTCCGGGACAGATAGGTCAGGTCGCCGGAGTCCAGCCGGATGCCGCACTTGGTGACGCCCAGGGGCTCCAGCACCTCCTTGAAGGCACGGATGGCGTTGGGCACGCCGGAGCGCAGTACATTGTAGGTGTCCACCAGCAGGGTGGCATTGTTGGGGTAGAGCTGGCAGTAGGTCTTGAAGGCGGTGTACTCGTCGGGAAACATCTGCACCCAGGAGTGGGCCATGGTGCCGGTGGCGGGGGAGCCGTAGTGCTGGTCGGCCATGGTGCAGGCGGTGGCAGAGCAGCCAGCGATGTAGGAGGCCCGGGCGCCCAGGATGGCTCCCTCCGCCCCCTGGGCCCGGCGGGAGCCGAACTCGGCCACCGGACGGCCCTCCGCCGCCCGGACGATGCGGTTGGACTTGGTAGCGATGAGGCTCTGGTGGTTCAGGCACAGCAGCACGAAGGTCTCGATGAACTGGGCCTGGATGGCCGGGGCCCGCACGGTGAGGATGGGCTCCCCGGGGAAGATGGGGGTGCCCTCCGGCACGGCCCAGATGTCGCCGGTGAAACGGAACTGGCGCAGATAGTCCAGGAAGGGCTCGGCAAAGCAGCCCTTGGAGCGGAGGTAGGCGATGTCCTCCTCGTCAAAGC
>ENA-ORUF01001972-ORUF01001972.1-human-gut-metagenome-genome-assembly--contig:-NODE-1972-length-19687-cov-7.662999_pt1 | contig 19687 bp, 14 predicted proteins | sample MGYA00242077_ERZ509203 | MGnify/ENA primary metagenome ERZ509203 (study PRJEB26280, sample SAMEA2338834) | human gut metagenome | biome: human gut; feature: human-associated habitat; material: faeces... | reverse complement strand
ATGAAAATCCGAACCTTTTCTCGATAGGAGAAGGGTTCGGATTTTTTGTGTTCTTTGGAAAGCAAAATGCCGCGGTTGCGCAGCAATGAAAGCCCCAGTGGGGCTTTTGAGCGACCGAACGGTCTTGCGTTAGCAAGATGGAGGGGCCTCCGCCCCGACAAGTGACCATAAAAGAAAAATACCGCCCACGCAGCGCAGCGATGGATTTTGTCGGGTGAAGTAAGCGGCAAAATGAATCGGGTGTGTTGCGGGAAGGTAAGTTCTTTCGTGGACTTTTCCTCACGGAAGTGGTGGGTCTCACGGTGATAACCAACCACTTTCTGTGCCTGTGTTCAAAATGAACACGACCACATTTTGTGGGTGGTTTCAAACCAATCCACAAAGACGGTGGGATTTACAGGAAAAATACCACTGTATGTGAAATTCGTCAAGAGGGTTTTGGAAAATCCCTATTCTCACACTCATCCACCCTATCATGTGGGGAACCACGGGCATGATCTTGTGATCATGCGTTCTCCCAAAATGCTGACCCCAAATGAATACGATGTGTTTTTCAGCTTTCTGGAAAACACGGTGATGAAAAACGCATACTGACAGTAAAACCGCTCCGAGCGTTCTGCCCGGAGCGGTTTTGCGTCAGCAGTATTTATGCAGAACGGTCATAGACGGAGGGAGAAGTCATGCGTCCTTGCACAGCTTGGTCAATTCTTCGATGGCGGCATCCTCGTCCGGGCCATCGGCGGCGATGGTCACGGTCTCGCCGCACTTCACGGCCAGACCCATTACGGCAAAGATCTTCTTCATGTCGGCGACTTTGCCGTTCTTAGTCATAGTGACTTTGCTCTCAAAGCCTTTGGCAGCTTTGCTCAGGATACCGGCGGGACGGGCGTGCAGACCTTCTTTGTCCTGAATGGTGATATCGATGCTCTTCATAAAAAATCTCTCCTTTTTGGAATCGTTATTGTAAGTGCTCCAGCACATAGTTCATATCGGAAGTGGTCTTGAGCTGTTCCAGCGCATCCTCGTCTTCCAAAATCTCGCAGACATTGCCCAGCAGGTCGAGATGGTCGTTGCCGACACCGGCAATGCCGAACACGAGGTAGGCTTTTTCATCGCCGAAGTCCACGCCCTGCGGATATTGCAGCAGGACAACGCCGGACTTTTTAACGGTGCCCTTCTTCTGGCTGGTGCCGTGGGGAATGGCTACGCCCATGCCCATGTAGGTGCTCACCAGCTTTTCGCGCTCCACCATGGCATCGGCGTAACTGTCATCCACATAGCCGCGCTTTGCCAGCAGCGCACCGGCGGCACGGATGGCCTCCTCCTTGGTGACGGAGGGCAGACCCAGCTGGATGTCCTCCGCCTGGATCTTCATCACGGAACCGTTGGCTTTGGAAGCCTCGGTCACGGCAGCCGCCAGAGGGGCTACGGCTGCATTGCGCAGGTCGGATACGATCTCCTCATTGGCGGCAGCTTCGGCCTTGGCATCCAGTGCCGGGGTAGTGGAGGTCAGTGCATTGTACAATGCGTCCAGATGCGGATCTGCAAGGAAGTTATCCAATGTAACAAGCTGTGCCTGCGGGGCGCACTTGGCGGCACGGTCAGCCAGAACGCGCTGGCAGACCACCACGTCCGCGTCGGCGGGGATGGTATCCACGCTGGAGTTGGTCACGGTCAAGTCGGGGCGCTCCGCCTTAATGCGGTTGTGGAACTTGGTAGCACCCATGGCGCTGGAACCCATACCGGCATCGCAGGCAAAGACGATCTTGCGGATCTGACCGACATTTACGGCAGTAGGCTCAGGAATCTCGCCCTTAGCCTGTGCCTTCATCTCCTTCATTTCATTCTGGGCATCGGTCAGGCTCTTGGTGTGACCGGAGGTCGCTTTCAGAATGACCGAGGACAGGATAAAGGAGACTGCACCGGCGATGACAACGCCCAGCAGAACGGTGAGAATGGAATCCCGGGGAGCCATTGCCATGTAGGCGATGATGGAACCGGGAGAAGCAGGACCGGACAGACCTGCACCGGTCATAGAGTAGAACAGGATGGCGCAGAAGTTGCCCACGATGGGGGCGATGATGATCACGGGGTTCATCAGGATGTAGGGGAAGTAGATCTCGTGGATGCCGCCCAGCAGGTGGATGATCACAGCACCGGGAGCGGACTGGCGGGTGGTGTCGTCCTTGCAGAAGAAGCAGTAGGCCAGCAGGACACCAAGACCGGGACCGGGGTTGGCTTCCAGCATATACATGATGGAACGACCGGTCTCAGCAGCCTGACTTGCACCGATGGGGCTGAAGATGCCGTGGTTGATGGCGTTGTTCAGGAACAATACCTTTGCAGGCTCAATAAAGATGGACACCAGCGGCAGCAGGCTGTGCGCCACAAGGAAGTCCACACCGGCGGTCAGCACGGTGAGGATGGCAGTCATGAACGGGCCGATGACGTAGTAGCCGAGGATGGCCAGCAACATACCCAGAATGCCGATGGAGAAGTTGTTGATCAGCATCTCGAAACCGGCGGGGATATGGCCTTCCACCTTCTTGTCGAACTGCTTGATGACCCAGCCGGCCAGAGGGCCCATGACCATGGCGCCCATCAGCATGGTGTAGTCCGAGCCGCAGATGCAGCCCACCACGGCGATGGCGGCGATGACACGGCCGCGGTCGCCTGCAATCATCTTGCCGCCCTGCCCTGCAATGAGGATGGGCAGCAGGTAGGTCAGCATCGGGGAGACCATGCTGGCCAGCTTTTCGTTGGGGAACCAGCCCGCTTCAATGAATAGAGCGGTGAGGAAGCCCCACGCGATGAATGCGCCGATATTCGGCATGACCATGCCGCTGAGGAACTTGCCAAAGCGGGAAACAGCGTTTTTCATTTGTAGCTCTCCTTTTTCACTTGAAAGGCAGGCGGTGCAGCTCCTGTGGCATGGGAGCTGCGGCCTGCGGACGGGTTATTCGGAGGAGCTTTCGTTTCGTTCTGGCACTATTCTAGCCGATACTGCGCCGGATTTCAATGGTGACAAGCGGTGGGGTTGTCACCGGAGGATGGTGACACCAGTGGGCTGATACGGCAACATTTCCAATGGATGCGCGGGTGATTTGTGCATATTTGCTGATGCGCCGGGATACAAGACGGGAACAAGGAAGCTTTTGTCACCGGGCAATGGTGACAAAAAACACACAACTTCTTTTCTGCGTTAGGGGCTGGCAGACGGGGTGGCACTATGTTACAATAGAAGCAATGGGTAACTTTTGGGAAAAGGAGAGAAGCAACATGGGTGCGGTGTATCGTGAGGAACTGTCGGCAAATGCACGGAAGCTGATCGAGCAGCTGCTCAGCCTTCCGCAGGGCTGGGTGACGGCGGCGGCGCTGGCTGAAAGCATCGGGGTCAGCCGCCGCACCGTGCTGCGGGAGCTGCCCGCTGTGGAGCAGTGGATGCAGGCTGCCGGGGCGCATTTTGTGCGGAATCCCGGCAAGGGTCTGCTGCTGGATGAAGCGCCGGAGCGGCGAGACGCACTGCGCACCCAGCTGAACAGCGGCGACAGGAAAAAACTTTCCCGCGCAGAGCGGCGGCAGCAGCTTTTGACAAGGCTGCTCAGCGAGCAGGAGCCCTGCAAAACAGCGGTACTGGCACGGGCGCTTGGCGTTTCGGAAAGCACGTTGTCTGCGGACTTGGATGAACTTGAGACCAAGCTACACCCCTACCGGGTGGAGATGTTCCGCCGCCCCGGCGTGGGGGTCTGGCTGCAGGGGGATGCTTCTTCCTACCGGAGGGTGGTGTCTGCCCTGCTGCGCAGCAGTATGCCGGAAAAGGAACTGGCAGAGGTGCTCTGCGGACGGATGCCGGAAAACGAGATCTTCTCGACCCTGCTGGATACAAAAACGGCCGAAAAGGTCTGGGCGGTTTTGCAGCAGTTTGAACAGGAAGAGCAGCTCCATCTGCCGGATGCAGGCTTTCTGGCGCTGGCGATCCATTGCACCCTGACCATTCAGCAGCTGCGGCAGGGCGGCGACAAGGGCAGCGCCCCCAGAGGGCTGCGCCCGGCGGGCAATCATGCTGCCCGGCTGGTGGCGGCGCTGAACCGCGCTTTCGGGCTGACCCTGCCGCCTGAGGAAGCGCAGTATCTGGAACTGTATCTCTCCGCCTATCTGGGCGCAGAGGACCCTTGGGGCAGTGCGCAGGAGATGGAACTGCGGAATCTGGAAGCCGCCCTTATCCGGGAAATGGAAAAGGCGCTGCACACAGACCTTTCCGGTTACACCTCCCTGCGGGATGACCTGTACTGCCACCTGCGCCCCATGCTGCTGCGGGTAGAGCAGAACATTCGTACCGAAAACCCCCAGCTGGACACCATCCGCACCGCCTACCCCGGCTTGTGGAAAGCCACCCGCACCGCCTGTGATGCGGTGCAGCAGCAATTCGTCCTGCCCGCCATCTCGGACGACGAAGCGGCCTACCTTGCCATGCACTTTGGCGCAGTGCTGGAACAGAATGCCATGTTCCGGCTGCGGCTGCGGGTGGTAGTGGCCTGTCCGCTGGGCATGGGCTCCAGCCGCTTTCTGGCTTCCCGGCTGGGAAACGAGTTTCCCTCTTTGCAGGTGGAGGGGTGCTGCTCGGTGCGGGAGCTGAACGCCGCCGACCTGCGTCGGAGAAAAATCGACTTCATTATCTCCACCGTGCCGCTGGAACTGGATTACCCGGCGGTGTGCATCAGCCCTTCCCTGCTGGAACCGGATCGCGCCGTGCTTACTACGAGGCTTCTCTGGCCGAGCCTATGAGCTGCTCCATCGGTGCTTTCAACGCCGCCTACCACACCAAGATGGGTGTGTACCATCACGATATGGGCATCAAGAAGGGTGGCAAGCTGGCGATTCTGGCCGGTGCAGGCCCCATGGGTCTGGGTGCTCTGACCTACGCACTGCACCGTGATGTGCGCCCCGGCATGGTGGTGGTCACCGATATCAACGAGGATCGTCTGGCCCGTGCGGAGTCCCTCTTCCCCCCGAAGGAGGTCAAGGAGAAGGACGGCATCGACCTGTACTTCGTCAACACCGCCAACATGGCAGACCCCGCTGCCGAGCTGCGGGAGCTGACCGGCGGTACCGGCTTTGATGATGTGTTCTGCTACGCCCCCATCGCGCCGGTGGTGGAGCTGTCCAGTGCTGTACTGGGTCGTGACGGCTGCCTGAACTTCTTTGCAGGCCCCACCGACAAGCAGTTCAGCGCCAAGATGAACTTCTACGATGTGCACTACAATTCTACCCATGTCATGGGCACCACCGGCGGTAATACCGCCGACATGATCGAGTCGCTGGAACTGACCGCCGCTAAGCGCATCGACCCGGCTGTGATGGTCACCCACATCGGCGGTCTGAACGCCGCTGCCGAGACCACCCTCAACCTGCCCAAGATCCCCGGCGGCAAAAAGCTGATCTACACCCACCTGACCATGCCCCTCATCGCCCTGACCGATCTGCGTGCCAAGGGCGAACAGGACAACGACCCCCGCTATACCGCACTGGCTGACATCGTGGATGCCCACAACGGCCTGTGGTGCCCGGAAGCAGAGGAATATCTGCTGGCAAACTTCAACCCGGAGGACTAAGCAGAACGTGCCATGGGACAGGACAAACGCAGACAGGAGGAATCCCCCATGGAACAACGCCGCAATCAAATCGTGGAGCTGGTGAACCGCAAAGGCAGCATTAGCTTTGCCCAGCTCAAGGAAGCTTTCCCTTCCGTTTCGGAAATGACCCTGCGCACCGACCTGAAAGCACTGGATGAAGCCCGCCGTGTGGTGCGGGTGCATGGCGGTGTCAAGTCGGTGGAGCAGGTGGTAGGTACAGACGACCTGCTGAGCCGCCGTGCCGCCCGCAATGCCGAAGCAAAGCAGATCATTGCCGAAAAAGCCGCTGCTCTGCTGCGCCCCAACACCACCCTGTTTCTGGATTCCGGCAGCACCGCCACAGCAGTGGCCCGGTGCATCCCGGATCAGCCCATGCTCATCTACACCAGCGGCCTGAGCTGCGCCATGGAGCTGGCAAAGCTGGAAAAGCCCAATGTATCCCTGCCGGGCGGCAGACTGAACCGGTTCAGCCTGAGCGTCTGCGGTGCACAGAGCATCCAGACGATGGAGGGCATCAACTTTGATCTGCTGCTGCTGGGCGTGACCAGTTACAGCCCGGAAACCGGTTTTACCTGCGGCGTGGAGGATGAAGCACGGCTCAAGCAGACCGTGCTCCGCCGCTGTGACTGTGAGCAGAAAGCCGTGCTGCTGGATTCCTCCAAGATCGGACTGAAAAGTACATTCCACATCTGCGAGCTGTCCGATATTGATATTGTGATCTCGGACGGAAAGCTGCCCGTAGAATTTTTACAGGCCTGCCGGAACGCAGGCGTAACAGTACTATAAAAGGAGCGTTATTATGAAGATCATCCGCGCAAAAGATTATCAGGATATGTCCCGCAAAGCGGCCAACATCATCTCCGCACAGGTCATCATGAAGCCGGACTGTGTACTGGGTCTTGCCACCGGCGGCACCCCGGTGGGCACTTATGCCCAACTGGTGGACTGGTACAACAAAGGCGATTTGGATTTCTCCGAGGTCACTACTGTCAATCTGGACGAGTACCGCGGCCTGCCCAAGGAGCACCCCCAGAGCTACTGGTATTTCATGAACGAGAACCTGTTCAGCAAGGTGAATATCGACCCGGCCAAGACCAACCTGCCGGACGGCACCAATCTGGACACCGCCGCCGAGTGTGCCCGTTACAACGGTATCATCCACAAGCTGGGCGGCATCGACCTGCAGCTGCTGGGCATCGGCCCCAATGGTCATATCGGCTTCAATGAGCCGGGCGAAGCCTTTGAGCTAGAGACCCACTGCATCGACCTTGCGCCCACCACCATCGAAGCCAACAAGCGCTTCTTTGACGGCAACGAGAACCTTGTCCCCAAACAGGCATACACCATGGGCATCAAGACCATCATGCAGGCACGCAAGGTGCTGGTGGTAGCCAACGGTAAAGCCAAGGCACAGGCCGTCAAGGACGCCGTGACCGGCCCTGTGACCCCTGCCTGCCCCGGCAGCATCCTGCAGCTGCATCCGGACTGCATCCTTGTGGCAGACGAGGAAGCACTGAGCCTGCTGTAAACTCCCAAAGCCAACTTCTTCATTTACCATAACTTTGCTTAAGATCCAACCAAAGCACAGAAAGGGCCGGACTCGTTGCACGGGTTCGGCTCTTTCTGTCAGAAATAAGATTTATCTTGCTATCTTACGCAAAGAGCAACTCCAAAAGAGCCGTCATGGAGATGGTGGGTTCGCCTGCTGCGGGATTTACGCTGAAAATACGCTGAAAAGAGGTCGCCCCGATCGGTGGCCTCTTTTTTGCTGCCGCGAACTGTCTGGCTGCGGCAGCGGATAACAGCAATGTCCATTGCGCTTTGTTTTGCCCGGATGCGCACCCGCAGAAAGCGCTCCCTCGTCAAACTGCCCAAAATACGCCCTTAAAAGTTTACTTGACGCAATTCTCAAATCAATATATAATTGGGTCAGAAACCAATCATAGAAAAGGATGATTCCCAATGGCGCGCAGATACGACAGCAAAGAAGCAAAACGGCGGATCCTGACCGCCTGTGTCCGGCTTTTTCTGGAAAAAGGCTACACGAACACCAAGGTGGCAGAAATTTTAAAGGAAGCAGATGTTTCTGCCGGGTCGTTCCAGAATATTTTCCGCACCAAGGACGGCGTGCTGACCGAGCTGATCGGCATGATGTTCAGCAGGCAGTTCGGCGCGGTAAGGCCGCTGGCGGCAAACGCCCCCTCGCCGGTGTACCTTTACGCGGTGGAAACGGCTTTGCAGCTGGCGGTGACCGAGCTGAGCGAGAACCTGCGGGATATCTATGTGGAAGCGTACACCTTCCCCGCCACGGCGGAGATCATCCACCGCAGCACCACGGCCGAGCTGCAGGCGGCGTTCAGCGCGTATCTGCCCGGGTGCGCCGAGTGCGATTTCTACGAGATGGAGCTGGGCACGGCTGGCATGATGCGCGGCTACATGGCACGGCGGTGCGACCCCTACTTTACGCTGGAACGCAAAATACGGCGCTATCTGAGCATGAGCCTGAGTGCGCTGCAGGTCCCCGCGCAGGAGCGCGAGCAGGTCATCGCTTTTGTGGCGGAGATCGATATGCTTGCCCAGGCGCGGAAGGTGGTAGATGCCGTGCTTGCATCGCTGTCCGTGCAGTTTGATCTGAAAGGATAACAAGGTTTGATGACAAGGAGGGAGTAACATGAAAAAATGGCTGATCCGGTGTTTGACGGTGCTGGCAATGGTGTGCCTGATACCGGGGATCGTGTTAAACGTTAAAGCGGCAGATTCTATCTATACGTACTGCTTCGTCTGTATGCAACAAAGAAACTATGAGATCCTCGGATATACAAAAGTTGATTCAACCAAGCATAGGATCCATATAAAATGCTCAGTCTGCGGCAGGAAGAACAGCATTGTTTATGGAGATCTTTCGGACCATACCGGCGGCACCGAAACGCCCACCTGCACCACAGGCAAAACCTGTGAAAAATGCGGCGCGGAATACGGCATTCTCGGTCACAAATGGAAAACTCCGGCGAACGCCTCCCTTGGCAACGGCACGCACCGCATCATTTGCTTGCGCTGCGGCTTAAATGGTACCGCAAGCTGTACCGGTGGCACAGCAACCTGCACCACCAAAGCGGTCTGTGAGGCGTGTGGTGGGAAATACGGCAAAAGAAACCTAAATAATCATGCTCTGGTGCATTATGATGCGCAAGCCCCCACCTGTACGAAACCCGGCTGGGACGCTTTCGACACCTGTCCCCGCTGCTACTATACCACTTTTCGAGCAATCCCCGCGCTAAAACATGATTTAGAGCACCACGAAGCAAAAGCCCCCACCTGCACGGAAAAGGGCTGGGATGCTTACGACACCTGCTCCCGCTGCGATTATACCACCCGCAAAGAGATACCCGCGCTGAACCATGCTCTGGAGCAGCACGCAGCAAAAGCTCCTACCTGTACGGAACCCGGCTGGGATGCTTACGAAACCTGCTCCCGCTGCGACTATACCACCCGCAAAGAGCTGCCCGCACTGAATCATGATTTGGAGCAGCACGCAGCAAAAGCCCCCACCTGTACGGAAAAGGGCTGGGATGCCTACGAAACCTGCTCCCGCTGCGACTATACCACCTATACAGAGCTACCCGCGCTGAACCATGATTTGGTGCGTCACGTAGCGCAAGCCCCCACCTGCACAGAAAAGGGCTGGGCTTACGATACCTGCTCCCGTTGTGACTATACCACCCGCAAAGAACTGCCCGCATTGAACCATGATTATCAGGCTGTTACCGTAGAGCCTACCTGTGAAGCAGACGGCTATACTGTTTTTACCTGCTCCCGCTGCAAAGACAGCTACACCGCAGACCCGACCGATCAGCTGGGACACCAGTTCGGTGCATGGTCCCCGAACGGAACCGGCTCTCAGAGCGCCGATTGTCTGCGGCAGGGCTGCGCGCACACTGGCAGCACCGATTGCCGGAAGTTTACTTTCCGCACTGCGGAAGGCGAAACGCTGACCTTCTGCCCCGTGTGCGGGCAGGCAGAAAACGCCGCGCAGCTGGAAAAGATCGAAGCCGCAACGGCGTGGGCTAACAGCGGCAGTCTTTCTGCGGAGGATGTGACCGCACGGACGAATGGGGAATACCTGAGTGTGGCCTTTGAAACCGCAGGCAGCCTGACGCAGCCCACCGGTCTGGTAAGGATCGCGCTGCCCGCCGGATTGCTGGAAGGCAAAACGCTTGTGCGCATTGCCCCGGACGGCACACAGACGGAGATGCCTTTTGAAACAGAGCGCGGAACGATCATCCTTACGCTGGATTTTGCAAACAGCGCGCTGCCCGTAATGCTCTTCCGGCTGGTACCCCAGACCGCCGCCCTCTGAATGCTTTTACAGCGGCACGAACAATAAAACGCAGAATGCCCGCCCACCGTGGTTTTCCACAGGTGGGCGGGCATTCTTTTGTGCCTTTTTGGCATAAAAATACCCCCGGAGGATGCAGCGTTTTTTACGCTGTCTACTCTGGGGGCAGTAGATCAAGCACTGCGCGGCAGCTCCCGGAAGCGGACACTGTCTTGCTGAAAAAGCACTTCCTAGCGCTGCTCCTCCGGCGGGCAGCAGCTCTCCCGGGGGATGAGCTTATGCGGCACGATGATCTTTGTGGCCAGAAGGTTCGGGTTCTCGATGTGGTTGATGGTCTGGCTGGCGGCTTCCATGCCCAGCTGGTAGGGGTTGACGTCCACGGTGGTCAGCTGTGGGCTGCCCTGCCCTTTGTGCGGATGCCCCTTGGCAAACCGGACGGGATTGCGCTATAATAGAGCCGTAACAGTTCCACAAAGGTGTGGTAAGGGAGGTGCGGTCATGATCCGGGTGGCGATCGTAGAGGACGACGCGGAGGTGCAGGGAGTATTGCAGGAGTATGTCCGGCGGTATACCCGGCAGTACGGGACAGAGTTTGAAGTGACGGTCTTTGCGGACGGCGTGGATATTCTGGAGGATTACCGCGCGGTCTACGACATTATTTTTCTGGATGTGGAGATGAAGCATCTGGACGGCATGACCACGGCAGAGCGCATCCGGCAGATGGATGCAGACGTCATCCTGATCTTTATCACCAATATGGCGCAGTACGCCATCCGGGGCTACTCGGTGGGAGCGCTGGACTATGTGCTGAAGCCGGTGCCCTACTTTGCCTTTTCGCAGCAGCTGCTCAAGGCGGTTGCCCGGCTGGAAAAGCGGGCAAAGCACTACCTGACCGTGCCGGTGGAGGGCGGGCTGCGGCGGCTGGACACCGCAAGCATCTATTACTTGGAAAGCGAGGGGCACCGGGTGCACTTTTACACCGATGAGGGCGATTTTTCCGCCCCCGGAGCCCTCAAGGCCTTTGAGGAAAAGCTGGCAGACTGCCCCTTTGCCCGCTGCAACAGCGGCTACCTTGTCAATCTGGCACAGGTGCAGGCGGTGCAGCAGAACACGGTGCAGGTGGGCCCCTGCGAGCTGCAGGTCAGCCGCCCCAAGCGTAAGGGCTTTCTTGCCGCACTGACCGACTACATCGGAGGTGAAGGCTCATGACCGCGCTGCCGGATATCCCCCGGCTGTACACCGCCCTTGCCGAGTGTCTGGCGGTGCTGCTGTTCACCCCGGCGCTTGCGCCCCGCTTTTCCAGAGCGGTCACCGGGGGCATCACCCTGCTGTGGGCGGCGGGGCTGTCTGCCTTTCTGGGGCTGACGGGCAATGTGCCCGGCGGGCTCTGGATCCCCTGCATGGTAACGGCCATCGGGTTTTCTTACTTATATTTATGGGGTGTGTGGAGCATCACCCTGCTGGAAGCCGGGTATCACTGCGCCCGGGCGTTTATTCTGGCAGAGCTTGCCGCCAGCGTGGAGTGGCAGCTGCACTGCGCCCTCTGGCCCGCCCGCGGCCCATGGGAGCCGCTGTCTTTGCTGCTGCTGGCGCTGGTGTATGGGACGCTGTTCGGCATTATGTGCTATCTGCAGCACCGCCGTCCCCAGCCCGCCGGGCACTTACAGATCGGCGGCAGCGCCGCCCTGACGGCGGTCATGCTGGCGCTGACTGCCTTTGCGGTGAGCAATCTGGGCTTTCTGCCGGGCAGCGAGATCAACATGAGCATTTTTTCCATCCGCACCTTGGTGGATTTTTCCGGCGTGCTGATCTTATCTGTGCAGCACGAGCAGCTGCAGGAGAACGCTTTGCACAGCGAGCTTGCCGCCATGGACGAGGTGTTGCACCGCCAGTACGAGCAGTACAAGCGCAGCAAGGAGGGCATCAACCTCATCAACCGGAGGTATCATGAACTGAAAGTCCAGCTTGCCCGCATCCGGGAGGAGCAGGACCAGACCAAGCAGAACGCCGCCATTGCCGCCATGGAGCAGAACATCCGCCAGTACGAGGCCGAGAACAAGACCGGCAACCCGGTGCTGGATACCCTGCTCACCGCCAAGACCATGGAATGCCAGCAGGAGAATATCACCATCACCAGCGTGGCAGACGGCAGGATGCTGGGCTTTCTTACCATCCGGGAGCTGTGCACCATTGTGGGTGTGGCGCTGGATAACGCCATTGCCGCCGTGCGCGCCGAGCCGGACCCCGAAAAGCGGCTCATCAAGGTGGCGGTGTACAGTCAGGGCGGCTTTGCCATGCTGCGGTTCGAGCATTATACAGAGGCCGCCCCCGCACTGGATGCGGACGGTCTGCCGCAGCAGGGGTCGGACCTGAAAAGCGTCCGCACCACCGTCGGGCAGCACGGCGGCAGCATGACGATGCACTGGGAAAACAACTGGTGCACCCTGCGGATCTTATTTCCGCTGCCCCAAAAGCAATAATATTTTTACGGCAGGTATCCCCTGCCGTTTTTTTGTTGTCTGGCAGGGTGCACAAATATAATGCGGCAATATTTGTATATTAGCACAATAAAATTTGAAACATTATTGTAACTTTTGCAAACTGTGTATCCAAAACGACAGATTGTGCGGAGAACGGTTCGTTCTGCAGTATATATGATAAAATGACATCAAGCAAAGGAGCGGACGCGCTCCGGAGAACAGCTATGAACCGGGTCGTGTACCCAAAAGAGAAGGAGTTAACAGTTATGGCACAGAAAAAGAAGGACAGTAAGATGATGGGCAAGATCATCAAAACTGCCGTTTCGGGTGTGTTGTGTGTCGCATTGGCGGGCGGTATAGTTGCGGCCAATGTGCTGATCCCGCCCAACGCCAGCAGCGTGCAGAGCATTTTGGGCCTGAAGAGCGGCGGCATCGACAACAGCAAGGCAAAGACCGAAGGCATTAATATGGAATACGGCAAGCCCGGCTTTGACACAGAGGATGCGCTGGTTGAGGATGAGATCGCCCTGAACAAGCAGATCGCAGCAGAGGGCATCGTCCTGCTGAAGAACGATGAAGGCAGAATGCCGTACAGCACGGATACCACCTTCAGTTTTGTCAGCCATTCGGCAGTCAGCTACATCGGCGGCAACAAAGTCGATATGAAAACGGCCTTTGAAGATGCCGGGTTCGGTGTCAACGAGGACCTCTGGAAATTCTATTCCGAAGGCAACGGCAAGGATTACGGTCTGGGCGTTGGTTCCGTTTCCTACGGTGATGACGAGGACTTTTCCATCAACGAATGCCCCTTGTCTGTTATGAAAGCAGAGCCGGGTCTGACCGATTCCATGAAGAATACGGTTCCTGTTTTTGTGTTCAGCCGTGTGGCGGGCGAAGGCCGTGATATGCCCCGCTCCATGTACAACCACACCGATGTGGAAGAGGACAAGACCAAGACTTATCTGGAGCCGGATTCTACGGAACTGGAGATCCTGCAGTATCTGAACGACAACTTTGACGATGTGGTGCTGCTGCTGAACTCCAGCGCAGCGGTAGATCTGAGCTGGGTCGAAAACTATCCCAATATCCACACCGTCATTTCGGCTCCCGCTATGGGTGATTACGGTCTGTGCTCTCTGGCAGAAATCTTCTCCGGTAAGGTGAACCCCTCCGGCCGCACCGTGGATACCTATGAAGTGGATGCCATGAACAGCCCGGCGGCGCAGAACTTCGGCGACTTTGCCTACTACGATGAGAATGGCAACCTCACCAAGTACAACTACGTCAGCTACAAAGAGGGCATCTATGTTGGCTACCGCTACTACGAGACTCGCTACGAGGATAAGGTGCTGGGTCAGGGCAATGCCGGTGATTACAACTATGCGGATGCTGTGATGTATCCCTTTGGATACGGCCTGTCCTACACGGATTTTGAGTGGTCTGATTATGATACCAGCTGGGATGGCGATACCTGCACCGTGACGGTCAAGGTCACCAATACGGGTGATGTGGCCGGCAAGGATGTCGTACAGGTCTATGCACAGAGCCCCTATACCGATTACGACAAGGCAAACAAGGTGGAAAAGGCTGCTGTGGAGCTGGTGGGCTATGCCAAAACTGCAGAGCTGGCTCCCGGCGCAAGCGAGACGGTGAAGATCACCTTTGATCAGGAGCAGCTGAAGTCTTACGACTACGTCAATGCTAAGACCTACATTCTGGACGCAGGTGATTACTATATCACTGCGGCTAAAAACGCACACGAAGCGGTCAACAACATCCTCTCTGCCAAGGGCAAGACTGTGGAAGATGGCATGACCGCCGACGGCGACACTGCTTTTGTTGCAACCTACACCCCGGCAAACGGCACCGTGGATACCACGACCTACAAGCTCGACACCACGACCGGTGTGGAGATCACCAATCAGCTCGACCATGCAAACGGCGGGCTGCAGTATCTCTCCCGCAGTGACTGGACTGGCACCTGGCCGACCGTTGACGGCGAGGTCAGCGACCAGATCAGCACCTGGGGCAACCCCATCAATGGCACCGATGCCAGCGGCAAGGCTGCATCCTATACCTACCGCAAGACGATCAGCAAGGAGGACCTTGCAAAGCTGGATTCTTTTGATTCCCTGAACCCCACCGACTTCTCCACCCTGACCGATGAGATCGTTTACGGCAAGGACAACGGTCTGGGTCTGATCGATATGCGTGGTCTGGATTACAACGACCCCAAGTGGAACGACCTGCTCGACCAGCTGACCCCCAGTGATTATCAGACCCTGATCACGCAGTCCGGCTATGGCACGGCTGCCATCAAGTCGGTGGATAAGCCCTCCACGACCGACCGCGACTCTGCCACCGGCCTGATCAACTACGGCTTTGATGCAAGCGGCAACCTCTACTTCAAGGGCAACATCACGCACTGCGGCGTGATCGTTCTGGCACAGACCTACAACGATGATCTGGCCTACCATTATGGCGAAAACATCGGCGATGAATCTTACTATCTGGGCGTTGATGGCTGGTATGCACCTGCTGTCAATATGCACCGCACTGCATTCTCCGGCCGTAACAGCGAGTATTACTCCGAGGATCCGTTCATCGGCGGTCACATTGCTTCCCTCGAGTGTGAGGGTGTCGCCTCCCGCGGTATGTATGTCTTTGTCAAGCATTACGCCATCAACGATCAGGAGGACCACCGCGGCGACCGTGAAGGCCAGTACAGCATTGCGACCTTCCTGAACGAGCAGGCGGCCCGCGAGATCTACCTCAAGCCCTTTGAGATGTGCGTCAAGTCTGATAAGGTCGAGATGAACTATGCAAAGGACAACGGCGACGGCACTTACAGCAATGCCACCACCGAGATCCCGTCCGTCACCGGCATCATGACCTCCTTCAACCGCGTTGGCTATACCTGGGCCGGCGGCAACTACAACATGATCACCGGCCTGCTGCGCAACGAGTGGGGCTTCCACGGCTTTATCATCACCGACAACGCAAACACCGGTGTCTTTATGGACGCTGGCCAGATGATCCAGGCCGGTGCAGACGGCAAGCTGACGAACCTGCCCACCGGCGCACGGTACACCTTTAACAAGGATGACGTTGCAGATTACCACTACGGTCGTGAAGCAATCCATAACATCCTGTACACCATTGCAAACTCCAAGGCAATGAACGGCGGTATGCCGGGCAGCCGTTATCTGGCAAAGGTCGAGCCTTACCAGAAGGTCATCTACGCAGTGGATGGTGTCTGCGGCGGTCTGATCGCAGTTCTGGTCGTTCTGACGATCCTCCGCTTCCGTAAAAAGAAAGAGGACGTAAAAACCGTCTGATCAACACATAGGAACAGAAGGGGCGGCGGGCAAACGCCCGCCCCCTTTTTTTGATTGTCAGGAGAGACCCATGAAACACACAGATATCATCAAGAGCTTGTCTCTGGAACAAAAATGCGCCCTGCTGAGCGGCGGCACGGTGTTCACCACCCGGGCGCTGCCGGGCAAGGGCATCCCGGCCATTACCCTGTCGGACGGCCCCAACGGCGTGCGCAAGCAGGCGGGCGCTGCTGACCATCTGGGCCTGAACCCCAGTGTGCCCGCCACCTGCTTCCCCACCTCGGCTACCGTGGCCAACAGCTGGGACCCGGAGCTTGGCGAGGCTGTGGGCGCAGCCATGGGCGAGGAAGCCGCAGCACAGGGCGTTTCGGTGCTGCTGGGCCCCGGCCTGAACATCAAGCGCAGCCCCCTGTGCGGCCGCAACTTCGAGTATTTCTCGGAGGACCCCTACCTTGCCGGTAAGATGGCGGCGGCCTACGTCCGCGGCATCCAGAAAAACGGCATTGCCGCCTGCCCCAAGCACTTTGCCGTGAACAGTCAGGAGCTGCGCCGCATGGCCTCGGATTCCATCGTGGACGAGCGCACCCTGCGGGAAATTTACCTGACCGGCTTCGAGATGGTGGTCAAGGAGGCGCAGCCCAAGACCATCATGTCCGCCTATAACCTTGTCAACGGCACCTACGCCAACGAGAACGCCCACCTGCTCATGGAGATCCTGCGCAGGGACTGGGGCTTTGACGGCGCAGTGGTCACCGACTGGGGCGGCAGCAACGACCACGCCCTCGGCGTAAAGAACGGCTCTACGCTGGAAATGCCCGCCCCCGGCGGGGACGCCATCCGGGAGCTGATGAAGGCGGTGCAGACCGGCAAGATCACCGAGGCAGACGTGGACGCCCGGCTGGAGGAGCTGCTGGAGCTGGTGTTCACCACCAAGGCGGCGGTGGACGCCGCACCCGGCAAGTTCGATGCCGACGCCCACCACGCACTGGCACGCCGGGCTGCTGCCCAGAGCATCGTGCTGCTGAAGAACGAAAACAGCCTGCTGCCCCTTGCAAAGGGGGAAAAGGTGGCGGTCATCGGCGACTTTGCCCAGACGCCCCGCTATCAGGGTGCAGGTTCCAGCGCCGTCAACTCCATCAAGGTGGATTCCTTCTTGGATTGCCTTGCCGAGAGCGGCCTGAACAGCGTCGGCTACGCCAAGGGCTTTGACCGGCAGGGCAAGCCCGACGAGGCACTGAAGGCCGAGGCGGTGCTGCTGGCAAAGAACGCCGATGTGGTGCTGCTGTGCATGGGTCTGGACGAGATCAAGGAGAGCGAGGGCATCGACCGCGCCGACATGAAGCTGGCAGAGAACCAGCTGGAGCTGCTGGCCGCTGTGGCGGCAGCGAACCCCAACGTGGTGCTGCTGCTGAGTGCAGGCTCCTCGCTGGAAAGCGATTGGGTCAAGGACTGCAAGGCGCTGGTCTACGGCTGCTTGGGCGGTCAGGCCGGTGCAGGCGCACTGGTCGAGGTGCTCACCGGCGCGCAGAACCCCTGCGGTAAGCTGGCTGAGACTTGGGCGCGCAGCTACGCCGACACCCCCGCAAAGGAGCATTTCGGCGGCGACGGTCCCACCGTGGAGTACCGCGAGGGACTGTATGTGGGCTACCGCTACTACGACACCGCCGGTGTGCCCACCGCCTTCCCCTTCGGCTACGGCCTGAGCTACACCAGCTTTGCGTACAGTGACCTGAAAGCAGACGAAACCGGCGTGACCCTGACTGTCACCAACACCGGCAGCTGTGCAGGTGCCGAGGTGGTGCAGCTGTATGTGGCAAAGCCGGATGCAAAAGTTTTCCGCCCCGTCAAGGAGCTGAAGGGCTTTGCCAAGGTGCAGCTGGAAGCCGGAGAGAGCAAGACCGTCACCATCCCGCTGGACGATAAGGCGTTCCGCTACTGGAACGTCAAGACCGACCGCTGGGAGGTAGAGGGCGGCAGCTATCAGCTGCTGGTGGGCGCTTCCAGCGCCGACATCCGCTTGACTGCCGCTGTCACGGTGGCGGGCACCGGCGCACCCGACCCCTACGCGGGCAAAGACCTTGCACATTACCGCACTGCACAGGTGCAGAAGGTGCCGGACGCGGAGTTTGAGGCGCTGCTGGGCCGTCCCATCCCGGAGAACAAGGTGCACATCGACCGCAACATGACGCTGGGCGAGATGGGGCACGGACGCAGCCCCATCGGCTGGCTGGCGGCTGCCGTGCTGGGCACCCTGCTGCGCCGCAGCATCAAAAAGGGCAAGCCCGACCTGAACATCCTGTTCCAGTACAATATGCCTCTGCGGGCGCTGGCCAAAATGACCAACGGCGCTATCAGCATGGGCATGGTGGACGGCATCGTGATGGAGCTGCAGGGCTTCTGGATCATCGGTCTTGTGCGGGTGATTTTTGAGGCCGTGAAGAACCTCGTGCTGAACAGCCGCATGGAAGAGCGCTTGAAAAACAGCTGAAAGGAAGCAGGCTATGAATTTCTGGAATAACTTTGCGGCAAAGCACCCCGCCGCTGCCAAGTGGGTGCGCGAGGGCGGCCTATTCGTCATCGTGTCCAACCTCATCACGGTGTTCAAGTACCTGCTGCTGCAATTTCTGCCCAAGGCCTTTGCAAGCCTGCCGGTGGTGGATTTCGGCTGGCCGGGCATCGATATTACCCTCTTCGGCGAGACCTTCAAGTGGAACATCCTCGGCTACGATGCCGCCCACGGCGGCCTGCCCTACTTCTGCGCCTACATGATCGCCATGGTCATCGGCGAGTGCATCAACTTCCCCATCCAGCGCAATTTTGTGTTCCGCAGCAAGGGCAATCTGGCAAAGCAGATCGGCTGGTATGTGCTGGCCTTCTGCATCATCACCTGCATCGTCAACTCCATCAACTGCATCTGGGTGGCGGTGGCCGGTCTGCTGGTACCGGACTTCATCTACAACATCGGCACCACCGTGCTCAACGGCGGCATCTCCATGGTCATCTTCTTCTTTGTGAATAAGATCATCTTCCCGGAGGGCGAAAAAGCCGCCAAATAATAAGCTATTCTCCTTCATTTTCTTCTCTTCATCATAAACCAGAAGGGCTGCTCCGTTCTCCGGGGCAGCCTTTTTGGTTTGGGGAGAGAACCCTCTCAGTCACGTCTGACGGCGTGCCAGCTCCCCCCTCGGGGAAGCTGGCATCGCGCAGCGATGACTGAGGGGGTGCCTGCCGCAGCCATCTTATTTTTGTTTTTCTGCACAAAATGTTCCGCGGGCAGGGTTTTCCTCTTGACAAGCGGGCAAATGTTTCGTACTATATTTAGTAGTATGGAATCAAAGACGCTGTACGCAGGTTTCTGTGTGACCCCTGTACCCGTTTCAGGCAAAGCGTGCCTGTTTGATATAAAATGGAACCGTAAAGAGAAAAGCCGTATGCTTTTGCCCGTGCCGCCGGTTTTGGGTGGTGCGTATGGTTTTGGTGTCACTTTTTGCATTGAAAGCTCTTTCTATATCATTGCCCGTGTCCTGCTGCGCAGCGTCTCCTGCTTTTAATTTTGCATTGAATTGAAACAAAGGAGAGTGAACGCAATGACCGCGATCGGAGTGATCGTGGCCTTGATCGTTGCTGTTGTCGGCGTGGCTGCGGGCTATTTTATTGGTTACAACAACCGTAAAAAGACTGCCGAAGCCCAGATCGGCAGCGCCGAGGCCGAGGCTACCCGGCTGGTGAACGAGGCGATCAAGACCGCTGACCAGAAGCGCAAGGAAGCGGTTCTGGAAGCAAAGGATGAGGCTTTCCGTCTGAAAGCCGAGGTCGATGCCCAGAAGGCAGAGGCCGACAAGGAAATCAAGCAGCGCCGTGCGGAGATCAGCCGTCAGGAGAACCGCATCGACCAGAAGG
>ENA-ORUF01001971-ORUF01001971.1-human-gut-metagenome-genome-assembly--contig:-NODE-1971-length-19691-cov-2.985028_pt1 | contig 19691 bp, 22 predicted proteins | sample MGYA00242077_ERZ509203 | MGnify/ENA primary metagenome ERZ509203 (study PRJEB26280, sample SAMEA2338834) | human gut metagenome | biome: human gut; feature: human-associated habitat; material: faeces... | reverse complement strand
GCCTGAGGTGTTCTCTCGGGTGTTGGGATAGGATACTGCGAAGGCGCCCCGCGCGAATCGTGTACAGGGCGCCTTCGCATCCGATAGGGCGTTATTCATCTGCACCAGCCGATTGTTTTTCATGCGCGGAGTCCGATTCAGATATAGTGGAGCCATCACGTTCCCACCCCTCAGCGAGGCACACGATGTTCTCAACTAAAGTAAACAGTCTCTACACCAAGCTCACGATGACCGAGAAGAAGATCGCGGATTACCTCATCATCAACGGTGCTGATGTGGGCGGAATGACCTCATATGATCTCGCGGAGCGCCTGGGAATCGGGCAGGCGACCGTAGTCCGCTTCTCAAAGAAGCTCGGGTATCGCATGTTTGGCGAGATGATCGATGATGCGAAGAATTCGGTGGGGGAGTCCACCTCGGAGATTATTGAGTCTGACACGCCTTCCGACATCTTGGATAAACTGGAAAAGCGTACATGCGACATCATCCAGTCCATTCGTCAGAGCAATGATGCGGAGTGTTTCGCGCGTGCCGCCAAGCTGATTGACGGCGCGCGCAGCATTGTTTGCTACGGATATACGACGAGCAATCTTTTCGCGTCGTACCTTTGCGAGCTGCTTATCGAGATCGGCAAGGGGGCGCTGTGCGAAAGCAATGCCATCCTTACCAAGCGACGCGTGTTCCAGCTCGATTCCGAACGAGATGTGGTTATCATCGTGTCGAAGTCCGGAGAGAAGTCGGAATCGGTCGGCATCGCGGAATATGCGAAGAGCCGCGGGATTCCCGTTATCGCGATATCGAATGCTGGGAAGAGCCCGCTCGTTGAAATCGCGGATGTGCACATCAAGGTGCTCGAGATCAGTGATCGCTCTGTTCCATCCGCTTCGATGGGGACGGATGTCGGGGTCATCTATGCGGCTGAGGTACTTGCTGCGTGCGTGTTCCAGTGCAACCAGAAGGTGTATCGCCGGCAGTATGGCAACAACATCGTCGCCGCATTCTCTGAGCGCAAATAGGGTTTGGACAAGGCAGGATGACGCGGGGCGGACTTCGGCTTTCATTGAACCCGACTACTTGGGTCGCCCTGTAGCTGCGGCGCTCTGGCTGGAAATCAGATTCTCGCGGAGCATGCTGGCGAGTTCCTTTTCGTCGAGGCGCGGTTTTACGCTTTCACCGGAAAAGGTGCTGGTGATGTTGGGTTTGACCACTTAGCGCTCTCCTGGGGGAAAGGGTCTCCTCTATATGCCCTTTCGAAGTTTGGGGTATTGGCATTCTGACTGGCAATCAAACAACCCCCAGGCGCTTCTCATAGACAAGCGCGGGACGGACGGGCGCATCGCGAGATAAAAAACGGTTCCAGAACCAAGCCGAGCTCGGAGCGGAACCGAAAAGCAAGTCCATTATACCGTTTTGGATCAATGGCATTCTGACAGGTAATCAAACCTCGAAATCAACGACCGCCATCTATATCCAGGCATCCTTCGATTGGCGTCTTCTCGTCCAAGATGCGGAACCCCTCGTCGGAGGGGAGGTACACCTCCCGCACCGCACCCGTCTCCATGTCGACGAGGATGTCCGGGAGGTTCCGCTCGACAATCCTCCCGCTGCGATCGATGGTGTCGAACACCCATTCGCCTCCGTATCGATACACCTTGCCGTTGAGCTTGCAACAGCGCCCCTTCGCGAGCCTCGCGGCTTTCCTTCTCGCGTCCTCGATGCCTATCATCTGGCTCTCCTGTTCTGCACGGCCTTACCGATGAGCGGCGACAGCTCGGCGTCGTCGATTCTCAGGAGCCGCGTGTATCCCGCCTGCGCTCCGTCCAAATGCGATGAGCAGTCGATGCTGCCGGTCTGCGAGTCGACGGGCCATGTTTCTGTGTCCACCTGTTGTGTCCACCTGTCCGGCAACGAGGAAGTACTCACTGGTTCCGTCTTTTCCCATCATGCGCGTCACCGGCGTCGCAGGCGGCAAGGAAGCTCTGGGTCATCGTCTGGAGGGGTTCGAGGTCGTTCTCGATGACGCTCCGTGCAACCTCGCGGTTAAGGTTGAAGCACTCGCGCGCGAAGCGGTTCCTCATGCCGCGGATCTGCGTCCAAGGGATGTCGGGGTAGCTGTTCTGCGTTTCGAACGACAGGTTGGACGCCTCTTCTAGGATATGGTACATGTCTATGAAAAGCAGGTCCGCCAGCGCTTCCTCTTCGAACGTCTCGGGGGAGAGCACGGTGCGTTCATCGAGGTTGAACGCATCGAGGTGCCGGTGGAGGTCGTCGATGAGCCGATCGATCTCTTTGACTCTTAGCACGTCATTGGGCATCGCGGTCATAGATGAGCACCTTATCCCTTTCTATCTCCGATTTGAGGATGCCGTCACGGTAGTTCCAATGCCCGTTGACGACGAGGTCAATCCGCCTGCCTGCAGCCGTTTCGAGGAGCTCGATCGCGTCTAGGTATTGATGAACGAGCACGGGATGGTCGAGGTCGAACACAGCAAAGAAGTCAAAGTCGCTTGACGCGGTATCGGCTCCGCGGGCGCGCGACCCGAACAGGCAGAGCTGCTTGATCGCGGGGTTTTTCGCGCACGCAGCTCGGAGACGCGGGAGCGCTTGTATCGTCCCCTCTGACAACGCGGGCCGGGGCGCCCTCTCGGCCATATCGATCGCAGCCGCTTTCATCATGCCCTCGGCACCTCCGATTCGCATGCGAGCCATATCGGTCGTTGCAGACATTCTAGCATCGGCGTGACCTCGCGCCGGTACGCTCTTGGGCGAGGCTTGGGTAGTGGATGCATGGTCGGCCGCTCTCTTGGCCACGAGGATAAGGGGCGGATGCGCACCGCTCGGTTGGTGGTTGCGGCTAGATCGTTCGAGATCCTCATCAGAAAAAGAAAGCAGCCACCCTCGGATAGCTGAAAGCGGCCACGCTCCACGCTGAAAACGTGATGAAAAGGAGCGGCCGAACCGGTGCAACAGCGACCGTTCGCCGTGCATGGTAGTGCATGCGAGCAGATTGAAAGGAAGCAATCGTGTCCGGCGCGCAATCTTGTATCGATGGCAATCAATCGGTGGTGCTTGCGTAGCCGCCGCAGCGAATACAAAGCCGCGATAACGGGAACCCCTCTACTGTATTGAGCCTGAAATGCCATCGGTATCCCCGCAGGCAGGGGAGTGCGTGCCCGGAGCCGTCTCAAAATGCACGCATCTAATTCGAGCGCTCAACGGCGCACGCTCGGCGGCGCTCACGTGATAGGAGGAACGATGTCGCTCATCGCCAACATCATCTGGATCATCTTCGGCGGGCTCGCCACCGCGCTCGCGTGGTGCCTCGCCGGATGCATCCTTTGCATCACGATCATCGGCATCCCGCTCGGGCTGCAGGCGTTCAAGATGGCCCGGCTCACGCTCGCGCCGTTCGGCGTGGACATCGCCTACGGGGGCGGCGCGGCGTCGACCGTCGCCAACGTCGTGTGGCTCGTGCTCTGCGGCGTGTGGATGGCGCTCGCGTACCTCATCCTCGGCTGCCTGTACTGCGTCACCATCATCGGCATTCCCATAGGCCTCCAGCTCTTCAAGATGGCGCAGCTCTCGCTCCTGCCGTTCGGCGCGGAGGTCATCGCGAGGTAAATCGCGGCGCGCCCGCACGCGCCACGCCCTGGCCACGTCTGCGCCGGCGTCGTCGCCCCGCGGTCGTTCCGTGTACTTACATTTGCTTGATGCGCTCCGCGCAGTATGATGGCACAATGGTTCGTCGGAACAACGACGTGTGGACGAAGGAGAGCGCCATGGCAATCGCCGAAGAGCTGTATCCGCAGGATGGAAGCATTGCCGGCGCGGCACCGGGCGGCGTGGCCGAGGTTCGGGAGCGCATTGCGCGCCGTATCGAGGCCATCGAGGAGCAGGCTCCCTTTGCGGTCGAGGTCCCCGCTGCGGTGGGGCCGGCAGAGCGCGAGACCTATGGCTGGATCGATTTCGGCCACTTGCCCAACACCCGCGACCTGGGCGGGCTCGCTGCCGCCGAGGGCTCACGCGTGAAGCCGGGCTTGCTGCTCCGCTCTGGTGCGCTCGGGTTTGGCAGCGACGCGGACCTCAGGCGGCTGCGCGATGAGTACCACCTCATGCTCGTGGTGGACCTTCGCAACGACGAGGAGCTCATCGAGATTCCCGATCCCATGGATGCTTTCCCTGGCGCGCGTTACGTGCATGCCGACATTCTCGCGCGCAGCGCGACAGGTATCACGCAGGAGAAGGCCACGCGCGAGAAAATCGCCCGCGAGCGTCGTGAGTTCGAGCGCTCGATGCGCGATGACTCCGATGACAGCATGGAAATCATGTACCGCTACCTGCTTATGAGTGCCTCGGGCATGCTCGGCTACCGCTCGCTCTTGCGGAACATCATCGAGCTCCCGGAGGGCGCCGCGCTCTGGCACTGTTCGGTGGGCCGCGACCGCTGCGGTCTCGCTTCTGCGCTCGTTGAGACCGTGCTCGGAGTGAGCTGGGAAGATATCGAGGCGGATTATCTGGCAACGAACATCTTCGCCACAAATGAGCAAACGTTCAGCTACCCGGCGGTTATTCGCGCCCTGCGCGCCGCCCGCAACGCGGCGAGCGAGCGCTACGGCAGCCTTATGGGGTATATCCACGAAGCGCTTGAGGTAACGCCTGCTGAGGTTGAGCAGCTGCGCGAGCGGTATCTGTCGTAGCGCGGCCGCAGCGCAGCGACGGGCGTTGCGCTGTTCGGCTCGGGCCTTTTCATGCGGACTTTTGGGTGTTATCAGCCACGCTTCACCATGCGATAGTTTGTTAGCTCGATGCCGCGGCGCGTTACCGTTTGCCGGGCAACGGCGCGGTAGCCGTGGCGTTCAAAAAAGGGCTTTGCCGTAATGGACGCCTCGACGTCGAGCGGGCGCGGCGCATCGCGCTCGAGCTCGCGCAAGAGGGCGCTGCCGATTCCCTGGCCAAGGCAAGAAGCATGCACATAAAGACGGTCGATGTGGCCCTGCGCGATGTCGCCGAACCCGACCAGCTTGCCCGCGCCGTCAACTGCAACGTAGGCTCGATGCACCGCAAGGGAGGTTTTCCAGGCTTGGATGTCGGGGTCGGCGGGCGCCCAGGCATCGAGCTGGCCTGCAGAATATGCATCGGAGTTGACCGTGTGAACGGTCTCCCAGAAGAGCTCGAGAACGGCTGGAAGGTCCTCTTGCCGATAAGGTCGAATGGCGAACGAAATACTCATGCACGGAGCTCCTCGCGCAAAAACACCAGCGTCTGCTCGCGAGCGCCTGTTTTGAGCTGTCGCTCGTCGCAAAGCTCCGGCGCGTAGCGGTAGCCGATGTTGAACCGCGCGAGGTCCTCGGCCCGTTCGATGTGCTGTTCCGCCATCCATCGGACCATGGACCCACGGGCAATCTTGCTTGCGGTGGCGCGCTGCACGGGCTTTCCGCCTCGAAGGTCTTCGCCAAAGACACAGGTAACGACCTGTGTGGTGGGCGCCGTGTAGGGAAGAACCGCCTTGGCGTACTCGACGCTTGCGAGGTTCACGATGAGGGCGGGCTCAGTTTCCGTGGCGTCCTCGTGCGTCGCCGCGCCCTCGATTGCGTCTGCGATGCGGCCGCCCCAGAACGCGTAGAGGTCGCACGCACCGTCGATCGAAAGCTTGGCGCCCATTTCGAGCCGGTAGGGCTGGACGGCATCGAAGGGCCGCGCGCATCCATAAAAGCCCGAGAGAATCCAGAGGTGGTCTTGAAGCCACGAGAGCGCATCGAGGTCGAGCACCTCGGGCGCGAGGCTCTGGTACTGAATGCCGACGTAGGAAAACGCCGCCGCCGAAACCGCGCGGGCAACATCCGGCTCATCGAGCAGCCCTTCGTCGAGAACGGGTGTGAGGCCGTGCAGCCGCTCGATGTTCTGGTTGAGGAGCTTATCGTTTACGCGCCAGAGCTTCTTGAGGCCGTCGGCACCCTGTTCGCGCTCGATGCGAAGGAGTTCCTGGCGCAGGCGCTCCGTCGCGGTGGGGAAGGGAGGGATGCCCTGCGGCGCGAACGCGTCTTGAGCAACGCGCATCTGCTTAGCGGGGGAGATGATGGCCTGGAGCATGGCGTCCTTTCAGAGCGTGTCGCGGTAGGCGCGACAGGGGGGGCGAGGCGGGGCAGGGGGGGCAAGGAGGGGCGACGGCACGATTGTCTCACGCTCGGCGGGCGATACGCGGCAGTATGAGACAGTTTCACCCGGCACAACTGTCTCACATGAGACAGTTTAACCCGGCACGATTGTCTCATGCGCTGATGGGCCACCGCTCGCGGGACGATGCTAGACCGTTCGCGGAGGGCGTTTGTGGAACCGTTCCATATTCGGACCGCTCGCCGAATCGTGAGCGGTAGACGGCGCAGCGTGCTCCATGAACGGTCATTTTGGAAACGTTTCATTTCTGCGAAAGCGCTGGCGAGCGATAATAATTTCAACAGAAATTGGAAACGTTTCCAATTTCAATTCAAACGTGAGGAGGAAACTATCATGATGAATCGTCGTCAGTTCATCACGGCTGGGCTCGGTGCAACGGCAGGTGTCGCGGCGATCGCGGCGACGGGCTGCTCGGGCGGTGGCGACACCGGCAGCGCGGCGGGCAGCGCGAGCGCGGCGGGCGAGGTCTACTACCTCAACTTCAAGCCCGAGCAGGATGCTCAGTGGCAGGAGCTCGCTGAGCTGTATACCGAGGAGACCGGTGTTCCCGTAACGGTGAAGACCGCCGCTTCCGGCCAGTATGAGACCACGCTGAAGTCCGAGATGGCCAAATCCGAGGCCCCGACCCTCTTCCAGGTAAACGGCCCGGTTGGCCTGGCTTCGTGGACGGATTACTGCCTCGACCTCGACGATGCCGACGTCATGAAGACCCTCACCGACGATTCCTATGCCCTCAAGGGCGAGGACGGCAAGACCAAGGGCGTGGCCTACGTCATCGAGTCCTATGGCCTTATCTACAACAAGAGCCTGCTCGACCAGGCCGGTTACTCCGAGGCGGACATAACCAACTTCGATTCTCTGAAGAAGGTCGTCGAGGACATCACCGCCCGCAAGGACGAGCTCGGCTTTAGCGCCTTCACCTCTGCCGGTATGGATTCCAGCTCCGACTGGCGCTTCAAGACCCACCTGGCCAACCTCCCGATCTACTACGAGTACAAGGAGAAGGGCATCGACAACACCGATGCCATCGAGGGCCTCTATCTCGATAACTATCGCCAGATCTGGGACCTCTACATCAACAACGCCACCTGCGAGCCGGGCGTGCTCTCCACGAAGACCGCCGACGACGCCACCGCCGAGTTCGTGACCGGCCAGGCCGTGTTCTATCAGAACGGCACCTGGGAGTACGCGAACATCTCCGAGGTCGGCGACGACAACCTTGGCCTGATCCCGATTTACATCGGCGTCGAGGGCGAAGAGGACCAGGGCATCTGCACGGGCTCCGAGAACTACTGGTGCGTGAACAAGAACGCCTCCGAGGACAACATCCAGGCGACGCTCGACTTCATCAACTGGTGCGTGACGTCCGATACCGGCACCAAGGCCATGTGCGGCGCCGACGGCGCCATGCCCTCCGGTGAGGCCGGCATGGGCTTCGTGATCCCGTTCGAGGGCAACCAGCCTTCCGAGAACGTGCTCAACCAGATCGCCGACGAGGTCAACTCCGAGAAGACCCCGGTTTCCTGGAACTTCTCGACCATGCCGAGCGAGGAGTGGAAGAACGGCGTGGGCTCCGCTCTCACCACCTATGCTGCGGACCAGACCGATGGCAACTGGGACGGCGTCGTGACCGCATTCGTCGATGGCTGGGCCACCGAGGCGGCCGCTGCGGCGGAGTAGTCCGGTACATGCTGTAACGGGAGCCGGGCATCCGGCTTCCTGCCTGCATCGTAACGTCACGGCGGGCGGGGCAGGTTCCCGCCCGCCGTCGCTGTCTCTAGGGTAAGGAGGTCAGCATATGGAAAAAGCAATCAAGAAGTATTGGCCCGTCTTTTTGGTGCCTACGCTCGTGTCGTTTCTCATCGGCTTCATCGTGCCGTTTATCTTGGGCGTGTGGCTGTCGTTCTGCGATTTCACCACGGTGACGGATGCGCAGTTCACCGGTATCGAGAACTACTTTCGTGCGTTCCAGGACACCATCTTCCAGCATGCGTTCTGGTACACGGCCCTCTTCGCCATCGTGTCGCTTCTCGTGATCAATGTCATCGCGTTCGCGCTGGCGCTCGCCCTCACGCAGAAGATGCGCGGAACGAACCTCTTCCGCACGGTGTTCTTCATGCCCAACCTCATCGGCGGCATCGTGCTGGGCTATATCTGGCAGCTCATCTTCAACGGTATCCTGGCGCAGTACAGCCAAGCCATCAACCTCAATGAATGGTACGGCTTCGCGGGGCTCGTGATCTTGGTCTCGTGGCAGCAGATCGGTTACATGATGATCGTCTACATCGCCGGCTTGCAGTCGATTCCCACCGACGTGCTCGAGGCGGCCGAGGTCGACGGCGCCGGTCCGTGGGAGCGTCTGAAGAGCGTCATCATCCCCATGATGATGCCCTCGATCACCATCTGCACGTTCCTCTCGATCACCAACGGCTTCAAGCTCTTCGACCAGAACCTGTCGCTTACGGCGGGCGAGCCCTCGAAGCTCTCCGAGCTCTTGGCGCTCAACATCTACAACACCTTCTACGGCCGTACCGGCTGGGAGGGCGTGGGCCAGGCGAAGGCCGTCATCTTCTGCCTCGTGGTCGTGGCCATCGGCCTCATCCAGCTGCGCGTGACGCGCTCCAAGGAGGTGCAGCAGTAAATGAAACGCAAGCATATCTTGAGTTGGGTGGGCACGGCGTTCTTCTGTGTGCTGTGCTTCATCTGGGTGCTGCCCATCCTCATCGTGCTCATGGATTCGTTCAAGAGCCGCACCTTCATTAGCTTGCAGCCTTTCGAGCTGCCCACCGAGCAGACCTTCGTGGGTCTTGAGAACTACATCCAGGCCATCGATCGCTACGGCTTCCTCGACGCGGTGTGGTGGACGGTATTCATCACCATCGGTTCGGTCTTCGTCATCCTGCTGTGCTGCTCCATGTGCGCGTGGTTCATTACCCGTGTGAGCAACCGGTTCAACCGGGCGGTCTACCTGCTGTGCGTGCTCTCGATGGTCGTGCCCTTCCAGATGGTCATGTTTACCCTCTCGCTTGTGGCCGACCGCCTGAACCTCGACACCCCGTGGGGAATCATCATCATCTACCTGGGCTTTGGAGCGGGCCTTGCGGTCTTCATGTTCTGCGGCTTCGTGAAATCGATTCCCATCGAGATCGAGGAGGCCGCGCTCATCGACGGCTGCTCGCCGCTGCGCACCTTCTTCTCGGTGGTGCTTCCCATCATGAAGCCCACCTATATCTCGGTGGGCATCCTGCAAACCATGTGGATCTGGAACGACTTCCTCCTGCCGTACCTCGTGCTCGACACGAACGAGTACAAGACGATCTCCATCGTGATCCAGTTCATGAAGGGGTCGTATGGCCGCGTGGACATGGGTGCCATCATGGCGGCCCTCATCATGGCGGTCATCCCCGTGGTGGTGTTCTATCTGCTCTGCCAGAAGCACATCATCAAGGGCGTTGCCGCGGGCGCGGTCAAGGGCTAGGTCATCATGGACATCCGGGACATCGCACGGCTTTCCGGATACAGCCTGGGAACGGTTTCGCGCGTGCTGAACGGTCACCCGAACGTGAGCGACAAGGCGCGGATGCGCGTGCTCAAGGTGGTCGAGGAGGTTGGGTACGAGCCCAATTCGAACGCCCGCTTCCTGAAGATGCAGGGGCGCGCGGCTATCGCCGTCTTCGTGAAGGGCGCGCGGAACCTGCTGTTCGCCGACATCCTCGAGCGCATCCAGGCGCTGCTCTCGGAGGCAGACGAGCAGGCGGACGTGATCTATCTCGACGAGGATGAGAACGAGGTGCTGAGCGCGATCCACTACCAGCAGGTGCGCCACCCCAAGGGCATGCTCTTCTTGGGCGGGGACCCGGCGTTCTTCAAGACGTCGTACGGGCGGGTGAGCGTGCCGGGCGTGCTCGTGACCAACACTGCAGCCGGGCTGGCGTTCAAGAACCTTTCGAGCGTCTCGACGAACGACGTAGAGGCCGCGCGCGAGGTCGTGGAGTACCTGTTCTCCCACGGCCATAGGCGCATCGGCATCGTGGGCGGCAATCGCGCGCTCAGCCAGGTGAGCGGTCGGCGCTTGCACGGTGCGGAGGAAGCGCTGCGGGCACACGGTATCGAGCTCGATTATGAGCGCGATTACGAGCCCTGCCACTTCTCGATGGAGGAGGGCTACGACGCAATGGTGAGGCTCATCATGCGTTCCCCGGACCTCACGGCCGTCTTCGCGCTCGGCGACGCGATCGCGCTCGGCGCGATGCGCGCGGTCTTCGATATGGGGCTGTCCATCCCCGGAGATTTGTCGCTCGTGGGGTTCGACGGGGTGAACTCATCGCAGTTCTCGATCCCGCGCCTCACGACGATTCGCCAAGACACCCGCCTCATCGCGACGCGGAGCGTGGAAACGCTTCTGGCTTGTTTGGGCGGCGAGACCAAGCCCGTGCGCGAGATGGTTCCGTTCCAGCTGCTCAAGCGCGAGAGCGTGCGGGCGCTTTCGCCAGAAGATCGTGCCGGTACCGCACCTGTCGCAGATGGTGGCGACGATGCGTCCAATGCCGTAGCGGCGACGGTCGGCGTTTCCGCCGGCCGCGCTCCCGAGACGGCAAAAGCGGGACGGACCCGTGCGCGGGCGTCCCGGGTTCAGGTTAGTGAAAGGAGGGGAGTGATATGAGGCGTTCCGGTATCTTGATGCCCATGACCGCCCTGCCCTCGCCGTGGGGCGTCGGTACGCTCGGCGCCGAGGTGCGCGCGTTCGTGGACTTCCTCTCCGCCGCGGGCCAATCGGTCTGGCAACTGCTGCCAATCGGACCGACGAGCTACGGCGATTCCCCTTATCAGTCCTTCTCTTCGTTTGCAGGCAATCCTTATCTCATCGATCTTGACGATCTGGCAGAGGAGGGCTTGCTCGAGCCGGGCGAGTACGAGGGGCGCTTCTGGGGCGATGACCCTGCGCGCGTTGATTACGGGGCGCTCTACGAGGGCCGCTTCGACGTGCTTCGCCGCGCGGTGGAGCGCCTTGAGAGCGAGCGCGCCGACGAGCTTCGGACATTTTGCGAGCGCGAGGGCGCATGGCTCGACGATTATGCGCTCTTCATGGCAATCAAGGGCGACCATGGCGGCGCCGCGCTCTCGACGTGGGAGCCGGGGCTGCGCATACGCGTTCCCGAGGACCTTGCCGCCGCCCGCAGCAAGCTCGCTTGCGAAGTTCGTTTCTGGAAGGGCGTGCAGTGCCTCTTCTTCAGGCAGTGGACGCGCCTTCACGCCTATGCTCGCGAACATGGGATCGAGCTCATGGGCGACCTTCCCATCTATGTGGCCGAGGACAGCGCGGACCTCTGGGCGCATCCCGAGCAGTTCCAGCTGGATGAGGACCTTCGTCCTCGCGAGGTCGCGGGGTGCCCTCCCGATGGCTTTTCCGATACGGGCCAGCTTTGGGGCAATCCGCTCTTCGCGTGGGAGCGCATGGCGGAAGACGGTTACGCATGGTGGATCGAGCGCATTTCCTACCAGCTCGATCTCTACGACATCTTGCGCATCGACCATTTCCGCGGCTTCGATTCCTACTATGCCATCCCGGCGGGAGCGTCGACCGCGGCGGGCGGGCGCTGGCAGCCCGGCCCGGGCAAGGCATTCTTCTCGGCGCTCGAGGCGAAGCTCGGTCCGTGTCCCATCGTGGCCGAGGACCTTGGCTTCTTGACGCCTTCGGTGTACCGCCTGCTTTCCGACACCGGCTATCCGGGTATGAAGGTGCTGCAGTTCGCCTTCGATAGCAGGGATGGCGGCGGAAGCTTGTACCAGCCGCACAACTACACGCCTCATTGCGTCGCGTATGTGGGAACGCATGACAACGATACCGCGCTCGGCTGGCTGCATACCGCAGATGCAGGCGACGTTGCGCTCGCCCGCGAGTACCTGCACCTCGACGCAGCCGAAGGCGAAGGCTGGGGCATGATGCGCGCCATCTGGTCGAGCGTCGCGGACCTTTCGATCGTGACCATGCAGGACGTGCTGGGCTTGGGAAGCGATGCCCGCATCAACACGCCCTCGACGCTCGGCGGAAACTGGTGCTGGCGTGCGCTGCCGGGCTACGCGACCGAGCGGGTCGCGCGCCGTCTCCATCGAGCAATGGAACTCTATGGCCGCTTGCCGAAGGCGGAGGTTGCAGCACGGGACGCCGCACTGAACGCCGAGGCCGCAGCGGAGGCATGGGCCGCGCAAAGCGATGCCCGTGTGCAGTCATCCGAGGAAACTACCCGATAAGGAGGGGCATACCATGGCAGAGGTTAGTTTGAGGCATATCGAGAAGGTTTACCCGCACGCCGGGGGCAAGCGCCGTGCCCACAAGGCCAAGGACGGCGAGAAGAAGGGGCCAAACCTCAAGGTGACGGACGAGGGCGTGCTCGCTGTCGAGGATTTCAACCTCGAGGTGGCCGACCGCGAGTTCGTGGTGCTCGTTGGCCCTTCGGGCTGCGGCAAATCGACGACGCTGCGCATGGTTGCCGGCTTGGAAGAGATCTCTCGGGGCGAGCTCTACATCGATGGCAAGCTCGTAAACGATGTTGAGCCCAAGAATCGTGACATCGCGATGGTCTTCCAGAGCTACGCGCTCTACCCGCACATGACCGTGCGGGGCAACATGGAGTTTCCCCTGAAGCTGCGCAAGATTCCCAAAGAGGATCGCGACAAGAAGGTCGAGGAGGCAGCGAAGATCCTCGGCATCACGCAGTATCTCGACCGCAAGCCCAAGGAGCTCTCAGGCGGCCAGCGCCAGCGCGTCGCCATCGGGCGCGCCATCGTGCGCGAGCCGAAGGTGCTCCTCATGGACGAGCCGCTCTCCAACTTGGATGCCAAGCTTCGCAACCAGATGCGTGCCGAGCTCATCAAGCTGCGCGAGCGCATCGACACCACGTTCATGTACGTTACGCACGATCAGACCGAGGCCATGACCTTGGGAGACCGCATCGTGGTCATGAAGGACGGCACCGTGCAGCAGATCGGCACGCCGCAGGATGTCTACGACCATCCGTCCAACGTCTTCGTGGCCGGGTTCATCGGCACGCCGCAGATGAATTTCTATGACGCTGAGCTCGTGCGCGAGGCGGGCGGCTCTTATACCGTGCGCGTTGGCGACGCGCAGGTGGTGCCCTCGGCCGAGAAACAGGCGCGGCTCGCCGCGAACGGTGTGGGCTCGCAGTCGATTACGCTCGGCGTGCGCCCCGAGCACATTGCGCTCTCTGATGAGGGCCAAAACGTGCTGAATGGCGTGGTCGATGTGGTCGAGCTCATGGGCAGCACCGTGAACCTCCATGTAAACGCATACGGCCACGATAGCGTTATCGTGGCGCAGGCCGCTTCGCTCATGGAGCACGCTGGCATCGTCAAGACGGGCGACGCCGTCTCGTTCTCGTTTAGCGGCAACACGGTGCACTTCTTTAGCAGGGAAACCGGCTTGAATCTTGAGTAGATGAGGCGGGGGCGAGGCGCACCGTTTGGCCGTTCCCCTGAGGCGGACAGGTGGGCGCGTCGCCCCGGCACGCGTCGCTCGGCACGCGTTGCCCCGGTCCGTCGAGTGGGCGAGGCCTTGAGGCCGGGGCCTGGCCTCGCATGAGGCGCCCTTCCTTCCAGACGGGGCCCTTCCGCGTCGCTGTGGGAGGGCCCCGTGCGTTCGTTTCGCTTTTGGGAATATCTTTTCATTCGGCGTGCGATATCGCTCGCCGTTGCCAGCGGAATCCTGTGGTTTTTTAGAATGCGTTCAGGTCATGCTCGGAGATGCTAGAGAAGAAGTTCCCAAAACTGGAATGAACTTGGCTTCAAGCGGCTTCCTAGAACCCGAGGGCTTCGCGCGCAGCCTTTTTGATCCCCTTCCACATGGCGAAGCCCCAGACCGGCGTCTTCTCGAGCATCTCACAGGCACCGGTAAAGGGATCAACGAGTATGGGCAGGTCAAAGGCGGCAAAGTGCTTCTTCGGTAGCTCTTTGGTGAAGGCGACGGCGTTCGCGTTCAAGGGATGCTGGAGCAAGATGGCGTAGGAGACCACGCCTTTCTGGAGCCCGCGCAGCGCTCCCTGGTAATTGTTGAGAGCCCAATCGGAACATGCCTTCATGTAGGCCTGCATCTCGGGGTAACCTGCCGCGTCGTATGCGCTCACGAAGAAATGCTGGTGCATGTTCGCGAGCGCGGCGGAGAAGCGTTTGGTCACGATAAGGTAGGCGCCCAGCTCGGGAATGTACTGGGCCGGCTCCCCCAGGCGATTCGACATCGCCTGCACGAAGGCAGGAAGCATGCTCAGGGAATCGGAAGCGGGCGCTTGCGGGTTTGCGGCGGGTGCTGTCGCTGGCGCCGGGGCAGGCATCGTAGCGGGAGCTGTCGGAGCGGGGGCTGCGGACGAGGCGGCAGGGGTCGGGGCAGGGGCTGCCGCCGGGGTGGGCGACGCAGCAGGTGCCGCTGCCGGCGCGGCGGGTGCCGACGGGGTTTGCGGCGTGGCCGAAACGGCTTGGTTCGAAGCGAATGTCGGAGCGCCTACCGGTGCTCCGCAGCGGGAGCAGAACCTCGAATCGTCGGGTAGCTGGTTGCCGCATTGCGTGCAGAACATGGCGCCTCCTTCTTCGGGGACAGGCCCCGATTTCTGAATCAATCGAGTTATCTGCCATGGTACCTCAGGTGCAGAGTGAGGGGTTGCCGGTTTTCGCTTGGCGCGGGGGCCGTGCCGCCGACTGGCTCGAAATAACGTATCCCTGCCCGGTGGGGTATGATGGGCAGAAGCAATTCTCCAACCGACTGAGAAGAGGGGCACGATGGCCAAAAAGAACGCTCAGAGAAAAGACGATTCCGAGCGTCCCGCCGAGCGGCCTAGGCGTTCGATGCCTCGCTGGCTTCGCCGCGCCATTTGCTTTGCCGGCTCGGTCTTCCTTATGTTCTGCGCTGTCTATATGTTCTTCATCATGGTCATCGAGGGCTACGGTCTTCCTATCGGCATCGTGGGCACCATCGTTTTTTCTGCAATGGCGATACATCTCTTTCGCGCTGGTTTGACCGACGGCCAATGGCGCGTGGAGCGCTGAGGGCTTAATTCCAAAAACGCGGAAATGAGCAGCCATGCCGATGTGCGGGCACGATTTCGCTTGGCTTGCTGGCCGCGCATCCCGTATGCAGGCGTGCCCCTCGTTACGGCGCTTGGCGCCGCGCCACTGCGCTCAGGAAGGGAAGTCGTTCACAAACTTGCTGACAATCGTTCATGAACCTGCTGAATGCGGCGTATTTGTCGCACTCAGCAAGTTCATGAACGAATAGGTGCGCTTTGGTTCCCCGTATAAAAACGGGCCCGACGGAGAATCCGCCGGGCCCATGCTTCTTGCATGCGTTGCGTTCGGGAGCGCGCTCTCGTGTCAAGCGGCGCTGTTAGGCGCGCTCGATAAACGCCTTATATCCCTTGTATGCCTCGTAGATGTCTGCCTTGTTGGCAACTTCCCACAGCGAGTGCATCGAGAGGACGGCCACGCCGGAGTCGATCACCTGCATGCCGTATTCAGCGAGGATATAGGCGATCGTACCGCCGCCGCCCGCGCCGATGCGGCCGAGCTCGCAGGTCTGGAAGGCCACGCCGGCCTCGTCCATGATGTCGCGGATGAGCGCGAGGTACTCGGCGTCGGCGTCGTTGGAACCGCTCTTGCCGCGCGCGCCCGTGAACTTGTTGAAGCAGAGGCCGTGGCCCATGATGGCGGCATTCTTCTTCTCAAAGCGGTCGGCGTAGAGTTGATCGAACCCGGCGGAAACGTCGGAGGAGAGCATGCGGCTCGCGGCGAGGCAACGGCGGAGCGCCAGCGAGCTCTCGAGGCCCGCGAGGGCGAGCACCTCGGCCATGGCGTTCTCAAAGAAACGGCTCGTCATGCCGGTTGCGCCCACCGAGCCGATCTCTTCCTTGTCGCAGAGCAGGCATACGCTCGTGCGCTCGACCACGGGCACCGCGAGCTGCGCGGCAAGGGAGGTGTAGGCGCAGACGCGGTCGTCCTGGCCATAGCCCAAGATCATGGAGCGGTCGAGCCCCATCTCGCGCGCAGCGCCAGCGGGCACGACCTCGAGCTCGGCGGAGAGGAAGTCCTCTTCGTCGATGCCGTACTTCTTGGTGAGGACATCGAGCAGCATCTGCTTCACGGGCTCCTTGGGGGCCTCGGCGTCCTCGTCGCCCTCGCTCGAGATCACGACGGGGCGACCGCCCACGATCACATCGAGGTTCTCATGGTCGACGGCTTCGGAAGCGGGTTTCTTCATCTGGTCGCTCGCGAGATGGATGAGCAGGTCGGAGATGCAGAACACGGGGTCGGTGGCATCCTCGCCCACGCAGACATCGACCGTGGTGCCGTCCTTCTTGCACACGACGCCATGGATGGCGAGCGGGGTGGCTACCCAGTGGTAGGCCTTCACGCCGCCGTAGTAGTGGGTGTCGAGGTAGGCCATATCGCCGGCCTCGTACAGCGGGTTCTGCTTGATATCGAGTCGCGGGCTGTCGATATGCGCGCCCAGGATGTTCACGCCTTCTTCGAGCGGCGCGGTGCCCAGGTTCACGAGCATGAGGGTCTTCTTGTGGTTCACGGCGTAAACCTTGTCGCCGGGCTTGAGGGCACGTCCCTCGGCCACAGCATCCTCGAGGTTTACGTAACCGGCTGCCTCGGCGAGGGCGACGGATGCGGTCACGCACTCGCGCTCGGTTTTGTTCTGGCTGATGAAGGCGCGGTAGTCGCCGCAGAGCTGTTCGAGCTCGGCAAGCGCTGCGTCATCGTATGCCTTCCATGCGTTCGGACGTTCCATGGGGGTCCTTTCTTACGTTATTGTATGGCCGAGTGCCATGGTAGCACGGCGATGTGTTCGTCAGGCGAAGGTTGCGCGCTGATTTTTTTTACGAACAAATGTTCCAAATGCTTGCTATACTTGACGTGGAATATGGAGTGAGTGGCGTGAGGGCAAGTGCAAAATGCCTGGGAGTATGGGGTAATTTGCATATTGTGCAAATTGCTCTCTGTGTCGTTTCTGCTGGTAGCGGCTAGTAATATGCATTTTTGCATAGTACTCATGCCGGACGGACGGCTCAGTTGTCTCATTTTTTTGACAGCTGGGCGCGTAAGGTGCGGGCACCGTGACGGGAGGTGAACGCGCATGATCATCAACACAGGCGGACGGACGGATACCGTGCAGTATTACACGGACTGGCTGCTCAGACGGTTTGCCGAGGGCTATGTCCTGGTGCGGAACCCGCGCTTCCCAGAGAAGGTCACCCGCTATGAGCTCGACCCCTCGGTAGTGGACTGCGTCGTGTTCTGCTCTAAGAACTACGCGCCTATCTTGCCGCGCTTGCACGAGATCACGGACCGCTTTAACACGTACTTCTTCTATACCGTCACCGCGTACGGGCACGATGTGGAGCCCGGGGTTCCGGATATCGATGTGAGCATCGAGACGCTCATCGAGCTCGAGCGTATCGTGGGGCGTGAGCGGATCGTCTGGCGGTACGACCCGGTGCTTCTGAGCGAGCGCTACACCACGGAGGTGCATCGGCGCACCTTTGATGACATGGCGCGCCGCCTGGCGCTGCATGTGAGCCGGTGCGTGTTCAGCTTCGTGGAGCCGTACCGCAAGCTCGACCGGAACATGCCGGAGCTTTTGCCCCTCATGGAGGAGGAGCGCGTCTATATGGCGGAGCTCTTAGGCGGCGTCGCGCGCGAGCACGGGCTGCGCCTGCAGGCGTGCGCGACGCGGGAAGACTTTTCTGCCTACGGGGTTGAGCGGGCGGGCTGCGTGACCTTGGAAGCGCTCGGTACGGCGAATGGTGTCACGTTCATGAAGCTTGCGCATCGCGGCATGCGCGAAGGCTGTGCTTGCATGGAGATGCGCGATATCGGGGCGTATAACAGCTGCCCTAACGGGTGCCGGTACTGCTATGCGAATGCCGACGCCCGCGGAGCGGCGCGGACCTTTCGTGAGCAGCATGACCCGGCGTCCCCGCTCATGCTGGGGAACTTGAGGCCGGGCGACGTGGTGACGCGGGCGACGCAGCGGAGCTATCTTGCGGCAGGGGTGCGGGCGGCGCGTCAGGCTGTCGCGCCTGGGCAGGGGCGGCTTGAGCTGTAGGGCATGTGCCTCTCGCGCGTAAGGATTGCCTGTGCTGGGGTACACGGTAGGCGTGATCATGATGCGTTCTGAAGAAGGAGCCGATTGTGAAACATCAGTGCAGGGTGACGGTACTCGAGACCAAGTGCTTTCCCGAGCTGCAGGCGCGCTATCTGGCGGACCCGGCGAGCGGGCCGTGCCCGTGCTTCGCGGCGGGGCAGGAGTATCTGTTCGAGCGCGAGGACGGCAAGGATGACTTCTGGCACTTCGGGCGCGATTTGGACCCGAAGTTCCCCTGTGCGGAGGCATGGGACTGCATCAGCCGCTATATCTACACGGCCCTGCAGGGCGGCTCCATCATGCATGGCTGGACCGCGGACGACCGCATGATGATTGCCTGTTGCAACGACGGCACGCGCCCCGTGGTGTTCAAGATCGAGCGCATCGATATCCCCGAAACGGACGCCGAGCGTGTCTGGCTCGCCGAACAGGATTTCTCCAACAGCGTGGAGGACGCGTACACGGGGGCGTAGGGGAGTGCCGCTTGGGCTGCCAGAGTCTTTAAGCTGGCGGCATCGCGGCTAATCGCGTGTGGGTGACTTGTCATGCACTCGAGTGGCGTCGGCGAGACGCTGCTCCTCACGGTGCATCGCTTTATCGAACTCTTTGAAGACGCTTGCCGACATGGCAACAAGCTTTCGCTCTCCGTTTTCCGTAAGGGCGATGGGCTCACGCGCCGCTAGGCACATATCGTAAAACGCTTCAGGATTGTCGCTCATAATGCTTATGTCGAAAGATTTCATTGAGGCCTCCTTCATTCAATATGGATGAGTTTATCGTGCCATGCGGACATTATTTTGTTTGATGGATAAGATATCCAGCTATTGAGGGAAGGTGTTGGCTGGATTGAGACAACCCGAATCCGATGTTTGATTCAGCCAATTCAGCCCTTCCGCTTGGGAACAGCGTAGGCTGAGGGATATCACGGAACGCGTTACCGCTGCATGTGACGACGCAAAGCTTCCTAGGGTCGAGTATGAGGACATCGACTCCGGAGAAGGAACGCTTAACAAGCCCATCGGCAACCTTGGGCATAGCAGAGCGGGTGTCGCGTTCTTGCGGGGTGACGTTCTCTACGGCAAGCTCCGTCCATACCTGCACAACTGGCTGTTTCCGCAGTTCGAAGGCATAGCCCTAGGAGATTTCTGGGTTCTGAGGCCGAAGGCGGTTGACCCCAGCTATCTCTACAGACTGGTTCAAAGCAGTGCCTTTGACGAACTGGCAAACATATCTGCGGGATCGAAGATGCCTCGTGCTGACTGGCATCTCGTGGGAGATGCTAACTTCGCCCTGCCTCCAAATTCAGTCGAGCAGCGCAAGATCGGCGCCCTCTTCTCCTGCCTCGACGACCTCATCGCCCTTC
>ENA-ORUF01001926-ORUF01001926.1-human-gut-metagenome-genome-assembly--contig:-NODE-1926-length-20071-cov-2.969125_pt1 | contig 20071 bp, 16 predicted proteins | sample MGYA00242077_ERZ509203 | MGnify/ENA primary metagenome ERZ509203 (study PRJEB26280, sample SAMEA2338834) | human gut metagenome | biome: human gut; feature: human-associated habitat; material: faeces... | reverse complement strand
TTCAAGGTTGAAAAGGGTCGGAAGCTCTATGTTCACCGTCTCGCGGGGGATGAAGGTTCCTCGCTGAGCTTCGACAAAATCCTGCTCACGGACAACGACGGTCAGGTCAAGGTCGGCACACCTGTAGTGGAAGGGGCCGCAGTCAGCGCAACCATTCTCAAACACCTGAAGGACGACAAGGTAATCGTCTTCAAGAAGAAGAGAAGGAAAGGCTATCAGGTCAAGAACGGCCATCGGCAGTGCTTGACTCAGATTCAAATCGACGAAATCAAGGCTTAACGTTTAAAACCAAATTACCATGGCACACAAAAAAGGGGTAGGTAGCTCCAAGAACGGTCGGGAATCCGAAAGCAAGCGTCTCGGCGTGAAACTTTTCGGCGGTCAGGTTGCCAAAGCGGGCAATATTCTGGTTCGCCAGAGAGGTACCGTGCACAATGCGGGCGAGAACGTTGGCATGGGCAAGGACCACACGCTGTACGCTCTGGTAGACGGAGTGGTTACTTTCAAGAAAAAGGAAAAGAACAGATCGTACGTCTCGGTGACTCCTCTGTCGTAGATGAGCCGGACGATTACCGAATCGAGGATGAAAATCCCTCTTGCGCATGCGCAAGAGGGATTTTGTTTTGTGAACGAACCGACGTCCCGTCTCCGCATATCGATACAAAGGAAACCGGGAATGCCCCGGCAAAATCCGATCCGCCGGCAGAATTCCCCTGCCAAGCGGAAGAACGCGCGTCGGAAAGCGGAGGCCCTGTCCGGAAAGCTCCGCGCGAAACGTTCGGGACGGATCGCGGCCCACGACCGAACATACAGCACGCTTTTTGAACATTCGCCCGTCTTTCGCACGAGCCTCCGTGGCGAAACACCCCGAGCGCAGGAAACGCTTCCCGACGACCCGCTCCGGAGCACGGCCCGACGCCTTCGAGACAAATAACCGCGCAAAACGAAGAAAAGCAACGAAAAATACGTATTATTGCACAATCGATATTCCATCCGTCATGAAGGAAATCTACAACAGGCTGTTGCGGCTGGCCCTGACGGTCGGGCTGACCGAACGGGAAGCGTTCGTAGACAAGGTTTCGGAAGTCATCGCCCGTAAAACGAGCGCCGATCCCCGCTACGGCGAGCGGCTGGCCGAAGGCGTTCTGGCCGCCGTCGAGGCGCTCCGGGACGAACTGCTGCTGAGGCAAGCGTTCGCACGTTCCTCCCAACGGGAATCCGGCAGGGAAGAGCGCCCGGCCGAATATGGAGAGCTGATCGAGCTGATCGACCGGATCGACCGGCTGAACCGGACGCTCGAGGAACTGAACCGAACCCTGAACGAGAGAAAGCCATGAAAATAGTGAACGTCTACATATCCATCCTCCAGTTTCGCCGCGCCTTGCAGATTCTGGGCATTCTGACCAAGCACTCGCTCGGCGAGCTGTTTTCCCACACCCGTTTCTCGCGGCGCCGCAGAAGGAAAGTGCAGAAGACGGTGCACACGACGCCCGAGCGCATCCGGATGACGATCGAGGACCTGGGCCCCACGTTCGTCAAGTTCGGCCAAATACTGGCCGACCGGCCCGACATGGTCTCCGAGAAATTCCGCATCGAACTCAAGAAACTGCAATCGCGCGCGTTGCCGTTCGACAACGACTACGCGCTTTCGCTGATCGAGAAAGAGCTGGGCGCCCCGATCGACGAAATATTCTCCGAGTTCAATACGACGCCGCTGGCCGCCGCGTCGATCGGACAAGTCTACGAGGGAAGGCTCCGCTCGGGAGACGAAGTGATCGTCAAGATCCGGCGTCCGTATATCGAAAACAAGATCAAGCTCGACATTTACCTGCTCAAGCATCTGGCGCGCAGCTTCGCCAAGCGCTATCCCGAACTGGCGGCCGTGAATATCGTCGGACTGATCGACGAGTTTTCGGCAACGATCCTCAAGGAGCTCGACTACACGCTCGAAGCCTCGAACATTTACCGGTTCCAGACGATGTTCAAGGACGATCCGACCGTGCATATTCCGTTGGTATACAACCGATACTGCACGAAAAGACTGCTCGTAATGGAACGTATCCGGGGCATCGCTCCCGACGATCCGCCCGCGCTGCGGGCGGCCGGGCTCGACACGCACCGGATCGCCGTCAACGGAGCCGACATGCTGCTGACGATGATTCTGAGGCACGGATTCTTCCACGCCGACCCGCACGCCGGCAACATCTTCATCATGCCGGGCAACGTAATCGCGATGATCGATTTCGGCATGGTCGGCGCGCTGACGCCGCGCGACTTGAACTTCCTGTCGGATTTCGCTATCGGCTTCGCCCGCCGCAACGGCGATACGATCTCGAAGGCCCTGATCACGCTCTGCGGCAAAAAATTCTTCGAGCGCGAGGAAGAGCTGCGATTCGAAATACACCAGATGATGATGCAGTACACGGGAGTGCCGATCGAGACGGTGAACTTCGCCGGAGCGATGCAGGCGTGCATCGACGTGATCGTCAAATACCAGCTGCAGATTCCCTCGGGCATCTTCATGCTGATCAAGGCGCTCGCTACGCTCGAGAAATTCGCCGCGACGCTCGACCCGCAGCTTTCGCTCGCGCCGATCATTCTCCCCTATGCCAAGCAGATCGTCAAGGAAAAATACGCGCCGCGCAAAATCGCCGGCATGCTGTACGATACGCTGTCGAGCTACGTCGGTTTTATCCGCAGCTTCCCGGACGACGCGAGCGAGATACTCTACAAACTCAAAGAGGGCAAGATCAAGCACGACATCCGGCTCGACGACAACGCGCTGTTCGTCCGGACGATCAGGGCGATCAGCCGACGGATAGCCTACGTGATCGTACTGGTCGGGCTGTTCATCGGTTCGGCGCTGCTGATGGTGTTCGACAAGGGAAACGCCTACGGACGTTTCATTCTGATCGCCGCCTCGGTGCTGATCCTGCTGCAAATGCTCAAATGGCTCTTTTCGGACCGGAACAAATAGACGCAGGCCGGACGGGCATCGCATCCGCAGGTTCCGAAAGTGCCTCGCACGAAGAAGCGAACGGGAAGCGCCTGCGACGGCTGTCAAGAAGGAAGGGCCGGGCGGACGGGAAGGAAGAGACGGACGGGAAGGAAGACAGAACGGGCGATGGTATCCCCGAAGCGGGCGGAAGTTTCGGCCGCATCTTTGCGAAACACGATTTAAAATCTACCGATATGAGCAAAATAGCCAAGCATCTGACGGATCTGATCGGCGGCACGCCGTTGCTGGAACTGTCGAACTACAGCCGTGAGCACGGCCTGAAGGCGACGTTGATCGCCAAGTTGGAATATTTCAACCCGGGAGGAAGCGTCAAGGACCGCATCGCGCTGGCGATGATCGAAGACGCCGAGCGAAGGGGCATTCTGAAGCCCGGGGCCGAGATCATCGAGCCCACGAGCGGCAATACGGGGGTCGGGCTGGCGCTTGTCGGAGCGTCCAAAGGATACCGCGTGACGCTGACGATGCCCGACACGATGAGCGTCGAGCGGCGCAACCTGCTCGCGGCCCTCGGAGCCCGCATCGTGCTGACGCCCGGAGCCGAAGGCATGACAGGGGCTATCGCCAAGGCGGAGCAACTGCGCGACGGTACGCCGGGCGCGGTCATTCTCCAGCAGTTCGCCAATCCGGCCAATCCGGCCGTGCACAGAAGGACGACGGCCGAGGAAATCTGGCGCGACACGGACGGACGGATCGACCTGTTCGTGGCCGGCGTCGGTACGGGAGGCACGGTCAGCGGCGTCGGCGCCCGGCTCAAGGAACTGAAACCGTCCGTACGGATCGTGGCCGTCGAGCCGGCCGAGTCGCCGGTACTGTCGGGGGGCCAAGCGGGGCCCCACAAGATTCAGGGCATCGGCGCGGGATTCGTTCCCGAAACGTTCGACCGCAGCGTAGTCGACCGGATCGTTACCGTAGCCGGAGACGACGCGATCCGCACCGGCCGCGAGCTGGCGCGCGACGAAGGGCTGCTCGTCGGCATCTCGTCGGGAGCGGCGGTCTGCGCGGCAACCCGTCTTGCCGAAGAGCCCGAAAATGCCGGCAAGCTGATCGTCGCGCTGCTGCCCGACACGGGCGAACGCTACCTGTCGACCGCCCTGTACGCATTCGAGGACTATCCGCTGTAAACGCGCCCTGGACACACAACATCGCATTCTTCCGGTCGTATATCCACCTTCGGCCGGCTCGCCCGCATTTCGGGAAGCCGGCCGAAGGACGACAAAAGGAGCGGTATGCCGAACCCCTTTTGTTATTATTGTGCTCAAAACGCTTCGAGAATCGTCCCCGCAAAAAGTACGGCATGATTCCGGAGAAACGGCATATCGCCCGTCACAGCTCGCGACCCCGCCGGGCCGCGAGCTTTCCCTTTCCGGCCCGCGCAATCGCCATTCCGGCCGCACGGGCCGAAAAAGGGCGTTGCAGCCGAACCGTAAAGATACGTATCATATGATAGCCCACACCATAAAGCGAATCGTCTGTCTGGGCTGTTTGTCGCTCGCCGCAGCAGACATGTCCGCCCGCGACCGCGCGCTCGAAAAAAGCATCCGGACTTTCCTCCGGGACAGGCAGGCGACGGTAGCCGTCGCCGTACTGAGCGACGGCCGGATGATCGCCAGTATCGAGGAGAAAGCCGAGCTGCCCACGATGAGCGTCTTCAAATTCTATCAGGCGCTGGCCGTGCTGGACCCCGCGGGCGGGTCCGGCCTGTCGCCGGACAGTCTCCTCTCCTTCGGGGAGAGCCGGCTGCCTCGGGACACGCACAGTCCGCTGAGGGATTCCATTCCGCAGGGAGGCACTCTGGCGGTCCGCGACCTGATCCGCTACGCACTGATCGTCAGCGACAACAATGCGTGCGACATTCTGCTGGCCGCAGCGGGAGGACCCGAGGCCGTCGATCGCTATGTCCGGCGGCAGGGTATCCGGGGCGTTACGATCGCAGCGACGGAGCAAACCATGCACGAGCGGTTCGAGAACCAGTATCTCAACCGCACGACGGCCGAAGCGGCCGTCCGGATGCTGGAGCGACTCGATACGGGCGGCCTATTGCCGGACGGACGGAGAAAACTCGTCGAGGAAGCCATGATCGCCTCGCGGACCGGGAGCCGCCGAATTCGCAGCGTGCTCCCCGGAGACGTCGTCGCGGGCGACAAGACCGGCAGCTCGCTGCGAAGCGCCGAGGGCATGACGGCGGCCGACAACGATCTGGCGTTCGTCCGGCTGCCCGACGGCACGACGTACTACATGGCCGTGCTGGTCGCAAACTCCTTCGAGGACGACCGCACGAACGATGCGACGATCGCCGGCATTTCACGAATCGTCTACGACTATTTCGTCGAACGGGAATAAAACCGGCCCCGTCCGAGCCGGTTCCGACGGACAATCCTTCGTAAGCCGATAATGTTCGGTGGCTAACCCACCTTTTAGGGAGAATAAGCCACTTGTTACTAACATTTTATTATGTCAATTCATTATTAGTTTTACAACAGACCAATGACATTTGCGACAATACATATTGTCGCTATGTTGTTCTACACCTTCTATATCTATCATTGGAAGTTGTAATCTCTTTTCTTTCATCACAATCTCAAACTCATTGAAATGCCAATCTTTAAGTTCTTGTTTATCTATTGTGAAGCCACAACTCCGTAAAAGTGTTGTAAGCCCTATTATTAGGATTGCATATTGATTTGTATTGACACATATTATTTTTCCTTGTTAGTAACAATACCGCACAGTCTCCGACGGACCGGCCGACAACAAAAAGAGACGGACGGCATCGGCCGGAAACAGCCTACCCGGCTATCCAATCGGCCGCGCGATCGGCGCAGCGCTCGCCGTCGATCGCCGCCGAGACGATGCCGCCCGCGTAGCCCGCGCCCTCGCCGGCGGGGAACAGGCCCTGCACGCGGGGATGCATCAGCGTCAGCGGATCGCGCGGAATGCGCACGGGCGACGACGTACGGGACTCGACGCCCACGACGAGCGCCTGATCGGTCACGAATCCCCATATCTTGCGCCCGAACGAGACGAAGCCGCCGCGCAACGCGGCGGACATGAACTCCGGAAGCCAGCGGTCCACCCGGGTCGGCGCGACGCCGGGCACGTAAGAGCAACGGGGCAGCGAGCCGCTGCGACGGCCGGCCACGAAATCCGACAGCCGCTGGGCCGGAGCGACCTGACGGTCTCCGACCTGCTCGTAGGCCAGCCGTTCAAGCTGCTGCTGGAACCGCAGCCCGGCCAAAGGGCCGTGTTCGGAACGCAGATGCTCGAAATCCGACAGGCGCACCTCGGTCACGATACCCGAGTTGGCGAAGACCGAGTTGCGTCCCGACGGCGACATGCCGTTGACGACCGATTCGCCGCCGCCGGTCATGGCCGGCACGATAAACCCGCCCGGGCACATGCAGAACGAGTAGACGCCCCGTCCCCCCACCTGCTCCACCAGCGAGTAGGACGCGGCGGGCAAATACTCGCCTCGCTCCGGCATATGGTACTGCGCCGCGTCGATCAGCCGCTGAGGATGCTCGACGCGCACGCCCATAGCGAAAGCCTTCGCCTCGAGCTCGACGCCGCAGCGGTCGAGCATCTCGTAGATGTCCCGGGCCGAATGGCCGGCAGCCAGCACGACGGCCGCCCCTTCGACGAGCGTATCGCCGAGCAGCACGCCCTCGACACGGTCCTCCCGGACGCGCAGGCCGGTCGCACGGGCCCCGAAGACGAACTCGCCCCCGGCCTGCTCGATCGTCCGGCGGATCGACGCAATGATGCGGGGAAGGCGGTCGGTCCCGATATGCGGATGAGCGTCGTAGAGAATCGACTCGTCGGCGCCGTGAAAGCGAAGCACCTCGAGCGCCTTGCGGTAATCGCCCCGCTTTTTGGAGCGGGTGTACAGCTTGCCGTCGGAATAAGTCCCGGCCCCGCCCTCGCCGAAAGCGTAGTTGCTGTCGGGATCGACCTCGCCGTTGCGATTGATCCGAGCGATGTCGCGCTTACGGGCCGAGACGTCCTTGCCGCGCTCGAGCACGACGGGCCGCAACCCGCGCTCGATCAACCGCAATGCGGCGAACAGCCCCGCCGGACCCGACCCGACGACGATCACGGGCGTCCGCCCTCCGACGAACGGATAGTCGAACCGCACCGGGTCGGGCTCCCGCTCATGGTCGACGTACACCTCGACGCCCAGATTGACCCGGACGGGACGGCGCCGCGCGTCGATCGAACGCCGCACGACGCGCACCAGCGAGACGCGCGACGAATCCACCCCCAGGTCGCGGGCGATCAGCGGAAGATAGTGCTTCACGTCCGAAGCCTGCTTCGGAGTGAGAACGAGAGAAAGGTCGAACGGCATATTTTTAATCGGATCACATACCAGATTTCGCCAAAATTAGTACATTTGTTTCAAAATACATCTGTTGGCTATGAGGAATCTGGTTATCATCCCGACCTACAACGAACTGGACAACATCCGTCCGATGATCGACAAGGTCTTCTCGCTTCCCGAAAAATTCGACCTGCTGGTTATCGACGACGGTTCGCCCGACGGCACGGCGGAGATCGTCAGGGAGCGGCAGAAAGCGTATCCCGAATCGCTGCACCTGATCGAGCGTCAGGGCAAGCTGGGGCTCGGAACCGCCTACCTGACCGGATTCCGCTGGGCGCTGGAGCACGGCTACGACTATGTCTTCGAGATGGACTGCGACTTCTCGCACAACCCGGACGACCTGATCCGGCTGTCGGCGGCCGCCGCCGAGGGAGCCGACCTGGTGATCGGCTCGCGCTACGTGACCGGCGTGAACGTCGTGAACTGGCCGATGAAGCGGGTTCTGATGTCGTACTACGCGTCGGCCTACGTCCGCGCGGTAACGGGCATGCCGGTCCGCGACGCGACGGCCGGATTCGTCTGCTACAGCGCGAAGCTGCTCCGCACGATGGATATGGATGCCGTCGAGATGAAGGGCTACGGCTTTCAGGTCGAGATGAAATACACGGCATGGAAGCTCGGCTTCCGGATCAAGGAAGTGCCGATTATCTTCACCGAGCGGACGCAGGGCGCGTCGAAAATGAGCGGCGGCATCTTCCGCGAGGCGTTCTTCGGCGTACTGAAGCTGCGTTTCCGCACGATCAAACCGCGCGCATGATGAGCGGCTTGCTGATCCGGGGCGGGACGATCGTCAACGAGGGAGAGAGCTACCGGGGCTGGATCGTCGTCGAGAACGAACGCATCGCGCGGACCGGACGGGGCGACTATCCCCGTCCCGAGTTCGACGGCGAGACGATCGACGCGGAAGGAATGTACGTGCTGCCCGGCGTGATCGACGACCAAGTGCACTTCCGCGAGCCGGGTCTGACCTACAAGGGCGATCTGCACAGCGAATCGATCGCGGCGGCGGCGGGAGGAGTGACCTCCTACATGGACATGCCCAACGTCAAGCCGCCCACCGTAACGAACGCTCTGCTGGAAGAAAAGCTCGAACGTGCGGCCGAAACCTCGGTGGTCAACTACTCGTTCTACCTCGGCGCGACGAACGACAATATCGAGCAGATCCGTCGCCTCGACCCGAAGCGGGTCTGCGGCGTCAAGCTCTTCATGGGCTCGTCGACCGGCAACATGCTCGTCGACGACGAGCGTGCGCTCCGCGCCCTGTTCGCCGAGTCGCCCGTGCCGATCGCCGCGCACTGCGAGGACGAGCCGACCGTACGGGCCGACATGGAACGTTTCAGAACTCTGTACGGCGAGTCGGGCCTGACTGCGGCGATGCATCCGCTGATCCGTTCGGCAGAAGCCTGCCTGCGAAGCTCCGAAAAGGCGGTTTCGCTGGCCGAGCGCTACGGAGGAAGGCTCCACGTACTTCATCTGAGCACGGCCCGCGAGTTGAGCCTGTTCGACCGCGACAAGCCGCTCGAACAAAAGCGCATCACCTGCGAAGTCTGCGTGCATCACCTTTGGTTCAGCGATGCCGACTATGCCCGAAAAGGCAACCTGATCAAATGGAATCCGGCCGTCAAGACCGCTGCCGACCGCGACGCGCTCCGGGCCGGGCTGCTCGACGGAGCGGTCGACGTCGTAGCGACGGACCATGCGCCCCACACGCTCGAAGAGAAGGAACGCCCCTATGCGAGCGCTCCGTCGGGCGGTCCCCTCGTACAGCACTCGCTGCCGATGATGCTCGAACTGAGCGCGCAGGGCGTATTGCCCGTAGAAACGATCGTCGAGAAAATGTGCCACGCGCCGGCCCGGCTGTTCGGCGTCCGCGACCGGGGCTTCCTGCGAACGGGCCATTTCGCCGATATCGTGCTCGTCCGGCCCGCAGATCCATGGACCGTATCGAAAGAAAACATCCTGTACAAGTGCGGCTGGTCGCCTCTGGAAGGTACCGCGTTCTCGCACCGCATCGTGCGGACGCTCGTCAACGGACGGACCGTCTATGCCGACGGACGGGTCGATACGACGCACCGGGGAGCGGAGCTCGAGTTCGACCGGTAAAAGCGAACGCCGGAGTCCGGCAGAACCGCCGGGGCTCCGCAGCAGGGCAAAAGGAACGAGACAGCAGAGAGCGAGCCGCCGTCGTCCGACGCAGTACCCAACGGTGCGGATAGGGATACGAAAACATATCGCCCGAACGGCGGATCGTCCGCTTCGGAGCGGACGGGAAGTCCCGTGACACCGAACGAAACCTATCACCATGATACCGATAAGACGCATCTGCTCGATTTGCTTGTTCGCATGGCTCGCAGTACCGCTCGCCGCCGAGGCGGCCGGCCTCGGCGACCACCCCTCGGGGAAGAAAACGGACCGGGCGCAGTACGCCCGGCTCTGCGAACGCTTCGAATCGGGCGATACGACGCTGACTCCCGACCAGTGTGCGACCGTATACTACGGTTTCGCGGCACAAAACCGGTACAACGGCAGTCTCGGTTACGGCGAGGAAGACGCTATGGCCCTGATCGAACAGGACAAGCCGCAGGAAGCGTTCGCGCTATGCGAGCGGATTCTGAGCAAAGCGCCCGTGTCGCTTCAGGGACACATGACGCTGCTGCTCGCCGCCGGCCGGGCAGCAATACCCCCGGAACAGGCCCTCCGGTATGCGATCCGGTTCGACGGGCTGTTGGACGCCGTTTTCAGAAGCGGCGACGGACACAGCATTCAGACGGCATTCCGAGTGCTGAGCGTGGCGGACGAATACGTCGTCATGCAAGCGCTGGGCGTCGAGAGCATGCTTTCGCAAAGTCTCATCGAAGAGCATGAAAAGCATTACGACCGGATCGAGATTTCGGGCGCAACGGATTACGAGGGCGACGAAATCTATTTCGACGTAAGTCTGCCGATGAAACATCTTGACAAAGTTTTCGGGAAAAAATAGCCGAACCGTTCGACATACCGCATAACACGACCGAAATGAGAAAACCGAATATCAGACTTTGGACCCGGCGGCTGACCCTGACCGCCCGGGAAGCTCCGGCCGAAATGCTGCTGGCGCTGTACTTTTTCGCGATTTACTCTTTGAACCGGGAACATGCGCTGAGCGGCATGGCCGATTACCTGCCGCTGATGCCGATCTTTTTCGCGCTCTCGCTGCTGACGAACCGGTGGTGCCGCAGCCCGCGCAGCCGGATCGTCTACCGTCTTTCGCCGCTGGCCGCCGTCCCGTTCCTGTGGGCCGACGTCGGCGGCTGGGTCCACTCGGTCGCCTATCCGGTCACGCTGATCGTCAGCGCGCTCACGGTCTTTGCCGGCGGCTGGCAGCGCGACAACGCGCGCTTCGTCGAACGGGTCCTGCGCTACCTGTCCGACGCGATCGCGAGCGGGCTGATCGCGCTGGCGGCCTTTCTGGCCTCCTGCGCCATTTTTTTCTCGATCGTGTACATCTTCAACATACTGGACGACTGCTCGCGGGGATTCACCGAATACGCGGCTATGGCGTCGCTGCTCGTCGTCTGGCCCGTTCTGTTCCTGATCCTCGACCGGGACAGCGAGCGCGATCAGGGCAACGGCTTCGCCTCCGGCCCTTTTCTGGACGTGCTGTCGAACTATATTCTCCCTCCCGCCCTGCTGATCTACACGGCCATACTGTATCTCTATTTCGCGAAGATCGCGATCGGCTGGTCGCTGCCCAAAGGGGGAATAGCCTATCTCGTATTCGGCTACACGATCACGGCGCTCGTCGTGCAGGCGAGCCAGACGCTGTTGCAGCGCCGCCGCTACGACTGGTACTATCGGCGCTTCGGACCGATCGCCCTGCCGGCGCTCGCGATGTTCTGGATCGGCGTGCTGTATCGCGTGCACCAGTACGGCTTCACCGAGGCGCGGGCCTATCTGGTCGTCTGCGGAGCTGTGATGACGCTGACCGTGCTGATGCAGTTCGACCGGCGCACGGCACGCTACCTGTACGCCACGGTTACGGGAGCCGCCCTGCTCGCCCTGTTCACCTACGTTCCCGGCATGACGGCCGCCGACATCGGCGTCCGCTCGCAGTCGGTCCGGGCCGACAGACTGATCGACAGGCTGGAGCTCGCCGACCCGACGGGCCGCCTGACCCTCGCCAGGCTCACCCATGCCGACAGTACGCAGAAAAAAGACCTCCGCAACCTGTACGAGTCGCTCGAATATCTGCAGGACGAGCGAGGCGAAGAGTATTTGCGGGCCCGGTACGGAATCGGCACCGAACGCGCTCTGCTCGACGAGGTCGTGCCCGAACGGTTCCGAGAATATGTGGAGTACGGCTGGGAAGGGGAGGTCGATACGATCGCGGTCGACGGGGACGTCACTCTCGAGCGCGGCGCGGAAGCCGTCGATCTGTCCGGATATTCCAAGCTGTACCCTTTGCAAAATTACGGCGACAGCCGGCATACGTTCTATCGCACGAACGACGACACGCTGTATGTCGAGCAAGGCGACCGCATTCTGTTCCGGCTGAGCCTCCGCGATATGCTCGCCGGACAATTGGAAGACATGCCGTACAGCCCGCACGGAACGATTTCGGTCGACTCTCTGAGAAACGGGGCGGACCGGCTGCTCGAGTACCGGAGGGATTCGGTCCGACTGATCTTCAGCCGGATCGTTCTGGACCGGCAGGGCGACGGCGGGCTCCGGATACTCGATCTGGACATGGACTATTACCTGATCCGGTAACGCCGAAACCCATTCTCTCACGATGAAACGCTCAACGAAAAAAGCCCTCCGGATCGCAGCCGCCGCAGTCGCCGGTTTCGGGCTGCTCATCGGATACCTCTGCTACCGGAATGCGCAGATCGCCCGGGAACTCGACAGCAAAGGCGTCACGACCTCGGCCGTCGTCATCGGGCGGCATACCGAAGAAAGAACTTTCCACAACCGGCGGCGGGCGCCGACCCAAAGGCAGATCACGCGCATCGAGTACGAGTTTACGGTCGACGGCAAGACTTATCGGAACGATGTGTCCGGGCTGTCCGGCAGCGGAGCGCTCCAGCGCGGCGACCGCGTGCAGATCGTCTATGCGCCGGACGACCCGCAGACGCACCGATTCGTCCGCAATCCGGACGGTACGATCCGTCGGCTTGCCCGGCCGAAGCGCCGCCGCGAGGTCCGTCTCGGACATCCGGAAGACACCGCGAGAAAGCGCCTGCCGCAGGATTTGCCGACGAAAGGCCAGCCCGTCCGGTAGCAGGCAGCCCGCTCCGGCCGCACGAGCCTCCGCCGGGAAGAAGGAATCGGGGACGCTCCAGAAACCGGGTCCCCGCACGGTCCGCGAATGCGCGACAGAACGCCGGCCGTACCGTGCGAGAGCGGCTTCGGAGACCCTTCAGCTCAACGCCTGAATTTCACGGCAAGATTTGCAGCCTGATAAAAAAACAGCTATCTTTGCACAGCTTTTTTCGCGGATATGGCGTAATTGGTAGCCGCGCCAGACTTAGGATCTGGTGCCTTAACCGGCGTGGGGGTTCGAGTCCCTTTATCCGCACGGCCCGAAGCCTCCGGCGGGAAATCTCCGGAGGCATTCCGGTTTTTGGTTCAGAAAACTTTAAAAGACCCTGTTAAATGAATATCGTCAGAGAAAACCTGGAAGACCTTACCACCCTGCTCAAGGTGACCGTCGGTGAGGCAGACTACAACGAAGCCGTGGACAAGTCCCTGCGCACGTACCGCCGCAAAGCCAATATCCCGGGCTTCCGTCCCGGCATGGTCCCGATGGGCATCATCAACAAGATGTACCGCAAGGGAGTCGTGGCCGAAGAGGCATACCGTACCGCATCGAAGGCCTGCTTCGACTACATCGAGACGGAAAAGCTCACGACGGTCGGCGACATGATTCCGAGCCAGAAACAGCAGCCGCTGGACTTCGACAACGATACCGAGTACGAATTCGTATTCGAAGTAGGCATTGCGCCGGAGGTACAGATCGGTCTGAGCAAGAAGGACAAAGTGACCAAATACACGATCCGGGTCGAGGAGAAGATGCGCGAAGGCTACCGCAGCAACTTCCTGCGCCGGTTCGGCAGGCTGGTCGATGTCGAGAAGGTCGAGAAGGAGGAGGCCCTCGACGTGACGCTCGAACAGGGCGACACGAAGATCGAGGAGGCCTACGTGGGCCTGATCGGCATGAGCGACGAGGACCGCGCGCCGTTCGTCGGCAAGAAGGTCGGCGACACGATGGACGTGGATATCGCGAAGCTCTATAAGACCCCGTCGCAGCGCGCGTCCGTGCTGGGCGTGAAGGAAGCCGAGCTCGAAGGCATGGACCCGAACTACCGTCTCACGATCACGAAGATCCGCAAGTTCGCCGAACCCGAACTGAACGAGGAGTTTTTCAAGACGGCTTTCCCGGACGGCGGCGTGAAGACGGCCGAGGAGTTCGAGCAGTATGTCACGCGCCAGATCGAGGGCGACCTCGCGCGCGAGAGCGGATTCCTCTTCTCGATCGACGTGCGCAAGTTCCTGCTCAAGAAGGCCGCGCTCGTGATGCCGGAGGCTTTCCTGAAGAACTGGCTCTACACGATCAACGAGGGCAAGTTCACGATGGAACAGATCGAGAAGGATTTCGCTCAGTTCGTCGACATGATGCGCTGGAACCTGATCCAGAAACATTTCGTGTCGGAAATGAAGCTCGAGGTGACTCCCGAGGAAGCCAAGAACGAGGCCAAAGCGATGGCCGCCCAGCAGTTCGCCTATTACGGCATGAACCAAGTGAACGACGAAACGCTCGAAAACTACGCGCAGAGCATTCTGGGCAACAAGGAGGAAAACCGCAAAATCTACGACAGGCTGTTCGAGCGCAAGGTCATCGACGCGGTGACTCCGCAGATCACCGTCGTCGAGAAGGAAATTTCCGCCGACGACTTCGGAAAGCTGGCTCAGGAAGCGCAGTAAGCGCCGGAGCATTCGTTAACCGCAAAAAAAGAGGAGTTTCACGTGAAGCTCCTCTTTTTCATTGATCCGCCATGGAATTCGTCCGGCGGGGCAGGATTCGGATTATTTTGCTAACTTCGTGACGGAACGAACCGTAAAACCACGACGACATGAAATCAGGGAGACTCTTTACCCGAACGTGCTGCCTGCTGGGCCTCTTACTGTCGACGGCGTGCGGGTCCCGGACGGAGAAGGCCAGCCCGGACTATCCCGAGTTCAAGATGATCGTGCGGCTGTGGCCCGATCATCACAAGGACAGCGCGCTCAGAGAAGAGCTGCTTCAAGCGCTGAAGAAGTATCCGGACTTTTGCGACGAAGTCTGGCTCTGCATGGAATTCGAGACTTTCTCGAAAGAAGCGCACAAAGAATCCGCGCGGGCCATGGCCGTAGCGGCCGAACGGCTGCGGAATGCGGGCATCGGCGTGTCGATACAGGGAATAACGCTCGGTCACGGGGACGATTTCGAATCGGGAGCGGCGCGGCCCCACCCGGAGCTCACATGGGGCAATATCGTCGACGCGCGGAATGTCCGGACCGTCACTTCGAGCTGTCCCCGCCAGCAGGCTTTCCACGACTACCTCGGAGAAACCTATGCCCTGTACGCCGGGCTATGCCGGCCGTCCTGCGTATGGCTGGACGACGACTTGCGCGTTACCTATCACGCTCCGGCGCGGCAACTCTGTTTCTGCGATACCTGCCTCAGCCTGTTCAACCGGCAGCAGGGGGAGCGCTGGACCCGGGAAACGCTGGTCGAGGCGCTGGACAGGAACGAAGGGGAAGGCCGGCTGCGGCGGCAATGGATATCGTTCTGCCAGCAGAGCCTCGCCGAGGTAGCCCGGACTGTCGCGCGAGCCGTCCACGTGGTTTCGCCCGGCACCCGGATGGGCTTGCAGCATGCCAATTTTCACCGCGAACTCATGGAAGGACGGGACTGGAACCCGACGCTCGACGCGCTGGAGGAAGAGACCGGACTGGCCCCGGCTTCCCGGCCGGGAAACGGATTCTACGACGACCACGCTCCCAGAGGCATGCTGCTCAAGGGATACGACATGGCCCGCCAGATCCGCCGTCTGAAGCCGTCCGTGCGCGAAATAGCCGCCGAGGTGGAAGGATACAGACACCGCGCGACCGGCAAATCCCCTCACGGTCTGTGCGTGGAGTCTATGTTCTACCTGGCCATGGGAGCGACTCAGCTCTCGTACGCGATCATCTGCGCCGCTTCGGAGCCGATGCAGTGGTATGCGGACAACTATTTCAAGTCGCTGAGCGCCTGGCGCCCGTTCTACGAGCAATACGTCGCCTTCAACCGAGGGACGGAACCGGGCGGAATCGATCCTTATGTCAGTCCCGACCATGCGTTGCGCGATACGGAGGCGGGCGAACCCTCTTTCGCATGGATCGCGACGGGAGCCGGAGACATGATTTACGATATGGCGACACTCGGCCTGCCCTTCTGCCCCGACGGGAACCATTCGTCGGCACTCATCATGGACGCTTCGGCCGTGCAGGGACTGGCCCGAGACGAGGCCGCCCGGCTTTTCGGCACCCGGGGCATCCTACTCGACCGGGCGGCATGGGAACAGGCACGGCAGCGCAGACTCGATACGCTGCTTACGGACGTTCCGGTTCCCGACGGACTCGCCGGAGTCGAGTGCATGATCTCCGGGAACGGAGGCAGGACGGCAGTCGTTCCTTCGTTCAGCGCCGACGTCAACAATGCCGGAAGACTGAATCTGCTGCGCATCGCCGACTGGCTTTCGGACGGGAAGCTTCCGGCGATCATGGAGACGATGGCTCAGGCCGCCGTCGTGCCCCGGATCGACTCGGCGCAGAACCTGCGTTCCGTCATGCTGCTCAACTGCAGTATCTCGAAACAGGATTCGGTCCGGCTCCGCCTGCGCGGATGTCCGCCGGAGGCGAAACGCACTTTCGTCTGGAAAAAAGCGGGACAACCGGACGAAATCCTGCGTCCCCGGTACGAAGGCACGGATGCGGTCGTCCGGATTCCCGCTCTGGAAGGCTGGAATGTCGGCTGGCTGGCCGTCGAATAGCATCGCGGCCCCGGCCGAAGCGAATTATCGAGAAACCGGACCGATTTTCCGGCGAATTAGGCTATCTTTGCGGACGGTTTCTGCCGACTCAACATCCGGACGATGAAATACCTTCGAGAGATTCTGCTTTGCGTCGTACTGACGGCGGCATGTTCCGTGGCAACGCTTCGCGGCGGGGACTCGCTGAGCCTGAAGATCATGACTTACAATCTTCGCTTCGGCGAGAAAGCTTCGCTGGAGGAACTCGCCGAAGCGATCCGCGCGCAGCGGCCCGATCTGGTCGCTCTTCAGGAGATCGACTGCCGCACCCGGCGGCCGGGCGTCGAGCGCCAGCACGACAAAGACTTCGTGACGGAGTTGGGCCTGCGGACCGGCATGTTCCCGCTCTACGGGAAAACCATACCCCATGCCGGAGGGTGGTACGGAATCGGCATACTGACCGCCGGACCGTACATCAGCGTGCAAAAGCTGATGCTGCCGCAGGCATCCGCGACCGAGGAACCCCGGGCGTTGCTGCTCGCCACGATCGAGGCAGGCGGAGACACGATCGTTTTCGCCTCGACCCATCTGTCGCTGAGCGCGCAGAGCCGTCGGATGCAAGCCGAGTTCATCGCCCGGGAAATCGGAAGTCTGCGTTTCCCCGCGCTCCTCGGCGGAGATTTCAACGCCGGACCGAACGCTCCGGAAATCGAGACGATGACCCGAACGGGAAAGATGCTGTGCGACCGGCAGCCCACCTTCCCGGCCGACGGGCCCGAAATCCGGCTCGACTACCTGTTCGGTTTCCCGGCCGGAAAATGGAGGCTGGAATCGACTCGGGTCGTTCCTTCGGAATTTTCCGACCATCGGGCGGTCGTTTCGGTCGTTACGCCGGTACGGTGAACGGGGAAAATCTCCCGGGACGCTTTTTGGTTCGGGGTTTGCTTTAGAAACTTGCCGTCACAGGCATTTGAACGTCAACAGAGTCGAAACAGTAAAAACGGAATAACTATGGGTAAAAGCGAATTCGAGAAATACGCCGCCGGCCACGCCGGGATCAGCAGCCTGAAGCTGCACCGGTTCAACACGATCACGCAGGAATACATTTCGCCGACGATCATCGAGGAGCGGCAGATGAACGTCGCGACGATGGACGTCTTCTCTCGGCTGATGATGGACCGCATCATCTTTCTGGGCGTACCGATCTACGACGACGCGGCGAATATCATCCAAGCGCAGCTGCTGTTCCTCGAGTCGACCGAGCCCGAGAAGGACATCCAGATCTACATCAACTCCCCGGGCGGCTCCGTATCGGCCGGACTGGGCATCTACGACACGATGCAGTTGATTTCGTCCGACGTGGCGACGATCTGCACGGGTTTGGCGGCCAGCATGGGAGCCGTCCTGCTCACAGCCGGAACGGCGGGCAAGCGCTCGGCCCTGCCCCACTCGCGCGTGATGATCCATCAGCCGCTGGGCGGCGTCGAGGGACAGGCGTCGGACATCGAAATCACGGCGCGGCAGATCCTGCGCACCAAGAAGGAATTGTACGAAATTCTGTCGGCCCACTCGGGCGTCAAGCTGTCGAAGATCGAGAAGGACGCCGACCGAGACTACTGGATGACGGCTCCCGAGGCCAAGGAGTACGGCCTGATCGACGAGGTGCTCGCCGGGCGCAAGAAGAAGTGACCGAACATCCGTTTTTGAAAACAAAGGGGACCTTTCGGGCCCGGCCCGGAAACGCCCCGCATAACGAATCCTATGGGGAAAAAGACTACTACGAAAGAAACCGATTGCTGCTCGTTCTGCGGGTCGCCCCGCAGCGAGGTCGGCGTTCTGTTCGCCGGCAGCGACGGTGCCTGCATCTGCGACCAGTGCATCGAGCACGGACACTCGCTGCTCGAGCAGAGCAAGGCCGCGCTCGACAGCAAAAAAGCCAAGCCGATCCGGCTCGAGGAACTGATGAGACCGGCGGATATCAAGGCCTTTCTGGACCAGTACGTTATCGGACAGGACGAGGCCAAGCGCCACATGGCCGTCGCCGTATACAACCACTACAAGAGGCTGATGCACGAGCAGAGCGGCGAAAAGCAGATCGAGATCGACAAGTCGAACATCCTGATGGTCGGTCCGACCGGTACGGGCAAGACGCTGATGGCCCGGACGATCGCCAAGCTGCTGAAAGTCCCGTTCACGATCGTCGACGCGACCGTACTGACCGAGGCGGGCTACGTGGGCGAAGACGTCGAGAGCATCCTCTCGCGGCTGCTTCAGGCGGCCGACTACGACGTAGCCTTGGCCGAACGGGGAATCGTCTTTATCGACGAGATCGACAAGATCGCCCGCAAGGGCGACAACCCGTCGATCACGCGCGACGTGTCGGGCGAGGGCGTACAGCAGGCCCTGCTCAAGATTCTCGAGGGAACGGTGGTCAACGTGCCGCCCCAAGGCGGACGCAAGCACCCCGACCAGAAATTCATCCAGGTCGACACGACGAACATCCTGTTCGTCTGCGGAGGCGCTTTCGACGGCATTGAGAAAAAGATCGCCCGGCGGCTCAACACGCAGGCCGTCGGCTACGGCCAACTGCGCAAGGAACGCGTCGACACGGACGACATCATGCAGTACGTGCTGCCGCAGGACCTGAAGTCGTTCGGGCTGATTCCCGAGCTGATCGGCCGAATCCCGGTGCTCACCTACCTCGAACCGCTCGACCGCGCGGCCCTGCGCTCGATTCTCACCGAGCCGAAAAACGCCATCGTCCGCCAGTACGTCAAGCTGTTCGAAATGGACGGCATCGCGCTGTCGTTCGACGACGACGCGCTCGACTACATCGTCGACAAGGCGGTCGAATACCGTCTCGGCGCGCGCGGCCTGCGCTCGATCTGCGAGGCGGTGATGATGGACAGCATGTTCGAGCTGCCGAGCCGCAAGAACTCGAAAAAGAGCTTCACCGTCACGCTCGACTACGCCCGAAGCAAGATCGACAACGAGAAGTTCCGCCGGCTCAAGGCCGTAAGCTGACCCGACGCCGGCAGTCATCGGCATACGGACCGTACATGTCTCGAGACATATACGGTCCGTTCCATTCCCCGCCCGCTCGGCCGGGCCGATTCGGCGAGCGCCGTGAAGAGCCTCTCCCGACCGGCGGCATTCCCCGACATTCTCTTCGACGTCCTAGCAAACCCGTACCGGCTCTCGCCCTTTTCCCCGCCCAGGCAGGAGGGACCGCCCGACCGGAACCGGTTCCGCCTCCTCGGAAACGGCCATACCCTCGCCCCGCGATTCCGGACATTGTTCCGGATACTTACCGGCTTTACGATTCGGGGACACTCCCCGACCGCCGGCCGCAGAGACAAGTTCCCTCAACTTGCCATAACCCGACAAACCGAAGGCAACGGTCTCTGCGAAAAAAACTCGCCGAGAACAAAAGGAAACCGGTCGTTCCAGGCCATCGTATCAGAAAACCCGTTTCCCGCCAAAAAGGAAAATCCGGGTCGAGAACCGGTAGGGCCGACCGCCGGCCGTCCGATAAATCAGATCGACATAGCAAGCCGCATACCCGAGGGAAGGGAACGGGACCGTAACGGTCGTCCGGCCGGTTCCGGACAGCGCCAGCGGCTCGGCATGCCAGTCCGAACCGCC
>ENA-ORUF01001923-ORUF01001923.1-human-gut-metagenome-genome-assembly--contig:-NODE-1923-length-20091-cov-5.047465_pt1 | contig 20091 bp, 37 predicted proteins | sample MGYA00242077_ERZ509203 | MGnify/ENA primary metagenome ERZ509203 (study PRJEB26280, sample SAMEA2338834) | human gut metagenome | biome: human gut; feature: human-associated habitat; material: faeces... | reverse complement strand
TTAAATCTTTTAATAAAATATCTCTTTCTTCCTGTGTCATAACTTTTTACTTAAGTATTCAAACTAAAATTATACCAAAACATACTTCCATAATCACAACATCTACAGTTAGCTCCAGATGTAAAATACCCTACTTCATAATGGTAGGATCCACAATAAGGGCATCTACATAGATTTATACTAGTCATTTTCTCATTTTTAAGTATTAGTATTTATAGCATTTTATCGGACAAAATTTCCATTTATTTTAATTCTTTAAATTTACCATCTTGTAAGGTATAGTACACATCTTCTTTTATCTCAATTCCATCTACTTGTTTCGTTACAACTGAAAATGGGATATATCTTTGTTTTTCTTCTGAATACTTCCATTCTGCAAGAGTAATCCATGACCCTATTTTTGCTTTAGCTGATGAATTAATACCAGCGCACATTATGACACAATCATCACCAGAAGAACCAATCTTAGCATTATAACCGGAGGAGCCTATCTTAGTACCATCACCGGAAGAACTGATCTGAGCGTGATAACCGGAGGAGCCGATCCTAGCATCATTACCGGAGGAGCCTATCTGAGCGTAATCACCGGAAGAACCGATTTTAGCATCATTACCGGAGGAGCCTATCTGAGCGTAATAACCGGAAGAACCGATTTTAGCATCATTACCGGAAGATAATTTTTCAAAATCTTCTCGTGTAAAGATTGTTTTGTTCTTAATCCATTCGATACCCGCTTTAAATAAGCCTAAGAATCCTATTTCAATACCAATCTTTATTTTCTTTCCGCATATTTTCGAATCTTTATTTCTATTCGGATCAATTTCATCTAATTCTACTTCGCAGAATTTGTCATCAATGTTATTATAATAACTCAGAACGTCAAGAGGGTTCTCGCAAGCATGAAAACCGCAATGACATAAATTAGCTTCATCTTCTTTATATTCCTTACCAATTTCGTACTGGAAAATTTTCCCATTGGGCGTACATTGCATGTACTTGTTAAATCCTTTATATGCTTTAACTGGTTTGTTTACTTTTTCATCTCAATTATATTTAGTGGTTTTTTAATTGTTCAAATTCTTATATCATAGTCTCCTTTTTATATAGCCTTCAATATATCCCATATTATTAGTCCTTATTCGTCATAATTTCTACTTTTTTAAGTAAATTATTTTCAGCAAGATAACAAAGCATTTTATAAGCAGCTTCCAGTAATGTATCTCTATAAATTGGAGCGAAAAGTTTACTTCCATCATTATCCTCAATAGTCCTATAATATATCTCCCATTCATCTGTAGATTTCTCTATTCTGAGAGAAAATATTTCATGAGATTTAGAACATATTTTGGAAGGAATAATACTCAATAAATCTTGAAGAGTAAAAGCAGGAATCACCTCATAAGCGGTGAATCCAACTACCATAAACTCTTTCTCTAGGCTAAGGAACCACTTTCCTATAGAATTATCATTAAGTTTACTTCCATGACAACGACGTGCCCAATATAAAGAAGCTTTACTGGTATCAACACCTAAATCCCTTAGATGTTGCATTTGATCTATTGATAAAACTTGATCTTTCATGCTATAAGTGTTTTAGCCTTATTTAATAAATCTCTAAAGCATTCCATAAATTGCGTTGCCATACTTTTAGATGGGAACGTAAGAGTATGACAGTATACATAATGTGATATAAATGATACTGTTAATTCTCCATCTATCGTACTTTGGATATAATAAATATTCGCGCGTGTTTTCTCTGGATCCCATTCACCTATCCAAGCTTTTCGTAACCTTATCAGTTGAATAAGAGCTAATGTGGCTTCTGCTTCTACTTCTGATGCATGTAAATTTCTATCCCCATAAGGAGTTCTGCCTTTATTCTCTCTTAAATTTATTTTTGAATCATAACCTATAAAATACTCCTGTCTAATAGGTGTTCTATTACAAAATTCTTCCCAAGTTTTAGGTATTACCCGACAAATTTTATAGATATTTTCTTCTTTTATAAGTTCTGAATCATCAGGAATTTCAATAGTTACTGTTTTCATAATTATTTTTATTTACATAAATATTCTTCATACTTCAATTATAATATCATTATATTCTGCACTATTTCCAAAATCACAATAATGAATTTCACTTCTTGAGTCTTTATCTCTGAAAACTGTTTGTTCTTCTGGATTTACTGTGGTATGTCCTACGTATTGTATTACAGGAGCATCATATAAAGGAATTTCTGGATCATACTTAAGAAAATCTCTTTTAGATTCTAACATATCTGACCATAATGGTCCACCATAGAAATTACTACCACCTCTACACATAGATATAGACATTACTTGAGATAAATATCTATAAGAATCTATAGATAAATTTATCTTTTCACAGAGATTAGGATAGTATAAATGATTAGAAGCTATATCTTTTTCATTCTCAATATTATTAAATATTTGCCCATAAAAAGATAACCATTTACTTGTAATTCCGGCATGAGAAAACCAGTAAGTTCTATCTATCTTTTCTGTTTCTGGATTATATATCTTAATATTGTAATTTAATTTAAATAAGTGCAGATTGGTTCTGTAAATATCTTGGAGTTTATCAGATATACTATATCTATATCCAGAACAATAACCTATATAAGGAGAAATATAATTAAATTCATGATTGCCCAATAATAATATTACTTTATCCTCATATGCTTTCTTAAATTCAATTATATCTAATAAATTATTTATTATTCCTTCATCAGAAACAATATAAGAATCAACATAATCCCCTAAGAAAATATTTAAATCAGAATCTCCAGTTTCAACTTTCCTCTTCCACCAATCTCTTCCATGAAGGTCTCCTATTACTCTAATTTTCATGTTTTAAATATTCCGAATATAATCCAACTTGTAGTGCTACCCAACTAACCTCTTTTTTCGCATGCTTTTTATCTATATACCAAGGATATAAATGTTTGCGAATTAATTTATTACAATAATCTCTCCAAACTTTTTCTTGAGATTTAGTGTTAAAAGTATATAAATTATACCATTCTTTAATGTCCCTTATGTCATCTATTGTTTTATTGTAAGGTCTTAATTCCTCATTCACCATCATTATCAGCATATCATTAACAGGATAGACCTTATTTGGTCTATACCTGTTCTTTTTCCTTTTATACTTTCTCATTAAAGTCAAATATTTTAATTGGAGTTAAGTTAAAAGAGCTTGGAGTAATAATAACTTTACCATTTTTAAGAATCATATTTTTGCTTAAACTCTCTGGAGGATAAATCCAGGTTTTAATAGAGGATTCTTTTAAATAATCATAAAGATGTGCTCCAAAAGCAACATTTGTGATATTTAAATCTTTAATTGACTTCTCTAAAATTTTCCATGCTTCTGGTTCAAGTCCTTTAGTAGACCTTCCAGAAGGCATCAGAGGCAGTAGGACGTGATATTTTATATCATCTGAGTAATTATACCAACTATTTATAAAGTCTTGTACAGAGGCCTTATCTGATATTATATGATGAATGTTAACATAACAATCACCTTTCTCTAATAATCCTTTTATAGCATTTTCTGCATAAGATCGGAGAGATTTATTTCCAAATGAAACTGCCACTCCGGCTACATAATCGTGGGTATATTTAAGGATTTTATTAGCTAGTTCATAATATTCTGTTCCAGGTTTATCATAATATGATAGAATTACTCCATTGGTGGTATAATTAGGAACTACTCCAGTATTATATACAGTTTCCAAGAAATCACAGAACTCCGGCGACTCGTCCGCAGAGCCTTCAGATCCAATCGCTATTTGAAAGGGTTTTTCTGTGATAGTGATATTCTTTTCTTTCTTATCTGGAGCAAATGTAGCGATAAACTTCTTCCATGTATCACATACATTAGTATAATATTCCCCATTTGGGTTAGAATCAACATAACACCACGGACATTTTCCAGTAACACACTTATTCCCTAATGAAACATCGTAGAACTCAGCTTTATCTGCTGGAAGTTCTTTAATCTCTTTATCTCCAAGACGTATTGTAATTAAATTACTCCATATTGCGGTATAATTACAACTACTTATACCTTTAAACCTAACTCCAAAGTGTTTAAAATCTTTCATCTCTTAATTTATAAAGTTAAACAACTATAACCTTTTACATTATGTAAATTCTCTAAATAAAGTCTCATCCAATAGGGTATCTCATAAGTTAGTACTGCTAAGTCTTTAGGATTGCAGCATGTTGTTACTTCAATAGCCGGTTGGATCTTTCTAAAGAAATCTTCGTATGATCTTCCCTCAGGCTCTAATAGTTTATTTAATATATTACTTATAGTAGTTTCATTATAGTATTTAGAATCAAATACAAAAATTATTGGAAACTCTATTATTGACTCCATATATAAAGATATTTTTTATTCTTCTTTTGATATTGTATAATCAATATTATTTTTATCTAATACATATCTTAATCCTTCTTCTAGTAACGAAGGTCTATAATCTTGGGAACATCTAATTTCAATATAAGGATCCTCTATACCTTCTTGAAAAGGACCATATATTTGTGCACAACATTCATCAAAAACATCATAGTTCCCAAAATAAGGAGATAATACTTTTAATACTTTAGATATATCTTCACTATAAATAAAACAAAAGGTCTCGGAACTACTATTAGTAATAATATCTGAAATAGAATGAATTTTAATATGGAAAGTTTTCATATTTTAAATTTGGATTATCTGCAATAAATTCATAATAATAGCCATTATCTATTACTATAGCTACTATATCCTTAAAACTCTCAGCAAATACTTTGTACATCTCATCACGTAATATACCTATTTTTGAGATATTATCATCCCAGTCACTATCATTGAAGTAGTTACTGAAAGCATCAGTTATATCACGTATATGATCAAGTGTTATACATAAATCTCCATAATTATAGTCTTTATCTATACCCCAACTATAAGTATGTATAAACTTTAGTAAATCAGATACGTCTCCTAAATTCAGTTTCTCTTGCAATCCTTTTATATTCTTTATCTCACTATCTTTAGAAACAAGAAATACTTCTGAACTACTGTTTGTTATAATATCTGATATTGAATGTATTTTAAATCTCATCCTAAATGATAATATGTAATATTAAAATTATGCTCAAGCCATTGAAGTACATCAGAATCTTCCGCAAATTCTGAGCGGTTAAATTTTCTACTACATGAAATGGAATTCTCCTCCTCGGAAAGGAGAATAATCTTTCCATTTAATTTTCGAATGTCATATTCGAAATTTGTATTTAGTAAATAGTCTATGATTTTGTTTATTTTGTCTTCATCATATGTTTGAAGAAAAGCTTCAATTTCTTTATATGAGGAATAATTAGTATCATACTTTTTAATTAATTCCGCGTATAATTCTTTAAGTAGACTATTTTCTAATTTAATATAGTCCTCTAACCGTAACTTATAAAGAGTATCCCTAATATAGTAAGTTAAACCACTAGGATACTCTAAATCAATGAACCAGTCGTATATAGTCTGAAAACATGCGTCTATATCCGTAGAATTATCCTCTTCGGAACTTTCTACCCATTTTCTAAACGTATCTAAATTAAATACAAATGGTTCATAATAACCATCTAATATAGGATTGATTATATTCTTAAGATGGTCTAATGTAGTATTTTTATCGTTTATTACAAATAATTCCGATGAGGAATTTGTAATTACATCCGAGACTGAATTAATATTATCTAGAACTAACATAAGTTATTATATTAAATTATTATCTTTGTTTAAGAAAAGAGCTGTTATCAATAACATCTCTATCCCCTTCAGTTACCCTATTTAAATTATTATAATATGAGAGAATTGTATCTTCCTTAGTTTGCCAATCAGTATCTTCTTCTGCCATAGCTTGGATAGTTCTACTAATATCTTCTTCTTCCATCTGTTCCTCGTTTAATGTCCTCTTTAACCACCCCTCCGTCTGCCAATCCTTCTCCTCTTTCGCAGTTTCTATCATTTTATTTATATACATAGTAGTTTCAATCTCTAAATCTACTACTTTCTGAAAACTATCTTCGGGCTTTAATATAACATGATTAGCTTTAACAGCAGGCACTTCTGGATAATTAAAGTCTACTCCTGCTCTATATAATCTATCAACAATCCACTGATGATGATTATATTCTTCATTAGACCTCATCTCATAATAAAGATATAATTTAAATAATCCTCTTACATAATAGTAATTAGCATAAGTTCTATACACATTATGATTATACAATTCTCTTGCGATTTGGTCTACCATTAATTTCTCCATAGTTTCGGAGATAGTTCTTTCTTTTCTATTCATAGTATTTAAATTTAAGATTTGTTTATTATATACCTTTTTAAGATATTTAAAGCAGTAAAACTTGACTCTCTACCAGGTTTAATAAACCCGATAGTTATATCTGAGTTTTCAATCATCTTATTAGCCGCATTTTCATAACTTACAAGAAAATGTACCTGTGTAATATTATTGATATGATCGGATTCAAAATATGGTCCATAGATTTGAAGTCTAATGTTATATTTAATTAAATATTGTCTAGCATATAAATCAACACCTTCACATGCTCCAACTAAAAAGACTGCATTAGAATCTTCTCTGATAATATCATCTATCTTCGGAAGGTAAATTCTATTAAATTCCTCTTTAGATAAATCTCTATGTCCTGTTATATAGTATCTCATTCTATATAAAGATTATGTTTATATATATAATCTAATACATCTTTCTGAACTAATGGAAATGGATTAGAATTTAATCTTATATAATTTCGAACCTTATTAGATGTAATATTAATATGATCATATAAAGGTATACTAATACTATCTCCAGGTAACTTTCCCAAGTCCTTAACCTCACAAAGGATTATAAATTTATTATTCTTTAATATCTCTTCTCCTTTATCCCAATTTGAAATCTTAGAGTATCCTGAGTATGTGGTTATTATATATAATTCTATGTCTTTTATATTCTTAAAGAATTCAATAGTCTTCCAAGATGGAACCCCTTCTCTATAGGTTTTCATATCTGTAGAAGCTATTAAACTTTCCATATTAGATATAGTAACCTTTTTAAATGGTTTAAACGCTCTCTTACACATAGTTACTCTATCTGTAAAAAGTGTGGAATATGATTCTTTAACATTTCTATATTTAGGAACAATAAAGATTTCATCTAAGAAATTATAATTTACAATATTCCTAATTATATTTTGATGACATATAGTAGGAGGATCAAAGTTTCCTAAGAATATTCCTATTTTTCTCATATAGTCTGGTTTAATATTGATACTTTAGTTATTTTCTCCTTAAGCTGAAGAATAACTTCTTTGGGACTATTATAAAAAGTAATTTCTGGGAATAATTCTCTATCTATTCTAAAACGATATTTAGACGGATCTTGTTCATCAGCAACCCAATGACGTACAGATTTATAAGGTTTATATCTAAATAAATATAAATCATCATTTTCTTCTCTCGCTATCTACATAAGTTTAAGGTATTAATTTGTTGATTTCACTTAATTCTTTAGATAAACATGAGGTATTTCCTTTTTTATGTTGAATACTTCTAATAGATTCTACTTCTCGCAAAATAAATTCTCTTCTCTTTTCTATAAGAAGTTTTCTTGTATTATTAAAATCTTTTTTCAAGAAAAATAAATATTAATTTCTTTTTCAGAGTAATAATCGCATAATAATCCCAACTAGCTCTTGGAGGACGTATATAAACCTTTTTTAAAGATTTCTTTCTTAATTTTTTAATAATCTTATTTTCATAATGTCTTAATCTATAATTTTCCTTTTCTTTAAATAAGCAAGAATAGGGATTAAATCTATAATATCAATCTTCCGATCATCCCATATTATTCTAAAATAATCTACATTCTCAGATGAACATTCTCCTTTAAGCCAAGCGTTTACAGTATCTTTATACTCATCCATTTGCTCTTGATATTCTTCTTCATCATAAAAATCTTCAAGTGTGTATGATTCAAATCTAAATATTTCAGAAAGAATATACTTACATTCATCCAAAGAAAGTTCTCTTTTAAGAATTAATCCTTTACCAACTTTTCCAGTTGTCATTTTAATGATTCCGAGATTATAACTTTCCATAAAATACTTTATTTATAATTATTAATACTAAATATTACTTTTATTTTTCCTAAATTTCTTTTTTATTAATTCCTCCGAATCAGTTTCAATATATCCATTATCATATAACCATTTTTCTGGAGCTCCTATTAAATCCATATACGTAAATGTATTAGACTTTTTAGGAGCTATTGTCTTTTCCGGAATATATGTCTTAGATTTTAAAGTTTTACTATCTTGAATTGAGATGATATTATCCTCTCGTTTATATAATAAAACTTCATAAACAAATTCTTCTGTAGGATATATATAAGAATTATTCTTCTTAAAAATTCGGGACATTATTTTTTATTATTACGTGGAGATTTAAACCATTTAAGAGCAAATGAGGGATCTTCTTTAAAATACTTAGCAAATGTTTTTAAATAAGTATTGCAAATTTCTTGATTCATTCCTTCTATTCTGTTACATTCAACAAATATAAAAGGACGTTTACAAGCCTTTCCGTATGCTATCCTCTTTCCTAACTCTAAAGAATATTTAGCCATATCCTCCTTTCTTGCTACAGAAATCCCGAAACGAGTAAATTTTCCAGATGAGTTTGAGATGGTTACAGCACAGATAATAAATTTTCGTTGACACCCATTATTATCAGTAAAAACATCTTCTATATATTGTATTATTTCTTTCATTTTATTTATTATTTAAATTTTCAATAAATACAGTTGCAAAAACATCTAAATTCATATTTATCTGATCCCAGACATCTATTTTAAAGTATTTATCTTTTACAGAAGGCCAAGGAGAAATCAGAACTTCCCACTCACATCTAGCCCAAAACATATACATACCTTCTTTTTTTATAAATTTTTTACACTCTTCTAAATCAGAAGATTCAAATTTTTGCTGTCTTGCACATCCTAAGAAATAAGGCATTACATCATACTGCTGTAATTTAGTAGAATTAAAATTTACAATATATACATACCAACTTTTCATTAATTATTAAATTTAAGTTTTAATTTATTTAAAATAGAAAGATCGTATTTAATAACAAAGTATTCTCTATCTATTCTAAGTGTCATTTCTTTACTCTCATTATCATTTAAATAAAATAACTCAACATCATCTAAATGAAATCCAAATGGTGTAGTAGCATAGACTGGTTCTTTATATACTCCCATTCTATCCGCTTGTTCAAGTTCTTCTTTATTAATTATTACTTTTATTTCAGCAATCATTTATTATAATATTTAAATAATTGATAGTATCTTTATATGTTTTTATATAATCCTTTAAGGAACATTCATTTAACTTTTTATCGGTTAAATAATGAGAAAGAGTTTTGATAATTGTTGGCATTGACATATCATATCCTTCTAGTGTCCAATCTTCACGTTCTAAACTTTTTCCGGAATTATCTTTCTTCCCTTTATTTATGATCTTTTTTAGATATAGATCATATCTAGCAGGAGATGAACCCTCTTCTATTTTGAAATCGTTTTCTATTATAACCATACTTAAAATATTCTATTAATTTTAACTCTTATACATCTGTAGATTCATTTAATAATAGGTAATTCATGTATGAAATTTCTAGGACCTCCAAATTTATTTTTAAAAAGATCTGGATTTTGTAAAACTTTCCAAAAAGTATCATTTAGAGTTTTTGCATCTTTAATTGTACCCTTTACTCTTATTAAATATTGGATCCTTGTTGCTGCTAATTCTGTATAATTCTTATTTTGATAATAAAAAGCTCCTTTTGGGATTTTGCAAATAAAATATGTTGTATTTTCTGATGTAGTGTTCAATAATACATTCATTATATTCTCACATCTATTAGAGTACACATGAACGAATCCATTTGTAATATATTTAATAAATAAAGATTTAAATATCCAGATAAATTGCGATATTTTATTACTTTTCCCTTTCTGTATGGGAGAAGTAATAGGTTCTCCCATAAAGTATGTAAAAAATGAACCATTATCGCAAAGTAGTTTCTTAAAACATATTATATCCTCCTTTGCACGTTTCGGAAATTTATGAAATTTAACTAAACACATATTATTCAATATTTAATAACCAACTAATATATAATGCCTTTATATATTCCCAATCGCAGTCCTTATCTGATCTCGATTCCCACTTTGGATCCATAAAAATAAAATTAAATAAAGTATCTGGATCATTCGCATCTAAGTTCTTTAATATAATATTACGAGAACCTATTATATAGGTAACTACTTTAAAATATGACTCTAATAATCCACAATTATTTAACCATATTAAAAAATCATTCAATGTTTTCTTCTTAGTCTTCATTATTATCTAATTCAATTGTTGATGAATGTTGAGCTAACATGTCAGCGAAATTATTCCCTTCATCATTCTCATGTCCTTTAACCCACTCAAGAGTTAATTTGTAATGAGGTAATAAATTTACAATTTCCTTCCATAAATCCTCATTCTTTTTATCTCTAAAATCAGTCTTTATCCAATTATAAATCCACCCTTTCTTAATCGGATTTAATACATACTCAGAATCGGAATATATTACTACCTCAGAATTAAATGGGAGATGTTTCAATGCTGAAATAAATCCCATTAACTCACAACGATTGTTAGTAGTATTTTTAATTCCTTTAAATATATATTTAATAAGATTCATATCAGAATCATAAAAGACTGCCGAATATCCTCCTTGTTTTCTGGAGGCTCTGTAAGATCCGTCTGTATAAACTATATATTTCATATTTAATAAATGCAGATATAGCTATAATATATCCGGTAATGAATATAATATATTTCATTCTAATCCTTTTTAGCACATCCATAATTTTCAGATTCCGGAAATTCTTTTGTTTCTAAATTGAATAAATTATATGGAACTATATACTGATATCTTGCACTTATCCTTTTTGGAAAAGTTGTAGTTACACATTGATTTCCTTCATATGTTCCTATTGACCAAAATGTTTTATTATTTGATGCAACTACTAAAGTTCCAAGTGGTAACTCTTTAGGAACATTCAACCAGTCTAAATAAGAAGAATATTTAGAAAGTTTTAAAAATGTGTAACCAAATCCAAATTTATTTAATATATTTACGCAATCAGGTGAAGTAGATGTATATACTTCAATAGTATGTTTTTCGAAATTCAATTCAATCTTGCAATCTCCAATACCCCCATAATAAAACACTCTATTGGATATATCTAATGTTTTCAATCTGGAAAAGATATTTATTCTATATCCAGAATTAATAAAATAAGCCTCCCAATCCCGTTGGTCTTTTTTAGGAAATAAGATACATTCAGAAGTTTCAAAAGATGAATATTGTCCGTATTTATTTAGTATAATATTTCCTGGGAAAATTTTAATACGATCATTCTCAAGTATTTCTACTGTGCAAATTCCAGTAAGTGTGTTATAATACTCAAAATTTTCTGGAAATCTTTTTATTATATTCGTTATATTTATCATAATAATTTTTGAAATAGCGATATAAAACTTAATAATATGCCAAACATCATCACTATCATGGCTAAAACTTTGTTAAAGTCTTCAAGATCTCCTATACTATATTTATCAGCATAATAGTAAATAACCCATGATGTTAACATCAGTATAAAACCTACAATAATACCCATTTTATTATAATTTATTTAAAAGACCTTTTAATCTTTCCTTATTTACAATTACTTCATCAAAAGCTCCGAATTTACATCTTTTATTAAATAAATATTTAATAGCAATTTTTAATCTCTTCCAAAAACTTACTTCCGGATTTAAATAATATTCTATATAAATCTCCTCTTCTCCCTCATAAGAGATAAAGCGTATTAAATGTTCAGAACAATTACACTCACATTCTAAATATATAATATCCATTACACAAACATTTTATCAATTTCAAGTAATAATTTCTCAGTTGTTAAATCTAAATCTAATTGATTCTCTTCAATAATTCTATTTATATCCGGAAGCTCTAAATTAAGAGGAGTGATAGATAATATTTCAGATATAAGAACTCTTGTAGTATCTAAAACCTCACACATCTCCACACAAAATTCCTTATAAGGATTTAAAATTTCTTGGAATTTATTATATGAAAGTATTTCTGTACTCATAATTATATATAAAAATCAGTGAGTGGAATATTAACTAGAGATATTTCCTTATCCTCTGGAATATCTGCAAATAGATCTATATATTTAATCGGATATAGTTTACTTGTCTGAATTACATCTCCCTGAGGGAATTCACGAGATTTTACTACTATAAAAGTAGTATTATTTATGGTACGTTTAACTGCTTTATATACATTGGTCTGAGTTAAATATAAAGCTTCTAAATATGCTATATAATCGTATAATTCCCCAAATGTATGTTTTCCATCCGAAATAAATCTAGTATCAATTTTGTCAGATAAACTTGAAATGATACTATTTAAATAAGTAGCTTTAGTAACTCCTTCTTCCATATTTTATGCTTTTTAATATATAAATATCTTTTTACTTTTAACACTATTTAAATCAAATTCGGGATCTAATTTATATCTAAGAGAATTTAAGAACGATTGATCGCTATCAAGCTCATCTCCTATATAAACCATTCCATTAAATTCTGGGGAGATTATATCGAATAATTCTTTTATAGATAAATTGGAATAATCTTTAGCACTTCTCTCATTTAAGGTATCTTTTACCACATTTAAGTTATATTTATCCCCATCCTCTTCTATGGAATAAATAGGATGAAGTTTCATAGATGAGATAGACCAATATCCAAATCCGGAGGACTTTAATATCATCCATCCCATCCAATTAACCCCAAATTTACCATTTGTTTTAAATACTCTATTCTCTCTAAGATCTAATATATCAGAGATACCTCTAACAGTTCTCCCATATATAGTCTTAGTAGATTTAAAATAATCCCTAAATCTCTCTCTGGAAGTTGTTCTCATGGATTTATTACTCCTAAAAGAGTTAAGATTATTAAAATAACTCCAAAAGCAATTACTCCAGCACTATCTTCATTTTTATATTCTGCCATAATAATAATATTTAATTAAACAACACTTTTAAATTCTTAGATATTTTAACATGTTTTAAATCCCGCAGACTAAACCATTTACAAGAAATTAAATCTTCTGGAAGCTGTATAAATTCCGGAATATGATCTAAAGTAATAGAATAGAAATATCTCTGTCCATCTAAATCATTGTCTCTATCAACCCTTATAAACTTCTCTCTTTTAAACCTATGATTAATAGAATCTTTCACTATTCTACTAGCACAAGATTCCATTGTTTCAGCTCTAAATAATGGACCTTCAAGAGAATCCCAAACATTTTTATGCCTCTTTTTAAATAATAAAACGAGATCATTATATCTAATTAATACATTCACGATAATCATACTTGAAAATCCGAGTTTGAAAAATGAAAATAAAAAAGCCTAGAACTCCGAAAATCTATAATAGTCCAAACATACCATATCTGGTAGTTGACTTAAAAATAGTTTTAGAGTATCTAGGCTTAATAAAATATACAAAAAAGAGTACTCTACTTCTAACTTCAACCACTCAGGAAAATTAGAAATAGTGTGTTTTAATTCAAATTTAAATAAAAAATTCAGAAAGCTATATAGAGAAATTTTCTATATAACCTTCTGAATCGGAATAATTATGATTTTAGTAACAACACAAGAAACCAGGTCTTTTCTTATATATATTTTTATATAAAGTAGTTATGTATAGATTATATAAATACAGCCAAAGAATACGTCAAAGACAAGAATCCTCTCAAGGACTAAGGTTAAGACAGAAAGAGGAGTATATTTTATATCTAAATAAGTATATTTATTTAAATAAAAACATCTTCTTGAGGATTCTTCCTTAAATAAATAGTTATAAGTTCTTACCTATATTATTTAGCTAAATTTTATTATATATATATAATCTATACATATAAAAATACCTCCATCCAAATGGATTTAAGTATTACCTACTTTATCTATTTTCCTTTTGAGATAGTATGAAGATCGTTATAAATACCACTTAACTCATCTGGGATGATGATTTTAAGTTTCTCAATTTCTGATCTCTTATTTAATACATACTCATTATACTTTGAACGTACTATCTCCATATCCTCTTTGTATGATTCCAAGTCCACTTTTTGTTCAAGATTAATATACATTTGATGTTCGTGATCATAATCTTTTACTTTAGATTTTAAGGAATTTAGAACCTTCTCATTCTCTCTCCGCAAATCTTGGTATTTAAGCATGATCTTCTCTACTTCTTTAGTATCCACACTTGGGATTTTATTAGTAACTACAACTATAGAATCTTTTGCTTCTGTGGTTATATTCACTTTATTATGTGCAATATTTAAAAGCTCACTATAAGCCTTTCTTAAAGCACCATTATTATGAATATATTTCCCGATTGAAGAAGTTAAAGCTTCTGAGAAGAGGTATTTAACTCGTTCTGAGATGCTTAATTTCCCAAGCCCATAATTAATATCTAGTGTAGAATTTTCAGACCTCTGTACTATATATTCAGGGAAATCCTTTGTGAAATCAGATAAAGTATATTCTTTAAGTCTCTCACTTTCCACATCTTTTGCTTTAATTCCTTCACTCATCCATGCTATAAATGCTTTTAGTTGTGCAGCTTTAGTAAGTTTGGAATCTAAATCAGATAGTTCGGATAGATTATATCCTTCTTTAGTTCTAATCTTATTCTCAGATCCAAAGAGTGTTACTTCCTCAGTAATGAAGGAGATATTATTTAAAGATGATTCTATATCCTTTAATAACTCTCTAGCAATGTTACATAAATATGTAGCAGAAGTAGAAGTAATACCACTCTCTCCAAAAAATACTTTATTCTCATTTTTAATTTCCATAATATGAATATTTAAATAATTACTACTTAGGTACTTTGTAAGGAGTCGAACCTTAACCTCGTAATATCCTTCGAGTGCATTCCGATGCGCAAAGTACTATTAAATATTCAGATTCGGAGATGTATAAAATCTCCTGCACCGGGTATCTCATGATACCCATGAAGCTGTACCTTAACTTCACCCTCTGTTTTTCTATAAAGGTACTATAGATTATCAGAGATCTCATGTAATTTCTTACATGGTGATTCCCATCTTAAATTTCGCAGCTTTTGGAATCATACCCTTATTCATATTTAAATACAAATAATTGGCTTAGTATCACCACTATCCTTTAAGGACTACAGGCTCTTTTACGAGTATATTTTTATATCTAACTACACTAACTTTGCTGCTTTAAAATGTTAAAATTAAATTATAATAAAACGTATTTAATCCCACCACTCTTTCATATAATAATACCTTAATTTATTATATAAATACCAAGCTTTCTGAATTCGGAGACTTGGGAGAATGTTTATTTCGTAAATGGATAAAGCATCTTTAGGAAAGAATCTATCTATATTTTTGGAGTTTATATAACCCTCAAAAAATACATCATCATCTATAACAATATCTAATAATCTTATAGCCAGCTGCATTCTTGAAATTATTCTATCATTATTGACATGACATCCATAAATAGTGTAGAATTTAATACATTGAGATAGTTTTTCTTTCTCTATATATAACATAAATGCCCAATCATAATTAAAATAAGCATTACTTTTCATAAAGAATCTAATCCATCTCTTTATCTCTTTCGGTAATTTTCTCCTTTTCATAGCTCTAAATACATTTGTATATATAAATCATTAACCGGAAGATTTGGAATTAAATCTTCTTTTGCAATTCTTCTTCCTAATCTTTTTTCTATACATTTATCACATAAACAAATCCCTAAATCTCCAGCACTAACTTCTTCCCATAAATAATTATGTAACATAACCATATGAGAATCAAATCCATCATAGGACATTCCACAATCAATACATTTAGCTGACATATTTAAATATTTAAAAGGAGTGGTTACAGCTCATCTGCAATACTGCTGATTTTGATACTATCTCAAGAGCACTGAACCCACTCCAATCCTACTATTGCCCTTTTTCGGAAGAGGTTAGTATTAATATTAAGATATAAATTATATGAGTTTCTTTATTGCTTCTTAGATTAGATTCGAACTAATATTTCCTACTGTACGTGACGTTTTCACCAGTTAAACTACTAAGAAGTTGATTTAACAATAAGTATTCCACGCTTATCTTAAATCCGGGATTGTTTTATATCCAATCCTAAGATATTAGATTTAGGTCAATTTGAAAAAAATCTAAAAATTCAGGTTTAAATATTTATACTCTATAACCAGTAGAGCTTGGAATATCTAATTATTGTACACTAATTAGATTTACATATGTAATATCTTACTCCACAAGAATAACTTCTCTGTGGATATTGTTTACTTTAATTTCAGAGATTTTATATTTAAAATCATCTCTGACTGTGATCACGGTTAGTATATCTAATGATGAATCATCGCCTAATACCTCAATACATCTTACTAATCTTGGGTTGGATCGATCGAGGTTTTCCACATCAGATAAGGATTTGATTGTCTTGTACTTAATTAAGTACTCTATCGCGGATAAGGAGAGATTTAATCCAACGCCGGATCTGTTAATTACTATTTTCATGGTCTTGTGTTTAATGGTTGTTAAAGAGAGCGAAGAGAGACTCGAACTCTCACAATATAGTTTTGCAGACTATTCCCTTAACCAATTTGGATATTCGCTCTTATTTAAATAGAATTAATGATGGATTCTAATGAGAATAGTAACATTAAGAATATAAATATTCCTATTACTGTTATTATATATTTTATATCTATCTTTTTCATATAAACAAATTTAAAAAAGGAGAGTATTAAACTCTCCTTTAATTTAAAGGAAGGAGATATCACATCTCGTGCATTAATATGGACATATTAAATGCTAATGTTAAACACCAATTATGAAAAATATCACAAAATATCACAAAATATTAACCAGAGAGATTCTAAACAGAAACCCTGAAAATCAATATCGTGGTCCCACTAGGACTTGAACCTAGAGTCTTCACATTATGAGTGTGTTGCTTTGACCATTAAGCTATGGGACCTTACATATCCTTAGATAAGATATATAATTTTATATACACTTATCATCATACGTTTGAGCATATATCATAAATCATATTTCGATTTAATCTGTTAAATTTTGATCTAAATAACGTATTAAATAGATCTTTATCTAATAATCCTTGTAATTTATATTATAACTCTTATCCAACAAAAGAGAAGAGTTAATATTGTAAAGAATAAATAAATTCTATACACCCAAGGACTAGCTGTCTTTTTAAATTTTGATAACAATACTATTAACGCAGTTATACATATTGCATTAAGTACTATTAAAATAATTAATATTGGTTCCATAATTTTAAATTTAAAGTTATAAATTATAGACACGACAGCTTATATATTTATTGATACTAGGAGACAAAAATAAGAGGTGATTAGGGTTCAAGATTAGAACTTGTCTCACCTCTTTCATTAACACAAGATTTTCCGTGGTTTTACGAACTACGGAGAAAATTTTTAGTGAATGTTGAAGATTAGTGTTGTGAAAAGGGGAAAATTTGTGGTTTAGAGTCACAAAAATCCCATCTCTCACTTCTAATCACTTAAAAAATATTATCACTTGAAAAATATTATTACAACTCCCTTAGTACCTAGTGAAGGAATCGAACCTTCATTAACCATTCTAGGTAAATCGAATAGGTCATATTTCAACCCATTCGTTTTTCTTTTATATATTTTATACTCTCCTGTTTCAAGCAATAGTTTTATTGCATCCTCAATAGAAAATGCTTTTTGTTTTCTTGCTTCTGTAATACTCATATTACGCTCTAGATTATAATTCCTGAATAATTCTAGAGCATTTTTAATCTTTCCTACATAAATAGGATCATCGTCAGTCCAATCCACTGTTTTTGTGGAAGTACTTTCTAAAATTCCTACCTCAGATAAGAATTTTAAAATTAACCCTTCTCTAATCGGGAGAATTTTAGATAATTCTTTTCTTACATAAGACTTCTCCATTGAGTGATGGAGATTTTCTCTTTTAAACGAGTTAAGTTTCTGGCTTAATTCTTTATAATCCTCTTGTGTTAAATTTTTAATCTTTTTCATAATCTTGTGTTAATTTTAAATATTAATAATACATATAAATAAAGGATAGCATTAGCTATCCTTTATATTAAGCCTCATCCCAGAGGCACAGAGTTCTTTCCGTGCCAGGAATGAAACGATTCGGGACGCGTTTCACGTCAATGACTTTGACAGCTTCAACATCATCCATAACCTCTAGGATTTCTCCTAAAGTCGTGCACTTCCGGAGTTGCTTCATTAATCCTGATTTTGCCTCATCCAGTCCATTGACTCTGTTTACGAGCTGAGATAAAGAGAGTACTAATATTTGTGCTTCTCCCTCTCCACGAACAAAACCTTGAACAACACGTTCTTGTCCATCCTGAGTTATGAACTTATATTCAGGGTTAAATGTTGCATCACTTAAGTCAACAACATCTCCAATTTCACGTCCGCCTTCTGCGTTACGAACTACAACTGGAGAATTTAATAATTCTTTAGACAGACCTTGTGAAAATTTACTTCTACCTTTCATGATTTTTGTGTTTTATTTAATGTTTTTTATTCAAAGATGGTCACGGGGTGTTGTGGTGGGATAATTATAGAATTTTCAGAGCTACAGAAATTTTTTATAAAAAATTTTTTATTTTTGCTTAGTTATTATAGAATAATATTAAACTAAAAACCCTATCTACTTTAAAATACAAAAAATTTTAAAAATTATTTTTATTTAGATTATCTACTCTATCTTTGTATAACTAAACAACAAAAAAACATAATATGAAAACAATTGAAAATTTTAAATTAGAAGTAGTATTAAGAATCCTTAATGCATTTAAAGAAGAAGACGAAATTGCAAGTATTTTATCTTCTCAATTATCTACTTACGGTATAAGTGATGAAGTAATAAAAGTATCCACAAAACATTTAATTTCATCTGGAGATATTGAAGATTGTTCCAGCAATGGCTTCGCTCCAAGATTTAAAATTCATACATCATTATCTTGTCCAGATTTTTTAATTAATCCAGATCTAACATTAAACAACAAAGCTTTCATTCTAATGTTTTATAACATTCTACCATCATATGATAAAATTCCAGCTAGAGAATTAAAACGAATTTTAGATGATAATAATATAGATTGTGTTATTGGAACTATTTATAATATTACAAGAAGATTAAAAGAATTTAATACAGAAGGTTTATTTGGAATACTTAAGAATACAAAAGATATAACTTTAAAAATCTCACATCCTAAGTACACTCTTTTAAAAACACCTAAAGGATATCAAGTTAATTCTAAATTATTAAAAGGTGAGAATACTGAAGAAAGGGTTATATATAAACACTCTGATAAATTATGTATAAAGTGTGGAGAAACAGATCCTTCTAAATTTGATAAGCATAGAAATTTCTTATGTAGTAAGTGTGCACGAGATGAAGAGGAAGAAAAGAAATGGGAAAATATAGGAAAGTGGTTATTAGATAAATGTAAAAGAAATTGTGAGTATAGAAAATATAATTATAGTAATAAAAATAATATAAAAAAGGAATTAGATATTACAGAAGAATATTTAAATGAGATGTACAAAGCACAAGAGGGGAAATGTTATTATTCTGGAATCCCGTTTTCAAAAGATTATAGACCTTCTGTGGATAGGATAGATTCTAATAAAGGATATATAAAAGGAAATATTGTTATTTGTGAGGATAAGATTAATGTAATGAAGAGTAATTTATCTATTAAAGAATTTAAGGAAAGGATTGTGAATATATA
>ENA-ORUF01001918-ORUF01001918.1-human-gut-metagenome-genome-assembly--contig:-NODE-1918-length-20142-cov-3.124259_pt1 | contig 20142 bp, 20 predicted proteins | sample MGYA00242077_ERZ509203 | MGnify/ENA primary metagenome ERZ509203 (study PRJEB26280, sample SAMEA2338834) | human gut metagenome | biome: human gut; feature: human-associated habitat; material: faeces... | reverse complement strand
CCGCGTAGCGACTATCATTTATCGCGTCCAAGTTTTGGGGCGCAGTTCAAACGATCTCCACCCGCCCGCTTGCATGGGGCGCTATTCAGAACTCGAAGAACTCGAGCCCGACGACTCGCCCGAACTTTCATCGTCGCTCGATCCGCCACTTGTCGTCGCGGTACCTCGCGCCCAGTCGGTGTTGCTGTTGTTATACAGGTCGCCGATGGTCGCGGACTCATCGCCGCCCGAGCCCATGGTCTGCGGCCCCTCGGGATCCTCGCCAGCATCCACACGGGCCATCATCTCTTCGAGTGCGTCCTCGTATACGAACACGTAGCTCTGGCCGTTGATGTAGGTATCTTCGCCTGCCCAAGACGGGATGTTCGCAGAGTACATATCGTTGACGTCCATACCGCGCATCGCGTTCACGAGCGAGATGATGTCAGAAACCGAAAGCGACGTATGGACCATGTCGGCGAGCGACTCGACGAGCGAGGGGATCGTCGCGATATCGAGGTTGTTCAAGATCTTGTCAGCGAGCGCGCCCAAGACCATGCGCTGGTGGCGCATACGGGTGTAGTCGCCGTCGGCGAACTGATGGCGCGCGCGGCAGAAGGTGAGCGCGGCCTCGCCGTCCATGTGCTGCTGCCCCGCCTCGATGGTCACAGGCCCGGCCTCGGGGTCGTCGACCTCGTCGCCCTCGGGCACGTAGATATCGATACCGCCCACGGCATCCACGAGCGCCTTCATGCCATCGAAGTTGATCTCGGCATATTGCGAGATCTCGACGCCGCAGAGCTTGTTGACGGCCTCGACCATCTCCTCGGCGCCACTGCCGTCATCGGCGGCGCCGTAGGTGAAGACCGCGTTGATCTTCATGGTGGAACCCTTGTACTCAACCTTGGTGTCGCGCGGCACCGAGATGAGCGTGACCTGCTTGCCCGTGGGGTCGATGCGCGCCAGGATAATCGAGTCGGTACGGTACGCGGTCTCGCCGGGGCGCCCGTCGGTACCAAGCAAGAGCATGTAGAACGGCTCGCGGGCAACGTCGGAATCAGCCAACACGGCGCGCAGCTCGTCGGTGATGATGCCGGCGTCGTTCAGGCGCGAGACGATGCTGTTGAACCAGATCGCCGTAGCCGTGCCCGCCGTGACCAGCATGACGAGCAGGCTGCACACGATGCTGCGGCGGATGATGCGGCCGCGACGGCGCTTGCGAGCGCGCTCGGAATAACGGCCAACGTTCTCGCGGCTATAGATGCGGCTCGCCGTGCTCGACGATGTTCGCCTTGACTGCTGAACGGCTTTCTTTCGACGCAAACCCATGCAACTACCTGCCTAATCCTCGAGCGGGTCGGGTATAGAAGCACGTTCAACCTGCGCCCCCAGTCCCGTCAGTTTATCAACGAACCGCTCATAGCCGCGATTGATGTGGTGGATAGCCGAAACATCGGTCTCGCCCTCCGCCACAAGACCAGCGAGCACAAGCGCCGCGCCGCCGCGAAGGTCGGGCGAGACCACCTGCGCTCCCGAAAGGCGCTCTACGCCGTGGATGATGGCGTGGTGGCTCTCGATGCGAATATTGGCACCCATGCGCACCAACTCGGATGCGAACATGAAGCGGTTTTCGAAAATGTTCTCCGTGATGATGGAGTTGCCATCGGCAAGCGCAGAAAGCACCATGACCTGGGCCTGCATATCGGTCGGGAATCCCGGGAAGGGCAGCGTCTGGATATCGACGGGGCGCAGATGCTCGGCTCGCCACACCCGAACGCCACCGTTCACGCGCTCGTAGCTCACACCCATGAGCTCGAGTTTTTTAAGTACCATACCGAGGTGCTGCGGGTTGAAGCCGGTAACGGCAACGCCGCGGTCGCCCGCCGCCAGCGCGCCGGCCACGATGAACGTGCCCGCCTCGATGCGGTCGCCGATCACCTGGTGCACGACGGGATGGAGCTCCTCGACGCCCTCGACCGTGACAACCGGCGTGCCGGCACCGCTCACCTTGGCGCCCATCTCGTTGAGCATGTTGGCAAGATCGACGATCTCGGGCTCGCGAGCAGCGTTGTCGATCGTCGTGGTCCCTTGGGCGCGCACCGCCGCCATGATGAGGTTTTCCGTTGCGCCAACGCTCGCGAACTCGAGCGAGACCATGGTTCCGGTAAGGCCCTCGGGCGCATTGGCATGAATGTAGCCATGATCGGTGTCAAACTGCACACCGAGCGCCTCGAGGCCGAGGATGTGCATGTCGATCTTGCGCGCACCGAGATTGCAGCCGCCGGGCATGGCGATCTTCGCGCGGTTGAAGCGCCCGAGGAGCGGGCCCATGACCGCCGTCGAGGCGCGCATCTTGGCAACGAGCTCGTAGGGAGCTTCCCAGCTATCCACAGCAGAGGTGTCGATGATGAGGGTGTGCTCGTCCGCGACCTCGATGGTGGCGCCCAACCCCTTGAGCACCTTACCCATCACATGAACATCAGAGATGTTAGGCACGTTGGTGAGCGTCGTGGTGCCCGGCGCCAAAAGCGTTGCAGCCATAAGTTTGAGCGCTGAGTTTTTAGCACCCGAGACATGCACGTCACCTTCGATGGCGTGTCCGCCATGAACGCGAATGATATTCACGTGCCACTCCTTCACGACCATGCCCGAAGCGATACGTTCGCCTCGGGCATGATGCAATCGATATCACAAAGCGGTGCGATGTGCTCTATTGTGAAAGCAAGAGCTTGCACCATGCGATTTCATTATAGAGATAGGCACGGCGTGCATCATCTTCTGACAAGATGCTCAATTGTTCTTCAAAACCTTGAAGTTGAGCTTGAACTTCATCCTTGTTGATCGAAGCCAGATCCTCGGCGCGTTCCGCCAGCACGATCACCTCGTCGTCAGCAATCTGCGCATAGCCTCCATCCACCGCGAACGTGCGGCTCACCTCGCCCATCCTCTGGTCGCACACGCGCACGTACCCGGACTTGATCGTGCAGATCTCGCTCGCATGGCGCGGGAGGATGCCCAGCTCACCATCGGTCGAAGGCAGGGCGACAAAGGCCGCCTCGCCTTCGTAGGCGCTATGCTCGGGACACACAATACGGACGTGCATTACGCGCTCGCCTTCATCTTCTCGGCGCGCTCGCGCACGTCGTCAATCGTTCCGGCATAGCGGAACGCCTGCTCGGGAAGGTCGTCGCACTCACCGTCGACGATGGCGGCGAAGCTGCGCACGGTGTCCTCGACGCGAATGTACACACCGGGATTTCCGGTGAACTTCTCGGCTACGTGGAACGACTGCGAGAGGAACTGCTGGAGCTTGCGGGCGCGGTCAACGGTGAGGCGCTGCTCCTCCGAGAGCTCATCCATGCCGAGGATGGCGATGATGTCCTGGAGGTCGGAGTACTCCTGCAAGATCTCCTGCACCTTGACGGCCACGCGGTAGTGCTCCTCGCCCACGATGCTCGGATCGAGCGCGTCGGAAGAGGACGCCAAGGGGTCAATGGCCGGGTAGAGGCCGAGCGAAGCGATGCTACGCGAGAGAACCGTCTGCGCGTCGAGGTGCGTGAAGGTCGTTGCGGGCGCCGGGTCGGTAAGGTCGTCGGCGGGCACGTAGACCGCCTGCACCGAGGTGATGGAGCCGGTCTTGGTCGAGGTGATGCGCTCCTGAAGGTCTCCCATCTCGGTTGCGAGCGTAGGCTGGTAGCCCACGGCAGAGGGCATGCGGCCGAGCAGGGCCGAAACCTCGGAGCCCGCCTGGGAGAAACGGAAGATGTTGTCGATGAACAGCAGCACGTCCTGCCCGCGATCGCGGAAGTACTCGGCTGCGGTAAGGCCAGCGAGGCCCACGCGCAAGCGGGCTCCCGGGGGCTCGTTCATCTGGCCGTACACGAGGCACGTCTTGTCGATAACGCCCGATTCGGTCATCTCGAGGTAGAGGTCCGTACCCTCGCGCGTGCGCTCGCCCACGCCCGTAAATACGGACGTACCGTTGTGCTCCTGCGCAAGGTTGTTGATGAGCTCCTGGATGAGAACCGTTTTGCCCACGCCGGCGCCACCGAAGAGGCCCGTTTTGCCGCCTCGGATGTAGGGCTCGAGCAGGTCGACCGCCTTGATGCCGGTCTCGAAGATCTCGGTTTGGGTGGTGAGCTCGTCGAAGTGCGGCGCGGAATGATGGATGGGATAGTAATCCTCCACCTCGGGCATGGGCTTGCCGTCCACCGGCTGACCCAGCACGTTCCACACGCGGCCGAGCGTCTGCGGACCGACGGGCATCTTCATGGACTCGCCGGTGTCGTGGGCGATAAGGCCGCGCTGCAAACCGTCGGTCGAGGTCATGGCAACGCAGCGGGCAACGCCGCCGGGAAGCTGGTTCTCCACCTCGAGAATCGTGCTCACGTGCCCCATGGGCGTCGTGGCCTCGACGGTAAGTGCGTTGTAGATGCCGGGCACCTGGGCGGGGAACTGAACGTCCACGACAGCGCCGATGATGCGCACGATGCGCCCCTCACCCGCTGAATGAACGCGCCCGGCCTCCTCGATGGCCGACTTCACGCTGGTATCTATCATTGCTCCTCCAATGCTGAGGCACCGCCCACGATCTCGTTGATCTCGGTGGTGATGGATGCCTGGCGCACGCGGTTGTACGTGCGCGTCAACGTCGCCACGATGGCGGTTGCGTTCTCCGTGGCAGAGTGCATGGCCTTGCGGCGCGCACCCTGCTCGGCAGCGGCCGAATCGATGAGCGCCTGGTGGATAACCGTCAAGATGTAGCTCGGAACGAGCTCGCCGAGAACATGCTCGGCCGACGGCACGAACTTGAACGAAGAGGACACGCGGCTCGGGCCCTCGGTATCGTTCTTGCGCGGACCGTGCGCCATGGCGACGGCCTCGGGGTCGAGCGGCAGCAAGTGCTCCACACGCAGGTCTTGGTCAACGCGATTGCGCGCATGGTGGTACACGAGCTCCACGCGATCGAGCTCTCCCGCCGCATACGCGCGGCAGACATAGCTCGAGATCATGCGCGCGTCCTCGAGGTTCGGCTCCGCCGAATTGCCCTCGAAGTGCATCACCAAGTTGTCATGGTGACGGAAGTACTCGGTCGCTTTGCGGCCGCAGGCGATGACCTCCGCCTTGGCGCCCGCGCGCTCCCAGCCCCCCATAATCTTCTCGGCGGCGCGGGCTGCGCCCACGTTGAAGCCGCCGGCCAGACCGCGGTCGGACGAGATCGCGATCACCAGGCCCCGCTGCACCTCATCGCGCCGTTTGAGCATGGGGTTGTTACCCGCGACCTCGGCATCTTGCGCAACGGTGAGCATCACGTCGGTAAGCGCGGCCTTGTAGGGCTCGGCCTGCATCGCGCGATCGAGCGCGCGACGGATCTTGGCCGTAGAGACCATCTCCATCGTGCGCGTGATCTGCTCGGTGCTCTGCACCGACGAGATGCGCTTCCTGATGTCGCGAAGGTTTGCCATGAGGTTACGACTCCTCTGCCGCGACGTCCGCAGCGGGCGCGTCGGCGGCGTGCTTCGAGGTGTACTGCGCCTTGAAGTCGCGCAGCGTCTGATCGAGCCGGTCCTTGAGGTCTCCCTCGATCTTCTGGGTGCGCAGGCGCGCCATGAGCGGACCGAACGAATTGCGCATCTGCTCGAGGAGCTCGTCGCGGAAGGGAAGCACCTGCGAAAGGGGAAGGTCGTCGAGGTACCCCTCGTTACCGGCGTAGAGCGCCACAATCTGCTCGGCAACGTCGAACGGCTTGAAGCGCGGCTGCTTGAGAAGCTCCGTCATGCGCGAACCGTGCGTGAGCTGCTTCTGGGTCGTCGCATCGAGGTCGCTGCCAAACTGCGCAAATCCCTGGAGCTCCTGATAGGAGGCTAGGTCCAAGCGCAGGTTGCCCGCAACCTGCTTCATCGCCTTGGTTTGGGCGGCGCCGCCCACGCGGCTCACCGAGATGCCCACGTCCACTGCCGGGCGCTGTCCCTGGAAGAACAGGTCGCTCTGCAGGTAGATCTGGCCATCGGTGATGGAGATCACGTTGGTGGGAATGTAGGCGGAAACGTCGCCATCCTGCGTCTCGATGATCGGGAGGGCCGTCATGGAGCCAGAGCCGTGCTCGCTCGAAAGCTTACAGGCACGCTCCAACAGGCGAGAATGCAGGTAGAAGATGTCGCCGGGGTAGGCCTCGCGTCCCGGCGGACGGCGAAGCGTGAGCGACATCTGACGGTAGGCGACGGCCTGCTTGGAAAGGTCGTCGTAGATCACGAGCACGTGGCCGCCGGGGTTCTCGGCAGATGCCGGCTTGCCGTCCTTGCCGTTGTACATAAAGAACTCGCCGATGGCGGCGCCCGCCATGGGTGCGATGTACTGCAACGGCGCGGAATCGGCCGCCGTAGCGGAAACGATCACCGTGTAATCGAGCGCATGACGGCGCGAAAGGGTCTCGCGGATGTTGGCAACCGTGGAAGCCTTCTGGCCGATCGCGACGTAGATGCAGATAACGCCCTTGCCGCGCTGGTTCAGGATGGCATCGATGGCGATGGCGGTCTTGCCCGTCTTGCGGTCGCCGATGATGAGCTCGCGCTGGCCGCGGCCGATCGGAATCATGGAGTCCACAGCGAGGAGACCCGTTTGCAGCGGCTCGCACACCGGCGTGCGGTCGATAACGCCCGGGGCCTTGAACTCGATGGGGCGCCGATGCGTGGTGCGGATGTCGCCCAAGCCGTCGATGGGCTCGCCGAGCGGGTTGACTACGCGCCCCAGCATGCTGCGGCCAACGGGAATGTCCATGACGCGGCCGGTCGTGCGGCATTCGTCGCCCTCGACGATGAGTGCGGTCTCGCCGAAGAGCACGGCGCCGACCTCGTCGCGGTCGAGGTTCTGGGCGAGACCGTAAACCGTCTCCCCCGTATCGGAGCTCTTGAATTCCAGGAGCTCGCCCGCCATGGCGTTTCGCAGGCCCGAGACGCGAGCGATACCATCGCCCACCTCGTCAACCTGGGAGACCTCCTGGGTATCCACGACGGCGCTCAGGGTGTCGAGCCTTCCCGCCAGGATGCGCGCGATGCTCTGCGCGTCGATGGTCTCAGACATGTGCGGTTTCACCTCCATGCGTTGTGTGTCCGTGTGCGGTGTGAACGGTCGAGAGCGTCTCGTGCGCGGCACGGAGCTGCGTCTTGACCGAGATGTCGCGGCGCTGGCCGCGCGCCTCGAGCACGATACCGCCGATGATCGACGGGTCCACCTGCTCGATGAGGAAGACCTCCTGGCCGAAATCGCGCTGCAGGCGCTCGCGAATCTGGGCGCGCAGATCGTCGTCGAGCGGCACCGCCGTCGTCACCGTGACGCCCACGATGTCGTCGTCCTCTTCGGTCATGGCGTGATAGGCCTCGGCCACCTGGGGCAGCAGGTCGAGCTGCCCGCGCTCCACGAGCGCGCTCAACACGGCCAGCACCTCAGGACTCGCCGAGCTAAGCACCTCGAGATCGCGCAGGTTCTCGAAGACGCGCCCCTCGGTCTTGCCCGCTTCGAGCAGGGACCGCGCATACGTCTCGAGGACCTTCATCTCCCTGCGGCTAGTTGGCATTCAGGCTACCCGCTTCCTTGATGTAGCTCTCGATGAGGCGACGCTGCTCGCCATCCTCGTCGAGGGCCTTCTCGACGATCTTGGACGCCACGGAAACCGAGAGGTCCGCGATCGAGGCAGCAGCCTCGGCATAGAGCGCGTGGCGCTCGTCCTCGGCCGTACGGTGCGCCTTGGCGATGATGCCCTCGGCCTCCTTGTGGGCCGCAGCGATGATGCGCTGGCGCTCGGCCTCGGCATCCTGGCGTGCAGCAAGCACGATGTCGGCTGCCTGGCGGCGGGCATCGGTAAGCAGGTCGTCAGAGGCCTTACGGTCCTCGAGGGCCTTCTGCTTGGTTTTCTCGGCCTCATCGAGGCTCTCCTCGATACGGCGAGAACGCTCGTCCATCATGCCGAGAACCTTGGGCCACGCCACCTTGGCGAGCGCGATCCAGATGATGATGAAGGCGATGAGCGCCGGCACGAATTCCGCCATCTTGGGGATGAGGATGTCGGCACCGCCCGCCTCTTCAGCAAACGCCGAGGCAGGAGCCACGAGGGCGGCAAGCGCCACTACGGCCGCCGAACCGGCGCATCGGTTGAACAATTTCATAATCGACTCCTTACGGAACACGACGAGGCTCCCCTAGGAGATGAGCGTGACGACGAAGCCGATGAGGCCAAGCGCCTCGGTGAACGCGGATGCCAGGATGAAGACGGTGAACGCGCGACCCTGGACCTCGGGCTGGCGCGCCATGGCGCTCGTCGCACCGAACGCTGCAAGGCCAATGGCCAGGCCAGCACCGATAACACCGAGACCGTAACCGATAACTCCCACGATTCCTCCTTTGACGTGCGCCTTCTCTGCGCAGGATACCCAAACTATCTTGACAGGGCGAAGACCGCCCGAGTCACCTTGATGCGACGCCGCGAGAGCTAGTGCCCCTCGGCCTCGGCGATCTGAATGTACACGGCGGCGAGCACGGTAAAGACATATGCCTGAACGAACGCAACGATGAGCTCGACCGCGTAGATGATGAGCAAGATGGCAACCCAGGCCAGGCTCGGAAGCGCGCCAAGCGCGTTCATGGCGCTCACCTGCTCGAGCAACGGCTGGGCAAAGAGCGACGCCATGATGGCAAAAGATCCCATGACGATGTGCCCGGCGAACATATTGCAGAACAGACGGATGGCAAGCGTGATGGGGCGGAGCAGCAGCGAGAAGACCTCGATGACCCACACGAACACGTTCATGGGGAAGGCCACTCCCGCCGGAGCAAGGCTCTTGAGATACCCGATCACACCATGCTTCTTGCAGCCGAAATACACGAAGTAGATAAAGGTCACGAGGGCGAGGGCCGCCGTGCAGCCGATCGCGCCCGTGCCCGGCTTCATGCCAGGAATGAGGCCGATGAAATTGTTGATGAGGATGAAGAAGAAGATCGTGGCAAGGAACGGGAAGTGCTTGCGCCATTCGGTGCCCACGACGCCCTTGGCGACATCGTTTTCAACATATTCAACTAAATACTCGACGCCGTTGACGAACAGGCCCTTGGGAACAAGCGTCTGCTTCTTCACGAACGTGAAGACCACGACCAAAAGCACGATGGCCGAGACGAGAAGCCAGAACGAATATTGCGTTATGCCCGCACCTAGATCGCCGACGACAGGGGCCGAGGAGAACTCTGAGACGAGTTCGTTGATCGCCTCGGGCAGCTTGGAAAACGCATCCAAGGATGTCACCTTCCCTATCTACCGGCCCCACGGCCGGATTCCGCATCAATCCTTCTTGAGCATCAGCGCGATGGCCACCGCGAGCCAGCACAAGAAGAACCCGATAATCTCGCCGGCTGCGAACCCGACGAGCACCGGACGTGCCAAAAGGTACGTCACGATAACGCCCAGGAACAGCACGAGGAACGAAGCGAAGACTCCCATGAACCCCACGGTCATGTTCGCCTCGCGCTGCCTGCGCAGCACCGGGACGAGCGCGACGAGCAGGGGAGCGAACGCCAGAAGGCCCACGACCACCCCTACCAGAATGCTCGGGATATGATGTGCAAAATCAAACTCGAGCATCGCGCTCCTCCCTGCAACCAACTGCGCTCTAAGCGCGCGCCGGTTGCACGAGCGTTGAGCGATTATTATAGATACCCGCATCTAGAATTCAAGCGAAGTGTGGCGGTTTGGTGTCCCGATACATACACCCGGCCGAACTCTTAGAAAAACGGATAACGCACCTGTTCAGAGTACCATTTTACGCACGGTGTTCCTAGCCGTTGCCGGCCGCATGCGCGTTCGACCGGCAAGAATCTTATCCATTGAAGACGAAGGCGCTGCAGACGGCCCATCGCCTGCAGCGCCCTTGCCTAAACATCCCTCAACCACTCGTTGGATTTGAGGAGGCTCGCATGCTACAGCGTGCCGAAGATGCGGTCGCCGGCATCGCCCAAACCGGGCACGATGTAGGCGTTTTCGTTGAGGCCCTCGTCGACGGCGCAAGCGAAGATCTTTACGTTCGGATCGGCATCCTGGACCGCCTTGATGCCCTCGGGCGCAGCGACGATGCAGAGCAGGCGGATGTCACTCACACCCTGCTTGCGCAGATACTCGAGCGCCGCCGTGGCCGAGCCGCCCGTGGCGAGCATGGGGTCGACGAGCAGGCAGATGCGCTCGTCAACATCCTGGGGAAGCTTGCAGTAGTACTCATGCGGCTCGTGCGTGACCTCGTCGCGATACATGCCGATGTGCCCCACGCGCGCGGCGGGAATGAGCTCGAGCAGGCCATCGACCATGCCGAGGCCAGCGCGCAAGATGGGCACGATGGCGAGCTTGCGACCCGCGAGCTGCTTGCAGGTTGCCTCGCGGATGGGAGTTGTTACCTGCACGTCCTCGAGCGGAAGGTCGCGCGTTGCCTCATAGCCTTCGAAGACGGCAAGCTCCGAGACAAGGTCGCGGAACTGCTTGGTGCCGGTCTTCTCGTCGCGAAGAATCGAGAGCTTGTGCTGCACGAGCGGATGATCGACAACGGTGACGCGCGCGGGGTCGTAGGAAACGGGCATCGTTACGCCTCCTCGGTGTCGAGCGCCATGATCTTCTCGACGCGGCGCTCATGACGGCCGCCTTCGAACTCCGTGGTAAGGAAGGTCTTCACGATCTGCTTGTTGACCTCAAGATCGACGAACCGCCCCGAGAGGCACACCACGTTGCCGTTGTTGTGCTGGCGGAAGAGCTCGGCGAACGCCGGGGAGGTAATCGACGACGCGCGCACGCCGGACACCTTATCTGCGGCGACTGCCATGCCGATGCCCGTGCCGCAAATGAGCACGCCGAAATCTGCATCGCCCGACGACACCGCCTGGGCAACCTTAACGGCATAGTCCGGATAATCGACGGAATCGCCCGTTTCGGGGCCGAAATCCGTAACATCACAGGACAGCTCGGTTACCATGAAGTCCGCGAGCGCGCCCTTCTGATCGAAGCCGCCGTGGTCGGATGCAATCGCTACGCGCATTGCTGCTCCTTTCGCAATGGTTACATGCGAGATTTCGCACCAGCAACCACTTTACTACATTCGCTCCGTTGCAACCTGCGCGCGCCCCGCAACAGCTATAACCACCTCACGCAGCCTGCGCGCACCTGCCGCAACGCGCGTCCCGAATCAGCACCTTTTGCTCGGATTGAAAAAGAACCGACGTAACAGGCTTCACGTGACCTGCGGCTTCCTTGCAGCGCAGGTACTCTCAGCCCAGCTCCTCGCGAAAAAGGCGCTGATTCGAAACCTAAAAGTGCTACGTCCATTTCCCTCTATAGGCACTACATATAAATAGGCAATACATATAAAACGAGCTTTATAACATGTATTTTAGATACTGTTTGCTAAAATCCATGTTATACCAAGCGTTTGGAGGTTTGATATGCAGCAGCAAGGCACCTATATCGAACGGCCCCAGCTCCTCCACGCAATAACAGAACATCAAAACACCCCCGATATAAAGGTGATCACCGGTGTACGCCGCTGTGGCAAGTCAACGGCAATGGCCATGCTTGCCGACGAGCTGCGCCGTCAGGGGGTTCCAAGCACCAACATCTTCTACAAACGCTTCGACGCATTCGATATCCCGCTTGATTACCGGGCAGAAGACCTCTTTTCAGAGCTCACGACGGCTTCCCAAGAACTGGATAGCGGTTCTTACTGGTATGTGCTGCTCGACGAGATACAAGATGTTTATGGTTGGGAGCAGGTCGTTCGACGCCTCCATACGCGCCCAAACACCGACGTCTACCTGACCGGGTCCAATGCTCGCCTGCTCTCGAGCGACCTTTCAACATACCTAACCGGTAGATACGTTGAGATTAACGCGTTTCCGCTCTCATTGAACGAATATCACGCGTTTGTCCGAGCGTACGACACGCAAAGCAACATGACCGAAGAACAGCCCAAAAGCCTCGATGAGCATCTAGCAGACTACCTGCTCTTTGGAGGCATGCCCGGCATCTTTAGCCTTGCCGAACGCAATCCACGCACCGTCGAAAGCGAGCTGCGCGGTATCTATCAATCAATCCTGTATAAAGATGTTGCACAGCGTTTCTCCATTCGTGATCTTGAGGGACTCGACCGGCTCGCGCGATTCACATTCCTGAACGCGGGGTCGCTTTTTTCGATTCGCAGCGTTACCAATGCGCTTAAAAGCGCCGGTCACTCCGCATCAGAGACCGCAGTAGCAAATATGCTTAAGGCTCTTGAACAGGCATTCCTTGTCTACCCTGCAGAGCAGGCAGGCATTCAGGGTAAAGAGGTTCTACGCCCGCGGCGTAAATACTACCCGGTCGATTTGGGATTTCTCGGGCTTGCAAGCGCGTTCTCTGGCAGAAACCTTGGTGCGCGCCTTGAATGTGCGGTGGCACTCGAACTCCTACGGCGGGGATACCGCATCTCTGTGGGTACCGGACCGACAAGCGAAATCGACTTCATAGCAATAGATCCGAGCACATCGGAAAGGCTTTACATCCAGGTAAGCGCCAACATCGGCGATGAACATACAATGGAGCGAGAGCTCCGACCTCTTAAGAGGCTCACCGATTCATTCCCCAGGCTGCTCGTTACCCTCGACCACTACGCGGAGGAAACCACGCCGGAGGGAATACGCGTTGTTCATGCCGCGTCGTGGCTAACGGGTGCCCACCAGAACAGACGATGACGCGCACATGCTACGGGCGCGGGCAACGGCATCGTGCCAGCCAGCAAGATTGCGGGCGCGGTCTTCCTCGCTCATCTGAGGCATGAAGTGCTTTGCGTAGTCGTGGTTCTGGCGCAGCTCCTCGTGGTCCTCCCAGTAGCCAACCGCCAAGCCGGCAAGATAGGCGGCACCGAGGGCGGTCGTCTCGACCGACTCCGTTTGGTCGACGGGGATTCCCAGCAAGTCCGCCTGAAACTGCATGATGAACTCGTTCCGCGAAGCGCCGCCGTCGACCGAAAGGCTGTCGAGGCGCGAGCCGGCATCGGCCTCCATGGCGCAAAGCACATCGTAGCTCTGGTATGCCATGGACTCGCACGCGGCGCGAACGAGCGACGAACGGTCCGAGGCTCCGGTAAGCCCGCAGATGAGCCCACGCGCGCCCGCGTCCCACCAGGGAGCACCAAGGCCGCTGAACGCAGTAACCAGATAGCAGCCGCCGTTATCAGGACGCGAGAGCGCAATCCCCTCGGTCTCCTTTGTACTGCCGATGATCTGCAGCTTGTCGCGCAGCCATTGGATCACCGAACCCGCATGGAAGATCGACCCTTCGAGGGCATAGCTCACCTTGCCCTGCTCTGCGATGCCGATGGTTGCCACGAGCCCGTTCTTGGACTCCACCACGGTGTCGCCCGTGTTCATGAGCATGAAGCACCCGGTCCCGTAGGTGTTCTTAGCCTGCCCCGGCTCGAAGCAGCAGTGCCCGAAAAGCGAAGCCTGCTGGTCGCCCGCGACCCCCATAATGCGAGGCCGGTGCGTCATGATATCGGTCGAGACGCGACCGAACTCCCCCGAGCTCCAGCGAACCTCGGGCAACATGCGGCGCGGGATGTTCAGAAGCTCGAGCAGCTCGTCGTCCCAATCGAGCGTGTGGATATTGAAGAGCATCGTGCGGCTTGCGTTCGTGTAATCCGTCGCGAACACCAATCCGCCCGTGAGATTGAAGATGAGCCACGAGTCGATGGTTCCGAAGAGCAGCTGCCCGGATTCGGCAAGCTCTCGCGCCCCGCTCACGTTGTCCAGAATCCACGCGACCTTGGTGGCCGAGAAGTAGGCATCTGGGGTGAGCCCGGTCTTGGCGCGAATCATATCCTCGTATCCCTCGTCAACGAGGCGCTGAGCGAGCGGTGCGGTGCGGCGGCACTGCCAACCGATGGCGTTGTAGATGGGCTGTCCGCTATCCCGGTCCCAGACCACCGTGGTTTCACGCTGGTTGGTGATGCCGATCGCCTCGATGCTATCCGAGTGGATGCCGCTCTTGAACTGCACTTCCATCATGACGGCGATCTGCGAGGCGAGGATTTCGGTTGGGTCTTGCTCCACCCATCCCGGATGCGGGTACGTCGTTTTGATCGAACGAGACGCCTGGGCCACGATGCACCCGTATGCGTCGACGATCATGGCACGCACCGATGTCGTGCCACTGTCGATCGTCATGATGTATGAGCTGCCTGTTGAATACTGCCGATCAACAAGACCGAGGTCTTTGAGTGAAAGCGCCATGATGAACCTACTTCTCTTGCGCTCTATAAGCCCGAGCGGTCGAGACGACGCGCGCGATGGCTTCCTTCGAGATGGCTCCCTGCCGAATGATGACGGGCTCGCCGCCGATGCAGGAGACGATGGTCGATGCATCGCGACAGGGCGTCTCGCCCGCATCGAGCGCGACATCAACGCCGTCGAGCACCGATGGCTCCACGTCGCCGAAGGTAACGGGAGCAGGGGCACCATGCGTGTTCGCGCTCGTCGTGGCAAGGGGGCAGCCGCACGCCTTGATAAGGGCTGCGACGACAGGAGACGCCGAACAGCGCAGGGCGACCGTTCCATCCGCTGCCTGCATGTACACCGGCACGTTTTCGCGGGCATGCACGATGAGGGTGAGCGCCCCGGGCCAGAAAGCCTCCGCAAGCGCCCGAGTTATGGGATCGATTCCATAGCCGTACCGATCGAGCGCATCGACCCCGCCCACGAGCCAGGGAACCGTTTGCGTAAGCTCACGGTGCTTAACGGAAAAGATGCGACGATACCCACTGCCAGACGGCGGAACCGAAGCGCCGTTCACGCTCGGTCGCTCGTCCTCTTCCGAAGGGAGGCTTTCCTGGCCGTTCCGGCATGCGTCACGTTCGTTCACGGCGTCGACTAAATCTTGGGCAAGCGGTGCTACGGCCACACCAAGGCCATACACCGTCTCGGTAGGGATGAGCGCGAGGCCACCCTCCCGCAGTACCTGTGCCGCGCGCACGATGCCCTCATCATGCTGCTCCGGCGTTGTACCCGACACCTTCAATACCCTCTGCATGCCCTCGACTACGTCTCCCCCGATGGATTGGCCTCCGCGTGCGCGGCGTCGTTGTATTCTCTCATGGCCTTGCGAACATCGCGGCGGCAGCGCGCCAGAAGGTCGCAAACGGGGCAATCCGGTCGACAGAAGGAACAAAGTGTGTCGGCTCTGTGTGGCACGCCGGCCAGTCTGGCAGGGGCCCCACATGTTAGAACCCAAGACGTTCGCTCCTACGGGCGAAGCAGCATCCCCCCACGGTACCGGGCGCAGGCGCACGGTATTGCGCTTCCCCCTAGAGACGAGGCGGCATCTCCGCAAAAACGAAGCGCGGCCGGCGCGTGAGGTCTTCAATCGCGCGAACGTTAACCATTCCCGCGCCACGACACAATGCGGCGGCGTCCTCCACAGCGCCCTCAAAGAGCTCGCAGGCGAACAATCCGCCCGGCTTGAGCACAAACGGCGCCGCATCGAGAAGCCTCCGGAATATGGCAAGGCCGTCAGGCCCACCATCGAGTGCAAGATGCGGCTCGTAGTCTTTTACCTCGTGCGGAAGGCCGCCCATCACAGCAGTTGGAATGTACGGGGGGTTCGACACGAGCACGTCGAAGGTGCCGCGCTCGGATTCCTCAACCGGGCAAATCAGGTCGCCGAAACGAATATCCACCGCATCCGGAGCGAGCCCGCAACGCTCCCGGTTCCGGAGCGCGAGGTCGATGGCCGGCCGGCTGATATCCGTCGCCACGCATGCAACGCGTCCGCGGCGCTCCAGGGTGAGCGAGAGCGAGACGCATCCCGTTCCGCACCCGACTTCGAGCACGCGCGCGCTGACCGGAGGCTCTGCACCCTCCTGAACCTCATGCGCCTCGCAAGCAGAATCATCAGAAGAATCGGGGCCTTCTCCCGCAACCGCGCTGCCCGTAGCCGCCTCACCGGCATCAACCGCCGCGGCGGCCTCGTGTCCATCGCCATACTGGGACAGCGTTTCACCTGCACGCTCCGCCTCCCGCGCAGCGGCAGCTTCCACCTGGCGAGCAACCTCAGCCTGGCGGGCAGCCTCCACAGATGCATTCCAAGGAAGCTCGACACGGTGCCGCTCGATTTCCTGGTGGCCAATCACCCGCTCGTCAAGGTGGGTCAAAACCAGATCGACCAAGAACTCCGTTTCCGGGCGCGGGATGAGCACCTCGGGCGCGCAGAGTATGCTGTGGCCCCGAAACGACGTCTCCCCGGTGATGTACTGCAGCGGCTCGCCATCGGCGCGGCGCTTTACCCCCGTACGCATAATCGTTCGCTCTTCGGGGGAAAGCGGCCTGTCGAAATGCGTGTACAGATCGATGCGCTCCAAGCCCGTCGCGGCACATAGCAGCCATTCAGCCGAGAGCCTCGGATGATCCTGTCCCCTCCGCTTGAGGTAGCCCATGGTCCAATCGAGGCAATCCCTGACCGTCCAGACCTTCTCTTCCACTTCAGGCATAGCTCGCTCCCATCCTCGTCTCTTTGCACGCACATCCGTCAAAGCCGCCCCCGCACGGGTATCGAGCGGTCCACGACCCGATGTCCTAAGACTATCGGGAGGGTCTGTCGCGCATCCTGCAAGAAGCCGATAATATTCCGGCTCAAAACCTGCTGAACCTTAACGCCGCAAAAACACCCCTGCTCTGGCAGGCGAATCATGCACCACGCGCGCAATGCTCCGCCGTGCAAACCCCGCCACTCAACACGACAACTCCACAGCCTTAATCCGCAACATGCCGTGTATGCCCAGGGGCACATCGACCATGGCGCAACGCGCAAGGGAATGCCCCGACATGAAAAACGGGCCCGCCATACCCTGACGAGCCCGCTATCAAACGAATTAGACCGCCTCGGCGAGCTTCTCCGCACGATCGGCGGCGGCGAGCGCCTCGATCACACCGGAAAGCCCGTCTCCCAGCAGCACTGCGTTGTAGGTGCTGTTAAAGCCGATGCGGTGATCGGTCACGCGGTCCTGGGGCTGGTTATAGGTGCGAATCTTCTCCGAGCGGTTGCCGTGGCCGATCTGGCTCTGGCGCTCGGCTCCCAGCTCGGCCTGCTGCTTCTCGAGCTCCATCTCGTACAGGCGGGCGCGAAGCATCTGCATGCAAACCTCGCGGTTCTGGATCTGCGAGCGCTGCTCCTGCGACTGCACCACCGTATTGGTGGGCAGGTGGGTGATGCGCACCGCCGAATACGTGGTGTTCACGCACTGGCCGCCGGGGCCGGACGCGCAATACGTATCGATGCGCAGGTCGGACTGGTCGATATGGATGTCGATCTCGTCCGCCTCGGGAAGCACCGCGACCGTCGCCGTCGAAGTCTGGATGCGGCCCTGGCTCTCGGTCTTGGGAACGCGCTGCACGCGGTGCACGCCGCTCTCGTACTTCATGACGGAGTAGACCTTATCGCCCGAAACCTTGAACTCGATCGATTTGAAGCCGCCCGCGTCGCTCGGGCTCGAATCGAGCACCTCGAGCTTCCAGCCCTGCGACTCGCAGAAGCGCTGGTACATCTTGAAGAGATCGCCCGCAAAAATGGCCGCCTCGTCGCCACCGGCAGCAGAGCGAATCTCCACGATGGTGTTCTTCTCGTCGTTCGGGTCGCCCGGAATGAGCATGAACTTGATGTCTTCCTCAAGCTGCGGAAGCTTAGCCTCGTTAGCGGCGATGTCTTCCTGGAGCATGGCCTTCTCGTCCGCGTCCGAGGTCTCGCGCTGCATTTCCTTGGCAGCCTCGATGTCGTCGAGTGCGCCCAGGTATTCCCGAGCAGCGGCAACGAGCTGCGCCTGGTGCGCATGCTCCTTGGCCAGACGCATGTATTCCTTTTGATCTGCCACAACCGAAGGGTCGGAGAGCTTCTTTTCGAGCTCCTCATAGGCAGCGATGAGTTTTTCGAGCTTGTCGCGCATGATGGTTCCTTTGCGTTTTGGAAGTGGACGCCCGGAAACGATATTCGGGGCGCAGGGCCATACAGAAGGGCACCGCGACGCCTGCGGCACGCGGTGAATCATGAGCCCAGCTAGAGCATGTCGAACCGAAGATACATGCACTTCCTTTCTTCCGGCACCTAATCATACCCAGAGCGCCAAAAAGGGCAAGCGGCAGCTGCGCATCCTGCAGAAAAGACACGGCATCGCCGTGATACCCAGATGATATTGAGTGATATGGTCCCTGCGCCCAGGCGGGGATGTATCTTCGGTACCGTGTGCCCACCGTGGGATCCTCCTCGCGAATCAGCCCCTCTTCGCAGCATTCGCGAATCAAGCGCGACACCGCCAACCGGCTCGCACGCGAATCGTCAAGCCTAAAACGTTCACGCACCGACTGATTGCTCATGGCGTCGCGCCGAGCGTAGCACAAGCATGCGTGCCAATAGACAGCCTCCTTGCGCTGCTGTTTCGTCATACCCCCAAAACCATCGACATCAAAGAGCGTCACTACGGTACCGTCGAGCTCATCGGTTCTCACCTCGGGCGAGCGCAGATGCGCCCCCTCGCAGGCTTCAATCACCACGTCCCAGCCGGTTCCCTCTTCCTCGCAGATATCCATCAACCTCAGCGCGTTCACCAACAGCCCGTTGCGCAATAGCTCACGCACGTCACGCACTCTGTGCCACCTTCCGCTTCGCCCGCTCGGCGCGAACCTCCTGGGCGCGGACGCGCACGAGCGACGTGATGGCGCACTCGAGCATGCCGCGATCGGGTACGCGCGTCGTGAGGCGCTGCATCTGGAGCCCGGGCCAGAGCACCACGCGCACGAGAGGGTTATCGGGACGTTTTCCCGCCCACCGGACCGTCACCTCGTACGAAATTCCCATGACCACCGGCAGCAGAACAAGCCGCGATGCGAATACGATGGCCCCGCGCACGAACCCCGTCGCACCAAGCGCATCGGCAAACGCGCCCACTGGCGCGACCGCGTTCACCACGATCGCGATGATAACCGTCATGACGAGAAACGCCGTGCCGCACCGCACATGAAGCCGCGAGAAGCGCATGCAGTTCTGGGGCGTGAGGTCGAGCCCGTGTTCGTAGCAGTGAATCGCCTGATGCTCTGCGCCGTGGTAGGCAAAGACACGTGCCATATCCGGCATACGGCCAATGCACCATATGTAGATCACGAGTGCCACGAGACGCAGCGCCGCCTCGACGAGATTCCACGCGAGGCTGTTATGGGCCTGAAGATCGCCCATGAGAAGATTCGTTACCGCAACAGGCAGGGCAACGAACAGGCCGATGCCTAGAAGCAGCCCCATGCAGACAGAGATGAACATGCCCGCCGTCTCGGAGGCGGGGGCGGCAGAGCTGCTCGGGCTGGCACCCTTGCCTGCAGGCTCCTCCTCCCGCGCGGCGGGAACAGCGTCTTTCGGCACAGCAGCCCCGGAACGCCCAGTACATCCCGGGCTGATGGGGGCTTCCTCGTGCGGGCGCTCAGGGCCTTCCGGATCGGCGGGATTGTCCTCGTGCGGGCGCGCGGCCTTACCCGGCTCGGCGGGAGCATCCTCATACACATGGTCAACAGCAATGGAGAGCGCCTGATAGGAGATGCGCATCGATTCGACAAACGACACGCAGCCGCGTACGATCGGCAGCTTTTGCCAAGTCGGGCGCTCCTCCGGCCCGGGAAGGGGGCGCTCCTCGACGTAGATGCCACCCGACTCCTCGCGCACGGAAACCGCCCAGCCATTGCGGCCGCGCATCATCACGCCTTCCAACACGGCAGATCCGCCGATGTGTGTTTGGAAGAGCTCGTCCGTATGCCCCTGGCCGCCTTGCGCCATGGACTCCAGCGCATGGCCGACCGACGCGGACAGCACGCCGATACCGGTAGCGATGGATGGCATAGGGGTCCTTCCGTGCGGGTTTGGTAGCAGCATCATTATACGGCCTAGTCTCTGACGACGCCCAGCGTTCCCAAATGATGGAAACAGAACGGGACGTCCGCGCGCGGCCCCGGCCCCATGACATAATACTGGTCGACCACAAGCAAGAAGGACGGAATCATGGCGCAGCAGTCTTCACATCGCCCACGCTCCGTACGCGGAGGCAAGCCCGCGCGGCGCGGGAAGGACCACCGGGGAAC
>ENA-ORUF01001907-ORUF01001907.1-human-gut-metagenome-genome-assembly--contig:-NODE-1907-length-20226-cov-2.211095_pt1 | contig 20226 bp, 14 predicted proteins | sample MGYA00242077_ERZ509203 | MGnify/ENA primary metagenome ERZ509203 (study PRJEB26280, sample SAMEA2338834) | human gut metagenome | biome: human gut; feature: human-associated habitat; material: faeces... | reverse complement strand
TTGGCGCGTATATCAAATGAAATTGTAAATAGTGAGGATTGAACAACCGCTTAGGGAGTGTGTGCTCTATCCAACTGAGCAGAAGGACAGCATGGTCGGAGAGTTCTCCGACCTATATTCCAATCTATATTGTAACGGGAAAGGAATTTTCTGTCAATCCTCAGAAATCACTGCAAACGTTCTTCGATGAGCGCAGCAAGCTTTCTTGCCTCTGCATCCATTTTTTTAATATCTGTTCCTTCAATCATCACGCGTACCAGTGGCTCTGTGCCGGAGGTACGAATCAGCACGCGTCCGTCCTGTGCGAATTTTTCCTCCAGCTCCGCAATCCCTCTGCGTACCACATCATCCTCCATGTAGCTGTTTTTCTTTGCATTATTTACGCGCGCATTGACCAGAACCTGTGGCATGGTCTGCATAATGCCTGCCAGCTCGGATGCCTTCTTGCCGCTGCGTTTCAGTACGGAAAGCAGTTGAATGGCAGTCAGCGTGCCGTCGCCCGTAGTGTTGTGGTCAAGGAAGATAACATGACCGCTCTGCTCGCCGCCGATGTTGTAGCCATCCGCAAGCATCCGTTCCAAAACGTATCTGTCCCCGACGGAGGTCTGCAAAATATGGATATCCTTTTCCTTGCCCATCATCGTCAGCCCAAGGTTGGACATCACCGTTCCGACAATCGTATCCTTCGCCAATGCGCCTCTTTCCTTCATATCCAGACCGCAAATGGCAAGAATCTTATCCCCATCAATCAGGTTGCCCTTTTCATCCACAGCCAGACAGCGGTCAGCGTCCCCGTCAAAGGCGAACCCGATATCCGCCCCGTTCTGCACAACCATTTCTTTGAGATCATCCATGTGGGTGGAGCCGCATTTATCATTGATATTTGTGCCGTCAGGCTCATTATGGATGATGCACAGGCTTGCGCCCAAATCAAGCATGGCAATGGGAGCCGCTTTATAGGCTGCCCCGTTTGCGCAGTCCAGTGCAACCTTGATGCCGTCAAATTTTTCGGTGGTTGTCCGTGTCAGAAATGCAATATAATCATCTAATGCATCCTCGGCATATTCCTTCGTGCCAAGCCCGATGCCGGTAGGACTGGGCAGAATTTCCGGATGACTCATGATAATGTTTTCGATTTCATCCTCCAGTGCATCGCTCAGCTTATAGCCCTGATTGTTGAAGAATTTAATCCCGTTATATTCCACAGGGTTATGGGATGCGGAAATCATAACACCTGCATCCAGTCTGTATTTTCTTACCAGATACGCAACCGCAGGCGTGGGGATCACCCCTGCCACAACTGCGTGCGCGCCGACAGAGCAGATGCCGGAAACCAGTGCGCTTTCCAGCATATCCCCACTGATACGGGTATCCATAGCAACCAGAATACGGGGGGCGTGCTTTGTTTCCTTTGTCAGCACATACGCACCGGCTCTGCCTAAGCGGAACGCCAGCTCGCCTGTCAATTCTGTGTTTGCAACACCTCTTACGCCGTCTGTACCAAATAATCTAGCCATTTTTCTTCCTCCAAAACCTTATTCGTTCGCCGATGCACTGCCGTCACCGGAAACGGTTACATCAATATAAACAGGGCTTGCGTTCAAGCCGTTGGGCAAATCCAGATGCACCAGAACTCGATGCGTCCCTTCGGACATGCCGTTTACATGCACACTGCCATTCAGATCCTCTGCGCGCAGTCCGTTCAGGCTGCTGCTGTCGCCTGTAACGGTGACATGCGCCGTCCCGAAGGAGTAGGTTTTGCCGTCCTCCTGCCCCAGAATGGTTAAACGGGATTCGTCCAGTGTGAACTGCTTTCCCTTCTGCGCCGTCTCTATGGCAACCGTTACCTGTACGCTGCTGCGGCTGTCATCATTTAGGGAAATGCCGTCCGGCAGATAATTTTCCAGATTGAATGTCTTTGTCACTGCGGCAGTGCGCCCCGAAACGTCAATGCTGTCCAGATGAATGGAAAGCAGAGCATCCAAATCCTCTTTAGAGCCTGTCACCTCTGCATATTTTGGCGAGCAGGAAACCGTGCCGACCTGATAGCCGTTTGCAGGCGTGCCTGTGATATCCACCTGAATCGGCACCTGCTTTGCATCATGTACCGCATAGGAAACCGTTACCTCGCGGATATTCAGCGAAACACCCGTTACCTCTGCGCCGTGGTAATCATAGCAGGCAAGCTTTGCGTGAATATCTGTATTTTCTTCCAGCTCCTCCGCGTTGATGATTGCCTTTACCTTCGCAACCTGCCGCACCAGAGATACGGGACCGGAAACGGTTACGGTCTCTGCGCTCAGAACAGGGTCGGAAAGGGTAATGTCGCTGTCGGGCTTGCCGTTTAATTCTACCTCAATGGGAAATTCCTTTGTTCGCAGGGTTTCCACCTGTGCCTCCACAACGGCAGGTGCCTTGCTGCTGATGGCATAGGCTGTACCGCCCTGATCAATGGAAACATTGACGGGCAGCGCAACGGAATCCCCGTTCACTGCATAAGCCAGCTCGGATAAATCCACCGAGGCGGTAATCCAGTCGGGGTTCTGGCTCAGTCTGTCCAGTGCGGTTCGCTGTGCCTTCACCTTTACGGTAATTTTTGTGTTTTTCAGCTCCTCTGCGTTGCCGACGGTCAGCCCGCGGGAGGTCAGTGTATCCATATTTTCCAAGGTTAAAGGTCTGCTGTAGCTGCGCGTATCCACAGGCTGCGTGATGTTGATTACCATAAACCACATGGTCGCGGCAATGGCAATGGAAAGCAGCTTCCAGCCAAGATCCTTCGTCAGTAATTCCTGAAATTTTTTCATTCTTTCTCCTGCCGTCCTTTCCAAATGGTTGCAAATGTTTTCTTGCTGCCTTCCTTGCGCGGCTGAGAAATCATATTTTTCAGCTGCTCAGGGGAGAGGTCACGGTAAAGCACGCCGCCCCTTGCCAGAGAGATGGCGCCGGTTTCCTCGGAAACCACAATAACATACGCATCGGAAACCTCGCTTGCGCCGATAGCGGCTCTGTGCCTTGTGCCAAGCTCCATGCTGACCTCGTTGCTGTCCGTCAGGGGCAGAAAGCATGTAGCGGCGGCTACGCGGTTGCGCCGCACAATCACTGCGCCGTCATGCAGTGGTGTATTGTGTTCAAAAATATTGATGAGCAGCTGACTGGAAACGATGGCATCCACAGGAATCCCCGTGCGTTCAAAGTCTCCAAGAGGAACCTTCTGCTCAATCAGGATTAAGGCACCTGTTTTCACAGAACCCATTTTTTCAGCAGCCTTTACAATTTCATCCACGGTTCGTTGTGCAGCTTTATCATCGGTTTCTTCAGAGCTTCTGGCGAAGGCGGTGAAGAATTTTCCTTTGCCCAGCTGCTCCAGTGCCTTTCGCAGCTCCGGCTGGAATACAACGATAACCGCAATGATGCCGACGGAAATGGTGTTGGAAAGAATCCAAAGAATCGTATTCAGCTTTAAGAGCATGGCAACCGCCGCAAGGGCGAAAATAACCAGAATCCCCTTGAACAGCACCCACGCGCGTGTTTCCTTGATCCAGAATATGATTTTATAAATAATATAGGCAACAATGAGGATATCCAGAATATCGGAAATGCCGAGGGAGGGCCTTGCGAATTCTGTGATTCCGAGGTTGTCGAAAATGTTTTTGAAAACTTCCATCGTTCACACCCTGTCTATGCTTGTTTTCTCTGTCATGAAATGGTAAGATGTACTTCGTTCGGTACATCAATATGGGCGCAGAAGCCCAATATTTTTCATTATAGCATAAACTATGACAAAGTAACATGAAAAGATGCGGAAAAAATGAAACTTCTTTTCCTATTTTTCCTATGAAAATAGAATGTATATGATTTTTCTATCGGTTTGCTAAAAATATCGAATTGATGTAAAATTCCTGAAAATCATTTCCATGTTTTGGTTGTTTTTGTTTTTGTACAAAAGGCAGAAGGGATTGACTTTGTTTATTTTTTGTGTTTTAATAACGGTATGAAGGAATATTTTTGATATTTTGCCAAAATAAAAGAAAATTCCTTTATTGTTGTCTGACACTAATGCACGTATTCATTTTATATTCTTAAGGAGGAAGATCCAATGGCAGTTAAATTTGCAAACAGAATGAATCTGTTAAAAGGTTCCGAAATCAGAGCTTTGTTGGCACTGACAGCAAAACCCGAAGTTATCTCTTTCGCAGGCGGTATGCCCGCACCCGAGCTGTTCCCTACAGAAGGCGTTAAGGAAGCGGCTTGTAAGGTAATGGATAATATGGGTAGAGTTGCGCTGCAGTACACAGGTACAGACGGTTTTGCATCCCTGCGTGAAAAAATCGTTGCAAGAATGGCAGCGAAAAACGATATCCATGTAAGCATCGATGATATCCTGATTACAAGCGGTTCTCAGCAGGGTCTGGATTTCTCCGCTCGTGTATTCCTGAACCCCGGCGATGTTGTTCTGGTAGAAAGCCCCTCTTATCTGGGTGCAATCAATGCGTTCAAGGCTTGTGAACCTACTTTCGTAGAAGTTCCTACAGATGATGCAGGTATGATTCCCGAAGAGCTGGATAAGATTCTGGCTACAACAGAAAACGTAAAAATGATTTACGTTATCCCCGATTTCCAGAACCCCACAGGTAAAACATGGACTCTGGAAAGAAGACAGAAATTCATGGAACTGATTAACAAATATGAAATCCCCGTTATCGAAGATAACCCTTACGGCGAGCTGCGTTTTGAAGGCGAATTCCTGCCTTCCCTGAAATCCATGGATACAAAGGATCTGGTAATCTTCCTGGGCACAATGTCCAAGATTTTCGCACCCGGTCTGCGTATCGGTTGGGTTTGCTCCACAAACGCAGAGGTTCTGGGCAAATACAACTTCATCAAACAGGGTGCTGACCTGCAGTCCTCCACAATCGACCAGCTGATTACAAATCAGTTCTTGGAGGATAACGATCTGGATGCACACGTTGAAAAAATCAAAGCAGTTTACGTTAAGAGACGTGACGCAATGCTGAAAACAATGGAAGAAACCTTCCCGAAGGAAGTAAAATTCACACATCCCGAAGGTGGTCTGTTCACATGGTGCGTACTGCCCGAATACATGGACGCAAAGGTTATCGCGCCTCAGTGTCTGGAAAAGAACGTTGCTTACGTTCCCGGCGGCAGCTTCTTCCCTAACGGCGGTAAGGAAAACCACTTCCGTCTGAACTACTCCTGCATGCCCGAAGACAAGATTGTTGAAGGTATCACAAAGATTGCAGAGGTTCTGAAAGCAAACCTGAAATAATTAAGTCGAAATTAGGATTTCGACTGCTCAAGCCCTCCTTTTTGGAGGGCTTTTTTATGCCGAAATTGACAGTCTGTTTCAAGGAGAATATAATGGATACAGTATGAAAAAGGGTGGACAGAGGATAGACAAAGTGGACAGAGTGGACAGGTAAAAAACACGAAAAAATTGCGAAAGCGGACAGGCAAAGGGTGGACGGAAGAAAGGAAAATTCCAATGGCAAAAGAGAATTTGTCCATACAGATAGAATACGAAAAAAAAGAGGGCGGCGTGGTGCTGAAAAAGCTGCATGGTCGCTGTGCGGAGCTGCATGTTCCTGCCAAGATTGACGGACTGCCCGTCATTGCGGTTGCCGAAAGGGCATTTGCGGCAGAAAAGGAGGCAACCCCTGCGGAAATCGGCGAGGAGAAGGAGGCGAGCCTTTCCTTTGTGACGGAGCCACCTGCCGAAACCGCGGAGGGGCAGGCATTGCGAAGGGTTTTCCTGCCGGATACGATTGCGGAAATTGGGGCGTTTGCCTTTTCGGGCTGTGCCGCACTGGAGCGGGTACATCTGCCGGAGAGATTGACGGCGGTTTCCAAGCGGATGTTCGATGGCTGCGGGGCGCTGCAGGAAATTTCCCTGCCGAGGGCGGTCAGAAGCATCGGGGATTATGCGTTTTACGGCTGTGAACGGCTGAAGGAGCTTCGCCTGCCGGAGAGCGTGGAAAGCATCGGGCGGTATGCCTTTTATAACTGCCGCGGAATGGAGAAAATCAATATCCCGCTGGCGGCAAGGGAATTAAATACGGGGCTGTTTCTGAACTGCGACAGTCTGAAACACCTTTCCTTCGGGCGTTGCAGACATATCTCCGATTTGATTTCGGGACTGAACCATGAATTGCAGCTGTCGATTGATTTCCCCATCGAGGGCGGCGAAACGAAGCACGCAGAGCTGGTACTGCCCGATTTTCAGTATGAATATATCGAGGATACGCCGGCAAGGCTGTTCCATCAGGTGAATTATGGCACGGGGCATATTTTCCGCCAGTGCATCGGGAATTCCGAGATTGACTTCCGCCGCTATGATGAGATTTTCTATCTGACGAAGCGCGAGGATGCTGCGGAAACGGTGCTTTTGCTTGCCATGAGCCGCCTGCGGTATCCGTATCGCTTGCAGGAGAAGCACAGGGAGGTCTACCTTGATTATCTGCGGGAGCATTTGCTCTGGGCGGCGGCGTATTTCATGGAGCAGAAGGAGGGGGAAACCCTGCGGCTGTTCGCGGATTGGGGACTGCTGACGGCGGAAACCACACCCGAATTGATTGCCCTTGCGCAGAAAAAGGGGCAGACCGCAGTGCTGAGCTTTTTAATGGATTATCAGCATAGGCATTTTGCCACAACAAGGAAAAAGAAAACATTCGAGTTATGATTTTTTATGGGGTTCCACCCCAAACCCCGGCAGGGGAATGATTCCCCTGCACCCCCATTTGCAGAACCATGAATATGGTTCTGCGGTATCGGGTCGAGGGGGTGCCCCCCTCGTGGGAGTTTGAGGGTGAAACCCTCAAGGTTTTAAGGTTTTAGAAAGAAGGTGAGAAGGCATGAACGAAACACATCAAAACCTCATCCGTATCGGTACGGATATTTTAAGCGCATCGCGTAACGAGCTTTACCTTTCCATGCGCTTTCTTGATTTGGCACTCAGCGGTCTTAGGTACGAAATGAACCTTTCCTCATTGTACGTCGGGACAGACGGCGAAAAGATATTGTTTAACCCGCGCTACCTCGTACAGCGCTATCTGAGCGACCGCGTGCTTGTCAATCGCGCCTATCTGCACATGGTTCTGCATTGCCTGTTCCGCCATCCCTTCCATCTGAACCATCGGGATGAGGAGCTCTGGCACCTCGCCTGCGATATCGCGGTGGAATCTATCGTGGATTCGCTGTCTGTGAAGGCGGTGCGGCTCGTTGTCTCCGATAAACGAAACGAAATGTACGATATGCTCCGCAGAGAATTGAAGGTGCTTTCCGCCGAGGGTATTTATCGCGTACTGGAAGAAAAAAAACTTTCCTTGCAGGAATTCGGTAAGCTACAGCTGGAATTCTGGGTAGACGACCATGTCTTCTGGGAGCATCAGAAGGATGACGAGGACGAGAATAACAAGGACGGAGATAACCAAGATAACAGCAACGACCAACAGCAGGAGCAGGAGGAACAGGACGAAAAACAGCAGCAGCTGGAGGAAAAATGGACAGAAATCGGGGAAAAGACCGAAACTAACCTCGAAACCTTCTCCAAGGATATGGGCGCAGAGGCAGGGGAACTTCTGCAATATCTGAAGGTCGAGAACAGGGAACGCTACGATTATCGGCAGTTTTTGCAGAAATTCGTGACGCTCAAGGAGGATATGCGTGTGGATGATGATGCCTTCGATTTTATCTTCTATACCTATGGCTTGCAGATGTACGGCAATCTGCCGTTGATTGAAGCACTGGAATATAAGGAAGTGAAGAAGGTGGAGGAGCTGGTGATTGCCATTGATACCTCCGAATCCTGCGAGGGGGAAACGGTGAAGCGGTTCTTAGAGGAAACCTACGCGATTCTTTCGAGCAGTGAAAGCTTTTTCCATAAAATGAACGTGCATATCATACAGTGCGATGCGGCGGTGCAGATGGATAAAAGAATCACCTCCAAGGAAGAACTGGCGCAGTTTATGGAGGACTTTGAGCTGAGAGGGAGCGGCGGTACGGATTTCCGCCCTGTGTTCCAATATGTTGATCAATTGATCGCCGAAAGGGCGTTTCAGAACCTCAAGGGGTTGATTTATTTCACAGACGGCTATGGTACCTTCCCCAAGCGCAGACCGCCTTATGATGCCGCCTTTGTGTTCTATCATGAGGATTATACGGATGTCGGCGTGCCGCCATGGGCGATGAAGCTGATACTGGGGAAAGAGGATTTGTCCTTGGGACTGCCGTCTCATGGGCGTTAGGAGGATAGCATGAATATTAAAAAAGCGAAGGAAGAAATCAAATATGCCATTCAGGCGTATCTGGCGAAGGACGAGTTTGGGGAATACCGTATTCCTGCGGTCAGACAAAGACCCGTTCTGCTGATGGGCGCGCCCGGTATCGGGAAAACCGCTGTGATGGAGCAGGTAGCGAGGGAGTGCGGCGTGGCACTGGTATCCTACAGCATTACGCATCATACGCGTCAGTCTGCCATCGGGCTGCCCTTTATCAGCAAGAAGGAATACGGCGGAAAGGAATACACCGTAACGGAATACACCATGAGCGAAATTATCGCATCGGTTTATGATAAAATGGAGGAAACCGGTTTACAGGAGGGGATTTTGTTTATTGATGAAATCAACTGTGCCTCCGAAACGCTTGCGCCTGCCATGCTCCAATTTTTGCAGTGCAAGACCTTTGGGGCGCATAAGGTGCCGGAAGGGTGGCTGATTGCCGCGGCAGGCAATCCTCCCGAATACAACAAAAGCGTGCGTGAATTTGACGTGGTAACGCTTGACCGTGTGAAGAAAATCGACGTAGAGCCTGATTTTTCCGTCTGGAAGGAATATGCCTATCAGCAGGGCATCCATGGGGCGATTCTGTCCTATCTGGAAATTCGCAAGGATCATTTTTATGCCATGGAGACAACGGTGGATGGCAAGCGGTTTGTGACGGCGAGAGGGTGGGAGGATCTTTCTACCATCCTGAAGGTGTATGAGGATATGAATCTGCCGGTAGAGGAGGGGCTGATTTATCAGTACTTGCAGCACCGCAGGATTGCAAAGGATTTTGCGAATTATCTGGATTTGTACCGCAAATATCGCACCGATTACCGCGTGGACGACATTTTGCAGGGGAGCTATACCAAGCAGGCGGTGACGAAGCTGCAGGATGCACCGTTTGACGAGCGACTGAGCGTGATGGGACTTTTGCTGAGCAGGCTTTCCGAGGGCTTCCGTGGGGCATACGAGGCGGATTTGACCGTAACGGGACTGCATGGGGCACTGCTGGAGCTGAAGGAGAGGTTCAACAGCCCCTATTGCAAGGAAACGCCTTGGGAGAACCTCTTTACAGGACTGGTGGAGGAAAGAGAAGCCGCCTTTGCGAAGGAACGGAAGGCGGGACTTCTGGAGAAAACGGCGGAGCATGCCTGCTTGAAGGAATTGGAGCGGCTGCAGTTCTTCCTTGCGGAGGGCAAGCGGAACGGCTGTCGGGAAAAAGAGGATGCGTTTGCACTGGTGAAGGGACTTTTCGCAAAAGAGGCGGAAGGACGGGAAAACGCCATTGCGGATGCGTCTGCGATGCTGGACAATGCCTTTGCATTTCTGGAGGAGGCCTTCGGCGCAGGGCAGGAAATGGTTATCTTTATTACGGAGCTGACCACGAACTTCTATAGCGTGAAATTCATCAGCGAGAATGGTTCGGAGAAATATTATCGGTATAACGCGGAGCTGCTGTTTGATGAAAAGCAAAAGACGATTTTGCAGGATATTGAGAAGGCGAAAACGGAATTAAATCTTCTGTTTTAAAGAAAAGAAGAAGTTTAAAGAAAAGAAAAAGGCTGTCATCCCTTTTACTGGAATGACAGCCTTTTTGATTGCTTTCGTTTAATATTTGCTCCAATCCGGCTCTGCGGTCAGTGCTGTCCATGTTTCATACTTGGAATCCTTCTGCTCATAGGTGTGGCTGTTGGTTGCCTCCTGCACAGCCAGATAATACCATGCGCCGGGCTGATTATCGGGCCATTTGGTCATGCTGTCCAAAAGGTCGGCCTTTGTTTCGGGCATACGGCAAAGCACACGGTTAATCAGTGTCATTGCCTCTGCTCTTGTAATCGGGGCATCGGGGTGGAAGCTGCCGTCCGTATAACCGCTTACCCAGCCAAGGGTGGCGGCACGCTCAATTTCCTTTTCCGCCCAATGGCCGGAAATATCCGTAAAGCTGCTGTTTTCCTCTGCTCTGCCGCTGTCAAAGCGGGCGCAGATGGCGGCAAATTCCGCACGGGTAATGGGTGCCTGCGGTACAAAGCTGTTTGCTGTGCGGCCCTTGAGAATATTCATGCCTGCCATGGTGGAAACTGCTGTGTTGTACCAGCTGTCCTCTGTTACATCGGCAAAATCGTTGTGCTTGCTGAGGTTTTCGCTGCGCACCTCCTCCTTCAGCAGGCGGAAGAAGATAGCGGCGGTTTCCGCACGGGTGATGTTGCCCTGCGGCCTTACGTTGCCGTCTTTATAGCCTACAACATAAGCAAAATGATTGCTGCCGTTGAGCAAAGCGGGAACCTTTGTCGGCGTGGTTTCGCCGGTATTGTTGTCTTTGTTATTTTCTTTGTTGTTATCCTTGTCCTTGTTTTCGTCTTTGCTGCTGCTGCTGTGGTGCTTTTTGCCAAAGATATAGGTGTAGGTTACATTGCCGCTGATACCGTTTTCTTCGGTATTTGGTGTCACATCCCAATGACCGGGGGTATTTTCATAGCCTGCGGCAGGAATCATAATGGCGGGAACATGGTTTGCATCCAATGTGCCGCTTGCAGAACCATTTGCCTGCGGATGCAGTACAACGGTAACCGTTTTATCCTCTGCGGTATTGCCCGACCAATAGCCGTTTACGATTTTGAAGGTGACGGTGGCATTTTTTGCCCAGTGTGCATAAACGGTTGCCGCACCATCGAAGGTTTGGGTTTTAAAATCAATGGGTTTTTCGGAGGAATTTTCTTTACTGTCATACCATCCAAGGAAGGTGTAGCCTTCCCTTGCGGGGGGACGCAGGGCATCAATATGGTCGCTGTTTGCAGGTACGGGGACGTAGCGTTCGGTAGGTCTGTCCTCCATAAGCTCCCAATCGCCGCCGTTGGCATTAAAGGTAACAATGGGCCACCATTGTGCCACGAAATTCAAGTCAGTCTTTATCGTTATATCCTGAATTGCCTTACTGGTGTAGAAGGTGCCTGCTGTGGAATCCTCCGAATAGGCTGCAGGCTTGTCCTGTGTATTCTCCTGCTCTCCCTCTGTATCCTCCTGCTCTTCCTCTGTATCCTCCTGCTCTTCCTCTGTATCGAGGAGAGATGTTTTATAATCATCCCTCCAACCCTCGAAGTAGTAGGGGTGTGTAGGCTCTGTGACGGGTGTGGGAACCACTTTGGATACCTTGGCAATTGTAGAACCGTAAGGAACGGTATAGCTTATCGAGTAATCATCTGTATTAAAATGCCCCTGTGCAGGCTGGAAGTAGTCCGCATAGAAGGTTACGGTGCAGGGCTCGTGTGTCCATTTGCCGTAAAGCGTGAGGTTTTTCGTATCATTATCGGTAAAGTCATATTTGCCTGAAACCGGAGTGTCGGTTTGAATGGGGGTATCTGTCGTATACCAGCCATCAAAGTGCCATTTTTCATCATTAGAAGAGGGTGCGGTTGCAATCTTAAAGGTCGGATTTTTGCCGGCACCGCTTTCTTTTTGTTTCTGCTGTGCAGGCAGTTTCGCATCCTCGGGTACCTCTGTGCCTGTTACCCAACGATAGGTAATCGTATAGGTATTCGCTTCGGGGAAGGTATAGGTGTAGGCATAGGTGCCGTCCTCGGTGATGGCATCCGTATTGGTATCGGGGGCGTTATCTCCCCAAGTGCCGGGTGCTTTGTAGCCTTCTGCGGGTATCATATCCTGATTATCTACATGAGGAACCAAATCGGGTGTCAGCGTGCCCTTGCCGTTGCGCAGGGGAACATTGACGGTAATGGTGTCAGTAGCTGTATCTGCATCTGTATTTCCGATGTTATTTTTGTACCAATCGCTTTCCGTATTCCAACTGCCGTTTACAACGGTAAAGGTAACCTTTTTTGTGCCGATTTTCGTCCAACGGCCGTAAAGGAAGGTATTCTTTGTTAGGTTTTCGCCGCTTTCATTATAACGATCTGTGCAGGCGGAATTCTTATACCAGCCGTCAAATTCATACCCCTCTTGGGATGGTACGGCGGGGGTAAAGGAAGCGGTTCCGTCATCGCTCAGTGCAAGGGAAACGGTGGAAGGCGGTGTGGCATCTGCGGGGATGACAGAGCCAATCCATTGGAAATTTACATCAATGGAAGGAATCCAACGCCCATACAGGGTTAAATCACTGCCGAAGGCATCATATACGTTATCCTGATAGGCAACGTATTTTTTCCCGTCATACGTCGTCCAAGTTTTCTTTCCATTCTCCTCATGGTCAATGTTGTCATCCCAAAGACGGTACCAACCGTCAAATTTTAATTTCATGGTGTCGCTTGTGGTCATTTTGTTCCGGATTTGTGGGGCTGTGCTTCACACCACGCGCGGCGTGCTCGTGGTCGGGCGGATTGAAATCCGGTGTCCAACGCCCTGCCCATTTATAGTCCACACAGACGGGATCGGTAATGGTAATGACTGCTTTTTCGCCGTAGGCAGTCCCTGTTGTTTTTGCAGGGGGAATCGGCTGAAGGCTGAGTGCCGTTTGAATACTGTCGTTACTGCCGCTACTGTCGCTACTGTCGATACTGGAAAGGCTCAGCTCGAAGTGCCGAAAGGGGGTTGCGGCAAATTGCGGATTGCCGTTTTCATACCCCGTAAAGCGGTAATAATCCACAGAGGCAGTTTCGTTGATGGCACTGCTTGTAAGAATATGGTGTTTCTCTTTCAATTCCTTCCAAGTATGCGAGGTATGCGAGGTAGGCTCTGTGGATTTTTCTTGGAAGTTCTCCACATTGATATGCCGGCGTTCCGCATTTGGATTGACATTTGCGTCAATCTGAATCAGCAGTTCATTGAGCGCCTCATCAATATCATGCACTTGGCTCAAGCCCTTGAAATAGGGTGTGCCATCCAGTGTGTTGGAATTGCCGCAGATTCCGGCCATGGTTTCATTGAATTGTGTACGCTGTTCCTCTGAGGACATTCCGCTTTGCAAGGTCAGCGGACGGAAGTCGCCAAAGCCGAAGATGGTAGCGCCATAATCATCTTTCAATTTCTGTGCCGCTGCTTGTGCCGCCTCGGGGCGGAGATTCTGAACGCCTACGCCGTTCTGATAGGGCAGAGAGCTGGCGGCAACAAAGATGATAAGGTTGCGGTCCTTGCTGTTTGCTTTGTGTGCTTGTGCAATTTTTGCCAACTGCTCTGTGATTTGCAGACCTGCATCCATACGGGAGGCACCTGCGTGCCAAGATACCATTTTATCAACATCAATGACAATATTACTATTACTATTAGCATTAGAAGCATAAGCATAAAGATCTAATGTTTCATGAAAACTTTTATGATGACGAATCAAATAATTATATTCTTGATTATCCAAACCTCCTTGGATCGTTTCATCGGCAAGATAGCCTTCCGGCATCTGCGGCAGGGTTGTGTTGTCGCCGCTCCACTCTGTCCAACCGCCTTGGGAATGGAATACAGGTGAGCCATCTGCGTTGGTATAATAGCCTGTGTTCAAGCTGGGGTTTTGGGTTACAGATAGCCTTGTGCCGGGGTGCTGACTTTCGATGTATGAATCGGATGAGCCGCTGTTATTGATACGCCCAAAGCCTGCGATTGCCACCCGATGTGCGCCTGTGGTGGGGGCAGGAAGATTTTGCAGCAGACTTTCCATGGAATTGAGAATATCCGCTCGCTCCTGCCCATACTGCGTTGTATCATTTTGCGTATTCATAAAGGCGGATTGCTCTATCAAGAAGATGATATCGCAGGGCTTAACGGTGCGGGATTGGTTATCCTTATCCGTCAGATAGGCTTCGATTTGCGCTGTAATCTGCCCCGTTTCCGCTCCGTTGCTGTCCAAAGCGTGTTTCACTGTGGCGGTGATGTACGGCGTTGTGGTACTTTCCCCTTCTGCCAATGCGGAAGCAGGCAAAAGGGCGAGTATCATGGAAAACACCAAAAGATAAGAGAGTATGCGTGTTTTCATGAGATTCCTTCCTTTCTGCTATGAATGATTTTCGATAAAATTTGCTGTTTTTTGACAATTTTTATTTTATTATAAGGGAAATACCCAGTCAAGCGGTTGCAAATAATTTCGAGTGATTTTGTATGGATCGAACAATCGCTATCAGGGTATTCATCTGTCTAAATAAGTCGAAGGCCTGCTTTCGACTTTACTCAAAATGCTCCGGATGAAGCCCCGACCAGCCTGTCTGGGGCATGGTCCGCAGCCGCTCCAAGTCCTCCGCCTCCAGGGCAAAGTCCAGCGCCAGGTTCTGGCGCATCCGTCCAGCGTCGGCCGACTTGGGCAGGGGGACCACGCCGCAGTCCAGGGCGAAGCGCAGGCAGATCTGGGCCTGGGAGACCCCGTATTTCCCGGCCAGCTCCGCCAGCAGGGGATCATCCGCCAGCCTCTGGCGGCCCAGGGGGCTCCATGCCTCCACCAGGATCTGGCTGGCCCGGCAGAACTTCACCGTCTCCCACTGGACATAGCCGGGATGAAACTCGATCTGGTCCACCATGGGGGGCACTGTACACACCTCCAGCAGGTTCTCCAGGTGGTGAGGCAGGAAGTTGCTCACCCCGATGGCCCGGACCCGGCCGGCCCGGTACAGCTCCTCCATGGCCCGCCAGCTCCCCCGGTCCAGCTCCTTCCACTCCTCGCAGGCGGCATCCGGCCTGGGCCAATGGATCAGGTACAGATCCAAATAGTCCATCCCCAGCGCCTGGCATGAGGCGTCAAAGGCGGCCAGGGTCCTGTCGTAGCCCAGCTGGTCCTTCCACGCCTTAGTGGTGATGAAGAACTCCGACCGGTCCACCCCGGAGGCGGCCACCGCTCTGCCCACCGCCTCCTCTGTGTGGTAGGCGGAGGCGGTGTCGATATGCCGGTAGCCAGCCCGGATGGCCTCAGAGAGCACCGCGAAGCCGTCGGTCTCCCCTGCCTTCCAGGTCCCGAAGCCCACCTCGGGCATCTCCACACCATTGCGCAGCATCTTGTTTTTCATATCAATTTCTCCTTTCTTCTCCCGCCAGACGGCGGACCGTCAGTTCCCTGACCTCCTCCGGCTCCAGGACCGGGATAGGCCGTCCCAGCAGCAGGCCCAGATACCGCTGCTTGCAGTACTGCTCCAGGGCCTGGGTCCGGTGCCATGCCTGGACCACGTCCCGTCCCCAGGTCACCGCCCCGTGGTGGGCCAGCAGGGCTGCGCTGTGCCCCTCCGCCGCCCGGGCCACCGCCCCCGCCAGCTCCTCTGTCCCCAGGGGCAGCCAGGGCAGGGCGGGGACCGGCCCCAGCAGCAGGGCCCAGTCCGCAGTGATGGGCTCGGTCAGGTCCTCCCCCAGGTTGGCCGAAAACACGGAATATGGAGCGTGGGTGTGGACTACGCCTCCCACCTCAGGCCGGGTACGGTAGAGAGCCAGATGCATCGGGCTCTCGGACGAGGGCCTCCCTGTTCCGGACAGCACCCGCCCCTCCAGATCCACTTCCAGCAGCATGTCCTCCTCCAGGTCTCCCTTATAGACCCCCGAGGGAGTAATGAGCACCCCGCCATCGGAGCACCGGGCAGACAGATTCCCGTCGTTGGCCGCCACATAGCCCGCCTGGGCTATCTGGCGGGCGGCCTGGCAGATCTTCCGCCGCAGCTCCTGCTTCTCTCGGCTCCAGCTCACGGCGCATCCCCCTTTTCCCGGGAAACCAGCTCCCGCAGGCTCTCCCCGAAGGGGGGACGGCAGATGCCTCCCTCCGTGACGATGGCAGAGATCAGGCTGTGGTCGGTGACGTCGAAGGCGGGGTCCCAGCACCTCACCCCCGCTGGCGCCATGGGCTCCTGGTACCAGAGGGAGCGGATCTCTTCCCCGTCCCGCTCCTCGATGGGGATGTCCGCCCCGGTGGGACAGTCCAAGTCGATAGTGGAGGTAGGGCCCAGCACATAGAAGGGGACATTGTAGTACCGGGCCAGGACCGCCAGGCCGCTGGTACCGATCTTGTTGGCAGTGTCCCCGTTGGCCGCCACCCGGTCGCAGCCCACGAAGCAGGCCTGGACCCAGCCGTTCTTCATCACCATGGAGGCCATGTTGTCACAGATCAGGGTGACCTCCACCCCGGCCCGGGCCAGCTCCCAGGCGGTGAGCCGGGCCCCCTGGAGCAGGGGCCGGGTCTCGTCGGCAAAGACCCTCAGCTTTTTTCCCCTCTCCTGCCCCAGCAGGATGGGACCCAGGGCGGTGCCGTACCGGGAGGCGGCCAGCGCCCCGGCGTTGCAGTGGGTCAGGATGCCGTCCCCCTCCCCTACCAGGGTCAGACCGTGCTCCGCGATCCGGCGGCACATCTCCCCATCCTCCCGGTGGATGGCCCGGCACTCCCGCTCCAGCACCTGGACGATCTGCTCCGGCGGCCCTGCCGTCCGGTCCGCCCGGGCCAGCATCCGCTCCAGCGCCCAGCGCAGGTTCACCGCCGTGGGCCGGGTGGCCGCCAGGCCGGCAGCCCACTCCCGCAGCCGGGTGCGGAACGCCGCCTCCACCGGCGCCCGGTCCGCCAGCCTTCGGGCCAGCACATACAGGGCATACGCCGCAAAGACGCCGATGGCTGGGGCGCCCCGCACCCGCAGGGTGCGGATAGCCTCCGCCAGCTCTTCCTGCTCTTCCAGTTCCAGCCAGACCTCCCGGTTGGGAAGCTGGCTCTGGTCCAGCAGCCTCACCCGGCGGCCGTCCTCCGTCAGCCCAAGATATTGGTTTTTCTCCTTCCAGCGGGTCTCCTCCATCAGACCGCCTCCTCTCTGTTTTGATTATGCCTAGATTTTCTTTTCCTGTCAACCTGGAGGGGCCTGAGATTTTCGTTGTCATTTTCTTCAAATTGCGCTATAATATAAAGAAACAGGAGGTACGGATGAACAGCCTCGCCCGTACCTGAAGCCACACTATAAGGAGGCGTGTCTCATGAGCAACTATGTCGTGTCCATCAGCCGCGAGTTTGGAAGCGGCGGCCGCCTGATCGGCAAGAAGCTGGCCGCAAGCCTGGGCATCCCCTGTTATGACCGCACACTGATCCAAAAGACTGCGGAGAAGAGCGGCCTTTCCCCCGACTTTATCGCCCGGGCGGAGGAGCGGGCCCGCAGCCGGTTCCACCTGAACATCGCCCCCATCGGCATCGGCGTCCCCACCTTCACCCACCAGGGCATCCCGGTCAGCCATCAGGCATTTTTTGCCCAGGCCGACGTGATCCGGGAGCTGGCGGCGGAGGGGCCCTGCGTCATCGTGGGCCGGTGCAGCGACTACATTCTGGGGGAAGACCCCGCTTGCATCAAAGTCTTTATCCATGCCGACATGGCCAGCCGGATCGACCGCTGTGTGGCGGAGTATCACATCCCCTCCGACAACATGGAGAGCCGGATCATCCAGATGGACCGGGGCCGCGCCAACTACTATAACTATTACACCGGCCACACCTGGGGGGAGATGCGCCGGTATGACCTGACCCTCAACTCCTCCATCACCGGCATCAATGGCGCCGTGGAGATGATCGCTCAGCTGGTGCGCCTGCGCTCTGCTCAGTTGGACCAGGCCCCTACCCAGGCGCCCTGAGGCGCCCTGAAAGGAGTTCCCATGTGTGACGCAGCCCGCTCTCCCCGCATCCTGATCTCAGGGGCGGATGGAAAGATGTCCAACTATGTCCGTGCCGTCCGCGCCGCGGGCGGCACGCCTGTTTCTGGTTACTGCCCCCCACCGGACCTGTCCTGCGCCGGGCTGCTGCTGTGCGGCGGCGGCGACCTGGACCCCGTCCTGTACGGACAGCCCGACCAGGGCTCCCAGCCCCCGGACCCCGCCCGGGACCAGGCAGAGCTGGAGCTGTTCCGCGCCTTTTATCAGGCGGGCCGCCCTATCCTGGGGGTCTGCCGAGGCATGCAGATCATTAATGTGGCCCTGGGGGGCACCCTGCTTCAGGACCTGGGGGACGTCCGGCGTCCCTCCCATACCCACCCCCAGGCGGACCAGGTCCACCCGGTCCGCGCCCAGCCGGGCAGCCTGCTCCACACCCTCTACGGCCCCCGCTTCTCCGTCAACAGCTCTCACCACCAGGCAGTGGACTGCCCCGCCCCAGGGCTGGTCCTTACCCTCCGGGCGGTGGACGGCGTTCCCGAGGCCATAGAGCACCCCTCCCTCCCCATTCTGGGGGTCCAGTTCCACCCGGAGCGGATGAGCGGCCCCCTTCTCCGCCCCGACACGGTGGACGGCGCTCCCATCTTCCGCTGGTTCCTGGCCCTCTGCGGCCGGACCGGCCCCGTCTCTTCTTCCACTCAGGAGGTCTCCCAGTTATGAACCATGCTCCCCTGCGCATCCTGACCGTAGCGGCGGCCCTGGTCCTCTCCGTCTCCCTGCTCACCGGCGCTGCCGTCCCTGTTCGGTCTCTCCCCGCCGCCTCCGGGGAGGAGACAGCCCTCTCCGGCCCCTCCCTTCAGGACCCGGACACCCTCGCCCGGGCGGTGGCCTGTCAGGCCCTCTCCTACTACCGCCCGGAGCTGCTGGACCGCTATCTGGCCTACGGCGCCCTTTGGCCGGAGCTCTCCCCGGAGGACGTGGTCACCCGGGTGAACATCGGCCTGGACGGGACCTTTTACGGCGATGTATCCCAGGCGGAGGAGCCGGAGAGCCTCTCCGTCCTGGTCAACAAATACCACCCGCTGCCGGACGGCTATGTCCCCCGGCTGCACAGCCTGCCCGCCCGGTACGCCCCCTCCGGGGGCTCCCTGGCCCCTGCCGCAGCCGCGGCCTTCATGCGGATGGCCGACGCGGCCCGGGAGGACGGCATCACCCTTTACAGCGTCTCCGCCTACCGCTCCTACTCCTATCAGGACTCCCTGTACCGCCGGTACACCGCTCAGGACGGCGTGGAGGCCGACACCTACTCCGCCCGGCCGGGCTTCTCTGAGCACCAGACCGGCCTGGCCCTGGACATCAATACCGCCAGCCGCAGTGCCCATTTCGAGACCACCGCGACCTACCGCTGGCTCATAGAGAACTGCTGGCGCTACGGCTTCATCCTCCGCTATCCGGAAGGCAGGGAGGACATTACCGGCTTCTGCTTTGAACCCTGGCACTACCGCTTTGTGGGGCGTACGCTGGCTCTCCAGGTCCGGGAGAGCGGCCTGACCTACGATGAGTTCCTGGCCCGCAGGGCAGTGGACAGGCCCCATACAGCGCTCTGCGCCGGGGACATGCCTCTGGAGGCCGTCCCCATCCTTCTGGACGGCATCTGCTGGCTGCCCGCCCAGGCGGTGGCCGCCGCCTTCGGCCGTACCGCCGCCATCTCAGGGGACCAGCTGGTCCTCCCCGCCGAGGAGGGCTCCGTGGTCCTTACCGCCGGCTCTCTCACCGGGGAGCGGGACGACCGCCCCTTCGCGCTCAGCAGCCTACCCTTCCAGTGGGAGGGGGAGTTCTACCTCTCCCTGGAGGACCTGTGCGCTCTGCTGGAACTGACGGCCCGGCGAGAGGAGGGGTTGATCTCTCTCGTTCCCCGCTCCGCCCCATCTGCTCTCCTGCCGGAGGAGCTGCCGCCCATCCAGCCACTCCCCTGCTGACCCTGCCCGGCGCCTCTCACGGCGCCGGGCTCTCTTATATAGTATGATGTGGTTGCAGATCTTACAGAAAAGGAGGCAGATCCATGTTTCGACCCATGCGGCGGCACCGCCAGCAGCTCTCTCAGGGGGACTGCGCCGCCATCCTGTCCCGGGGGACCTCCGGCGTCCTGGCCGTGGCCGGCGACGGCGGCTACCCCTATGCGGTCCCCCTCAGCTATGTGTATCAGGAGGGAACGCTGTTCTTCCACTGTGCCAAGGCAGGGCACAAGCTGGACGCCCTGCGTCGGTGCAGCAAGGCGTCCTTCTGCGTTATCGATCAGGATCAGGTGGTCCCCCCGGAGTACACCACCTACTTTCGCAGCGTCATCGCCTTCGGCCGGACCCGTATTTTGGAGGACGAGGCGGAGAAACAAGCTGCCATTTGGCTCCTGGCGGAGAAATACTGCCCC
>ENA-ORUF01001903-ORUF01001903.1-human-gut-metagenome-genome-assembly--contig:-NODE-1903-length-20271-cov-4.276662_pt1 | contig 20271 bp, 19 predicted proteins | sample MGYA00242077_ERZ509203 | MGnify/ENA primary metagenome ERZ509203 (study PRJEB26280, sample SAMEA2338834) | human gut metagenome | biome: human gut; feature: human-associated habitat; material: faeces... | reverse complement strand
CGCCGGCCCGCTTCACTGTAGTTCAGGCCTTCCGCCCGCATTGTTTCGATTACCTTTACTTTGAATTCCGCACTGTATCTTCGATTTGGCACTACTTTTGGCATGTTTACTCCCCCTTTTTTTATTACTTTTGTCTATCTCTGGGGGGGGCAGTTCAGGCGGAGCCTTTTTATTGTTTAGGCGGTGCAGTTTTTGAGGAGAGAGCGTGGCCGTTTAGCTTGTAACCCAGACGCTTTTATGGTAAGATGCGTGTACGAAATCAAGATGCTTTGAGGAGGCCGTCTCATGTACAGCTACGAGTTTACCCTGCGTCAAGAGCTTTTGCTTGAAAAGGGGGCGTCGGTCCTTGGCCATCTGTTTCGCTTTAAGCGGCAGAGGGGGATCATCGGTTGGGAAGATCCTGTTTCTGTCCTGTATGGTTTAGTCTGGTCGGCAAAGCGGGATATCCTGATTTCCAAAACCGAGTCAGAACTGGACCAGATCGAAGGGCAGTTCAACCTTGCGGATCTCTTTATCTCGAAAATCGGAGGCAGTGTGAATGTATGATACCTCCAATCTGGCTGCCTTTACGGAAGACGACGTTATCTCCGTGCTTGATGACGCTGTGCTTTTAGGCATGGAAAGATATCACGCTTACGAGACACCCAAAGCGGTCCTGCTTGCGGGCCAGCCGGGCGCAGGAAAAACGAGGCTGTCCTCTATGGTGACGCTGGCCTTGGGAGGAGATGCTGTTTTGATCAACGGAGATGATCCGGCGCTACCATCCCAATTACCAGAAGCTGTTTGAGCAATATGGAGCAAATGCCGCGGGGATGGTTTCATCTTTCTCCAACACTGTTGTGGAGCGTATGATTGAAGCGTTTTCCAATTGGCATTTCAACCTTGTGATCGAAGGAACCGGACGCACCGCGGAAGTACCCCGCTCCACCGCAGAGCTTTTGGCGGGGAAGGGATATACAGTAGAACTCGCGGTGATCGCGGCTCGGCCTGAGATGTCGTTGGTCAGCACATTACTCCGTTTCTATCAGATAAATGAGCGCGGAACCATTCCAAGAGCAACCGCGACGTCAGCGCACGATGTGGTTGTGGACACCTTGCCGGGTAATCTGGACGCCCTTTGGCGTGAGTCCCAAATTTCACGTATCACCATCGGGGACCGGGAGCGGCAGATCCTATATGACAGCGCTTCAGACCGTTCAGCGCCCTCCATTATCCTGCGGGAGTATTGGGACCGGGAATGGTCCGTTGAAGAACAGGAAATGGCTCAGGCACAGATCGACAGGCTCTATGAAATGGAACTGCGTGAGAACCTGGGCCGGACCGCGCTTATTCAGGAGGCCGAACGCCGGGTAGCCGCTGTGGTTCAGCGTGAGGAACTGTCTCAGGGTCTGGAAATGGATTTTTGACCAAAGTCCTCCCGTGTTTCGCGGGAGGACTTTTCGGTATTCGACATCAAGGGAGAGGAACTGGGTGAGGAGTTGAGGGCATGGTCTATTGTGTATCAGACATCCATGGAGAGCTTGACAAATTTGAACGGCTGTTGCAGCTGATCCGGTTTTCAGATGCGGACCAGATGTACATTCTCGAGGATGTGATCGACCGGGGCGTCATGGGAGTGGATATCCTCCAGAGGATCATGGCCGCGCCCAACATGATCATGCTCCTGGGCAACCACGAGCAGATGTGCTTGGATACCCTGGGGCCCCATGGTGAGCGCGGTGCGGGGGACCTGTGGCGGCAGAACGGCGGTTCGCCCACCTACCGGGAGCTGCTCTATCACCAGACTCTCCACGAGCGGAATACGATCCTGCGGTTTCTCGCCGGTCTGCCGGACCATCTGAATGTTGAGGTCGGCGCGCAAAAGTTTCACCGTGTCCACGGCTGTCCCGGCGCTGACCGCGAGACCCATCTGGGGCCGTGTATTCGCGGAGAGCGGGAGCCTTTACCCGGATACCGTTTGCGTCGTTGGCCACACACCCACGAACTTCCTGACCGGGAGAGACGATGAGGTCTTCCGTATCTGGCATGGGGTGGGATCATCGACATCGACTGCGGCTGCGGCTGCGGACATCTCCGCACAGAGCACCGCCGTCTGGCTTGTCTGCGGCTGGACGATATGGCGGAGTTCTATGTGGGCGGTTCCGGCCGTGAGCAGAGCGGCCTCCTGCCAGCTGACAATCCGGAGCCACCGGATGAGCAGGACCTCCCGCGTCGTTTCAGCGGGATCTGGACGCCTACCGGAAAGGGCTGGCGGAGCATGTGTCCTATCCGGACTGCCTGTGGTGCGAACTGTACGACAGTAGCAACTCCGCTCAGTGGAGCGGAGAGATCTCGGAAGCCCAGGCACACTATCTGCGGGAGAAATATCTTTTTTGAAATCAACAAAGTTTTTTCTTGTTCCGACGGAGGTTATGGTATAATCAGTTCAGCATTGTGACGGGGGTACTCCTATGAGCTAATATGACGAGACCGTGAGGAAGTGAGAGGCGTGGGATATTCGGACAGCTGCAGACCTTGATCTGCAGCTGGACAGCTTCCGTATTCTGTTTGCCTATCACTCCGGCAAGATCAAAAATGAAGAGATCAACTACTACGACACCAGGGAAATTTTTGAGAACGGAAGGGTCGTGGGATATACCGGGAGTACCCGTGCGCTGTTTGAGCAGCTGAACCAGAGGACCTGCTATGAGCTTCTGCGGGAGAAGATCGTGGAGAGAGAACCGCTCTCCCTTGACCTGATCCGCACCGTCCACCGTGTCTTGACCGAGGGGACCTACGATGAGCGCCGTTACATCGTGAACGGTGAGCGGCCGGGAGAGTTCAAGAAACACGACTATGTCACAGGCAGAAACGAGGTGGGGTCCCCACCCGATGAGGTGGAGGCCGACCTGACTGAGCTGATTGATGAGGTCAATTCCATTGGACAGAAAGCTCCGTTGAAGGCCGGCGCGTACTTTCACGCCCGGTTTGAGAACATCCACCCCTTTGCTGACGGCAACGGGCGGGTCGGACGCACTCTGCTGAACTACTGGCTGATGATCAACGATTGCCCACCCATGATCATCTACGAAGAGAACCGCCGGACCTACTACGAGGCGCTGCAGGCTTATGACGGACAGGAGGAGCTGGATCTGCTGAACAGCTTCTTTGAGGAGCAGACAGTCAAGACCTGGGCGCGGTCCATGGAACTGAACGACAGCGACGCGCCTCAGCATAAGGGCCTGGACCTTTTCATGATGTGACCATCCACATATCCCGCCCCCCGCCAACTTGGCGGGGGGCTTTTCGTTGGTCTGGCCTGTCATGACTCAGCGGGTTCGTCTGTCATATTGACACCCCATCGCCGCCGTTCTGATATTCCACCGCGTCATCCAAAGAGATCATGCCGTGGGTCTTCTTCACCTCCTGGACACACCGGCCCCGCAGTTCTCTCAGCTGCTCCTCCGGGATCTCCATGGCCGCGGCCAGGACGTTCATCATCATGTCCATCTCCACCGCCAGCTTGAACAGCAGACGGCAGATGTGGCTCTCGCTATTCTGGACCGTCGCCCGGATTGCCGCCACCAGCATGGGCGGCAGAACGGAGAAGCAGTCCTGGGATGCTACGTAGTCACAATAGAACTGCAGCGCCTTCTCCACAAACTCATTTTGTGTTTGGCAGTTAGACAGCGGCATCGCCGCGGCGATCTTGCGTTCTGTTTCCGGTGTGATGCGGGTGTGGATGCGCGTTCTTTCTTCTGCCATGATGATACCTCCCAAATTTTGATGATTCAGGGTGGAACCAAATCCGGGCCAGGAAATATGACGCAACGGCGGGGCTTTTTGTGGGGCAGGAGCCAAAACAGGAGCCACAGCACAAAAACAGGAGCCAGGGCGGTTGCTTCAAACGATCCCAAAAGTGAGGAAATCTCCTCAAAACCGCTTCCCCGCCTTGCATTGCGGGGCGGTGTGAACAGCGGTGGAGACACCGCTTTATCCAGCACTTTTTTCGCCCCCTCGGTTCACCCGCCCATTTGGGCCTCAAACGGGCAAGCAGAGTGCCTGCGCCCGCGGTACACAGCTCCCCACACCGCGCTTTGTGGTGCGAGGGTGCTGTACCCTGCCCATACCACCATCTCCGCACACAGCGGCTCACAGGCGGTCACATGCTGGCCTGGGCCGTTGTCGTCCGCTGACGCGCTGCAGATATCTCCAACTGCTCCAGCTGTCGGTCGTAGTGTTCATCTATCACCTCCTGGATCGGACGGAGCGTGTACAGCAGGTTCCCATTGCGTTTCTGACCAGCCCTGGTGGTGATTTCAGTTGGCTCGGTGGAGATGAGTCCGCGCTCCTCAAGGCACAGTGTGTACTTGCGTACCGTGTTCTCGCTCATGCCAACCGCCTGCCCGATGGTCCTGTAGCTGGGCCAGCACTGATGCGTCTTTCGATTTTCGCACCGTTTCAGGAAACTGTAGACCGCCAGTTCTCCAGGGCTCAGCCCCAGCAGAAATATTTCATTGGGCAGAAAGAAATAATTTCCGCAGCTGACGTACTTCACACTCTGCCTCCCGTATGCTCCTCCACCCAGCAGATGAACTGTTCTTTCGGCACCACCATCCTGCTGCCGATCTTCAGCACCGGGAAACCCGGCTCGTGCATCAGCTCGTAGCCGGATGAGGGAGACACCCCCAGCGCCTTTGCCACCGTTGCCGCGTTCAAGAACAACGGCAGGTCCTCGTAGGTTTTGTAGACGGATTCTTTCAGTTGTCCTACACCTCCTGATTGATTTTTGCTTCTCTGTCTGGTACGATGGTAGCATACAGAGGAGTTCTCTTCAATAGATTTGAGGCAGGTCGGGAAAACCTCAAAAATCAATCGGATACAGGAGGTGGCCGCCATGGCAGATTTTTTCGATCAGTTTTCCATATTTTTTTCTTCGGATGCCGCATATGTGGCTGGCAAGGAATTCCCCCTGGGGCAGTTCACTACCGATGTTTTGAATCTGGATGATGCGGTGCTGTCCGGGGTCAACGACCGGATCGATGACTTTATGTCCGCGGCAACCTCGATTTTCACAGAGAAAACAGAGAGTGCCGTCCATGCGGCGCAGGAGAAGCTGAATGCTGTCTGGGATCTGGTCTTTGAGCTGCCGCTCTATCGGGAGCTGGAGATAGATTTGGACACGGTGTATCATCTATTTTCGCGCTTATTTTCCGACCAGGAGAAATGGAAAGAGGCACTGGACGTGGACTCCGAGGGCCATGCCATGCTGGAGGAGTTCCTAAACGGTCTGGAGTATTTTCCCCAGAGCCTTCACAACTTTCGGGGACAGGTCACGGGAATGCTGAATCTGTACTTCGAGCCGTTGGTCCGCCGGGGCGCGGACGCCTATGCCGCGGCTTATGCACAATATTTTACCGATGTGGACGCCGCCGGGCGGGTGCTCTTTGATGCGCCGCCTTTCGCGCAGAGCTTTCCTGTGGAGGTTCAGTTTGTCCCGATGATGGGCAGGGAAGAAAATGCCCGGCCTGTGCTGGCGGAGAAGCTTGTATTCTCCTATCTGACACATTTTCTCTACACAGAATTCTACCGGGGGCTGATCGCGGGCAACGCACCCAGGCAGTGCCAGAACTGTGGACGGTACTTTCTGCTGACCCGGGGGTACAACACCTGCTACTGCAACGGCATCGCCCCCGGTGAGACGGAGCGCACCTGCCGCAAGGTGGGAGCACACCGCAAAGAAGCGCGCGGCAGGGCAGATCGGTCTCCGGCCCAGGTGGAGTATGACCGGGTCTACAACCGGTTGAAGCAGAGGAAGAACCGGGGGAAGGTCAGCGCGGACGAGTGGAACGTTGCTGTGGCTCGTGCTGTGGAAGTATTGGAGCAGGCGGGACGGGGAGAGCTGACTGATGACGAGATGCGCAGACGGTTCGCGGAATTTTAAAGATTCATCTTCAGAAAATGAAAGGCAGATCGGAGAGGATCATCTCTCCGACCTGCCTTTTCATTGTTTATGCGACGCAATTTCTGCGCAGATCCCTTTGTAACGCTCTGTCATAAAAGAGAGAGTCACCGCCGCTTTGGATAAGGGCTGCATCGCCCTTGCGTATCAGCGATATGCCGCTAAACTACTCGTATAGTCAAGTGCAATCTATATCCCATCTTTTTCATGGGTTTCACCCATGTTCAACGATTCTTTACGATATCTAAATGACCGAGATCACCCAATTTGGGGTGGTCTCGGTCATTGTCAAATCTTAAAAATCGTTTTATCAACAGTGTCTGCATGCATTCTGGAACGCCTCGGAATCCGGGAATCGCAAAGTGCGGGACAGCAGCTCGAGAACATCCGCATTGACAGCCTCCCAACCTGGTTCAGTATTATCCAGAACACTGTTAACAACGGTATCAATGACGCTGCCGCAGGCTGTGCCCAGGAGGGAACCAGCATTGTGGAGCCGTCCCAAAGCCGCCGGACAGGACGCCTCTGCAGCGCTTATGTTTTCCAGCACAAGCGCTATCGCTTCTTGAGCCATGCACTGCGCATACTCACCGCAGACGGACCAGATTCGGACAGAACGGGACAGCACTGCGAGTCCGCAGTCGTGTATCTGCTTTGGAGGCAAACTCTTTGTAAATTGTGCGTCTGTTATAGAGAGTTCTGGTAGCAACTGACTGCTATGGATTACACAGACATTGCCCACATCATCTTTCAGCACAGCAAAAGGCGAATTCTGCGCCCCGCTGCCAAAGGAAGTGGCCACCAGAACCAGCTTTGCTTTGGTGCCGGTACGGATGCGCTCCGGGTGTTTTACGATCTCCAGAAGATCTAGCTCCGGGGTTTCATAGAGCACCCACAAAGCCTTGGCAGCCCCCATGGCCGCCCCGCCGCCAATCCCTATGATCACGTCCGGCATAAATTCCCGCAGACACTCCAGTGCAGCTCGCACCTCATCAAAGGCAGGCGGGCTGCTGATAGTGAAGCATTCTGCCGTGCGGATGCCTTCCTTTCGCAGCCAGCGGTCCACCTGCAGAACGGCACCGGAGCGGTACAGGCTGGGAGACGAGACAAGAAACGCACGCTTCAAATGGTAGATCTCGCTCAATTCCCGCAGGGCCACTGGAGTACAGCCGTCTTTGAAATAAACTTTTTTTGGAAGACTCAGCATATTCATCAAATATCCCCAGCTTTCCGTGTTGTCATGGAGCCGGCGCCGGACGGCACCGGTTCCATGGAAATCAGGAAGCAACGCGACGCATTTAGATGAAGCCGCCGACTTTGTCCACGCCGATCTCGGCAGAGAGTCCCAAGGGATATGCGGCGTGGGTCTCAGCGGGCAGATGGACCTCCACCTCCAGGACGTCGCCGTACTTCTCCATGAACTTCTCATTTCCATAGAACGCTCTCAGGTAACAGGCTTTCAGCTCGCCAATGGTGGGATACACAGGGTTGCAGCCGGTGCAGGCATCGTGGAACGCCCACTCGGACATCTGGTCCACTGCCGCCAGGAATTCGGCCTCCCATTCCACGGCACTCTTTTCGGGATGAGCCTCGCACAGCCAGTCGCAGACTGTCTCCGGGATATCCACATCCTTTTTCAACTGCTCAGCGGCCCTGATCCAGTTTTCGAAGGTTTCCTCGTCCGTAGCGCCCTTGACACCGATCAGCTCGCCCAGCTGGACATAGCGCTCAAAGGCCTGAGGATACCGGTATTGGGAGAACGTGCCCATGTGATAGGGGTGCTTCTGGGCGTTGAAGCGGCAGACATAGGGGAACAACAGTGCGTTGGCGGTGCCATGGGGAATATGGAACCAGCCTCCGATCTTGTGGGACAGGGAGTGGTTGATTCCCAGGAATGCGTTGGCGAAGCCGATTCCTGCCAGGGCAGAAGCGTCGGCCATCTTCTCGCGGGCCACGGGATCCGCCTTCGCCCCCTTGAACGCGGAGCGGTAGGCACGGGGCAGATAGTCAAAGACCATCTTGGTGGCCTCTTTGCAGAAACCGTCCGTATACTCCGTGGCGAATGTAGAGACGTAGGCTTCCACCGCATGGGTCAGAACATCGTAGCCGGAGGCCTGAGTGGCTCTCGGCGGCAGCTTCATCATGTTGTCTGCGTCGATGATGGCCATTTCAGGCATCATCTCGTAGCCGATCAGCGGCCACTTCATACCGGTGTTCGCATCGGAGATGATAGTGAAGGGCGTGCACTCCGAGCCGGTTCCGGCCGTGGTGGGGATGCAGACCAGTTTGGCCTTCTTCCCCATCTGCGGGAAGAATCGGATCCTCTTGCGGATATCCAGAAAGATGGTGGCCATATCCAGAAACGCTTCTTCCGGATTCTCGTACATGATCCACATGATTTTGGCCGTGTCGATGGCGGAGCCGCCGCCCACGGCGATGATAACATCCGGCTCAAACTCGTGCATTTTGGGCAGGCCCTTCATGGCATCCTGGATCTGGGGATCCACGCGGATGTCGAAGAACTCTGCGGTCTCAATGCCCATATCGTGAAGTTGGTTGATGATAGCGTCGCAGGCACCCATCTGATAGAGGTTGGCATCGGTGATGATGAAGGCGCGCTTGAAGTTGTAGACCTGCTTCATCTCCCGCAGGGCCACCGGGGTGCAGCCGGTCTTGTAGTAGACTTTCTTGGGCAGTTGCAGCCACAGCATGTTCTCCTTGCGCATGGTCACCACCTTGATATCCAGCAACTGCTCGTAGTGGGTGTTGCCCATATAGGCGGAGTGGCCGACAGCGCCCGGCCCCAGGGTCAGGGACGGTGCAATGTCAAAGTTGTACAGGTCGCCGATGCCGCCGAACGCAGTGGGCTGATTGATCAGGATACGGCCGGCTTTCATCTTCTCCGCAAAGCGGTCGATCTTGTCTTCCTCCGTGGGATCCACATACAGGGCGGCGGAGTGTCCGGCGCCTCCCTCGTAGACCAGCTTTGCGCAGATGTTGAAGGCTTCTTCCAGCGTATCCGCCCGGAACATTCCCAGGAGGGTGGTCAGTTTTTCGTTTGCCCAGGGGTTGTCGTGAGAGGTGTCGTTGGTCTCATAGACCAAGACCTTCGCATCGTAGGGGACGGTGATACCAGCCATCTCCGCCAGGTGCGTGGCGGTCTGGCCCACCGCAGGGGGCTTCACGCCGTGATTCTTGGGATTAAAAAATATCTCCGCCACCTTGGCCGCTTCCTCATCGTTCAGGAAGTAGCACCGGGCGTCTTTCATCAGCGCCTTCACTTCGTCATAGACGCTGCTCAGAACCGTGATATGCTGCTCTGTGGCACAGATCATGCCGTTATCAAACGTCTTGGAGTGAATAATAGACTCCACGGCCATCCGCAGGTCCGCCGTTTCATCGATCACCACGTTGCAGTTGCCGGGGCCGACACCGATGGCGGGCGTGCCGGAGGAATACGCGGCATGGACCATGCCGGAACCGCCGGTGGCCATAATCAGATCCACCTTCTTCATCAGAACGTCGGAGATTTCCAGGGTGGGTGTCTCGATCCAGCTGATGACATGTTCCGGCATCCCGGCCTGTATGGCGGCGTCCCGCATGATCTTTGCAGCGGCAATGGAACACTTCACCGCATGGGGATGGGGCGAGAGGATGATCGCATTCCTGGTCTTCAGGGCCAGCATGATTTTATAGATCGTTGTGGATGTAGGATTGGTGGTGGGAGTGATAGCCGCAATCACACCTTTGGGCGAGGCGACGCGCTTTGTCCCGAAAGCAGGGTTCTCCTCAATAATCCCGCAGGTCTTGGCATTGCGCATATAGTTCCAGACGTGTTCAGAGGCATACTGGTTCTTGGTCACCTTATCCACGACGATACCGTAGCCAGTCTCTTCGCAGGCCATTTTTGCCAGAGGAATGCGCATTTTGGAAACGGCCATGGCAGTTTTTTCGCAGATGGTATCCACCTGTTCTTGGGTAAATGAGGCGTACTTTTCCTGTGAAGCACGAATAGTGGGCAGAGCTTGTTCCAGTGTTTCTACCGAGTTAATAGTCAGCGCATTTGCCATAATATTCCTCACTTTCCGCTTTACATCACATTCCAATTTACGTGCCTTTGTACTCGTTTGGATGTCTCACCCCCTCGCATTCTATAAAGTGTATAAATTCAGTGTACTCTGCCAAAAAGTTTTTGTCAATTATATCTAATATTTAACAATTTATATTTTATAATTATTCATGCCGTATAAAAGTATGCCGGTTCTGCGTGCGGTGGCTCCTTCGCCGTCTCCTTGTGGAAAACTAAGTATATGCCACCGGGCAACTTCGTGTTGCTCCTTGGAAAAATGCCAGCTAGGGTCTGCGATGGTGAACCTCATCATGGGAGCCGCAGCCATCGGGTTCTTCGGGATGTACTCCTGTTGGGTCAGGTACTCATGCCCACCGCCGCACCGATGGTGCGGATGCTGGGGCCAACAGTAGTGGGTTCTGCGGTTCTCGCACTGTTTCAGGAAACTGTAGACCGCCAGTTCTCCATAGTCCAGCCCAAGCTGGAACAACTCGTTGGGTAGAAAGAAACAGTCTCGATAACTGTTTTGCTTCAACCGCCACCTCCTATGCGATTGCTCACCCACTGGATGAACGGCTCCCTGGGCACTACCATCCGGCTGCCGACACGCAGCACCGGGAAACCCAGCTCGTGCATCGACTCATACCCGCTGGAGGGTGATACGCGCCCAGTACCCTTGCCACTATCTCCGCATTGAGGAACAGCAGTAGATCATCATAGGGCTTGTATTCAGATTTTTTCAATCAGCATCCTCCTTTAAAACATCACCGACATTATTTGGATGGACCAGACGCAGGAACTTGTCCACGAAGTTGACCACGCCGGAACCCTGCAGCTTTTTCATCAGCCTGCTGGTCAACAACGCGACCTCCTATGAGACCATCAACAGCCACGGGGACTCGTCTTATCTGGCGCTTTTCAACAACTCCGACAGTACCTGCAGCGGTACCGCCCGGTTGTTTACCCCGGTCAGCAGCTCTCCGATCCACTGCGCCTACTACCGCTCCAACGGGTACACGATGCAGGAGAGCTTCGTCTCCTGCAACTTCAACTGGAGCGCCCTGGAGACGCTGAACCTGGTCCCCTCCAACAACGGCACCCTGCCGGCCGGGACCAAGGTCCGGATCTACGGGCTGAAAAAATAAGGCGCAAAGCGGGACAAGGCCCGCCCCTTTCGGGGCGGGCCTTATTTCGCTTTGTGCTAAACCAATACTAGGGAATTTACGTTTTTACTCAGGCCTCATGCATTCGCACCAACAATGGTGATCGTGTCATCCCCAGTCACATTCGTGATGGTAATGGTTTTAGTAACTTCCTCGCTCCAAGTACCAGCAGTGAACTCCATCAGGCCGCTGTCGCTGATAGTACCCTTAGAACTGGTCAGGCCAACGGTGATCGTATCCTTTGCGTTGGTAATATTGGTGGAAGTCCAGGTGGCAGTGACAGTCACAGTGTTCTCACCCTTGACATAGAGGTCATTGCCAACCTTATAGCCACCGTCATCCACGGCAGTGGTGATCGTGTAATGGCCAGTCGTGCTGTTCTTCACGCTGTCGGTCTGATCCGCAACACCAGTCAGCTTGTAGAAGCCGCTGATCACAGTGATATCGGAGGTCGCCACAGACAGCTGGGTGCTGTTTTTGAAGCTGGTACCACCGTCCGTGCTGTAGTAAGTCACAACAGAACGGGCAATCACTTCAGTACCAGTGGGCAGATAGGAGACCGTACCGTTGTTGTCTACCTTGTACACCTGAGCGGCAGTTGTAACCTGCACGCTGTAAGAGCCGCCATTGTAGGTGTAAGAGACATCACCAGTACCAAAGTTTTGGTTGGTGACCACACCGCCGTTATCGCCGATCTCGGCCACCAGGGCCTCGACCATCTGAGCAACACTCAGAGGGCCATCGTTGTCCTTGTTGTAGAACGTAGCATCATAGTAACCAGTGGAAATGCTGCCGCCCTTCACCTCAACCTTGCCATTATAGGTAGTGGCCAGGTCGATGTCAGAGGCAACCAGAGAGCGCTCGGGCATGGTGAAGCTGTACACGCCGCTGCCCTCAGAGGTCAGGGCCAGATCACCGGTGGTGAGCATCTTGTAGCCAAACTTGGCCTTGACATACACGGTCTTGCCAGCCTCGGCAGAGGTGGCGGCCCAGGTGCTGTTGTCCAGGCTGAAGTCAGCGTTGGCAACAGCGCTCAGGCTGAACTGCTCAGCAGCGGGATCCTGCTCCCAGATCACGATAGTGGTGACGTCGCCGTTCACAATCTTGACCCAGACCTTGTCGTTGTTGTCCTTGGAGAAGTTGGTGTAAGCAGTCTCGTCGATGTCGCCGGCAGTGTTCAGCTTGTAGACCTTGTAGCCATCGGCCAGGGTCAGGTAGTCAGTGCCGCCCAGAACCATGACGTCGTCGCCGGACTTGTCAATGCCGATACCGGACTTCACGTTACCATTGACGTTCTGGATCACACCCGCGGTAGGAGTGCCGATACCATTGGACAGGGTAGCAACGCCGTTGGCGTCATAGGTCACATCGCCGAACAGGGTCTTGTCGGTCACGCGGTCAGCGGACTTGATCTTCCCGAACTCGCCGTTGATGATGGCATCATACTCATAGTAGGTGCCCAGCTTGTTGTCATAGGAAGCTCCGATGGAGGTGCTGCCCTTGACGAACACGGCGTCCTTGCTCAGGCCGGACATCTCGATGTCGCCGGTATTGGTGGCGTCGATGAAGACGACCTTCGCCGCACCCTCATTAGAGCTGTTGACGTCCTTCACGTAGATGGACACCTCAGGAGTGGCATTCTTCTTCACAGTGATGGTGGGAACATTGGCAATGCCCTGATAGACATTGTAGACCTCATTGCTGCCGCTTCTGGTGGCAACCAAGAAGATGGTTTTTCCGTTGACGCCAGTGACAGTTGCAGGGGCACTAGTCAGGTTACCCTGCTTGGCATCGGCAGGCTGGAGGCCCACAGCGGCACTGCCCTTGGTAAAGACGGTATAATCGTCACGGGTGTTTTTGCTCAAGCTGTTCTTGTCAGCCAGGACCTTCAGCTTGTACTCGTTGTTGCTGGTCTTGCTGTAGGAGACGATGTCGCCCACGTCGAAGCTGTCGGCATTGGTCTTGTCAATGCTCTTGACAGAGACATTCATGGTGGAGCCGTCGGTGGTCAGCAGCTTCACGGTCTGGGCAACAGAGCCGGTGCCGGTGGTGTAGCCCAGAACCACGGCGTAGTTGTTGTCAATCGCGTCGGTGTCCACATAGACCACATAGCCGTACTCGTCCAGATAGACGGTGAGATCGTTGTCAACCGCGTTCTCCAGATCCTTGATCTCGCCCTTGTTGGCGTTGTTGGCCTTGTACTGGGTGTCACTCACCGTGACGCTTTTGCCAGCGGTGAAGGAGGACAGAGTGCCGGTCACAGCGTTGGGAGCGACGCGGACATTCTGCACACCCTTGTCACCGGTCTTGTAGCTGTAGCTGAACAGCACCAGGTCGTCGACATCATAGCTCTCCTCAGTGTCAAAGTTGCCGCCGGAGACAGCCAGGGTGTCATACTTGCTCTCCACGGTGATGTAGGCGTCACGGCTGCCGGAAGCAGCGTGAGTGGAGGTGACGGTGCCCAGGTAGGTGTTCACCAGGGTGATGATAGCGCTGTCGTTGTCGCTGTCATAGAAGACCTCGGTCAGAACGCCGTTGCCGCCCAGCTTATTGGTCTCGTCGCCCTTGACGATGCCGTTGGAAGTGGCGGAAGCGCCGTCGACATAGACCTTCACATCATCCTTCTTCAGGTTGCTGGACAGGCCCAGATCTTTATAAATGTCGCCCAGCTTGACCTCCTCGGTGTAGGTCAGGTCGGCCTCATCGGTATAGGTGCCGATGGTGTTGCTCTTGAACTTCCAGGTGATGGCGGGACGCTCGAACTCGTCGGAGTCGCTCCGGACCTTCTTCAGGTCAGAGAAGTACTTCTCGGCGAACTGCATCTTGCCGTCGGTCTCGATGGTGTTGTCCTTGGCGATCTCGTTCTTCACCTCGGAACGGGTGGAGGAGGTGTTGATCTCCACGCCGTCCACCACGATGGTGCTCTTCTGCTCATATTCCACCATGGTGGCCTGGAGCATGTTGAAGGCGTACAGGGCGGCCTCCTCGCGGGTCACGGCCTTGGAGCCCACGAACTCGTCGTTGCCGTCATCCAGGCCGATACCCACGGCCTGCTTGATCACAGCCACGTTCCAGTTGGCGCCGGTGTACTTCTCAATGGAGCTGTCATAGCCCAGGGCGCCCAGCAGCATCTTCATGAAGGCGTTGCCGGTCAGGGTGCCGGTGGGACGGAAGGTGCCGTCAGCATAGCCGTTGATGATGCCCTGCTGAGAGCAGTAGGTGATGTAACCAGCAAAGGTGTTGGTTACGGGCACGTCCTTGAAGGGAGCGGTGTTTGCGCTCAGAGCGGACGCGGTGGTGGGCCCGAGGATCAGGTTGCAGATGATCTTTGCAGCCGCTCCGCGGGTCAGGACCTCACCGGGCTTGAAGTCGCCGCCGGAATAACCGTCGACAACGCCGATCCCGGAGATGACGTCAACAGCTTCCTTATAGGCAATGCTGCTGTCATCGGTGAAGTCCTTGGCGCCGGCGCTGACGGTGACCAGAGACATGGTCATCACCAGAGCAAGCACCAGAGAAAGGAACTTCTTCATTTGGGATTTCTCCTCCTTTAAAATATTTGCGGTCCGCCGGTATGCCTGCCGCCGGGTCTGAGATTCGTGTGGGGGCTAGCCAACCAACTTGTGTCGGCCTACACCAACCACAGAGCCGGCCGCCAGTGACACTCCCGCCGTCCGCAACGCCAATGTATCAGTGTTTTTCCGGATTGTCTACGGATTCGGCGTGATTGTTATTCAAACGAAACACGCCGTTCAAAAGCGCCTGATTCGTGGTAATTTATGTAACAAAAGTTGCAGATTTCCAAAAAAGAGAGAGGCGGGAAACCGGGGCTGCCCGGTCTCACGCCTCCTTCTGCAAGAGGATGTATTTCTGCCCGTCCTTGGCGATCTGGTGCTCCGCCAGCATCCGCTGGAGAATGGGCCAGCACTGGCGAGGGCCGATTCGCAGCACCCGGGCAATGTCCTGGCGGTAGGCAAACCCCGCCTCCGACAGGTACGCCAGGATCGCCTGCTCCTGGTCCTCCGGCGGCACCACCGTGCTGGGCAGGTAATAGCGGTTTCCCACTTTGGTCAGCTTTCCCCGGGCCACCATCTGCCGAAGCCGGTTGTAGGCCGTGTTCTTGGAGACCCGCAGAAGGGCCATCACCTCATTCCGGGTGATGGAGCCCTGGCGCCGGACAACGTCCAGCACCTGGTTCTCGCCGCCCACCCGGATGTCGTAGTCCAGGCGCAGGTCCCGCAGGGAGAGATCGTCCAGCCCGCCCTGCACCAGCGCCGCCCGCACCAGCTTGGACAGGCGGGTGCGCTCATAGGGGCGGCGGCTGCGGGGGGACATCAGGACCCACTCCGCCTCTGGCGGCGCCGCCTTGCGCAGCTTCTGGAGAATGGACAGGACGCCGCTGGTCAGGCGGACCTGCCTGTCCGGCAGGATAAGCCGCTCCTTCTGCAGGTCCACCTGGTCCCACCGCAGCGACGCGATCTCCTCCACCTGGAGCCCCAGCTGCCAAGTGAGCCACAGTGCCGCCCCGGCGGGGGTGTCCTGTTCCGCCTGCAGCAGCTTCCAGAGGGCGAACTCGTCGATCTGCGGCGCTGCCTTCCGGCGGATGCGGGTGGAGACCTTCTTCTCCGTCAGGTAGGCCGCGAAGTGGACGTTCATGGCGGCGGCCTCCAGCCCGGTGATCCGGGAGACGTACTGCCAGTCGTGACGTTCCAGCTGCCGCAGAACGTAGTCGTGGCGCAGGTCGATCAGGCGGACGGCCTTCAGGTCCCCGGCGTCCAGCGCGGCGCGGGCCAGGCGGGAGATGGACTGGGCCGCCAGGGGCTGCTGGTCCCGGTCCGACAGCACCACCCGTTCGCTGCTGCCGTTCCGCTCCCGGCGCAGGGCCTCCAGCCAGGCGGCCAGCTCCGGGGCCAGCGGGACCGCCCGGTCCGGCAGCAGGAGCTGTTCGCCCAGCAGATCCACCTGAGCCCAGGTGAGGTGCTGGATTTCGTCCCGCATCAGACCGGCCATCCACGCCAGCCGCAGGATGGCTCCCGCGGCATCATTTGTATGCTGTTCCAGCACCCGGCAAAGCAAGGCTCCATCGGGGCGGTTGAGCGTGTAACTCTGCATGGCGTCTCCTCGTTTTGTTACGCTTGTGTGTCACAAAAATGACCTTCCTGCTTTTGGAAGCCTGCGGGTGACGGAATCTTCTCTATAAGCTAACGTTTTTTGTGACAATTGTTATGCACGTGAAACCGCTTTTGAAAAAACTCCTAATCCATTGCACCACAATGGATACGGAGATTTTCTCACTCAAAATATACACTATAAGATAACTAAAATCAATATCTTATAGCATATTTTGAATGGACACGTTCCAGAATAGACTTATTCTAAAAGGAGCGTGAAACAGATGACAAAACAGGAGCGAGTCGCCATGGGGCACCGGCTGCGGCAGCAGAGGACCCTTCTGGGCCTCACCCGGGAGGAGTTTGCCGAGCTGGCGGATATCAGCGCCGGCTATTACGGCCAGATCGAGGTGGGGACCTCGCAGATGTCCATTGACACGCTGATTAAATTATCGAAGACGTCGCAGCTCTCAATGGAGTATATCCTTTTGGGAGAGGAGATTCAGCCCGATGCAGATCTGACCGCCATAGAGGCCCTGCTGGCCCGGTGCACGCCCCGGGAGGTCCGGCTGGCTGAGAAGGTCCTCCGGCTGTTTCTGCTGCGGGGAGACGCATAGCGGGCCTGCGGCGGCCGGATAGATCTGCGCCCGCTGGGTTGAAAAACCGGATCCACTTCTTGATTCGGCGGCCGCCATCCACTAAAATAGGGAGGTAAACCCGCAGGGCGGAGAAACGGATATGCGAGAAAGGACGGGATCCCATGGAACTGCAGAAGGGACAGAAGTGCAAACTGGCGGACCTGACCGGAAGCGGACAGCTGCGAATCTCCGTGACGGTGTCCCTGCCGGGGAGCGAGGCGGACGTGACCTGCTTCGGCGTGGACGGAGCGGGGAAGTTGTCCGACGACCGTTATTTTATTTTTTACAACCAGACCAGTTCGCCGGAGGGCGCCGTCTCCATGCACCAGTCCGGGGAGTCCACGGTGTTCTCGGTGGACCTGAACCGCCTTCCGGGCTTCCTGCAGAGGCTGGTGGTGACGGTGGCGGCGGAGAGCGGCACCATGCAGGCGCTGGCCCGGGGACTCCTGACGCTGGAAGGAGAGTTGGACCGGGCGGCCTATGTCTTCACCGGTGCGGGGTATCAGCAGGAGAAGGCCCTGATTCTCTGCGAGGTGTACCGCAAGGATGGGATTTGGCGCTTTTCCGTGGTGGACAGCGGCTTCAACGGGGGACTCTCCGCCCTGCTGGCCCACTTCGGCGGGGAGGAGGTCAAGCCTGACCCGCCGACCCCGGCACCTGCTCCGCCGGAGCCGAAGGTGAATCTCTCCAAAATCAGCCTGAAGAAGAGCGGAGAGAGCCACAAGATCGACCTGACGAAAAACCGTCGGCGCATCCACGTGAACCTGAACTGGGACCAGCGGCGGGGCCTGTTCAGCCGGGGCATCGACCTGGATCTGGCCTGTATGTACCGGCTGAAGGACGGGCGGCAGGGGGTCATCCAGGCCCTGGGCAACAGCTTCGGTGCCGCCGATCAGCCCCCCTACATCAAGCTGGACAAGGACGACCGCTCCGGCGCCAGCGCCAACGGCGAAAACATGGACTTCTTCCGGCCGGAGCTGATCGACTTCGCCGTGGTTTTCGCCTTCATCTATGAGGGCGTGCCCAACTGGCGGTCCACCAACGCCCGGGTGGTGTTGAGCCAGCAGGGGGCGCCGGATATTGAGGTCCAGATCGACAACCCCAACAGCAACGAACGGTTCTGCGTCCTGGCCAGCCTCACCGGCCGGGACGGCGGGCTGGAGGTCCGGCGGGAGGACTTGTTTTTCAACAGCCACCGGGCTGTGGACGCCCATTACCACTTCGGCTTCCGCTGGGTGGCGGGCCACAAATAACACGGGAGAGGAGCCGAAGTCATGTTGGATTTGCAGCGGGGACAGAAGATCTCCATTCAAACCGTCTGCCGGACCTGGACCCTGGAGGTGGAGCTGCGGCATCAGGGGCCCCTGGCGGTCGACGTGTCCTGCTTTGGCCTGGACAGCGCAGGCCGCCTCTCCGACGAGCGGTATTTTCTTTTCTATAACCAGCGGCGCTCGCCGGAAGGGGCCATGGCCCTCTCTGAGGGAGCATCCGGCGGAACGGCCCGATTCCAGGTGGATCTGGCGGCCCTGCCGGACCATATCCAGCGGCTCTCCTTCACTGCCGCCATTGACGGCGGCCGCACCCTGCGGGAGCTGGAACAGGGCAGCATCGGTCTGTGGGTCAGAGGGGAGGAGATGGCCCGGTATGCCTACGCGGGGAACGAGTTCTCCGGGGAGCGAGCCATCGTGGCCGGCGAGCTCTACCGGAAAAACGGGGACTGGAAGTTCAGCGCCGTGGGCCGGGGCTTCAACGGCGGCCTCCGGGCCCTGGTGGAGAGCTTCGGCGGCGTGGTGTCAGACCCGGTCCCGCCGCCTCCGCCGCCTGTCCGGACAGCTGTGTCTGCCCGGACAACCCGGCAGCCGGCCGCGCCCGCCGGCGGTCCGCCTCCTTCCGTGGGGGACATCCTGCGCTCCCTGCCGCCCCATGTCTGCACCCGCATGGAGGGGCTGGCCCGCCGCTGCCAAGGGGACCTGGACTTCCTGGCGCCGTTGTACAAAGCCTCCTTTGCAGCACTGGCCCAGGTGCCCCGGGCAGCGGAGAGGGACCTTCAGACGGTCCTGTGCGCCGATGCCTCCGGCTCCATGTTCGACCTGTACCGCGGGGGCCGGGTCCAGCAGATGTTCGACAAGTTCTTCGCCCTGTCCTCCACCCTGTCAGACAGCGGCGCCCTGGACTGCTGGGCCTTTGCTGCGAAGAGCCGCCAGCTGGAGCCGGTGACGCTGGACAACATCCGGGACTACACCTTCTCTCAGGCCGGCGGATACGAGCGGTGGATGAGCATGCTCAACTACCAGTACAACAACGAGCCGGAGGCTATGCGGGACATCATGATGATCTACGGCGGCCTGCGCAGGCCCATTCTGGTGCTGTTCCTGACGGATGGCCGGTTGCAGTCCGACTGGGAGATCGAGGAGATCCTCATCAAGACCTCCCGTTTCCCCGTGTTCTGGCAGTTCATCGGCCTCTATGGCGAAGAGTACGGCGTGCTGAATCACCTGGATGAGATCGACGGCCGCCACACCCAGAACGCCGCCTTTTTGAAGATGGAGGATTTCGACGATTTCATGGACAGCGGCTTTTACCGGACCATTTTCGCAAACACGGCCGCTTGGCTGGAGGAGCTGGACCGGAAGCAGATGCTGCCGTAGGGGAGATGCGCTGAGGCGGATGCTATTTACGGGGCAGCAGGGGGCGGGAGCCGAGGCATGGGACTTTTTCGGGTGTCAAATGATGCGGAGGCTGTGAAAAGCCCCTGGGATGGAACCCGGCGCATCAGGGATTTTGCCGCCGGGCATTGCGCACTCCAGCTGATGCGGCCCTGCGGGGTGCCCCTGGGTCCCCGGAGCGGCAGGCCGTGAGGCTGCGGGATGGCTGTGCCTTCGGATGCGGCACGTCTCCATGCTTCTGTCAGGGGCCATCCCGGCGCTCTCGGGTTTGCGTTACCCCCTTGCCCGGACAGGAAAAAGAAGGTATAATTATTCTGTTCCATCACAGCGGGCGGACAGCCCGCGGCAAGGAGAAACTGAGGAGGTCTTCTTATGCTGTGCACGAGAGAAGTCACGGTCCAGGTCCCTGACGGCCTGCACCATCAGACGGCGGCCCGGTTCATCCAGACTGCCAACCGCTTTACCAGCGTCGTCCGCGTCGTATACGGCGACAACAACGTCAATGCCAAAAGCCTGCTGGGTGTGCTCTCCCTGTCCATCGGAGCGGGGACGCGGATCACGATCACCGCAGACGGAGCGGATGCCGGAGAGGTGCTGGATGCGCTGGAGCAGTGCCTTGCCGGGGCGTGAGCCTTTGGAGCAGACCTGATCTCCTGAATCAAAGAGGGGCCGCCGGCAAAGCC
>ENA-ORUF01001871-ORUF01001871.1-human-gut-metagenome-genome-assembly--contig:-NODE-1871-length-20507-cov-3.240221_pt1 | contig 20507 bp, 26 predicted proteins | sample MGYA00242077_ERZ509203 | MGnify/ENA primary metagenome ERZ509203 (study PRJEB26280, sample SAMEA2338834) | human gut metagenome | biome: human gut; feature: human-associated habitat; material: faeces... | reverse complement strand
GGAACCTCTCGAATGGCAATCAAGTTTTTTCCGCGTGGCTGGATTTCCGCCATGTGGGTTCTCCACCAGCTGGCGGAAAAGGGGAAACGGGATCAGGACGGTTCTATGGCTGTCCTTTTGGTTTCTTCAACCTCGCTGTCGAGTGCGGCCTTCTCTTCAGGCGCGATTTTGAGCGCGGCGGCAAGGCCATCAAGATAGCTGCGCTCCATGAAATGATCCACGTCAATGATCATGGCGGAAAGCCGATACAGATCACGGGCTTCGTCGTGGTTGGCTATGCGGGACGCCAGCGAGGCCGGATCGAGCGGTTTATTCAGCAGCGTATCCAAAACCTGCGCCATATCCCGGCCCGGGAACAACGATTCCACGGCATTGTGGATGTTGGCCCGTTCCTTGTCGTCGATGTGTCCGTCGGCACGGGCGGCGAAAACCATCGCCTCCAGCAACAACAGGGCCGTCTGATCCGCCGAAACAGCCGGGGGCGGCGTTTGCTGCAGCTCGGCGGGCCAGCCGCTCGGTGCGGGCCGGGCTGACGGGGCCGGTTCGGCGGGTTGCCCCTGTGGGGCCGCGCCGTTGGCTCCGGACCACTTCTGGTAGAATTTCCATGCCAAGGCACCGACGGCGGCCGTCCCACCAACCATCAGCGCGCCTTTGGCAACCTTGCGGGCCGTCTTGCCCGACATCAGCGTGCCGAGCAGTCCCCCGAGCGCCGCCGAGCCGAGCAAACCGCCCAGCCCTCCGGCGGATTTCACCATATCGCCAAGGGCGTTTCCCGTCCCCTGACCGGACGGGGCATCCGCCTTCTGCTGTCCGCCGAGAGCGCCGTTCAGCTTGTCGCCAAGCCCTCCCAGCCCGCCGAGGCCGTTGCTTATCTGATTGAATAAATCCTTCATGAGGAACTCCTTGCCTGTTTGTGAGGCGGAAGAACCTCCCGCCCGGTTACGACACTAACAAAACCGGGCAAATCCGCCAGCGCATGAGAATCTCACGCCTCCCGGCTGTGATGGACCCGGCGCATCTCCCGAAGGAACATGTACAGCACGCCCATTGAGGTCACGAATGACAGCGAATCCGAAACGGGCAGACTGATCCAGATGCCTTTCAACTCAAAAAAGCGCGGCAGAATGAGCAGGCAGGGAGCCAGAAACAGCAGCTGACGCGTCAGAGAAAGGAAAATCGACAGTTTGGCCTTGCCGATGGACTGAAAAAAGTTGCCGACGACGATCTGGATGCCAACCAAGGGGAATACCAGCGTAGCGAGGCGCATACCTTCCACGGAGAGGGCGATCAGGCCCGCGTCGTCGGTGAACATCCGGGACACGATTTCCGGAGCGAACTGCCCGGCAAGGAACCCCGCCGTCGTGATCAGCCCGCCCGTGATGACGCCGTACTTCAGCGTCTGCTTTACCCGTTCGAACTGCTGCGCCCCATAGTTGTATCCCACAATGGGCTGCATACCTTGCGTAAGCCCCATAACCAGCATCACGAACAGGATGAGTATCCGGTTGAGGATGCCGAACGCCCCGATGGCCATGTCGCCGCCATACCGCTTGAGGCCGATGTTGATGAGCACCGTTACCAGACAGGCGCACACATTCAGCAAAAACGGCGACATGCCGATGGAAAAGATGCTTGAGACAATCTTCCAGCGCAGCCGGAACGTCCCTTGCCGGAAATGCACGGTGCTTTTCGGATTGCGGAAGTGGCTCAACACCCACACCATACCTACGCATTGTGACAATACCGTGGCGATAGCCGCGCCCCGGATGCCCCATTTCAGCCAAAAGATGAATATCGGTGCCAGAATGATGTTCATGCCCACGGTCAACACGGCGGAAAGCATGGCTTTTTGCGGATACCCCGTGGCCCGCATGATGTGGTTGAGCCCGAACATGGTACAGGTGACCGGCAGGCCGTACAAAATGATCTGCATGAAATCGCGGGCATAGGGCAAGGTGTGCTCGCTGGCCCCGAAAGCCGTCAGCACCGGATCAAGCACCAGTTGCGACAGCAGGCCGAACGTCACCCCGTTGATGAGGCCGAGCAGCAGGACGTTGCCGAGCACGCGGGTAGCGCCGTCGATGTCCTGTTGCCCCAGCCGGATGGAACAGATGGACGCGCCGCCGATGCCGACGAGCAGAACCAGCGCGAAGGTCAGGTTCATGACCGGAAACGTGATCGCAAGGCCGGAAATGGCCAGCGGACCGACGCCGTGCCCGATAAAAATACTGTCGATGATGTTGTAAAGGGAAAAGACCACCATCGCGGCGATGGCGGGCAAGGAATACCGGAGAAGCAGTTTTCCGATCGGTTCTGTTCTCAGCAAAAGCGTGGCGCTGGTGTCAGCCATATGTACCTGCCTTGTCTCTATCGATTGGAGCAATACGAAATACGGAAATCCGTTCTGCGTTGCCGCGCAGGACGGGAAGATGTGGCACTCAACGGAGGGAGGAGTGGAAGAGAAAGCCAAAAAGGTGAGGTGGGCCTGTTTTGAGGCATCCCGCCTGCAAAATCAAGCGGAAAAATACACGTCCGGAACCGCCCCTAAAGACGGGTTCGGCTGAAATACGGCGTTATTGCGGAAGTTACGCAATCTTAGAGCAATGCAAAAAGGCGTCCCGCATTCAGGACGCCTTCCTCCGAAAACGTTAGGCTGCGGAAGGCCGATGCTCCAAAAGAAGCCGCCCGTCAAGCCCGAACACACGGAACGCACCGGCTTCGAAGACGCCATAAGAAGCCGGAAAGCCGCCCTTGGGCAGCGTTGTGCTGCCGGGGTTCCAGAAATGAACGCCGTCGACGGTTTCCCCGCGCGGGATATGTGTATGCCCGCTCAAGACCACATCGCCGGGGCGCACGCCGGGAATGGGGGGGCAACTGGGAAGGTGGTGTCCGTGCTGTGCCACGATGCGCAATCCGTCAGCGGCTATCACGGCGCTGTCTTCCACCGCGAACGGAAGCAGCATGAGATCCACTTCGGCGTCGCAGTTGCCGCGCACGGCCACGATGGGCGTGTCGAAATCCGCGAAGACGGAAACCACGCTTGGCGGCCCATAGCTGGAAGGAAGGGGGTTGCGCGGGCCGTGATACAAATAATCGCCCAGGAGGACCAACATATCGGGCAACAGCTCCTCGCAGCGCCGGCGCAGAAACGCGGCGGCTTCCGGGGAACCGTGCAGATCGGAAGCAACGAGCAAACGCATGGGATATCTTTCTCCAGAAATAAGGATGAATGAGTCTACCCTGTTCCTCCATTGCACGCAAACGGGGTAGAACGGCCGTCCCCGCATGGCCGTGCACACGGGGGCTCGGGATAAAATCCCGGTTGACGGAGCTCCGACCCGGAAGTAGGGTTCTCCGCCGTGCCATTTCCGGCGGAAACGACGGCCATCCGGACCGCCCCCAACCTCTTGAGCCAGCCATGCCCATCTTTTCCCATACCGTCACAGGATACCTGTTCGCCCTGCTCGCCACCGTGGTCTGGAGCGGGAATTTCGTCGTGGCCCGCGGCCTCGCTGGAGCCCTCTCTCCGGTTGAGCTGTCCTTTTGGCGCTGGAGCATCGCGTTTCTGACCATCCTCCCCTTTGCGGGCCGGAGCCTGCTGCGTTCGCTTCCCCTCGTCCGCGGCACATGGGGCAAAGTCATTCTCATGGCCCTGCTCGGCATCACCTGTTTCAACACCTTCATCTATCAGGCCGGGCATACGACCGACGCCACCAACATGTCGCTGCTCGCCACGGCCTCTCCCATCGTCATGGCCGCCATCGCGCACCTGTTCCTGCGGGAGCGGCTTTCCCGGTTCCAGTTCTTCGGGCTGTGCGGCGCCCTCTGTGGGGTCATCATCCTCGTGTCGCGCGGCAGGCTCGGCACCCTTCTCGGGCTGCGCTTTGCGCAAGGCGACTTATGGATGCTCCTTTCAGTCTTCCTGTTCGCCGTCTACAGCCTTATGCTCCGCTGCCGTCCCAAGGCATTTCCACAAAAGGCCTTTCTTGCCCTGCTCATCGGCATCGGCGTCCTCGGCCTGATCCCGCCCCTGCTTTGGCAGGCCGCCGACACCGGGCTGAGCCCGCTGGACGGCTCCATCCTCAGCGCCCTCATCTACATAGGGGTCGGGGCATCGGTCGTTTCCTTCCTCGCGTGGAGCCTCGCGATCGAACGCATCGGCATGGTCAGGGCGGGCATCATCTACAACAGCAACCCGCTGTTTGCGAGCCTTGAGGCCACATTGTTCCTGGGCGAGTCCATCACGCTTCCGCAGATGATCGGCGGAGTGCTCATCATCGGCGGCATCTGCTACGCTTCATTCGGCGATCTCTACGCGGCAAGGCGTCTTCTCAAGTAATCCTTCCCCTCACGCCGTAAAACGGAAGGCCCTCCTCAACGGAAGGGCCTTTTTTCAATCTCGATGTTTCTTGTCGTGGTGTTCTTTGAATTTTTTCGCCTGTCCGGGCGGAAGCCCTCCCTTCTTGGCAAGTCCGGGGGGCACGCCCTTCCACTTATCCCGATCGTGATCGTAGCGAGACTGCCCGTATCCGAACCGACGCGGATCGACCTTGTATTTCCGGGCAATGCGCTCCCAGCTGTAGCCGTCGTCGCGCAGGGAGCGAATACGGGATTCGCTTACTCCCGCGATGTGCGCCATCGTGCGGATTCTCGCCCGTTCGAGGCGTGACTCGGCATTGCGCCAATCACGATCATACCGGCTGTAATCCCTGCCCCCCTGCATAGCGTCGTTAAGGGCATCATGGGCCCTGTCGGCGGCACGGGTCATATCCGCCAATTGTTCGAGCGCATCGGAAAAATTGCTCAGATTTCCCGAAAAAGCCGGAAGCGGCGCAAGGCTCAATACTCCGGCAAACGCCATAACGAGCAGGCAATGCTTTTGGTTCATATGGCGGTTCTCCTGTTCTTGTACAGTATTCCTGACCGTGTGGAAACGCCTCTACGGTGTTTCGCCAGAAAGAGCAACGCCCTTACGGACCACGCCCGGATGGCTCGTTTTTTCCCTCTCCAAAACAAGTTGGTTTCATTCGGGAAACTCTAATACTGCGGCCTGAAGCAAAATATATAACGCCATGCCGAACGGCTCTCAGAGGCTTTCCGCGTCATGGGCATCAAAAGCCTCGGCATCACGGAAACGGTGATTCCGTTGGCCGCAGCCGCCTCATGGCAACGTGCCGCCGCAGGCTCAATGGAAACTGAAGTTGCCACCGATAGCTATTGAGGCTTTTGACGCGGCGAACGCCTAAATGGCTCTCATCTTCTTTCCTTATGCTCTTTCGGTGAACCATGATCCTTCTTCCATGATCACTGGCAGTATAGGTTCTTTCCATACCTTGAAAACCTCGGTACCGCATCGTTCCGTTTTTCAGGTTGCCCCAACTCCACCCCACGCAGCAAATAGGGGAAAAAGAACTTTACAGAAAAGAAGGGGGCGACGGGAAACAACGTGAACCATCCCTTTCTCGATTCCATATCCGGCCCATTGCATTTTTTCATCTTCCCTCCCGCCTCCAGTACGTGTCCACCTGCCTCTCCCGCATCTATAATTTGGACATACGCATTCTACATATCCATAATGTACACGCAAAAAGACACGTTACGCGGTCCAGACAGTGCCATGTGGACTGTGTGGAACACTTCAAGACGCTGTTCAAGCCGGAAGTCTCGCTGAAACTGATGTGGAAAAACGCTGCCAAAGTACTCGGGCTTGAAACCTCCGAAGGGGGTTAAGGCGTAAGAGACGAATACATCGCTCCCACTCGCTGTGAACAATGGCCCCCGCATTGGGGCCCCCTGTATCCTTGCGAGGGGCATACCTTTTTCCATTTTGCAGATTTCAAACGACTAACCTGCAGAGCTTATAGAAAAATATCAAAAAGCAGCTCTCCCCGATACCCCTTGGGTGACACATACGCTGGATACGAAAAAAGGCAGCTACGGTTTCCGTAACTGCCTTATTTCATTCTGGTACCGGGAGCGAGACTTGAACTCGCAAGATGTTGCCATCGGCGGATTTTGAGGGCGTTTTAATCTATTTTTATTTCAATATGTTATACCATACCCTGCACCTATCTACGGGTGCACCCTTCAATCAACCATCCCGCAAAATCCCCGAACCGGAACACCTCCACGGCGCCAGGCCCCAACTCCCCACGGTAAAGGGGCCGCTGCACGCCGGACAGCGAAAGCTCTTTCCGCATCACCGCCCCCGGCTCCGCGCCCTGCCTGAGCTTGCAATCCCACGTCAGCCGGGACAGCACCGTAGCCGGATAGCCGCCGGGCGATTCTTCCTTGTCCACGACGATGATAGCCCCGCCCGGCTTCACCTTCTCCCGCAGCGTCACAAGCAACCGCCGTCGTTCCGGGACAGGCAGAAACATGAGCGTCAGAAAGGCAATCCCCACGTCGAAAGCCTTGTACGGATAGCGTGCCACGTCCGCCGTGATCGCCCTCCCCGGCCCCCGGTACGCCGCCACCATGTCCCGGCACTCGTCCAGCGCGACAAGCCGCGCCTCCCGCTCATGCAGCGTCGACGCCAGCACGCGCCCGACGTTCCCCGTGCTGGCCCCAAGGTCATAAACCAGACCTCGCCGGGGAATGTAGTGCCGCGCAATCAACGCGACGGATTCCGTCGCCATCCCATACCACGGCAACTGTTCCCGCACATGGGCATCAAATTCCGGGGCAAATCCCTGAAACGTCCAATCCTGCCGTTTATCCTGTTCAGCTCCTGCCGTCACTGAGTTAAGTCCTGTCTTGCGCCCCGACGCTCTGCCTGTTACCCTTCGTGCGCCCTGTAGAATGGGCACGAACACTGGCGGAAACTCTGCACGATATGTCCTTATCGTGTGGGGCCGTGGTCCGGCGCTTCATCGCCGGGCCGGTGGGGGAGCTCGTAACTCCCCCGCCTCTGCCGCAATCTACCGCTAGACGGGGTAAGAAACCACGATCGTCGAGACCGTCTCCCGACGCTGTGCCGCTTCTACAGCCGCCAGCAACTCGTCCCTCCTCGCTATAAGAATCGTCTGCACGTCGACAAGCCCCACGGCGTCGTCAGCGGCGAAAAGTGCTGCCCCCGTCGCCACTTCCGCCGCCGAGGGAGATTCTGCGGGCATCGTCAGGGTTGCCGTCAGTGCCGCCGTATAGCCTGCGATGATTTCCCGCCGCTTATCAACTTTATACTCCTCAAGCGGACGTCTCGGGCGTTCTAAAAGCGCATCAGTCGGAAGCGGCCCTAGTTCTTCCATGTACCGGGGTTCGGAACGCCACGTATCATCGGGGAGCCAGTACGGCGTCCCGCCTTCCTTGCGCCCACGCTCGTCCATGTGCTGGCGGTGGTCTTCCACTGTCTCCCATGTATCCCCGGTCCAGCGGGCGATATAGCCGGAGGGGATGGCTGCGGGCAAAGCAACGGGCGTCGCGCCAGTCGCCTCAAAAATATACTCGCCATTCGGACGCTGAGTGGCCTCACGGCTGCCAGTGTACTCGCCAGTCTTCAAGTCATACATATAAAGCTGTGGAATGGTCATAACTATCTCCTATAGTTAATGGTTTTTTATTGATAAAAGTCTTTCCGAGCTTGGACGGGTGGCAGTACCGCCGGGGCAACAAACCCGGCGGGCTTGCCTGCGGTAACAGGGGAGGCTTCATGGACAAGAGGTGCTGGTGGTGAGCCAGCCACCACCAATAGCGCAGGAGCATTTCGAGTGACACTCGCTGGCTCGACGACGACTAATGCGGTGAGCGGCGCAGGAGATGTAAGGTTGGATTTTGATGCTTCATGGTCAAATCCAATCTACGGAGCATCTCCTACGGTCATGCCAGCTTCGGTTGACCTCCCGGTCTGCCTGTATCTCGGCCTCCGCGCTTAGGCCGGGAGGCCAATATACAAGGCCACGGGTAACGCAACGTTGGCCGGACGATTTTCATTAGCGGTCGGGACTACACGGGAGGCGTCGAGGAAGGGGAAACCAGCAGTATAGCCTCCCTCTGGATAGCTACGCGTTCCGGTTGTACTCCCAATATAAAAAGCGCCATCAAAAAGCTCCGTGTGGATTATTTCGCCCAGCTTACCGGCGATGTTGCGGATCGCGTCCTCCTGCGCTGAACCCGCTGTACGGCTTCCCCCCGTCCACCCTCGGAAACGCGGGAGGTAGGCTGAAATTCCCTTTCAATTCACTGTGCTAAAGAACATAGAGAGTTTTTCTGAATGGCAACCTGTTGGTGTTATGTCTTTTTTACTCCTGCCCCCCGCTTTTCCGAGCTTGGACGCTTGGGGCGGGAGAGGCCGGAGTTAACCTGGTGGATACTGGTCGTACTCTGACGGCGAGCTGGACGACCGGGTGGGCGCAATCTTTTATCCCGACCGTCTATACAGGCGGTGCTGTCTATGCTGAAACCAGCACGGCGACACAGGCTAGCGTCACAGCGACTGATCCTGTTATCCAACCTTTTCATGTAGTTTTTGACGCCGCCCGCGTTTGGGGTGAGCACGCGGCAACCGAGTTTTCCCCGGCGCATGTCCGATTACCTGTCATCTTATATCTTGGCTTATCTACCTAGATCGGAAGACCGAGATACAAGATAACGGGGAGGTTAACTGACGCGGGCATAACGGTAGCAGACGAGCCGTAGGTCGGGTTTGATGCCCTTGCAGAAAAGGTTGTCGGTAGCTCAATTCCCACACCGGATATAGCAACAGTAACATTACCGTATAACGTGCCATCGCGAATAAAGGCTCCGCTCCAGTCCGCTCGGCTGTCACCGAGCAGGTCACAGCCGTCAAAATGTCCCTCAATTTCTGGCAATCCCGCCGCGTTGTACCCGCCCGCGCTTCCCGTCCCCTGCCCCCACCCTCGGAAAAACTGTTCGCTTAGGTTAGGAACGTATAATCCCGTAGGGTTAGCAGCATTTGGTCGCCATTTTCCGAGGTTAGCTGCGATGGTGGCGGAGTTCGCGTTATACGCCAGCAACATCCCTGCGAACCCTCCGGCATCGTATATCTTTTTCAGTTCGGGCCAGTCTGCGAACAGCGCGAGGTCGCCGTTCGCCCAGACGTGCCCGGCGGGCAGGGTCGTGGAGCGCCAGTAGCGCGGGACGCCGATCATGGAAAGCCGGAAGGCTTCTGAAGCTGTCACGCGGGCGTCGTTCCCTTGACACGCCGTACCTGCGGCAGTCCCGTATTTGATCGTAAACGTCCGATCTGCTTCTAAGCTGCCTCCTCCAGAGAGGCCCGTACCAGCGATTATTTTTCTGGAAGTAAGCACATATCCCGGTATGTCCGGTACAGCCCATACCGCATTATTCGTACCGGGTTGAACAGGACTGGCAGCATTCGCAGCGATATTAACCTGAGCCTGATAAAGCCCGCCATTGGGAGCGATAGACAGGGCCCCTTTGGTATAGGATTGCGCCGAAGACCAAGGCAGAATACCAAAATTAGCAAGCTCGGACGTGAGACCAGTAAGCAGATAGAGCAGTTGATTCCAACGGGAACTCTCACCAAGGGAATCGTATTTCTGCCCGGACTCGAACTCCGCATCGGTGTCGCGGTAGGCAATGCCGGAAACGGGCTGCGTGGGGATCGTCGTCTGTGCGTTCTTGCCCCATATCGAGTTGAGAACGCCTGCAAAAGTTCGCTGGATGCCTGAAAGCGCCATATGTTCTCCTAAAGAAAAAGGTTACCCTTGCTTGCCCATCTGCCGGAATCCCAGCGTTGGACGTTGCTTTTATCGAACGAAAAAAAGGAAACGGGGACGAAAACGATATATCCCGAGACATGCAGGGTTGCGGGATAGGGAACCGCGTATTCGTCATCAACCCGCCGTGTCGTTACAGCAGTGGTAAGTTTAACGAGATTCGTTGTGCTTATCGTCGAGGGGGCGATCAGGTGTACTTGCATGGGACCCGTCTTTTCAAAGCTGACGGAGTTTCCCGCAACAAGCCGAATAAGCCCATCAAGCTCCGGGACCGAGGCCACCAGCGTATGGTTGGCGATGATGCGGGCCAAAATATTCGTCCGGTACACCGGGTCTTCCGCCGGGATGTACTCGACCAGCGGAGCATCCCGGCACCACCACGGCGTCGAATCCCAAGCCTGTCCCATGCGGTCAAAGGCGAACCAGTGCGAATCGCTGTACTGGTACGGGGCGCGTTCCTCTCCGACGATACGCCCAAGCGCGTCAAGATTTGCGGCTTCGGCGGCGTAGAGGGTACGCCCGCGCTGCATATCCAGCACGGCGTCGTAAAGCTCCTGAACCTCGCCAACGAACACGGCGACGAGCTGCCGCAACATGCACGATGTCAGAAACTGGCTCGGCAGCTTGGCAAGCGCCTCGTCGATCAGGGACTTGGCATACTGCCCAAAAGAGACTTCAAGGCGGGACGGAACCGGCATGGCTACTGCCCCCGCACCGTGACAGTGATATCGTCAACATCAAAAGTCGCCACCTGATTCCATGCGATAAGGATATTCTCTTCGGCGAGAGAGCCTTGCTCCGTGCCGATCTCGCAAAGGATAATCTCATGCCCCGCTATGGAGTTGATCGGCGTATAAAGCCGAGTCCTGATGACATCCTCGCCAGGCGGGAACCCTTCCGTATTGCTCGTGTCGCCGTATTGGGCATAGGCGACGATGGCTTCCTTGATGAGCTGAATGCCGTTGTCCGGGAACTCCGATCTGTTGGTGATCTCCACGATGACGTTGACGTACACCGGAACAGGCGTGGGACGGCTGAACGAGATCGGGTAGCCTACGCCCTGCTGATCGTACTTCGTGATCGATATGCTCCCGTACCCGATAACGCCGACGGGAAACCGCAGGAACAGGGCATCGGTGATCGCATCCGGGTCGCCTCCCTCGGCAACGACGGCCACCTCCTTGAAAGGTATGCCGCGATCATCAACTGGGTACGCCGTAGCGTTCTGGTAGGCCCGGCAGTAGGTCACGCCCTCGACAGCCAGAACGGACGCATAAATGGCGTCGATCTGGCGATAACTGGTGAGCTGCGTGGAACGCTGCTGACGCTTGCGCAGTTCCTCGTCCGTCTCCTGCGCCGTCCCGACCGACTCCGTAGCCGTGTTGCTGGCGTTGAACCAGCCCGCAACCGGGGTCTGGATGGTATTGACCGTGCCCGGCCCGGGATCAAATGCGCCGTATTCCGTGCAGACCCCGCGCGCTGTCGTATGGGATGTCCGCTGCCCTTCGACCACTGCGGGGAAAATGACGTTTTCCTGAAGAGCATAGGCCGTTTCCCCGGAAGCGGCGGCAATCAGGGCACCTGACGGAACCAGCACGCCCGGCGTCCCCGTCAGGTCGAACGTGAGGATGGTTTTCGTGCCCGCCTTGCGCGTAATGGCGTTGAGCTGCACCGTTCCGCTCTGCCCCGCCCCCGTGTTCTTCTGTGGGTCAAACTGGACGCTGGCTTCGTAGGCGGCTTCCCACGCCTCCTCAAGCGCGGAGGCGAACACGCCGACAACCTGCTGCAATACAGCGTCGTCCGTCACGTTCTGAAACGGGTATTCCCCGGTATGGGGATCGACAATGAGCGCAATGGAAGCGTTCATATCGTTTTGGATATCCGCCAAACGCTTGGGGATGAACCCCGCAAGGGTCATGCCGTATGAAGACGACGCCATATCACTACCTCCAGAGCGCACCGTTCAAGAGCGAAGAATCCAGTTTGCCGTCCTTCAAGGCTGACGCGCTGGCGGCTCTGGACAAAATGATCGCCTGAGTGGAACTCGTCACCGCTCCTTCCGAAACAGCCACAACCGAGAATGGCCAACGGGCCGACTTGAGCACGAGGTACGCCGTGTTGCTGTCCGGATCAAAAACGATATCGTTTGCAGCGTAGGTCGTACCCGAAACAACAGCACCCTTGACCGAATAGGAAAGCCCGGAATCCCCCTTGTCGCCTTTTGGTCCTTGCTGCCCTGTGGCTCCGGTATCCCCTTTGTCCCCTTTATCGCCTTTCGCTCCGGTTTCTCCGGTATTCCCCCTCGGAATCACAAAGTCGAGCACGGCGTCATCATCCGTTCCGCTGTTGGTGACGGAAGCCTGTGTTCCGGGTTCGCCCGTGATGACGGTGCCGATGGAAATCTGTGCAGCCTTCCCCTGTATGCCCTGCTCACCGCGAACGCCTTGAGGGATTATAAAATCAAGAACGGCTGCGCTCTCCGTCCCGCTGTTCGTGACTTTAGCATTGGAACCGGCCTCACCTGTCCGAACTGTACCGACGGCGACCGTCGCCACAACCCCATCAATACCGGGTATCCCCTGTTCTCCTTGTTCACCCTGTATTCCTTGCTCTCCACGCGGGATGGTGAACCACAGGACGGCGTCCTTATCCGTCCCCGTGTTCTGAACAGCGGCTTCGGTTCCCGGGGCTCCCGTCGTCACCTTTCCAACGGAAAGCGTCGCGGCCGTGCCGTCTTCTCCCGGGTTTCCTTCCGGGCCGACGAACGCCCCGTTTTCCAGCTTCTGCTGCAAGGTTTCACCGTCAGAGAACAGTATATTCTGGGCCATCAGCTTCGTGAGATCGGACATGGTCATCCCCGGCGCCGTGAATACGGACTCATGGACAGTCACGGTTTGCTCGACCAGTTTTCCCGAATCGAGCAACACCTCCATATAAATGGAGTATTCGCGCTGCCCTGCGGCAAACAAACTGTTGAGCTTGAGAATTCTGGAGACGCCTTCCGTTCCGAGCGCCTGCTTTCGGATGAACAGATCAACCGCGCCTTTGTCCCGCAAAGGGGAACCGAGGATCCCCTTGCCGTCCTGATACCACGGCAAGCCCGAAGCGGTATTCAGGAACCACTCCCCCAGTTCGCGGAACAAGCGCGTGCGGATGCGCTGGATGACTTCATCGTCACCCGTCACAATGCCGCCCGTCAGGTCGCCGTTTTTGAACTCCAAGTCCCAAGCCATCCGTTTGCCCCTGTTTGCCGCAACAGTAGGGAAAAATACGGAACACGTTCACCCTGAATGAATTCCTTGGATGCAATAAAAAATACGCATAGTGCGCATCTTTTTCTTGACTACAATGCGCACTATGCGTATAAAAAACTCATGACAGCACGGGAACTCATAAAGAAACTGGAGGAAGCGGGGTTCGTGAACAAGGGCGGAACCAACCATGACAAGATGGTTCACCCGGACGGGAGAGTCACCGTGATTCACAGGCACAAAGGAGACATCCCGTTGGGAACCCTCAAGGCAATCGCGAGGCAAACCAAAATCAAGTTACCCTAACCGAAGGGGGGAACAATCCCCCCTTCAGGAGTAAAGATATGCGTTATCCCGTTATCGTCCATAAGGACGGAGGTTCGGACTACGGCGTGACCGTACCGGATTTTCCCGGCGTCTTCTCTGGAGGCGAAACGCTCGACGAGGCGCTGGCCAACGTACAGGACGCCATTGAAACCTTTTACGAGGGTGAAGAGGTCGAACGCCTTCCCGATCCCTCTCCGCTGGAGAGCGTGCTTGCCTCGGAAGACGCGGAAGGCGGGGCCGTGGTGCTGGTGGACGTGAACTTCGACTTCCTCGAAAAGAAAGCCGTCCCGGTCAACATCACCGTACCGCTCTACCTCCGCAACCGGATCGACAGGGCGGCAAAGGCCCGCGGCATGACCCGCTCGGCATTCCTTGTTCGGGCGGCGCAAGCCTATATATAACCCGCAAGAGGCCCCGCCCGGGGCCTTTTCATTTTACAGGGCTGCCCGTCGTCCCGTCGCCAGTCTGCACGCCTTCGTGCGTATGGGTGCCGAGCACCACGCCGTCCTTGTCGGTGAACGTCCCGTTCGTGGAGCGGCAGTTTCCCGAAAAGGTGTTCCCCTCTCCGCTCAGGTCCATGTTCTGGCTCCTGACGGTACACTGCGCGTCGGTCTGCATGGCAATACCGGACGGAGCCGTGGTTTCGAGCTTCCCGCCGCTCATCTTCATGACCGCCGTTCCGTCCGTCATCGTGATCCCGTCCGGGCCGAGGCTGATGTAGCTTTTGCGCTCCCTGTCCCGCAGCTCGATGGCTTCCGTGCTGTAGTCGGCGATCTGCGCGGCGTCGGACGACAGGCCGGGAATGAAGATGGCGTCCGTGAGGCTGTGGCCGCGCGGCTGTATCAACGTCGGGTCGCCATAAAAAGGCGGCGCGGCCACGTCCCCGGCCTGCAAAAAGTTGTCGAGGCCGCGATCCGGGATGACGAGCAGCCCGGTGTCCCCCGGCTGAATGGGGACGGTCAGCAGAAAGCCCGCCGTCTGCGCGAACGGCAGCACGACGGGCACCCCGGAGAGCTGAGGCAGGCTCCGGTAGCTGACTTCCTCGCCCAGCGTGATTTTCATCTGCGTCGTGGGCTGCACGGTGACGCGGACGGGCGGCCCCGGCTGGAAGGCGAGCACCTTGGCGGGCATGGCGACGTGCAGGCCGTCCATCATGCGCCGCATCTGAAGGCGCATGTTCTCGGATTCGGACGTAACGGAGTAGTCTGCCATCACTTTTTCCCCGGCGGGAAGCGGAAGGACTCAATGTCCATCGTCCACGCCTCGCTGTATGCGTCGATATTGATGCTCATGGTGTGGATGCGATACGTGCCGCTCAAGCGGGGATTGAGCGTGCTGTTGACCTTGATGGAGTGCCCAGCGCTGATGCCGGGAACATAGAGGGCCTTGATCTTCACCCCGGACTGGATCTGCATCGGCCCGGTCAGCGTCGGCGCGATGCTGATCAGGCCGCCGTTCTCGCCGTTCAGCTCGACGTAGCTGCCGAGCATGAAACGGTCCCCGATGGCCGTCACCTCGCCGTCCTGCACGCTCCACGAGAAGCCGTGTTCCTCGCCGAGCCGGGTCAGGCCGTCTTTCGTCGCGCCCGCGTAGCTCCACCCGCGCGGCCCGATATTCCCGGCGACCCCCTGAAAATTCCCGCCCTGCACCGTCATCCCCGGCAGATCGGACGCCAGCTTCTGCGCCGCGACGCTCACGGGCGTGCCCGCGCCGAAGGTCACGGAACTGACGCCGCGCACGAGCGAACCATACCCCGGCAGGGCCACCAGCTTGGTCACGATGTCCGGCCCGCTCCGCTCCGAGCTTGAGGACATGATCGAGCCCTGAAAGACTTTGCGCAGGTCGGTATTGTTCCACCCCGCCTCGACCGTAATCTTGGTGAGGCTTCCCTTGATGGCGTTCCGGGTATCGCGAGAGAGGTTATAGATGGAAATCTGCGACGGCTGCGGCATCCCCATGAGCGTCTTCTGGAACGTGCCCGTCACCCGCAGGCCCTCAAGCGTCCCGTCGCTCTTGAACTGCACGATCTCGCCCCTGCTCTTCCCCCGCCATTCTTCAAGCGGGCCGAGCGTGACGACGATGCGCCGCAGGAACGGACGGTTCGGCGTGGAGCTTTTCTTTTCAGCGGCCATCATTCCCCCGCAAGCCGGATCGCTTCGCCGAGCGTTTCCATCGGATCGCCGAGCGTGAACGGGGATTCCTCCCCTTCCGGGAACCACAGGACGTTGAGCGTATCGCCGGGGGCCTCCTCGTCTCCGGGCCTGCCCCGCGAGAGGGCCACCACGATGTTCTCGCCGTTGAAGGCGTCGCCATAGCCCGCAAGGCAGTTCGGGCTCCCCGGGACCAGCTTCACCCCGGACGCCAGCATAGAGCCGCCAGCGTCGGAAATGTCGAGCAGCCACGCGGATTCCTGCCCGTGCACATAGTAGGAACGGAAAAAATAGGTGTTGGAGCCGAGCACCACAGAAAACGTGCGCTCACCGTCCGATGCGAGAGGAAGGAGGTATGCCATAGGGGAAGGATAGACGAGAATCGGCGTCTACCTCACCCTGAACATGTTCCAAAACAAAAGCCCCGGCTGCTGAATGAGGCCGGAGCTTTTGACAATCCAAACCGCCTACACGGCGGATAACGTAGTGGCGTATCCCATCCGTACGGGCCAACACTTCTAAATCGCCTACACGGCGGATAACCTCATGCCCGACCTGGTGACATTGCGGCATGTCTTTTAAACCGCCTACACGGCGGATAACCATCCCTCCGGCGGAATGCGACGAGGCGGAAACTTCTAAACCGCCTACACGGCGGATAACAGTCGAAGCCCGCCGTGTCGAATTGCATGGGACTTCTAAACCGCCTACACGGCGGATAACACCTAGCCGATCAGCACGCGCCGGGAGATACGCTTCTAAACCGCCTACACGGCGGATAACATGCGATGGCTCCATAGGCTTCACCCGTGACCCTTCTAAACCGCCTACACGGCGGATAACCAGCTCGTCGTCCACGGGCCGCTTGCAGGGAGCTTCTAAACCGCCTACACGGCGGATAACGGCGTTCCGCGCAAAATCCGCAAGGCCATCAACTTCTAAACCGCCTACACGGCGGATAACTTTTGTCGAGCCTTTTCAATTTTTTGCTCTACCTTCTAAACCGCCTACACGGCGGATAACCAATGGCACGTCGATTCAGTTCTTTAATGTCACTTCTAAACCGCCTACACGGCGGATAACTCCACGGCCTCGGCCGGGTATCAGATCGCCAACTTCTAAACCGCCTACACGGCGGATAACGCCGCAATCCAAAACGCTCTGTGCTTTCGATTCTTCTAAACCGCCTACACGGCGGATAACGGCGCGGAGCAGCCCCCACAGAGCAGCGTAGCCTTCTAAACCGCCTACACGGCGGATAACATTTCCCCGATGCCCTTAGACAGCCGGGGTGACTTCTAAACCGCCTACACGGCGGATAACAAGCCATGCTTTGCGAGCGCAGCGCATATAGACTTCTAAACCGCCTACACGGCGGATAACCTGGCACGACAGAGGCGCGGAGCGGACGGACACTTCTAAACCGCCTACACGGCGGATAACCGTCTGGGAAACGTCCAGCCCGATTTCCGCGACTTCTAAACCGCCTACACGGCGGATAACAGCCTATCCTTCTTCTGGAGTGCAAGGCTTTGCTTCTAAACCGCCTACACGGCGGATAACTAGAGATATTTGATAGCCCCTCTTTTCTTTTCAGGGGGTTGCATCAACATCCCTATCAAACCCTTCGCTTTCGGAGCCTCTTTCCAACCACCTTATTCCAAAAGATTTTTCCGGACAACTTTTTTATGAAGCCTGAGGAAGCTCCGGGGCAAGCCATAAAAACAGCCCCCTTCCTCACGGTTGGGGGCTGTTTCGTTACAACACCTTGATGGTGTCCATCATCCACAGGATTTCATGTTTCGTAGCCTGTCCCATGAAGAGGAAAGGCAAGGCGTCGCGGGTAAGGAGGAAGAACCGTTGCCGCTTCCCGGCGGGGCTGGTCTGCGCGTCCGGGGTGAAGGCTGTTGCCGCGAAGTCCGGCGGGAGAATTGACCGAACCCGGTCTATGTCCCGCATGAGCTTGGAGTGCTTGCGCTGCATTCCTCTGGCTGCGTCGAATGTGGTGAGCATGTCCGCCCCCTACCGTGCGTTCAACTGCCGCACGATTCCGAGCAGCGCGTAGCCGGGATTCGCATAATCCGCGAGGTGTCTTTCCGGGTAGATAAGAGCCTGCCGGAGATCAGAGAATATGGAGTGCTGGAGGAGGTCAGTGAGGTTCCTTGTTGGATCCATTCCCTTGATGGAACCGCTCCTCATGCCTGAACGCTTTCCCAACTCCAGCCCTAATTCGAGGCAAAGGTTAAAGGAGTTCGACACCAACGGTTGAAGAATATTACGTACCTCTTCATGTGCGGACTGGATTTCTTCAACAAACTTCAGGAACGGCGTTTCATCCAGATAGGGAGCCGGGACGGGTAAGTTCAGTTGAGCCGGAGGCAGGGCCTTCTTCTCCCTCCGCTTTTCAAGAGGCTTTCGGTCGGGTTTAACTGCAAAGAACGTCTCTTCCAGGAGCTCGAACACATCCCACGCCCGATCCGAGTTCAGCATCTTTGCGTGACGTGCCGCGCCGCGCTTTGTCCAGAGTATCAGCACACGAACCTTGGATGAAATTTGCGAGTCGAAATTTTCGACTCGCAAACGAAAATCCTTGAGATCTTGACCTGATATAGAAAAAAAGTGCTTCCCTTCAATGAATCGTTCTCGGTTGTTGGCAGTGTTTTGACGTATCTGCTTAGGAGTAACGTCATACGCCTGCGCCAACATCTCAGTAGTCAGGACAGGAATGTCTCGATAGGTATATTTAGGGTAAGACGGCAGTGAAATAGAATGATTGACGGAAGATCGAAGATCAGTGATGTTAGATAAAGCCATAAGTCTACTCCCTTGAAGTAGGTTGATGGTTAGGCCCGTCTTGGTGTTGGTAGCACCTTGGCGGGCTGTTTTAGTTATTGCCCTTTTAATGAAAATATATTACGATTGTACCACAAATAAGTCAACAGAAAAGTTATTTCATACTATTTTATTCTCGGAGAGAAAACATGTTTTCAAGTAATATCAAGAAAATAATGAAAGAAAAAAAACTCACTATTCGCCAGCTTGAATCTGAAACAGGCATGTCTACACGCACTCTCAATAAAGCCCGCTCTAACGACGGCATTTCAGAATGCCGCCTCTCAACGATTGCCCGTATCGCGGACGCGCTCGGGGTAGACGTGAAGGAAACCTTTGAAAGAAAACCTTCTGAGAGCCATGAGCAAAAATATTGACTTCATACGCCAATGACGTACAGTAACGCTATGGAATTTATCGAAACGCCTGTATTTACCCGTCTCGTCTTGGAACTTCTCCCCGATGACGAATACCGCGAACTCCAGTTCATGCTTGCGGATAACCCGTCTTGCGGCGACATAATCCAAGGGGGCGGGGGAATCCGTAAGGTTCGGTTTTCCGCTAAAGGAAAAGGCAAAAGTGGGGGCGTTCGCGTCATCTACTATTGGATGACGGCAAGGGGGCAAATCTACATGCTCCTGATCTATCCCAAAAACAAAAAGGATACTCTCACAGACAAGGAAACCAGCATATTACGAGAACTGGTCAAGGAGTTGGCACATGGATAAGGATTTGTTTGCCGATCTAACGGCAAGCCTTAAGGAGGCGGCAAGCATAGCCAAAGGGCAGGCCTTCCCTTCCCGCTCATTCAAGATTTCCGGGCCGGACGTGAAAAGCGTTCGTGAACAGACCGGGCTCTCTCAGAGCGAGTTCGCGTTGCTCCTCCGAGTGAGCGTCAAAACCCTCCAGAACTGGGAACAGAACCGGAGGCAACCGACAGGCCCTGCGGCAGCACTGATACGGATTTTTGAAAGATCACCCGATACGGCCATCCAAGCATTACAAGCATAAAAGGTTCCTCGATTATCCGCCGTGTAGGCGGCTTAGAAGGTCTTCCCCTACTCTTGTCAAAGAGGGTATATCCGCCGCGAAGGTGGTAGAAGGCTTGCATCGGTACAAGTAAGTAGCGATGGGTTATCCGCCGTGTAGGCGGTTTAGAAGCAAAATCCGTCAAAGAGCTTGCTGATAAGCTCGTTATCCGCCGCGTAGGCGGTAAAGCTGTTTAATTTTTCATACACGGTGGGGTTAAAAAGTCCCCCCTGAGTATATCAGGGGGGAGACTTTTTACAACGAACCAGTTTCCTCAGCTGCTTTTTCTTTCATATACTCGTTCATCTTTTCGTAAAAATAGAAAAGATGAACTGCATTTTCCGTGCTCATACCTTTCTGTTTTGCATGAGCAGACAATCCTATAATAATTATATGGTCTTTGTCGTTCTGTACTTTCCAACGAGCACGCAACGCGCGTTCATCTTTCGCCAGAGCTATTGACCATTCAGTCGTTTTTTTCCAGATACTATCCGGTTTTATATCATCAAAAACGTACTCAGGTTCACCGTATTTTGATTCAAGCTGTTTTTGTATCTTTGAAAAAAGAGCTCGTGTCTTCTCTCCAGCAGAGTCATTATCTATCGTTTTTGATAGAGCCTGAATTTTTACTAAACCGTATTTTTCTGGAATGGTGAGTAAGAATGTATCAAAATCGGGATGTGATTTTGGTAAAGAGTAAACGACATATGTGTTGTCGCCAAGACTCTCCGCACCGGGATACCTGTCCAGCCCGTCACCCTCAGAAGTCCCAAATGGTCCAGCATGTGCCACCCCGGAAAGCAAGATGCACATGAGCACTATGAGTATTTTTTTCATACGCCCTCCTCGTCGGGCATACTATAAAAAAATCTTTATTTACGCCATGCGTCGTACATCTGTGTAATAATTCCTTTATCCGCTTCCTTCGCTTCAACTTTACCACTCTGCACCGGGGCCGATCCTGTCTTTTTCGCGCTCCCTTTCAGTGCCGACGGCGACCGCCCGACACTTTGCAGTTCGACAAAATTGACCTGCTGGAAAGTGATCCCGATTTCCAATGCGCCCTTGTATGGGGCGGAATGTGTGGGCGTCAGGCTGGTGATCACCATATTCGTATAGATGGCGTGTTCGGTGATCACTTCGACGGGTTCACGGGCCTTCCGCATCTCCACGAAAGACTCGAACGCATCCCGCGCCGCGTCCGCGCCGTCCCCGGCGTT
>ENA-ORUF01001860-ORUF01001860.1-human-gut-metagenome-genome-assembly--contig:-NODE-1860-length-20587-cov-2.537989_pt1 | contig 20587 bp, 15 predicted proteins | sample MGYA00242077_ERZ509203 | MGnify/ENA primary metagenome ERZ509203 (study PRJEB26280, sample SAMEA2338834) | human gut metagenome | biome: human gut; feature: human-associated habitat; material: faeces... | reverse complement strand
CGCACGCGATGATGTCCGCCCGACCTATTCTGTTCTGGACAACATGATGCTCCGCCTGACCGGTATTCCTGAGCCGCTCGACTGGAAAACGGCACTGAAAGAATATCTCGAAGAAACCGGAGGAATCGAATAATGGTCCGAAACAGAAAAGAAACAACGGAAAAGTCAAAAAAGAAGCTCGGGCTTTCCACCCAGATTTTTATTGCCCTGCTGGCCGGTGCGCTGCTCGGCGTGGTGATTCACTATTGGATCCCGTCCAGCTATATCAAGGACACCGTCATCGTAGAAGGTGTGCTGTATGTCATCGGACAGGGCTTTATCCGCCTGATGCAGATGCTTGTCGTACCGCTTGTCTTCTGCTCCCTCGTCTGCGGAAGTATGTCCATCGGAGACAGCAAAACCCTCGGAAAGGTCGGCGTAAAAACGATCGGCTTTTACCTTGTTACCACAGCACTTGCCGTCTGCATCGCACTTGGAACCGCCCTGCTCATTCACCCGGGGCTCGGACTTAACATGAGCGCGGTTCAGAAAGCCGACCTGTCCTCGACAGCAGCAGATTCCAGCGTCAGCCTGGTGGATACACTGCTCAACATCATCCCGAAGAACCCGATTGGTTCCATGGCAAACGGCGATATGCTTCCCATCATCGTATTCGCCCTGTTTGTCGGCGTAATGCTGGCAAAGCTCGGAAACCGCGCTTCGGTCGTTTCCAACTTTATCAGCCAGTTTAACGATGTCATGATGGAAATGACCATGACGGTCATGAAGGTGGCTCCGGTCGGCGTTTTCTGTCTGATTGCACGTACCTTTGCAACGGTCGGCTTTTCTGCGTTCGCACCGATGCTGAAATACATGGGAAATGTAACACTGGCGCTGGCACTGCAGTGCTTCGTCATTTATCAGGTTCTTCTGTTCGTATTCACACGGCTGAATCCGATTAAATTCGTGAAGAAATTCCTTCCGGTTATGGGATTTGCATTTTCCACCGCAACCTCCAACGCAACAATCCCGATGTCGATTGATACACTGAACAAAAAAATGGGTGTCTCGAAACAGATCTCTTCGTTCACCATTCCGCTCGGCGCAACCATCAACATGGATGGCACCTCCATTATGCAGGGTGTCGCTGTCATCTTCATCGCAGAGGCGTACGGTATTCATCTGACCCCGGCAAACCTCGCAACGGTTGTTGTTACCGCAACACTGGCTTCCATCGGTACCGCCGGTATCCCAAGCGTCGGCCTTGTTACCCTGGCTATGGTACTGAATTCCGTCGGACTGCCAACGGAGGGTATCGCTCTTATCATGGGCATCGACCGTATTCTCGATATGCTGCGTACCGCAGTCAACATCACAGGCGATGCTGTCTGCACAACGATTGTCAGCCATCAGGAAAAGGCGCTCAACCGCGAAGTATTCAATCGCAATTAACTGCAATAAACTGCTTGCGAAAAGCCTTTTTCAGACACGCTCTAAGTCTAAGAAAACGCGTTCCCGTTTTCGGAAACCCCTGTGGTTTCCGGCGGGAACGCGTTTTTCTTATCTTATTTTTCTGTTACAGTTCAAATGCCTGGCGGATGCTGTCGTAATGCAGGAATTTACCTTCTGCGGCGTACCCTTTGATTTCGTCCAACGTAGCAAAACGGTAGCCGTCTGTTTCTTCCTCCTGAAGATGGAGATCTTCGTCTTTGACATCCATCACGAAGCGATAGACATCGACAAAGTAATTGTCTCCCTCATCCGGGTTGATGCGCCGGTAGGTAAAGAGATAACCGCCGTCAGCCTTGCTCACATCGAGTCCGGTTTCCTCTCTGACCTCACGGCGCACGGCCTCCCAGGAGCTCTCTCCTGCCTGTGCCGCGCCGCCGGAAACCTCCCACCAGCCCGGTGCCCAGGCTTTCGTCATGACACGTTTTGTGATAAGAAAGGTCCCATCCGGTCTTGCGATTACGCCGAGTACGGTCAGGTGAAACTCGCCCGGCTTCATATGCCAGTCATTCCGTCTCATCGTGCGGCCGGTCGGCTGTTTGTTTTCATCATAGATATCCCAGAGTTCCATATCGTGTTTTCTCCTGTCGAACTTCTTCCGAGCCCCATCGCGATTTTTCTTCCCTTTCGCATGGTTCTGAATCATTACAGATACTGTTTAATCTCTTCCATCACATTTTCCAGCGGAATTTGTGTTTTCAGAGTCTTATCGCGGGATGCAACCTCGACAACGCCCTGTTTCATGTTTTTCGGGCTTACGATAATGCGCAGCGGAATGCCGAGCAGGTCGGCATCGGCAAACATTACGCCGGCTCTGACGCTTCTGTCGTCGTAGATCACTTCGATGCCTGCGTTCTGCAGATCCTCGTACAACTTGTCCGCATATGCTCTGACTTCCTCGTCATCGACGCGGACTGCACAGAGGTGTACCTGCCACGGAGCGATAGCTTTCGGCCAGATCGGGCCGTACTCATCGTGATGTGCCTCGCAGACCGATGCTGCCAGACGGCCGACACCGATACCGTAGCATCCCATGATCGGGGTCTTGTTCTCGCCGTTTGCATCGACATAGGTCATATTCATGGATTTTGTATATTTGGTTCCAAGCTGGAAGATATTTCCGACCTCGATACCTCTGGAGATCTTCACGGTCTTTTTGCCGCATTTCGGGCAGATGCCGCCCTCCTGGATTTTTGCAAAATCGTGATACTCGGCATTCGGAACGTCGCGCTCCATGTCGAGTCCTTTGTAATGATGCTCTGCCTCGTTGGCTCCGCAGGAAAGGTTATTTCTTCCCTCGAGGGATTTATCGTAGAGAACAACGGCATCTCCGTTCACCTTCAGGTTCACCGGTCCGATATAGCCTGCGTTCAGGCCGCATTCTTCGGTGATCACGGCTGCGTGAACCTGCTCGCCGAGGAAGTTGACCAGCTTCGTCTCGTTGACTTCGAGATCGCCGCGGATGAAAAGGACAACGTATTTATCATCGACATTCTGCTGATAAACAACGGCTTTGCAGGAGTTCTTTGTCTCGTCTCCGAAGAAATTGCAGACGTCTTCAATGGTGTGGACGTTCGGTGTATAAACCTTTTCGAGTGCAGCGGATTCTGCGTCTCTTGCGATATCGGAAATGTTCTCAGCTGCCTCCATGTTGGCTCTGTAATCGCAGGAATCACACAGAACGATGGAATCCTCTCCGACCGGAGTCAGAAGCATGAACTCATGGGAGATGTTTCCGCCCATCATACCGGAATCGGATTTGACAGATACCACCTCCGGCACGCCGACACGCTCGAAGATACGCTCGTATGCTGCGTGGCATTTCTCGTAATACTGCTCCAGATCTTCCTGGCTGGTATGGAAGGAGTAAGCATCCTTCATCGTAAACTCACGCACACGGATCAGGCCGGCTCTCGGACGGGCCTCATCACGGAATTTTGTCTGGATCTGATAGATCATAAACGGATATTTGGTGTAGCTCTGTGCATACTCGCGTACAAGGTGTACGGCTGCCTCCTCGTGGGTCATGCCAAGTACCATTTTGGCATTGTTGCGGTCGGTGAAGCGCAGCAGCTCATCGCCGATGCTATCGTAACGGCCGGACTCATCCCACAGAGAAGCCGGCATGACAACCGGGAACTGCACCTCCTGGCCGTCGATTTTGTCCATCTCCTCGCGCAGGATCTGCTCGATTTTGCGCACAATGCGGCGCAGCGGCAGATAGGAAGAATAGATTCCGTTTGCCATATATTTGATGTATCCGCCTTTTACCATAATAGCATGGCTGTCGATGACACAGTCAGCAGGTCTTTCTTTGAAGCGCTCTCCTACTAATTTTTCAAGTTTCATTTTCTGATTTCCTCCTTGTTTTTTGGGTTTTCAACATCTGAAATCTTCCAGACGCGAGAACATTCCAGCCTGTCCGATTTTAAGCTTTTAGTCAACATTTTACGCATCTAACTCATCACTGAAGCAACGAGAATGCGATGCTTCCTTTTCAAACAGAAAAAAGCCCTAAACCGCAAGCTGCAGTTTAGGGCGAATTTTTTTATCCGCGGTACCACCTAAATTCAGGAAAACTCCTGCACTCTGACACAAAGCATTTGTACCCCACGATTTTTGTATTTTGTAATACGCGTGATCTCTGCTCTCTGTACCTTCTCTGTAACGGGAGATCCCGGTGCAGCCTACGAAATAAATTTTCCCTGATGGATTTTCTTCTCTTCGGTGCACAGCTCCAAGACCGGTTCACGATAGATTCTGCAAAAAGCTTTCACCTGCCGCTTTCTCTCTGAATGCGCTCTGTCGCTACTGTTTCTTTTCGTCGCTTTTTCACTGCACTGATTGTAGCAGAAACCAGAAAAGAATGCAAGCCCGTTCCTTCTGCTTTTTCTGCATAAACGCCCGCCCAGGTTACAGGCCTTCCCGATACATTCTGCTGATTGCCGCCTGGGCTTCCTCAGACTGTTCTCCTGTTCTTTTCAATCTGTTTCTGAACATATGCATCACGATCATTCAAAATAGCCAGCATCTCATCGACAACGTCCTCGGCGCGCGGGCTTGTGACGCGGTAGAGATAGCCGAGCATCCGCGTGGCGGTAAAATCGGTGTTCATCTGGCGGTATGCAATTTCCCGGCAGAAGTCGTCCGGGTAACCGTTGTGTTTTAACGCACGGTACAATTCGTCATTTCTCGTTTCTGGCATTGCCTGTCTCCCTTTTTCCTTTAAACATTTACGTTTCCGCTGTTCAGACCTTCCGTCTTTTCCTCAAGTGGCAGCCAGTCCAGTGCCTTTTTGATCCACTCATCCCAGAAATCCCATTCATGGCCACCCTTGCTCTCATAGTAGACAATGTCCATGCCGCTCTCTTCCATCCGTTTATGGTAGAGACGGTTTACTTCCAGAAGTCCGTCCTCTGTTCCGCACGCCTGGAATACGGTCGGCACATTGACAGACGGTTCTTTTTTCCGTGCTTCCTTTAACTGCTCGATAAGAACAGCCGGGTTTTTGTCACTCTTTGCTGCTTCGACCAGATTTCCGAAATAACCTTCTTCATGTGCAAAGCTGTCCGCTCTGCTCTCTTCCGGATTTTCCAGCACATGAAGTGCACCGGACAGGCAGATCACAGCCCCGAAGGTATCGTGATATTTCAGGCCATTTCTGAGTGCGCCAAAACCACCCATGGAAAGGCCTCCGATAAAGGTGTCTTCTCTTTTTCTGGACAGCGGAAACATTTTTCTTGTAATCTCAACCAGTTCTTCTCCGATAAACTGTCCGTGCATGGCACCGATGGACGGCTGATCCACATAAAACGCATTCTCGCCGGCCGGCATGACAACGGCAAGGTTTTTCTCCTCTGCCCATCTTTGGATTCTGGTTCCATGAACCCAGTCTGTCTCATTCCCAAAAATGCCATGCAGCAAATACAGCGTTTTAAACGGTTTTTCCTCGCGCTCCGGCTGCCCAAAGGTAAATTTGTCGACCGGCAGAATAACCTGCAGCGGTACGGTGCGCATTAAAGTTTTTGACATGAAGCTTACCTGAATAAATGCCATAATAAAAATCCCCCTGTGGATATATATTTTTCTTTATTTTACGCCTTATTTCTGCGTTTCGTCAACGTGGAGTTTTGCGTTCCTCCGGTTCCGGCTTGCACCCCGAAGCAATTCACGATATAATCATGTTTATAGCAATCCCAGAAAATAATGCAAAAAATTCAGCACTGCAGAACGTGAATTACTGCGTCACGGATTTTCGTCGTACCCCGGTACGCCTTCAAATCCGTTCCTTGTAATTCGCGCCCTGCAGCACTGCCTTTTTTGCGTTATTTTCTGGTCTTGCTATAGTTTGAATTTTTTCTGTGACAAGATAAGGAGATTTTCTATTATGATAAAGTTGATTGCAACCGATGTCGATGGAACGCTCGTCAAAGACGGCACACTTCTGATCGACCCGGAATATATGACTGTTGTTTCCAGGCTTGTCGACCAGGGCATCCATTTTGTTGTCTGTTCCGGCCGCCAGTTTTCCAGTGAACAGAAGCTTTTCGCTCCGATCAAGGACCGCCTGCTCTACATCTCCGATGGCGGAACTGTCGTGCGCACACCGGAAAAGATTCTGAAAACATATCCGATGGAAACGGCACTCTGGAAATCCATGTGCCGCATGGTACACGACGAACTTCCGTCCTGCGACTGCTTTGCCGCCACCCCGGACTACTGCCTCGCCGAAGATGCCGGAAGCCGCATGTTTCACTGGCTCCGCGACTCCTACGGCTTCGATGTCCGCGAAGTACCGGATCTATCGAAGGTAGAAAACGAGGACATTATCAAATTCACAATCTACCATCCAACCTCCTGTGAAGAGCTTTGCTCCCCAAATTTCATCCCGGCGTGGAATCATCAGGCAAAACTCGCTGTCGCCGGTAAGGAATGGTTGGACTGCAACGCCCGCGGCGTCAGCAAATGGACCGGTCTCTCATTTCTGATGAACTACTTTGGCCTTACCCCAGACGAAGTCTGCTGCTTCGGCGACAACCTGAACGACATCGAGATGCTTCAGAACGCTGGCGAAAGCTACGCCGTCTCCAACGCCCGAGCGGAAGTCATCGCCTCAGCAAAACACACCTGCCCGCCGTACTGGGAGAACGGGGTGCTGCAGGTTTTGAAAACGTTTTTGAAGGAAACGACAAACCCGTTTTGAATCAAAAAATCCAGGCATCCTATACGGATGCCTGGATTTTTAATTCTCTGTTTCTTTACAATACCCCATGCGGCGCAATGCCGATCGCAAATTCGACTGCAATCGCTACCAGGACTACCAGCAGCGAAATGATGAATCCGTGCAGCATCGGCTTTGCGCCGGAGCGGCAGAGGGATTTGAAATCGGTGTTCAGGCCGATGGCCGCAAGGGCGGCCACCATCAGAAATTTGCTGATGGTTTTTAATGCGGCTGCTGTGCCTGCCGGGATAAGACCTAAGGAGGTCAGTGCTGACATGGCGAGAAAACCTAAGATAAACCATGGAAAAATGGATTTGATGCTTACCTTTACGGCGGTTCCTTCTGCTGCCTGCGCCTTCCGTTTCAGATGTACGTTGATGGCGGCGAATGCCAGAACAGCCGGAATGATGGCGAGGGTCCGTGTCAGTTTTACCATGGTTGCGAAATCACCGGCAGCCTCGCTGAATGCGTAACCGGTGGCAACGACGCTTGAGGTATCGTTGACCGCAGTTCCGGCCCAGAGGCCAAACGCGGCATCTGAAAGGCCCATCCAGTGACCGAGGATCGGGAATACGACAATCATGACCGTATCAAATAAAAACGTTGCGGAGAGGCCATAGGCAATGTCCATATCGGTTGCCTCGATGACCGGCGCGATTGCCGCGATCGCGGAACCGCCGCAGATACCCGTGCCGGCGTTGATGAGGCTGCTCGTCTTCCAGTTCAGTCCAAGTGCTTTTCCGATCAGTGCGCCGAGGCCAAAGCACGTTGCCAGGGTAAATACCATAACCGTCAGGGAAAATCTTCCGACCGTCAGCACCGTGCGGATATTCAGGCTCGCACCGAGCAGAATAATCGCAAATTTCAGGATCTTCTTCGATGTAAATTTAATTCCCGGCGCTGTCACGCTGTTCGGCTTGTAAAAGGCATTCACAATCATACCGATAAACATGGCGATGACCGATGCCCCGATAAAGTGCAGTCCGGCGCTCTCCTCCAGGCTTTCCAGGAATTTCGCCGCAGCGGCAATCACCAGCGCAATCGCCGCTCCGGGAATCAGTTTCTTTGCGTTTTTCATAATAATAACTTCCTCCAGATGTATCGTTTTTTCTTTCTCTCTCCCCAAAACATTCCGTATTTTTCATCACGTCTGATGCTGCCACTTCCCGCTTCGATAGCGAAGGACAAAGAAAATGGCACGAACAACCCAGTCCATCGTCATGGCGACCCAGACACCGAAGACGCCGAATCCCATACGCACACCGAGCACATAGCTCATGCCGATTCTGCAGATCCACATGGAAAGAATCGAGAGAATCATGCAAAATGCCACATCATTGGACGCGCGGAGTACATTCGGCAGATTGAAGGCAATTGGCCAGATTATCATACAGCAGATGCCGTGGTAAACGATGATATCTTCCGTCATGGCTGTTGCCTCCGCAGACAGACTGTAAACGTGAAGCACCGCCGGAAGTGCCGCGATGACACCGAGACAGCAGACGATCATCAGGCCATAAATGATGATGTGCAGCTTTTTCGCATAGTATTTTACCTGCTCATAGTCTCCCGCTCCCGCGCACTGTGCGCTTACGGTCAGCACTGCATTTCCGATCGCCATACCGGGCAGTGTCTGGAAGACAGCAATCGTGTTGGACACCGCATTTGCCGCGATCGACGCTGTTCCGAACTGTGTGATCATACTTAAGACCATAATTTTGCCGAGCTGGAACATACTGTTCTCGAGGCCGTTCGGAATGCCGATGCCAAGGATTTTTTTCAGCATATGGAAATCCGGTTTTACTTTCACCGGATAAGAGCACCGCACCAGATACCGCTTATTATGTACGAGAACAAATGCTGCCACAGCTGCATACATACGTGAAAGCAGCGTTGGAATCGCAACGCCGTCCACGCCGAATTTCAGCGCATAGACCAGAAGCGCATTTCCCGAAATATTGATCAGGTTCATGACGATGGATATTTTCATCGGCGTTTTCGAATCACCCTGCGCGCGGAAAATGGCCGCACAACCGTTGTAAACCGCCAGAAACGGAATGGAAGCCGCTACGATCATCAGATAAATATTGCAGTTTCTTTCTACCTCTGCCGTAATGTTTCCAAACACAACATGTAGAATAAACGGCTTTAAAAGATAGACCGCCGCCATGATCACAACTGACAGCGCCGTTGTCACCAGCAGAAGCTGGTCAGCTGCCTCACATGCTTTATGCGGCCGCTTCTTTCCGATATACTGGCCGCACACGACGGCTCCGCCGGTTGCAATCGCGGTGAACATGTTGATCAGCAGAATAAAGATCGTATCAATCAGCGACACACTCGACACCGCCGCCTCGCCGACACTGGATACCATAATTGAATCCGCCATGCCGACTGCGATGGCAAGAAGCTGTTCAATCAGAAGCGGCACAATCAGCTGTTTCAGATCCGCATTGGAGAACAGGTCACCATCCCGTTCCTTCAGATAATTCATCTTTTGTTTCCTCCATTTTCATACCTTCTCCGTTGATGAGTTTTTACGCATGTGTATTACACTTATGCTGTTTTTATCTTACCTGCATTTTTACGTAAAAGCAAGAAGAACCGGCATTATCTCTTTACCGGTTCTCCATTGATTGTCTGTACCAGGACTTTGTCAAATCTTGCGTATTTTTTTACTTCTTTCATCAGCGTATCGAGGTCTTTCACAATCTGCTCGCGCTTTCCTGTCGGTCCTATGAAATATTCTCTGCCGCCCATTTCCAGCGGATTTCCTGTCGTTCTTGTGCGCACACCGAAAGTAAGTCTTCTGCTTCCTCTCCGGTAATAAATTGTATAGGTACGCGGCACATAGTTGAACAGGGAACTTTCTATTTCAGAAACCGTATAAAATTCACCACTCTCTTTCGCCGCCGCATACCGCCTGTCCTTCAGGCAGTCCATTTCGGCTACAGAAATAAAGCAGATCAGATAGTCCAGAAACGAAAACACAACCAGAATCAGCGCTTCCACGATTCGCCCCGTCTTTGTTTTATCCAAAATGTGAACATAGATATCTCCGTAAAATACCGCAAAGAAAAGAATAATACTCAAAATAATCTTAATCCACGGCCAGAGACGGGATTTAATTTTCCGGTTTACTTTAAAAACATTGATCCAGTCAAGCAACTGTTTTTCCTCCAAAGCTGTAATTATACATGTATTATACTACTCTCTTTCCCCCGTAAAAACAACAGAAATCCGATCACTTCCACTCTTCTCATGCTTTATTTTCCTTATACTTGACACCGTATGAAGTGAGGAGATCACAAAATTCGTCGGCACTGATTGGCATAGTACGGACACAACTAAATTGTGACTTATCAAATATCACAAAGCTAGTAAATGGATGATATGTTGAAAAAAACAGACCACTATCTTTTTGTTTTGATACGTGAAAGAAAAAATGATTTTTATATCTTTGTATAACGGAAAAATCCTCCCATACAATTTTTTTCTTATATCCCAAAAAGGCAAGTTCCATTCCCCACTTATGGATGTAAATACGTGTTAAAGCATCTACACTTCCCCATGACACTATCCCACAAATAAACATTATTCCAAATATTACCCAAAGCTTTTGAGGCAAATTATATAATTCACATTGTTTTTTTGCATCTTCCCAAAATCTTGTCATAAGATACCCGATGCCTATTAATGTAGCAACTTGTGCAAACATAAAAAACTTACGATATCCTGCTCTCATATTTTCTCTTTAATTCCTTCGATCTTTATTTTCTTTCCGTGTACTGAACACCATATGAAGAGAGCAGGTCACAAAATTCGTCGGCGTTAAGCGGCATGGTATGAACAGAACGATTTCGCGAATTATCGAATATTACAAAACTGGTAAAGGGATGAAACATTGCCCAATACGGACCTGCATGTTTTTGTTTTGACATATTGAAGAAAAAATGATTATGATATCTTCGTATAACAGAAAATTCTTCCCATTCGATTTTTTTCTTATATTTCAAAAATGAGATCTGCATTCCCCATTCATAAATGTAAATACTGGTTAAAGTATTTATAATTCCAGCAGCCGTACCAAAAGTATAAATCATAAACCACAATATCATAAGTGCTTTATCTTGCATGTTATAAGAACTAATTTGACCTTTTCCCTCTTCCCAAAAATTCAGCATAAGGTATCCGCAGCCCATAAATACCAATATACTAAAATATTTATAAAATTTACGATATCCTGCCTTCATATTTGCCACCTACTAATTTAACTTTTTGAACATTTCCGCTTTTACAACATCAAAGTTGTCTGCGCAAAGGAATCTGCACAATTCCAGATCGTAATAGCGGCTGGCGGTGACATAGAGCTTGGTGTCGTCATCGTAGCAGTAAGCACGATAGCGGAATGGATTGAGCTTTCCGATATTTTCTCCGCTGGTATCGGTCAGACCGGTCTGTTTTCCCCATATTTAAAACGAGCATTACCTCTATTAGAAATATAATACTTGTTTTTAATGAATATGCATGGAACTCATCTTTTCCATTTACCCATATACTCACCACATAGTAATTAATAATAACACACAGAATCAAATCTACACCTGTACCAAATTTTCCCCATATTACTTTCATACAATTTTCTCCTCGTTATTTCTTTCGACTGTGCAATATTCGCACCACTTGTATCCATGGTATTTACCAGTTCTCCCCCTGCATCGTAAGAATAGTTTACTCCCTGCTTTCCATCGCTGTCAATCCGTCCGATGACATCGTTTTGCAAAGATGGGATTTTATACTCTTCCCCCGTAAAAACAATATGCTTTATGGCAGTTGATCCATCCCGCTCCCGACAGCAGTCTGCCCCAGCTTTTGTTTCTGATTTCTGTGATCGTATAGCTTCCCTGGTCTTTGATGACTCCCACCACCGGGTATTCTACTCCGGGACCTGTGCGGATGTTGAGCGCCGGGTCTGTTACACGGTAGATGCCGGGATTGTATTCACTTTTCTCACTGCCGTCTTCTGTTTCCCGAATCAGACGCTGGAACCGCTCCCAGTCTCCCCGCTTCTGAATCTGGGACGGGCAGTTTTTGCTGCAGATGTCGTAATGCCGGTAAACTGCATCTGATGGAATCCCCGTCTCGTTCATCAGGTTTTTCACCAGCTCCACCGTATGTAAAAATGCGGTTTCGTAATCATATCCTTTCTGCACGCACATCTCAACCGCGATGCTGTTCCGGTTTCCATATCTGCCGAATAGATTTTTACTTCCATAATTTCTCCCGACATGCCAGCATCCTCTGCTGTGCGGCGCAGCCTGATAAGCGATCTCCCCGTCATCTACGTAATAATGCGCCGACATAATCTGAAAATTTCCCTGGTACTGCGCTCTTGCATGCGCGCGGGCATCGGCTCCGGCGGCAAAATTGTCTGTATTGTGTACCACAATACACTGCGGATGATTTTCCGACCATGTATTCTGGTTGCTACAATAGCTTCTGTCAACCCTCATTTACTCTGCTCCTCCTTTCTCAGCACATCAATCCTTGACCGCAGAACCTCAGGGATTTTCACACCCATCAGCCCTGCATTTTCCAAGATTGAAACCGCTTCATTTAAAATAAATCCAATGCAGACGGCATCCCGCAGGTAATTCGTCTGTGTGAGCTGATCCAGTTTTTCCGCGACCAGCACAAAGAACAGCATCATCCCTTTTCTGCAAAGCCCTTTCCATCCCGCACGGCTCTCCAACGTTCCGTTTTCAGATTTCGGACTCTTTTTAAAAACAGCAGGAAGCAGAACACCTCCTGTGATCCAGTCAATTGCCATGAAGCAGACCAGCGTTTCCAGCGCAGCATCCCAGCCTCCAAACTGTGCCGCAAGGAAGCTGCCTGCTACGGCAAGGATCGTGCGATAAATTGATTTCATTGGCATTTCCTTCTTTCTTTTTCTAAATTTGCATATAAAAAGGGAAGTGGCTGGTAATTCGTGGATCTTACGGCCACTTCCACTCTTTTTGTATGTTATTTACTTTCCGTATACTTGACACCGTATGAAGTGAGGAGTTCACAAAATTCGTCGGCGCTGAGCGGTATGATTCCCCAGCCCGGTCCGCGGAACTTGTCGAATATCATGATACTGGTAAATGGGTGATAGGTACACCAGAACAAACTGTCATCTTTCTGTTTCGATATGTTGAAGAAAAAATGATCATTGTATCTTTGTATCACAGTAAAATCTTCCCATTCTATCTTTTTTTCATAGCCCCAAAAAGATAACATTATTCCCCATTCATAAATATAAATTCGTTTTAGTAGAAATGTCACAGTTCCATAAGCTGCTATGCTTAAAAAGAACATTATTCCTAGAAACACTATGATACTTGTTTTTAATGAATAGGCGTGGAACGCATCTTTTTCATTTACCCACAGGCTCACCCACCAATAACTACTAATAGCACACACAATCAGGTCTACGCCGGTACCAAATTTTCCCCATACTACTTTCATACAATCTTCTCCTCGTTATTTCTTACGCTTTGCCTTTGTACAAAACTATTTTTCTTCGCGCAAAGGCATCTTAAAACTTTTCTATCTAAGCGCTGGAAGTCCTATATTTTGCATTTTTCTGGAAATTGCAGGCTTATTACTCTGCCAGTTCTTCTTTTTCCCCCCAACTTTTTTTGTACTAAAGTTGATGTTGCTGTTTTTCTTAAGTGTTGATCCATTTTTATTTGCCTGTTTCTTGGGTTTTCCAAACACTCCATCCAAAACACCGCTTTTGGGATAGCTCAGTAATGGAGACTGAAAAAAGTCTGTAAAAGCACCCAATGCATTCTCAATAGTTTCATTTTTTACATATGCGTTATACGTTTTAGGTTCTAACAAGGTCATTATAGCATCGTAAAATCCTGCCCCCATTGCTCTTGCCATATCTCCTGATTCCTGATACTCTAAATATCCTCCTTTCAAACCACTTACTACTACTGAAAAGATAATTCCTTGGCTATCTCCCAAAACACTACTGATTGCACTTTCTATGGCCACCTCTGCAATTCCTTCTAAGGTTACTTTCTCATTCGCCATTCCGCACTGTACCGCATATACAAATACATCTTTTAAGATATTCCATGCTACTTTTCTGGGATCGATTCCTGGGAATGCCAGCATTAAAATTCCAAAATCACCATCATCATCTACCGCATTCACCGGATTGTTGCAACAGTACACATAAAGGTTCTTTCCATTCATGCTAAACATTTTCGCTTTTACAGCATCAAAGTTGTCCGCACAAAGGAATCTGCACAATTCCGGATCATAATAACGGCTGGCGGTGACATAGAGTTTGGTATCGTCATCGTAGCAGTAAGCACGATAACGGAATGGGTTTAGTTTTCCGATATTTTCTCCGCTGATATCGGTCAGACCAGTCTGTTTTCCCCATGCATCGTAAGAATAGTTTACTACCTGTTTTCCATCGCTGTCAATCAGTCCTATGACATCATTCTGGCTGTTGTACAAGTAATAATACTCTTTTTCTCCCTTTTTCAGCATCAGCGGGGATTTATCCGCACCGTAAACAAACTGAACCAGTACATCTCCATACTTCGTTCCCATCAGTTTGTTTCCGCACCAGTAGTTCTTATGGCTGATTCCGTTCAGGTCTTTCCACTGGACTCTGTGTCCTTCGCTGTCGTAATGGTAAACTGCTTTCTTTCCGTTTAAGGTCAGACTCTGCAGCAGGCTTCCTCTGTACCAGGTCAGTGTTCTTCCCTGATAAGCTGTAATGTTGCCGACCGCATCATAGGAAATGCTGCTGCCATTATAGGAAATAAGCTGATCTTTCCATCCTGAAGCACGGTAGGTAAACAGATCTGTCTTTACCGCATTGCCCAGTGCTCCCGTTGTATAGGAATACTCTTTTCTGGACGTCATATTCATTCCGGCATCGTAGGTATACGTAATACTCTTATTTTCCCATGCAGAATCCACACGGGTCAGTTCACTCAAAGCATTATACGTATATTTTACTTTCTGAACACCATTCTCGGAAATCGTAACAATATTTCCCACAGCATCATAAACAAAGGACAGTTTCTTTCCGTTATTGTTGATTTCTTTGAGAAGCAAGGTTGTAATTCCCGCTTTTCTTCCCGGCACAAAGGTATAGTCGACCGGATATGTTTTGTCCTTCAGATGAATGGTTTTTCTGGTAACACGACATAACGTGTCAAAGGTATACGAAATTTTGACTGCATCATTTACCTTGATCTGATAAATCACATCCGGTGCCTGTGCTTTTCCAACCTCTCCAAATACGCACGATGTTGAAATTTTGCTGTCATCAATCTGATGTACCATGCCTGTGCGTCTGTTCTTGTTGTCATACTGAATGCGCGCCGTTTCTCCATCTGTTGTGCGGTATCCTGCCATTCTCTGGATCATGTCATAGTCAAAGAAAATCTTTCTGTCGTTTTCCAGATCCTCATGGTAAAATACATTTCCATAGTCATCATAGATATTTCGGAAGACTGTCGTTCCATTCCACTTCTGCTCCACGATCTGCTCGTACTTGTCATAGCTGTTTTTCAGCACTTCTCCTGTCGCATACTTTACTTCGCTGAGCGGTCCGTCCGACGGAAGATAATCGTATTCTTCCAGTGCATTTCCGCCTGCCAGAATTCTGGTCTGATTTCCGAGGAAATCATATTCATAGGTATACTCGAATCCATTGTGGGCAATCGTTTTTAACCGGTCACCTTCATCATACGTATAACCCAGTTTTACCGTATTTGTTCCATCAGAAGCCGTCGCACCGGTCAGAAGGTCATTCTTGGTATCATACGTATACGTTACCTTATTCCCTTTTGCATCGGTAACTCCCGTCAGCAGGCGTTCTTTGCTGTCGTATTCGTTTGTTGTTACAAATCCTCTGGCATCTGTCAGTGTTTTTACATTTCGGCCGGTTGCCGTGTAGGTATACTGCGCCGTCATACGTTCGCTGCATTTCTCCAAAATAAATTCCTGTGGACTCATGGCTTCTACTGTTGGATATGCTCCGTTAATTGCTGTATTCTCTTCATGTGAGAGACTTGGAATCATAAAATACCGGCTGTTCTGTTTGATGCAATAATTATTTTTATCCTCTTCACTCACTTCAAACCAGAATTTCTGTTTGCTGTCCGATGTATTTTTCACCTGCAGCGTGAGTGTTCCATCCGAAGCCATAGAAAGTGCTTTTCCCTCTGCATTGGCCGGTTCCAGGAAAAATCCACCTGTTTCATCTCCATGAATCAGAAACATCTGTGCTTCTTTTCCTAAATACCGATTCTGAACAACTGTTGATCCCGCTGTTGTTCCATTTACCTGCATATACTGTCCACTGTATCCAAGACGCATCATATAAATCCCGCCGGAAATCGGCTGGTCACTCTTTCGTTCATATGCAACAGGCTCAAAATACCACTGCTGATTCGGATGTGTTTCTGACTGATCCCAAATCTGTAACTGAATCGAATTATCAAGCTGTGCTCTCGGAAGATCAATCGCTTTTTTGTCCTTAGAAATTTTACTTGTGATCAAATACATTCCTTCTCCTACTGGTTTGATACGAAATTTCTGTGAATCTTTGTTTGCGTATGCAGCTAACTTCGCCTTTGCCCCATTTGCATCCGTTCCGATATCCAGTACATATGTCCCATTTCCGTCAAATGCTTTGAAAATAATATATCCTTCTCCAGCATCCTCAATATGCCATTTCTGCTCCGAACTTCCCGAAAACTCATACTGCTGAACTGCTGCTCCGTCTTTATTAGATGCATCTTTTACATCGATATACTTACCAGATTTTCTGTGGCGAATATAATAACTTCTGCCAGCCATTACCGACGTACTTACCCTGTCATGATGAATCACTACGTCCTGCGGATTTCCCTTGGTATCATAGGTATAACGGTATTGAACTCCCTCTGAATTTCTTGCCGCCGTCATATTTTTCTTTCCATCATATTCATACTCAAACGAAGAGCCGGTCACTTTAACCATTTTGGAAAGCAGGTCTGTTTTGTTGCAGGTAAATGCATTCTGCTCCGCTGCTGTCTTGGCACTTACAATATTTCCATTTGCATCATACACGTAACTTTCCGCATCATCACGGATCAGCTGCAAGCCGGTAAAGAATGCATCATTCTGCTGTTTCTGGTATTCGAGATAGATCTGAATGGATTCGTAGGTCTTATTTGTTGTGGAACCATCTTTCCTGGTCAGGATTACGCCATTGACAAACTGCCACTCTGTCACATACGGATTGCAGTTCACAATTGTCTCTGTCGTTGTTTTGTCGGTAAAATGAACCACTGCACGAACACGGAAGATTCGGCCCGGAATGGCGTCTGCTTTCACACTGCATCCGAACACAAATACATCGCCTTCTTTTCCGCTCACCTTTACGGTCTGCATCAGGTTCTTGTTTTTGGACAAGTTTCCTCGTAATCTTGCACATTTACCTTTAACTGAATCTGTTACAATCTGGTCTGCACTTTCTCCCTGACTTAATTTCCAGCCATTTTCTCCGGTTGCATTAAATGCCTCTTCAAAAAACGCATTCCGTAACATATTGAATTTATTTGCCGCTGCCGATTTTTCCAGCTGGAAGCAGGAAAAATAAGCCCATCCCTGCATATTATCCAAGAAAAACGCGGTAGTTACCTCCGTCTGAGATGCAATCGTAATAGTTACCGATACACGAGTCCATTCATCCGAATCTGTATCTTTCACCTCTGTTACCAGATCCATTTTCTCTGTATTTCCGGAAGAAAGTAAAATTCCGGCACCGCACTCGGAACGTTTTTTCTCTGGATCTGGTACACATTTTTCAACCTTAACATAGCAAGAAAAAGTATAAGTTCCTTTCTCTAAAACCTGCTTCTTTGAAAATCCATTTCTTCCGTTTACTGTATTCTTACTTATGATACAGCATTTTTTAACTGGAAATCCGTCTGGAATATCTAAGTCAGCGATCGCATTTTCACTTCCAGTTTTAATCTTATCCCACTGTACAAAATATGGTTCTGGCTCCATCCAATTCTTCACAACCTTCTGCAGCGTTCCTGTCTTGCTCAGCTTGTTATTCTTTCTTCCTTCCCGTAAAAACTGATAACTGTTTGCAGCACCATCTTCATCCGACACATCCGCCGGGCAGCCGAAATTGTCAAAGTGGTAGGTAAACTTTCGATTATCACCTGTCCGACTGATTTCCCCATCCAATCCCTGTGTTTCAAACACCGTAGTATTTCCATTTCGATAGGAAATTTTCATTCTCTGCCCATTCTGTGGTCCTGTATGTTCAAAAACTTCTGACACTCGTTTTACTCCGCAGTCATCCTGGTACTTATATGAAATCTGTCGCCCATCATTATTCTGTACGCTCACCAGAATATCTCCATCGTAGAAAAATTCCGTACTTTTATTATCCGGATAACTAATTCTGGTCAGATGTCCTGCACTGTCATAGGAAAAATAAATGCTTCTTCCATTCGCATTCAGATTGCCCAGGTTATTGTCTTTTCCATATCCGAAGTCCATTCTTGCACCGGTCGGGTCAATCAGATATGCCAGATAGTTTCCTGCTGTGGACGGGCCGTACTGCGCTTTCTGCAGATTTCCGTTGGAATCCTTGATACTCCTCATGTACTTGTCATGTCCAAACGCATATTCCCAGCCGTTTTTGTCCTTCATGATGTAATAAGAATCTCCGTCGGAAGAGCTTGTCTGCGTCAGCTCGTATCCAAGTCCATCTTCATCCTTTAATTTATTTCCATCCGCTGTATCTTTATAAAAGTAATGCCGGGTTCCATCTCCATCTGTGTAGACATACGGGAAGTTTGCGTTTCCTGTGGCTTCCATTTCCTGGATGAAGTTCATTCTCCAGCCTTTTCCCATACGGTTGTTTTTACTCCGTTCTGACAGATTATACACATGACGGATATGAATCGGCAGCAGTCCACCGCTGGTTGACGCATCTTCATGCACCCATACAAGGTTTCCATTGAAGTCATTAACATAGCCATGGCCTGCGCGTCCGGCATCCTGCTCATGGTAGCTGTAATAGTCCTCGAGTCCTGTTGTACTACGGTAATAAAAGATTCCTTGCGGGAAATACTCGGAAGTAATTCCATAAGAGTTATTGGATGGATAATCAGAAGAAATGAAAACGGCTTCCTGATATGGTGTCTCATTCTGTGCCGTGATAACAATTCCATGATTTACCCCTGTGTTATACCACTCACGCACCAGTTTTGTTACGTTGAATCCGCACGGTGTAACGGTAATTGTATTACCGGACTGTACCTGCTTTACACTGCAGTAATCCAGTACATTCGACTGATATGCCGGCTGATTGTTCCATGTGGTTGATCCCGGATTCCATCCTCCCGTTACTTTATGGGCGGTAATAAAAAACGGCTGGTTGCTGTCCGAAGAATACCGGTACTGCCATACATAGATTTTTGCATCGTAGATAACCGCTCCAGGTTCCATTGCAGGCAAGCTGGTAAATTTCAGGAAAGAACGGCATTTTCCATATTCCCGGTTATGGCCTACGGTAAAAGAACCATAAGAAGCTACCACCGCGCTGTCCGGACTTTTTTCTCGGACAAACGTATCGTCAATTGCCCTATTTGTTTTCGAGGTTTCTGCCGATGGATCAATCACAACTGGATATACTCGGTTTTCGTCCTGAAGCCATTTCTGATCCGGTACGACGCTTAAAATACTGCAATGCTGCTCCGCATCGGTTTCCAGTTCATAGTGTACCTGTTCCGAATAATTTCCGGCTGCATCGTACATACACGGCGGGGCAAAATAATAAAAAACTTCTTCTGTTTCTTCATCAATCAGGTCAATTCCTCCGTCTTCCCGAATGACAATCATCATCCCCGGGAACTGCAGGGAAAACGAATATTCAAGAGCTGCTGCTTTTATCGATTTTAAGATCAGGTTTTCTTTTACCTGTTCTCCGATGATTTTGTATTCGAGATCTACATTCTCTGCAATCTCTGCATAATGTCCGGCAGCCACAAGACCCGGAACACTCATTTTTTCCTGATTTTCCTGCTCCACGCTTTTTTCTTCTGTTTTCTGCACTGCGGCTCTGTTCTGCATTCCTTCTTCTGTCGGATAGAGATTTTCCGGCTGAAATACAGCTTCACGCTTCTGTGCCTGTACTGCCGCCTGGCTTCGGATGTTCTGTTTTTTCTGCTTTTCTGCCAGAAATCCCCAACTCAGTTTTCTTCCCATTTTTTCAATAGTAACCATTTCATTTGCATTACTGCTTTCCGCAAAATGGACTTTTACCCGGGATGCATGGTTCTGATAACCGTTTTCTGTTTTTTCCAGTCTGTTATCAATTTCCTTCCACTCTTCTCCTTCTTTATAATGAACCGGGTATCCGTAAATGACGGCTGCACCGCCATGATTTTCTGTTCGAAAGTTTTTGGTAAAACGGTCTCGTTTCTGTAAAATTTCCGCGATTACGCGATCTGTTTTCTGACTCATTTTAATTTCTCCTTTTTCTTCATCCTGTATTGTTTCTGGTTTCGTAAATACTTTATCTGCGCGCTTCTGATAAAGTTCTAAATTTAGAGAATCACCTATTGACTTTTCTCTATGGAAACTCTAATATAGAAATATAATCTTCTCTATCTTTAGGTTTTTCTCTAAATTTGATCTCATTATATAGAGTATTCTCTATTTTGTCAATACATTTTTTAGGCTTTTATCTATTTTTTTATTGGAGGTATGTTATGAACTGCGTAGAACGTGTAAAGCAAATCTGTAAAGAGCGGAAAATTCCAATATCGAAGCTGGAAAAAGACCTTG
>ENA-ORUF01001854-ORUF01001854.1-human-gut-metagenome-genome-assembly--contig:-NODE-1854-length-20654-cov-4.151221_pt1 | contig 20654 bp, 20 predicted proteins | sample MGYA00242077_ERZ509203 | MGnify/ENA primary metagenome ERZ509203 (study PRJEB26280, sample SAMEA2338834) | human gut metagenome | biome: human gut; feature: human-associated habitat; material: faeces... | reverse complement strand
GGAATCCCGACACGTCAACTCCCCAAGGAGTTGACAAAAACATAGGAACACCCCCTTTTTTCTTGTTGTGCTACGGGGTTCCAGTCGCATTTTTTTCGGTGATATTTTGAACGCGAAGACAGGCTGGGAAATGCCCGATAGTCGTGTTCCCCTCAGCAGGTGAAGCCCTGCTTTCAGGCTGCAAAACCGACTCGGGTGTTCCGAAAGCGGCTTTCGTTGTTGTACATCGATACATAAGAGAGAACACCCATGAAAAACACCATTATTCGTGCTGCCGGTGTGCTGTTGGCTGCAAGCATGATATTTGGCGGTGCGGCAGCCACTGCATCGGCCGCGGAAGCAACGTCGCCGAGCACCGGCACCACCAGCAGCACGCAAGCCGCGGAATCCATCAATCGCGAATGGGTGCTGAATCCTGCGAACAACACTGAGCTGGCGGCTCTCGGCACTATACAAGGCGGATCCCAGACGTTCGACGGGCTGACCATCGATGCCACTGCAAACGGTGCCAAGTTTGCGCCGCGCGCCAATGACACCCAGATCAACGCCGGAACCATCATCAGCATCCCGGTGCCAGCCCACACCAATACAGCCACCATCACCCTTGCGTTGTCCGGCGGCACCACCACTATTACCGCGGATGCCGGTGAAGTGAGCAGCGACAACACAGTTATCGCCTTGCCTGCTGCGGAGTCGGCTCGTACGGTAAACGTCACCTTCACTGCCCAGACCTATCTCAACGGCATCGCCCTTGCCGAACAGCAGCCGGAACCCGAGTTCCCCGGTACGCCCACGGTCGCGGCCAAAGACACGAACTGGGACTTCACGGAAACCGGCATCGATCGACCGGCCGTGCAGGGCCTACCGACAACTACCAAGGCGTCGCCATCGACGCTCGGGCGCAAGGCGCCAAGTTCAACCCGCGTACTACCGCGGCAAGCGGCGGCAGCGATACTCAGGTGAACGCTGGAACCATCCTGTACATTCCGGTCGCACAGGCCGAGGGCGGCGCTACAGTCACCGTGAAGGGCCAGCTGTACGGTCCTACGCTCAAGCTCGACGGTACGGACATCACCACCGGCACTGCTGTAACCATCGCAACCGACAGCACGCGCTACGTGCCGCTCTCCGTTGAAGGCACGGGCAGCCTGTACCTGACCGGCATCGCCATCGACTACGCGGCCGGCTCCCCCGCCGCCACCAGCCACACGGTCACCGTGGGCCCGAACGGCCAGTACCGGACCATTCAAGCCGCTCTGGATGCTAACGACTCTTCCGAAACCGACCGACTAGTGCTGAAGATCACTCCGGGCGACTATCGCGAGAAGATCACCGTGACCAAGCCGGGCGTCACCTTCGCCAACGCCGACGTGACCGCCAAGCGCGCGGTGACGATTCGCGCCAGCTACTATTCGTCCAACACATTCGATGCCGACGGCAAGTTTGTGCCGCAGGATGAATTCGACCTTGGCACCAACAAGTGCGCCACCGTGACCATTGGCGCGGGTGCCACAGGTTTCTCCGCCTACGGCATCACCTTCCAGAACGATTACAACGTGGTGGATCACACGGCGGCGGGCGAGCAGACGCCGGCCGTGGCGCTGAACACCCAGGCAGACAAGGTGTACCTGAAGAACAGCCGCATCATCGGCCGTCAGGACACTCTGTACGTGCAGGGCGCCGGCAACCGCGTGTACGTGGACGGCGGCTACATCGAAGGCACGGTTGATTTCGTGTTCGGCGACGCCAACGCCTACTTCGCCGGCACCGAGCTGCACATGGCCGCGTTCGCCGGCAAGAACAACGGCTACTTCACCGCCGCCAACACCAAGAAGTCCGGCGTGGGCCTGGTGTTTGACCGCTGCAACTTGACCGTTGCCGCAGCATATGACGACGATGCCAAGCTTTCGCTGGGCCGCCCGTGGCAGACGTTCGCGCAGTACACGCAGGTGCGTAAGGGCGACGGCAGCAGCTATGTGACCGGCGTGGATTTGGGTACGAAGAACTCGGCGTATACGGACACTTCCTCGGCCGTGACCTACCTCGACAGCACGATGTCCAGCAAGATCACCAAGAATCGTTGGAATGTGTGGACCAGCAAGAACCAGAGCGGCAAAAGCGTGGACGTGACCTTCCACGATGATGTGCGATTCGCGGAATACGCCAGCCACGATGAAACCGGCGCGCTGCTTGATCCGGCTGATTATAAGAACGTCGTGCTCGGCTCGATGTCTGCTTTGGATGAGGCTCAGGTGCAGGCGAAGCGTGCTGAATTGCTCGCGGCACTGGGCTTCGGCTCGGCGGCTGGTCAGTGGGTTGTGCCGGATGGCGCGTGGCCATTCGCTTGCGACCCGAACTACTCGACCGGCACTGATGTGCAGCCGACTCAGCCGGGCGGCAACGCCTCGCCTAACGCGGATTCGGCGGCCAAGGCCGACACCATGCCGGAAACCGGCTCGGCCATCATTGCGGTGGTTGTAGTCGCCGTGCCGCTGCTCGTTGCTGGCTTGGCGCTGGTAGCAGTGCGCCGCAATCGCCAGCAGTGATTGAAAGCGTTGCTGCGAACCGGACCTGGTGACCTTGTAGACGGGGGCTATCTCCGTTGAAAGAGGTACATTGATGGCTTTGCAGAAAGCCAACTGCTTTCAAAGGGGTACCTGAACCACGAAACCTCGAGTATAAGCGTTGCAATGACGGCGTTTATACTCGGGGTTTCCCATATTCAGTACCCCTCTGAATGCAGTTAGCTTGGATCGATGATCATATCCAAGAATTCACTCGTATAGTGGTGCGTAATGCTTACGTATTTGGGATAGCACTTGTTGCTCGTTGTACATATAGCAATGCCCTTGCCTCCTCACGGGGAAGCAAGGGCATTACGCTACTGCTTAGTACTGCTTAGTATTGCTCAGCACTGCTCAGCGATTGCTCAGCGGCAAGCGTCACAGCACGCCCTGGGCAACCATGGCGTTGGCGACCTTGACGAAGCCTGCGGCGTTGGCACCGAGCATCAGGTCACCCTCGTGACCGTATTCCTTGGCGGCGGCCAGGGAGTTGGCGACGATTTCTTCCATGATGGACTTGAGCTTGGCGTCGACCTCTTCGAAGGTCCAAGACAGGCGGTAGCTGTTCTGGCTCATCTCCAGGCCGGAGACGGCCACGCCACCGGCGTTGGCAGCCTTGGCCGGGCCGTACAGCACGCCGTTCTTCTGGTAGACCTCGATGGCCTCCGGGGTGGACGGCATGTTCGCACCCTCGACGACCACGGTCACGCCGTTGTCCACGAGCTTCTGTGCGGATTCGCCATCAACCTCGTTCTGGGTGGCGCACGGCAGAGCGATGTCGCCCTTGACGGTCCACACGCCCTTGCTGCCCTCGTGGTACTCGGAGCCCGGAACGCGCTCGGCGTATTCCTTGATGCGGCCGCGCTCGACTTCCTTGATCTGCTTGACGACCTCGACGTTGATGCCGTTCGGGTCGTAGATGTAGCCGTTGGAGTCGGAGACGGTGACGACCTTGGCGCCCAACTGCTCAGCCTTCTGAGCGGCGTAGGTGGCCACGTTGCCGGAGCCGGAGATCACGACGGTCTTGCCCTCGAAGGAGTCGTTGCGCAGCACGCGCAGGGCTTCCTGGGTGTAGTAGCACACGCCGTAACCGGTGGCCTCGGTGCGGGCCAGGGAACCGCCGAATTCCAGACCCTTACCGGTCAGGACGCCGGAGTACTCGTCGCGGATGCGCTTGTACTGGCCGAACAGGTAGCCGATCTCACGACCACCGACGTTGATGTCGCCGGCGGGAACGTCGGTGAACTGGCCGATGTGGCGGCTCAGCTCAGTCATGAAGGCCTGGCAGAAGCGCATGACCTCAGCGTCGGACTTGCCCTTCGGGTTGAAGTCGGAACCGCCCTTGCCGCCGCCCATCGGCAGCGTGGTCAGGGAGTTCTTGAGAATCTGCTCGAAGCCAAGGAACTTGACGACGGACTCGGTCACGGTCGGGTGGAAGCGTAGTCCGCCCTTGTACGGGCCAATGGCGGAGTTGAACTGGATACGGTAGCCGCGGTTCACCTGAACCTTGCCCTCGTCGTCAACCCAGGCCACGCGGAACTTGATGGTGCGCTCCGGCTCGACGATGCGCTCCAGTACACCGGCCTTCTCGTACTCCGGGTGCTTCTCGACAACCGGCTGCAGGGTCTCGAAGACCTCGCGAACGGCTTGCAGGAACTCCGGCTGATCGCCGTCACGGGCAACGACCTGGTCGTAGACACGCTTGATGTACTCGTCAGTGAGCATGATTCTCCTCGATTTGCTAGGGAATTAAGACGGTTTTATTCTATGCGCGCAGGCCCTTGCTGCATAGAGTCTCGCTCGGATAACGGGAAAGCTATCGGCGTGGTTATGGGGTGGTTCAAGTTTCCGTTTGTTAGATTTTTCGGCGATTGCTGGATGTCTGTCTGTGCGTGAATCGGGTCGAAATGGAAGCTGCATCACACCGAAGGTGCGTTCATATAGTGGACATAAAGGTGGACTTGGGTGATGTCGGATGTGCCCGTTGGGAATCGTGCGCCGTAGGGGCCGAGGTCTTCGGCGCGCAGGTTACCGGGTTCGCGGTCAGTGCGCGAAGTAGGTCTGCAGAATCATCGTGGTCTCGGTGCTTACCGGCACCGTGCGGTGGATGAGATTGAGCAATTCCTCAAGGGCGGTGGGGGAGGCCACGCGTACCACCAGTACGAAGCTGGGGGCGCCGGCCACCGAATAGCAGGAGACGATGCCGTCGATATTGTTCAGCTTGTCCGGAATCGAGGATTCGGCTGAGTAATCGAGCGGGGTCACGTTGACGAACGCGCTGATGGGCAAGCCGCGCTGCTCTTGGTCGATGATGGCCTTGTATCCCTTGATGATGCCGCGCTTCTCCAGCTTCTGCACGCGCGACTGGGCGGCGGAGACGGACAGTCCGGTCGCCTGGGCCAGTTGCGCGAGCGTGGCGCGGCCGTCGGCCTCCAGCATGGTGAGGATGCGCTGGTCGGTCTCGTCAATCGCGGTCATGGTGTCTTCTCCGTTCGTTGTGCTCTGTGTTCACTGTACCTGTTGCCGGAATGCGATGGCTTTCCGATTTTGCCTGGTAATTTCAGTAGTTCTTCCTGTGTTTTCTGTTGTGTGGTGGAATGTTTATGCCTAAAGTCCTAATTGAATGTAATAATTCCTTCTGAAATAAGAGAACGACGAAATAATTCCATTGAGGAGGGATGATATGCAGAAGTTTTCCAACATGCCTCTGTCCGAAGTTGCATCTGCTGCTGTGCCTGCTGCCAGACGGGTTGCTGTGCCGACCGCCAAGCCCGCGAGCTTGTCCGCCGAAGCCCTGAATATCCCGCGCTCCGGCATCCGAGACGTATTCGACCGTGTAGAGCGCGTGCCTGACGCGATTTCACTGACCGTGGGGGAGCCCAGCGCCACGGCCGCGCCGCATATCGTGGCGGCCGCTTGCGAGGCCGCACAGGCTGGCCGCACTCGGTACACCAACGTGCTCGGCGTCCCCGAATACCGCAAGGCCGTGGCCGATTACTCCGCCCGTGTGAAGGGACTCACTTATGATCCCGAAACCGAGATTCAAGCCGTTGACGGTGCCACGATTGGCCTGTTTCTGGCGCTGAAAGCCGTGGTAGGCACCGGCGATGAAGTGATTATTCCCTCGCCGTTCTTCACTTCCTATGACGCCGAAGTGATGCTGTGCGGCGGCCGCCCGGTCACCGTGGCGCTGCGTCCGGAGCACGGCATGCGCGTGAACGCGGCGGACATCGAAGCGGCGATCACCCCGCGCACCCGCGCCGTAATCATCAACTCACCCGGCAATCCGACCGGCGCGGTAACTTCTGCCGCTGAACTGGCGCGTATTGCCGAAGTATGCAAGCAGCACAATATTTGGGCCATCTCCGACGAGGTTTACCATCCGTTCGTGTTTGGGGAAACGTTCGGGGAAACGCTTGGGGGAGAGGCAGCCGTGGCACCATCGATTGCCGCGGTGCCGGGCATGAAAGACCGCACCATTGTGGTGGAAAGCCTGTCGAAAACCTACGCGATGACCGGCTGGCGCATCGGCTACCTGCTGGCACCCGAAGCGGTCATCGAACAGACCGGTAAAATCGCCGAACTCATGCACTCCTCGGTGAACTCCTTGGCGCAATACGCAGGCGTGGCAGCACTGGCCGGTCCGCAGGATCATGTGGCCGCCATGCGCGAGGAATACCGCGCCAAGCGCCAGATCGTGCTGGACGGTCTGGCCGGATGCCCGGTATTGCGCTTGATTGAACCGCAAGGTGCGTTCTACGCCTTTGTGGACGTACGCCTGACTGGCCTTGACTCCGGTGAATTCGCAGACCGTCTGCTGGACGAAGAGCACGTGGCCGTGGTCCCCGGCGAGGCCTTCGGCGAGGAGGGGCGCGGCTTCGTGCGCCTCTCCTACGCCGGAGATGCCGGCGAGCTGCGTGAGGGCGTCGCCCGTCTGCGCGCATTCGCCGAACGGGTATGGAACCCCATCACCGGACACCACACCGCCACTTATCACCCCATGGAGGTGTTGGCCTGAGGCTTAAAGCGAGGCTAGGCCGCCAATTCAGACTCGTCGGCGCGAGCGATGGCCTGCTCGTAATCCTTGGTGCCTTTGAACACTTCCTTGGTCCACGGGTTGATGCCCTGCTTCTTGGCGCGTAGCAGGATGTAGCCAAGTGCCAGCACATTGGCCGCCAACGCGATTAACGAGACTGCAAGGTTCACATTCGGATTGTTCACGGACTGGGTGGAGAACATGGAATAGTCCTGGAACATCGGGAACACCTGCGCGAACATGCACCAGATGGCCAGCGTGTTGGCGCGGTTCTGAATCCAACCGCCCTTGTTCCAGAAGAAGTTGGCCACGGTGGGTGCCAGCAGCAGCGCCAGGCCGCAATACCAGGCGTGGGTGGGCAGGCAGTTGTAGGTGTAGCAGAAGTTCCACAGGTCGTAGGCCACGATGAACACCCAGGTCATGTCCGGCCAGAGCATGTCGTCCTTCTTCTTGGAGGCGTAGATGCCGAACCAGCCGGTCATGCAGAAGATGTTGAGCAGGCCGGCCACGCCGTTGAAGACGTTGTGCCAGCCACCGTACAGGGTCACGCCTTCGGTGGAGATCCACGTGGTGCCCCAGCCGCGGATGGCGGATTCGAAGTCGGACACTACGGCAATGAGGATGTTGATGGCCACGATCACGAACGGGAAGCACTTGAACCAGTGCGATTTGCCGATGGATCCCCACTTGTATTTGAGGGCCATGAAACCGATGCAGCCGATGGTGGCCGCGTACAGCTTGGCATAGTGGAACCAGCTGGTCATGTGTACGTAGGTCGGGTTGTTGAGGGCCCAGTCGGCACCCATGGCGGCGGCCGTGTAGATGGTGATGAAGTAGACGGTCAGCACGGCCGGTATGACGAGGAAGGCGATAACGCCACCGGTTTTGGTGCGGCGGGCCAGTTCGTTGGCGCCGATAAGACAGCAGAAGACGAGTATCCATCCGATCCATTGGTAGATGGCGTTGTCGCCGTAGACCTGAAACAGCATAAGCGGTCCTTTCCGTGTGTGCGCTGTGCGCCTCGCAGTCCTCCATTGGGTTGCTGAGACGCCTATAGACGCCGCTATGTTGACGCAGCGTCAATTTCTCTCACGGCACAGTCTAGCCTCAAGTTGGCATCGCGTCAAAACAACCGCATTAAGGCTGCCGCGTTTCGTATCGTTACGCGTAGGGGCTGGCTGAGGCGTAATGCTGAAGAGTAACATTGAAGCAATGGCAATCAAGCCGATTTGAGGAAGAGAAGCACACGATGGCGTACTGCGGCCACTGCGGAAATAGAGTTGATAGGCCGGCACGATTTTGCCCGGCATGTGGAGCGTCTGTAGACAGCGCACCGGTTGCGTCTGTACCAGTGCCGGCCGCATCGTCAGCCGTACCGACTGCGTCGATACCGGCACCTGCTGTGCCAGCGCCTTCAGTACCACCATCGATACCAGCCGCGCCGGTTGCCCCATCGGTTTACGCCGCGCCCGCTGCCCCACAGCCGGCACCAACTGCTCCCTTGCCAGCTTTGCCGATTCCCGCTCCTGCCGCATATCAGGCGACTGATGCAACCGCCGTCCTGGCACCGCCGCGCAAATCCAGCAAGAAGCTGATCGCCGTTCTCTGCGCATTGCTTGCGACGATTCTGGTGGCGGCCTTGGCATTCATCGTCCCCAACTTCACCGCCGTCAAAGCGATGCTGGGCTTCCAGCCCACCAATCCGCTGGTCGTCACCTTCGACGCGATCAACTCGCTGTCCACTCTGCGCAGCACCAAATACGAACTCAGAACCCACAGCAGCACTGACGACTCCCTTGCCGCGCGGATGTCTGGCATGTATTCGCTGGGGCAAAACCACCAATGACTCCTCCGCGTCTGTGACCATCAAGACAGATGAACAGGCAACAACCCTCGCTTGGCACAAAGGCGCATTCGCCGGGAAAAACGTTTGGTATGATGACGACCCCTACTACATCTACTACCCGGCCGACCAATATGAAGATGACTTAAGGAACGGCGTTGGTAGTGATGTGGCGGACTTGATATTGAACGTCAAGGATGCGTTGGTCAAGAACGGTGCTTGGGACATCACCGGCGCGGAGCGAACGTTCTACGATCAGCTGGACAAGATGAACGACGATGGGTACTCGAACGACATCGACCGGGCCAAGGGCACGAAAACGTCTGCCGAGGTGAAGGCCGAGGCCAGCAAATTCATCCAACAATATCTCGGCGTGGAGCTGGAAGATAAGAATGTGCGCAGCCAGCTGTTCCCGAATACATCGTCTGCCAAGTCTGCCGGCAACACGCAGCTCTCGTATCAAATCGATGTCAAGGCATTGGCCCAGCACTTTGTGAATTACTGGATCAGCCATGAAGCGCAGTATCCGCATCTGAAATCATGGGTGATTCAGCAGATCGAGGATACCGGTGTGGGCGATGCTGAAGGCGAGTACCGTCAGGCGCTCGACAATGTGCGCAACTGGGACTTCGGCACGGATGAAGAGCCGGATATGCCGACTATCACCGTGGATCTGAACTACGGCAGGAAGCGTCTGATGAGCTCGATTGCCGTAAGCGTGTCCGGCAAGGACGAATACGGCGACTCCTACAAAGGTTCGCTGTCGTTGACGCTCAGCCAGCAGAACGCGGTGTCTGTGGACGACCCCGATTTGACTGATACGGTGAGCAAAGCCAAGGACAACAACGAGCTGGATCTGTCTTGAGCAGAATCAGAATGTGCGGAACGCCGTGAACAGATCATCGACGTGACGTCGCATGTGATTCACAGAACGGGTTTTGGGGCTTTTCCGTTCGTCAGGTAGCCGAAGCATGCGGATTGACCGAGCCGGCGGTCATATACCATTTCAAGAACAAAGTCGGCTTGCTGATTGCCGTGCTGGAGCATCGTGATCGGGAAGACATGGCTACGTTTGCCCATTCTCTTGGCGTTGAACCTGAGGATATGTGGAGCGGCAACGCGCAGTTCGGCATTCGTGATATCTGTGCTGCCCTTATGGAGCGCAATGCGGCTCAGCCAGAGATGGTGCGGTTGTATATACCGTGCTACAAGGCGAATCGTTGAACGAGCATCATCCTGCCTATGAGTATTACCAAAAACGAGAACATCGCGTGATGGACACCTTAACCCGAGCAGTCGAGCGTGACGGTTTGGCAGATCCTCGTCGCGAGGCGCGGACTGCTTTGTCGATGATGAACGGCATTCGGGTCCGTTTGGCTCAGGGATCGGGCATCGGTCGATTTAGTGGCCGATTGGAATGCCTATGCCGACTTCCGGTGGCCTCGACAGTCGTGAGGCAATAAGACTTTTCTCGTGAGATACGCTATCGGCGTGTCGTCATCTTTTTGTTGCAATACGCAGAAAATGCAAGAACAAAAACCCTTGGAATCGGACTGATTCCAAGGGTTTTGTTGTGTCTGTGGAGCTAGCCGGGTTCGAACCGGCGACCCTCTGTTAGCATTCTCAGAAAACCCATGGGAGAGCAAGATCATGCATGAATCTTCAAAAGGTTGAAATCTAGCCGTTTTTAGAAGATTTGCAGCCTATCCGAGAACGCATTGAAATGCATGGAATCCCATAGTCATGTCTACTGAATGTCTACCAATATAAAGCACCGCCCCGAGCTATCGGGGCGGTGTCCTGTCTGGCTGCGCTAGCTGTGTTGCAACGCGGGGGTACGTCCTTGCGGACGAAGTTGCGTATCCACCAAACTGAGGTAACGGCGGACGCGTGCTATCGAATAGTCGTGCTCGGCGGCTAGGTCTTTGATCGATCTGCCGGACTCGTATTCATCCCGCAGCAGTTTCCCTACGGCCAGCTCGCTTTCCCTAGTCAGCCGTTCGTGGTTCTCCAGCGGGGGCATGTTCTCGATCTCCCCTCCCGTGTAGCCCTTGTACACCTTGCCTTGCGGAGTAACGGATTCGTCTGCCTCATTGCCCCAAGCTGACCAATGTGGCTGGGGATAGCGGGCAAACATTTCCAAGTAGGGGCCGGGCGAACAGCTCGTTATGAGGTCGTACTGCTCATCCGGCTTTCGCGAGTGTTCGCGTTTGCGTGTCTCGATCATGTTCACCTGACGCCGACCTGCGTCAAGGGTGCGCATATGCCCCTTCACGCCGAAAAGCAGAAGCTCTGTGACGTTGCGGAAGTAGAAACCGACCCCTCGACCGTCTGGCCCGCCATCCTTGCGACGCTTGGCCCAGACGATGTTCGACACGTAGCGGAACCCCCATGCCTGCATGACCTCGATGCCTTCGGGCAGCAAGGCATTGGGCACCCAGAGATACAGGTGGGCGTCTTTCGCCGTTATGTCGTCAACTGGCAAGGCTTTGATCTCATCCAGAGACATAGTCCCATAGCGCCCCAGACGCTTATGCTCGGGAGCTACCTTTCCCGTTCGATTCTGGAAACGCCATGGCGGATCGGCCAGAATCGTCTTGAAGCCACCTGCCGTGGTGGGGAGTGGTGCGTACAGTTCTTCAGTCACCCCAACAGAATAACACAAATAGATCTTTAAATAGATCTTTTTGGTGCCGTGTCGTAGTTCTATACTGTGTTCATGGCGTTCACGACACACTCCTACGACGATCCCGACGTGCTGGCAAGCGGCATCCGTTCCCGCTACGAGTTCCATGAGGTACGAAGCGCCTGCGCTGTGATGAAGGCAGTGTCGCCCGAAGAGTGGGCAGATATCACCGATGTGCTGGGCAGTTTCAGCTTCTCCGCGAACTTGCTGCTCAGGGCAGGCGGCAACAACTCCGAGATGGCGGAGACACTGAACCGCGCGCTGCGGGAGCGGGGATGGAAAGAATGCGCCTACGAACTTGAGACGAAAGGCAGGATCACATTCAGGGAATCGGGCGTGCCGGACGAAGACCTAGGCACCATGAGCGAGGCTTCCTATTGGGTGGACAATCGGAAAGGCCGTGTGCTTGTCGATATCGAATGGAACGCCAAGGACGGCAACCTTGATCGTGATCTTGCAGCCTACCGCGCATGGCATGAGGCCGGCCTGATCGACGCTGCAATGATCATCACCAAACACCGTGAAGACCTGCTCGACAAAGCCATCGAGTTATGGGCACCTCATCTGGGTGCGACCATTGACGAAGTGTACAAGGCGACGCGCAAAGCGCGGAAGGCACGCACCGAGGAAGACAGACGACTGGCATTGCCGCTCGACTTGACAACCACGACCGTCACAAGCCTTACCAAGGCGATCGATCGAATCAACCGAGGCGAAGCCGGTACATGCCCGGTTGTGGCGGTCGGTATCTCGGGGGCAACGTGGGATGGCACCCCGTACAGGGAGGTATAGGTGCTCATTCCTTGCTGAGTTGCTCGGAGGCTTTGAATAAGTCATCTTCAGTATTGACGGTGATCTCTTCCTTTATGAGCAGCCCCATCTCCGGATGCTCGGTGCCGAGCTCGCCCGCCTGAAGTTCCCCACCCTTCAACATGCGCTGATTTGTACTGATCCTTCGCAGCAACGCGTTGCGTTTTTCTCCCGTACGCTCGGGGTACTGTTTGCTTAGCGGTTCATTGCTGATGATCCAGACCGTCGTGAAACATGCCACATGGTTGTTGTACCGTGCTGGAAGCATGACAGGGTAACGATCCAAGAAAACCAAGAGCTGGTCCCAGCTGAACTGGCTATCGAACTCATCTAGTACCAAGATCGATTGCCCCTCGTACTCATCCCACGGATGCCGATAATCGGTCACGCGGTAGATGTTCTCGATGGGATTGTTGTCATATATGTATTTCGTTTTCCCGACACCCGGATCACCCCACAGATAATGCACAGTGATGTCGCGAAGCTGACGACCATATTTCACCCGGTCGCGCGCTGTCGCAAGTTCGGAAAGGTACCGAGTGTAGCGAGCAGCTTGGCACGCGTCGTCATTCAACAACACCTCCGAGACGCTGGCGCCGTCCATGATCTGCCGACGTAGCTCAGCGAGATCGGAACGACTGCCCTGCTGATCCTTCAGGTTGATTTCTCCTCCCCGCCAGGGACCGTCTACACGTGTCTCCTCCTTGGAACAGTAATCGACGCAATCCTGTACCGTGCCCTTGCGCATTTCGATGTGCGCGTCGTTGAAGCCGGCCTTCTTGAACTTGTTCTTCAGCGTCCCCATATGGACGGGAGTCTGAAGTTGCAGGAATGCCTGAAAATGAGGGTAGTCGCTCTTGCCTCCCTCCTCCTGCTGGAAGATGTATGCCCCCAGAATATCCAGCAGTTCCTCTACGTCCTGCCGCGTGTGTTTTTCGGCAGAGATCGTCAACATCCAGTCGCGCGCAGTCGATGGCATTTCACTCCTTCCTGTTCTGCTCAAAAGTTGGCGGGAGTAACACTGCCCCCGCCAAGCCGCCGCAAGCGGCGGCACGACCGCCGAACGCTTCGCTGAAGCTACGCTTCGGCGGTCGCGGAAAGCCCCTGCAGGGTCTCGTCGTCAATCCAATCCACGCGAAACAGTTGGGATTTCTTTGCGGCGGAGTTCCACAACCAGCCTGTTCCCGGCGAAGCGGCGGAGATGGCCCAAGGGGCGGCGCCAACTCGGAGTGCGGCTGAGGGGAGCATCATCTTTGCCTCCGACTCGCCCATGCGCATAGCGATCGTCTGACCGTTGAAGTCATCGCGAATCGGAATCGCCTCCTTGCGGGGGTTTTGGCTGAAGCCCCAGACCAAATTCCCCGTCGCGCGACCCATGCCAAGGACAGCTGTGAGATCGTGCTGGAACTGCTTGGAAACCTTTGCGTCCTGTCTGAACAGCTCCGCGAGCTCATCGATCACGAGGATGTTTCTAGGGTTATCCGGCGTCGGTGTGTGCATCCGGGCACTTCCGGCCATGTCCCGTGCACGTTGGTTCATGGCATTACGGAATGACGATACAAGTTCCGCTGCGGATTCCACATCGATCGCGACCGTCTGGAACATTGCGCGGCTCATGCTTAGTTCCATCGCCTTCAGGTCAATGCCGTACAGGCGAACCAGTCCAGCTTGCGCAAACGGTTCAACTTGGACAAGAAGATTTGCAAGGACGGACCCTTTCCCGGAATCGCTTTCGCCGATGGTGAGCAAATGCCGCTCGCACCAATCGATATAAACGGGACAGCCGTTGGTATCGACAGCGAGGCAGATGCTCTCCAAGGTGGAGGCGGGGCAGCGTCCGAACCACCGCCCCGCAAACTGTAGTCCCACGGCTACATCCTCCTAGTGCGTTGCACCCACGTGAAACGTCGGTGCGCGATTGGCTCAGCTGTCTCGTCTGGCCACAGTTCGTTGACAGTCATCGCGCCGCGTCCAGCTGCTTCCTCTTGGTTGCACCATTCGCGCGGCCATGCGATGTAGTGACCGCCAAGTCGCTTGCCGTAGCGAACTGTGTCTGTTCAATAGAAAGTGGGCCGTGTGAGCGTGTGGATGTCTTCCATGTGAGCGGCAGGTTCTGGTCCACTTCAGCGTGTGGTGAGAAACGAACACCGGCCCGTCCTGCCTGGACTAGTTTCCCGAGTTGAAAGTCAAACCGTTCGGTTTTCTCGGGAAAGGAAAGGAATGACGGTACCGGTGTCCGTACAACAACGTATCAGGGTGCTTGACGCGCATGGCATGTCATGGAGGAGCATCGCGAAAGAGGTGGGCGTGGCCCGCGACACGGTCGCGAAGTACGCCGGGAGGGAGGATTGCTCTCCCGGACCGGAGCGCTCCGTATCGCGGCCGTCGAAGCTCGATCCGTTCAGGGCGACGGTGGACGGGTGGCTGCAGGCGGACCGGTTCATGCCCCGCAAGCAGCGGCACACCGCCAAGCGCGTGTACGACAGACTCGTGTCGGAGAAGGGCTACGAGGGCTCGTATTCGCCGGTGCAGCGGTACGTGAAACGGTGGCGCGAGGAGCATCGCCTCCCGTCGGACGGGTATCTGTGTGTTTTAGCAAGTTGGCGTCCGCTTTGTGAGCGGTGTTTTTCCGCAGTGTAGGCGGCGGGTTTTCCGCAGGGTGTGCGGTATCGGCCGCTGCCTGTCTGCGTTGTGTTGGTTATTTGGTCATGAGGGCGTGTTCGCTTCGGTAGGAGCGGCCCTCGAATCTGATGAGCCGTCCGTGGTGGACGGTGCGGTCGATGAGGGCGGCGGCCATGTTCTTGTCGCCGAGCACGCGTCCCCATCCGCTGAATTCGATGTTGGTGGTGTAGATGATGCTCCTTGTCTCGTAGGAATCGGAAATGATCTGGAAGAGGAGCCTGCTGCCCTCCTCGTCTATGGGCAGGTAGCCGAACTCGTCGATGATGAGAAGTCGGGCCTTGCCGATGCTCGCGAGTTCCCGGTCGAGCCGGTTCTCCTGCTGGGCGCGGCGCAGACGCATGAGCAGTCCGGTCGCGGTGAAGAAGCGCACCGGGACGCCCCGCTCGCAGGCGAGCCGTCCGATCGCGATGGCCAGGTGGCTCTTGCCGGTGCCGACGGGCCCGTAGAGCACGAGGTCCTCGCATCCGGCGACGAAGTCGAGGTTCTCGAGCTGCGCGCGCCCCCAGTCGGCGGGCATCTTCAGGTTGGTCCAGTCATAGCCGTCGAGGGTCTTGTCGGCGGGGAAGCCGGCCTGTTTGAGCAGGCGCAGGCGTTTGGATCGCTCGCGCGAGTCGAGTTCGGCCGTGAACCATCGTTCGATGAAGTCGAGCTGGTTGGGCGTGGCCTCGGCGAGCGTGCCGGCGAGCACGCTGCGTGTCAGGGTCAGGCTGCGGCTCATCTTCAGGATGCGTTCGCTTTTCTCGGTCGTGGACGCGCGCCTGCGTCGGGTCTCCGGGATCACCGGATCGGGTCTGACGCTCACCGTTCTTCCCCTCCGTCGTCCGTGCCGGTGATGAACCGGTCGTAGCCGCTCAGGTCGGGCTCCTCGATCCCGCCGGGGTATTCCCACTCGCCGTCGCGCATGCGCAACGCGATCGGGGTGAGCGAGTCCGCGTGCAGGCCCATGTCCCTGTTCGAGCGCAGGATCTCGCCGCACGCCTGCATCGCGGGATCGAACCCGGCCGCCCGGCACGCGTCCCCGATCGCTTTGAGGCTCTCCCTCAACGTCTTTTCGTCCATGGAATCAAGCCACGCGCGTATATCGTCGGGCACGTCCGGGCGGATCGAGCTTTCCCGCCACGCGCGGGGTTTGACCGCGAGCCGGGGAAGCACGAGCGCGGGATCCTCCACATTGCGCGACCGTCCGTACTGTCTGGGATACTCCGCGAAGAGCTCGCCGGTGGCGGGCGATGCGAGCGTGACCGTGTCCCACCGGATCGCGGCCAATACCCTGGAACGCGCCGAATCGGGGCCGGCGAGGTACCGGTTCGAGTCGATGTCGACCAGCCCGTACTTGTCGGCCGTCCGGCTTTCCCAGCGAACCGGGTCGAACGCCGTGGACGGCAACGGCATCAACGCGGCCCTCTCCTCGTCGAACACCTCGGCCACGGGCACGCCCGGCAACCTCGGGCAATACGAGTCCCTGGCGAGCCCGTCGCACCGCTCCAGCAGGAGACGGCTCAACTGCCCATACGATTCCGCGCGCATGGGCGGCACCATGAGATTGCGCCGCAAAAACCCGACCGCGTTCTCCACGCTGCCCTTCTCGTTGCCCGAATACGGGTTGCAGAACCGGACCTCGAGCCGGTAATGCGCCACGAACGCGGAGAACACCCCGGTCAACGCGACCTCGCCCTTCGCGTTGCGCCGGCCGGCACCGGTCGCGTTGTCCATCACGATCACGGGAGGAACACCCCCGATATGCTCGAACACGAGCATCAGGCCATGGCACAGACACTCCGCGTTCTCGCCCGGCAACGCCACGCACAACCGCATGTTCGAATACGGCAACGAGGCCACCAGGCAATGCACGTCCGCCATCTCGCCAGCGATCCGGGCCCGGGCCACGCCGAAATCGACCTGCATGCTGCCCGCCGCCCACTCGAGCCGCACGTACCCCTCGCGATCCGGCACGCCGCGGTTCGCCTCGCGCCACCGGTGCACGTAACGCATCGTGGTCGAATACTCGCCGTCGTAATCCGTCTCCGCCAGCAGACGGTCGTGCACGCGCCTGATCGTGTGCCGCTGCTTCCTGGGCAGCAGACGATCGGCCTCCAGCCACCCGTCCACCAGATGCGCGTACGGGTCGATCTTCGACCCGTACCTGCGATCCGCCTTCGGCTTGGGCGAGCAATCCTCCATATCCGCGTACTTCGCGACCGTCCCGCGATCCACGTGAAGACGCCGCGCTATCTGCGCGCGCGACATTCCCTGCCGGTCGAGTCTCCTGATATCTTGCACAATGGGCATCGGTATCGCCATGTTCCTTTCCTTCCCGAGCGCCGGCCGGCGGCAACCGGCCGAATCAAAACCGATTGGCAACTCGGGAATATACAGGCGGCGGCACCGATGCCTATCACATCACCGGGAAACGATGACGACACCGGGGAAAACCATCAGCCCACACTACGGAAAAACACTGCCGAACCCGCCCAACAAACATTGAAGCAAAACATATCTGGAGCTCAAGTGGCATCCGGGCGAGGCGCAGGTCGATTTCGGCATGGCGCAGGCCGTGGTCGGCGGGGACCGGGTCGACGTGCATTGCCTGGTCGTCACGTTCCCGTATTCGAACATGCGCTACTGCGTGGCCCTGCCCGGGGAGAACGCCGAATGCGTGTGCGCGGGGCTGCGCACGGTGTTCGAGCACATAGGCGCGGTCCCCCTGACGCTGGTGCTTGACAACGCCACCGGCGCCGGCCATCGGATCGCGTGGGACAAGGTCACCGTCGTGCACGTGTTCGAACTGTTCGTGGAGCATTACCGGCTGGAGACCAGGTTCTGCAACCCGAACTCGGGCAACGAGAAGGGCAGCGTGGAGAACGCGGTCGGGTTCCTGCGCCGCAACATCATGGTGCCCATGCTCAACGCAGAGTCCCACGGCCAACTGACCCGGTACATGCTGGAGCGTTGCGACGCGATGGCCAAGGAGACGCATTACCGCAAGGGCGCGCCGATCGGCGGCCTGTTCGCCGGTGAGAAGATGGATATGCAGCCGCTTCCCGCCAAGCCGTACGACGCGATCCGTTGGGAGGTGAGGAAGGCCGACAAGGACGGGCGTGTGCAGATCGACGGCAACTACTACCTCGCCGGCCCCTCGTGGCGCGGCTGGACTCTCGACGTGGGTCTGCGCGCGTTCGACGTGACGATCCGCACCCAGGACGGACGCACCTGTGCCAGACTGCCGCGCGTGTACGGGGATTCGCCGGCCACGGTGCGCAACCCCGCCACGCTCCTGCCCGCGTTGAGCCGCAAGACCCACGCATGGATCGATTCCACCATCCGTGACGATTTCCCCGACAAACTCAGGATCGCCATCGACCGCATGGACGCCAAGACACGCAGGACCACGTTCCGCGTCATCGCCAAGGCCAGCGCCGCGTCCGGCTTCGAGGCCGCCGTCCGGGCCGGAGAGCACCTGGTCGAACAGGGGCACGCGATCGACGAGGCCAGTGTGACCACCATGGCCCGGCGCATCGCCGCCGGCGAGAAGCCGTACGAGCAGTCGGTACCCGACCTGACCGGATACGACGTGTTCATGAAACCCCGACAGCCATGGGAAAGGAAGGAGGCCTGACCATGGGAACCCACCGTCCGCCGGTCGTCATGCCCGACATGAAACGCAGGCGCGCGTCCACCGGCGAAAGAATCGCAACGATCATGACCCTGGCCAGACGGCTGCCTCTGACCCGCCAGGTCCTCGCCGACCAGCTCGCGGACGCGACCCCCAGCCAGATGGAATTCATGGAATCGTGGATGAACGCCGAGATCGAATCCAGGGAACGCTCCAAACGCTCACGCCTGCTCAAGGCCGCCGGATTCCCCGCCGACAAGGAGCTCGGCGGCTACGACTGGACCCCGATCCGCTTCCCCGTCGACTACGGGCGCGGGCAGATCACGACCCTCGACTTCATCGCCGGCCACGACGACCTCGTCCTGTTCGGCCCTCCCGGCACCGGCAAGACCCACCTCGCCATCGCGCTCGGCAGGAACGCATGCCGCAAGGGCATACCCGCACGCTACTTCACCGCCGCAGGCCTGGTCATGCGGCTCCTCAGGGCCCAATCGGACAACCGGCTCGACCGGGAACTCGCCGCGATCGGCAGGACCCCGCTGCTCGTCATCGACGAACTCGGCTACGTGCCCATCGACGAGGACGGCAGCAGGCTCCTGTTCCAGGTCGTCACCAACGCGTACGAGACCCAGAGCATCATCTACACCACCAACATCGAGTTCAGCGGATGGGGCAGGATCTTCGGCGACCCCAACATGGCCGCCGCGATCATCGACCGCACCGTCCACCACGGACGGATGATCCGCTTCGAGGGCGAATCCTGGCGCAAGACCCACGCCCTCATGCAATAACCAATGCAATAACCAACAACCAGCAGGACCGGCCAACGCCGAAACGGCCTGAAACCCGCCGCTCACATGGACTAAAAGAAACGCCGAAACGGCCTACTCCAACTTGACAAAACACAGCGAACAAGCTTCCGATCTTCATCCTCGACCTGCTGGGTGTTCTTGGTGCGTGCGGCGATGATGTTTTTCGTCGCGCGGATGTCCCTTGCGATCTTGGCGACGATGGCACACGCCACCAGTGCAGCAATGAGAGCGAGCCAACCCCACCAAGGGATGCTGATGCCGGCCTCATTCATTGGAGTGCCTTCCTGTGTTGGTGCCAGCGGACGCAGACTCCACGCCGTCGGCGACGATGGTGAATCCCAGGTCGTCCACGGCGTAGGGGGAGAGCAGCACGCGGCCAGTGAGTCGGAGCTGGGTCATCTCCGGGATCGCGGCGGAGGGACGCTGCCGGACGAAGACACTCACCTTGTCGCGGATGCGCTTGCGGCGGCAATCTCGGACAGCCACGCCGGGGAGTTTGTAGACGAGACCACCGAAGCGCTCGTCGTCAACGCGGTGCTGCTTGTTGCTGTCCTCGTCCTTGACGTTCCTCGTTTTTGGGGCCATGTCGTCCACTTCAATCTCGTCGAGCGCGACGACCGAAACCCCATCGGGAATCAGGTCAAACACCGCGCCGCGGAGTTCCTTCATTTCGTCGGCCATTGTGAGTACCTCCTTAAGGTTGGCCGTTACTGGATCACTTCATGAACATTGCGCGCGACGAAGTCCACCAAGTCGCTCTCTCGATACAGGACTTTCCTGCCGAGCGTCACATACGGCAGGTGGGAGTTCTCGAACCTCCAGCGAGCCAGCGTCTTCACCGGCACATGCAGTATGGTCGCCGCATCTGCCGGGGTGAGGAGCGTTGGCATCTCGGAGTGTGTCGCGTTTGTGTTCATGGTTTTAGCCTGCCGGAATCAACGTAGGTATCGGTAGGGGAATGAACATAATCCGTAGTTTTGCGGTATCATGCATATATGAGCTTGACAAACGATCGAGAGAAGTATATAGGTGCCTGTGTTCGACGGGCGCGGCATCGATGGGCGCCTATTGACAGAGATGGCAAAATTAGGGGGTCTCGCGAGGACTTGGCGAAGAGAGTCAAGGAACTTGTGCCGAATAGTCTTGTCACAGCCGATGTGCTTGAAAACATTGAGACTGGCCGTACGCGACTAAAACTGTCTGATGCGTTAGATATAGCGATTGCCTTGGGGGTGCCTCTCGTGAACTTGTTTGTGGATGTTCAAAAGCCTTTTGAGAACAATCCTTTGTTCCCGGATGGGAAAACTAATTTGCAGATCTATGATGAACAACGTCTAGATGATTTCGAATTGCAGGCAGAAGATACAGATTTTAAAAAAGCGGGAAGGCTATTGGCTGATACTAACAAGCTCCAGTGGATGCTAAAGGCCTATCCGGTTCATGGTTTAGTCGATATTTCAGCAGTAGCTGAACATAAATATCGGATGGCATTGAGGGAATGGAATAATAGCCAGTTCTGGATTTATACAGATAAAGGACGTTTTAGAATGGGTGGGTATTCTAAAACACCACAACCGAAACGTGGAGAATATTCAGCAACAAAACAGG